>MLJW01000010.1_pt1 | contig 348492 bp, 291 predicted proteins | sample 888231 | NCBI WGS metagenome assembly MLJW01 (sample SAMN05788063, study PRJNA343431) | mine drainage metagenome | isolation source: sample collected from the inflow into an acid mine drainage treatment plant... | place: Germany: Lusatia, lignite mining district
TTTTTCCCTCCCCCACAGGGAGGGAAACCCTCCCGCCGGTGTTACTCCGGCCGAGCCTGTCGCCTCCCAAAGACGACGCAGGACGGTGTTTTTCCTCTTGCCCTAATCGGCATCATAGCAGTGCGGAATCTCGATTCCGCTTTTGACGGAGCGCCTCGGCGCTCCGCCCCGACTCGGCACGTCCGCGAGGGATCAAAATTCGCCTGTCCCCAGATCAGGCCGGAAGAGGCTCACTCAGAGACGCAGGGATGCAGAGCAGGGGAAACAATCCGGGCTCGGGAAGAAGGTACCCTGGATGGTCGGGTTCGTGTCGTCTGTTTTCTCTGCGCCTCCGCGTCTCTGCGTGAGAGCGGATCCAGGGACGCGTTGCATGACCTGCGCCTCTCAGCGTCCAGCAAACCCAACCTTCATCCCTTCCATCCCTTTCATCCCTGTGAATCCTTCAGCTTGCGAAACGCTGCCGGTATTCCGCGGGGGTGACGCCGAGGTCGTTCATGAAGGCCCGCCAGAGGGTGCTCTGGTCGCCCATCCCGGTTTGCGCGGTGATGTCCTTGAGCGGCAGGGTGGTCTCCTCCAGCAGCCGGCGCGCCTCGGCTAGTCGCAGCCTGCGCACCAGGCCGGCGGGCGATTCGCCGAGGTTTTTCCGACACCAGCGGCTGAGCGTGCGGGGACTCATGCCCGCCTGGGCTGCAAGTTGGTCGACTGACAGCCGCTCGCCCAGGTGCTCGAGCACGTAACCAGAAATTTCGTTGAGTCGCGGCGTCTCCCGCTCCAGGGCCTGAAGTCCCGTGCCGAACTGCGCCTGCTGGCCCGTGCGTCGCAGGAAGAGCACCATCCGCTTGGCCACGCGCGTCGCGAGGGCGTGGCCGTGATCCTCCTCCACCAGCGCCAACGCCAGATCCACGCCCGCCGTCACGCCGGCCGAGGTCCAGACGCCGCGGTCCTTCACATAGACGCCTTCATCCACCACGCGCACCTTGGGAAAACGCGTGCGCAGGGTCTCCAGGTGCATCCAGTGCGTCGTCGCCCGCCGTCCGTCGAGGATCCCCGCCGCCGCCAGCGCGTAGGCGCCCGTGCAGACCGAGACCACCCGCCTCATCTCCGGACGATGCCGGCGAAGCCAGGGGACCATCGGCGCGTGGTCGGACGGCATCGGGTCCAGAGGCGAGGCGCCTGCCACGATCACCGTGTCGGGCGGTGTGGGAACGCGGGCGGGGAGGGGCTCCACGCCCGCCAGGCTCAGCCCGTAACGGGTCGGCACGGAGGGCGCGCCCGGACTGAAGGCGCGAAGGCGGTAGGCCTCGCGGCCCAGCAGATCGTTGGCGTGACCCAGCACCTCCCAGGGCCCGGCGAAGTTGATCATCGAGACGCGCGGGGCGATCAGGAACCAGACATCTTTGCTCGAAACAGCCATGATCCGCAGCCTGGACCGCGTGGCCGAAAATGCAAGATAACTGTCCTTTGGGCCACGCCCTCCGGCGTGCTAGGATCGCACCCGAGCCTGGCGGAGGCCTCCGCTTCCGACGCACCAGGGCAAACCACGAACCAAGGAAACGCGTATGTCTGTGAACGTTGCGATCAATGGATTCGGCCGGATCGGCCGACTCGTCTTCCGGGCGATCCTCGAACAGGGGCTCCTGGACGAACTCAACGTCGTCGCCGTGGGCGATGTCGTGCCGGCCGACAACCTGGCCTACCTGCTCAAGTACGACTCCATGCAGGGTCGTTTCAACGGCACGGTCGGCTCGAAGAAGTCCGCGCCCGACAAGGCCGAGGCCGACGTGCTCGTCGTCAACGGCCGCGACATCCTCGTCGTGAGCGCCCGTACGCCCGCGGAACTGCCGTGGGCGAAGCTGGGCGTCCAGGTCGTGATCGAATCGACCGGACTGTTCACCGACGCCGAAAAGGCCCGGGGCCACCTCACCGCCGGCGCCCGCAAGGTCGTCATCTCGGCTCCCGCGAAAGGCGAGGACGTCACGCTCGTCCTCGGCGTGAACGACGACCGGTACGACCCGGCCGGGCACCACATCATTTCCAACGCCTCGTGCACCACGAACTGCCTGGCTGCGCTCGTGCACGTCCTCCTGAAGGAAGGCTTTGGCGTCGCCGAAGGCTTGATGACCACGATCCACGCGTACACCGCGAGCCAGAAGACGGTCGACGGACCCTCGAAGAAGGACTGGAAGGGCGGACGTTCCGCCGCGATCAACATCATCCCCGCGACGACCGGCGCCGCCAAGGCCGTCGGCCTCGTGCTGCCGGAGATCAAGGGCAAGCTCACGGGCATGTCGTTCCGCGTCCCGGTCGCGGCCGTCTCGGTCGTCGACCTGACCGTCAAGACCGTGAAGGACACCTCGCTCGCGGAGATCAAGGCGGCGGTCAAGCGGGCCTCTGAGACCTACCTGAAGGGAATTCTTGGATACACCGAGGACGAGGTCGTCTCCACGGACTTCCTGCACGACCGGCGCTCGTCGATTTTCGATGCGGGCTCCTCGATCGAGCTGAACAAAAACTTCTTCAAGCTCGTGACCTGGTACGACAACGAGTGGGGCTACAGCAACCGCGTGGCCGAACTCACCCGCAAGGTGGCGTCCGCCCTCTAGCCCTCCCTCACCGCGCCAGACCCCGCCCGCGGGCCTGGCGCAGAAGCGGGTAGGGTGGGGCCATGCCCCAACGTCGCAAACCCGGTAGGGGCCGATCTCCGAGCGGCCCGCTCTCTCAGCCCGCGGCGATCCCCCCAGACGGTCTCACACGAAGGCACGAAGAACCTAGGGCGGCTGCGCCGCAACCGAACCCCTGAACGTGTTGGCCACAAGAAACGCAAAAAGGCATCAGGGTTGACGGCTCGGATCAGAGACCGCCTATAGGCGCACGCAACGTAAAGCCGACGCCTCTGGAACTTTGTGTTTTTCGTGGCGATTCACATTGGTCCGTCTTCGGAATCGACCTTCGTGCCTTCGTGGGCCCCCTCAGGTTCGGAGCATCCGACGACGAACATTGGCTTGCCGAGGGATGGCGGCTTTGCAGGTTGGATTCAACCCCACCCCACTCCCCATGAATTCAGACGCCGTCCGGCCGGTCGCCACTGTGCGGCCTGCGCTCACGTCTCGTGCGAATCCCGAGCGTTTTCTCTACCTGGGTTTCTCGGCCCTGTTGTTCGTGCTGATGCTTCTAGGATTTCGGCAGTTCTACCTTCACGGACACGCCGTGTCCGGCCAGCCGCTGCCGCCGCCGGTCCGGACTCTCCTGATCGTGCATGGCACAGCGATGACGACCTGGATGGCGCTGTTTCTCGTCCAGCCGCTTCTCATCGCCAGCCGCAACCACCGCTTGCACATGTCGCTTGGGCTCTTCGGCGCCGGGCTGGCAGCCTGCATCGTCGTGCTCGGCACGTGGACGGCGATCGCGACGACGCAAAAGATCCACACCGATCTTGTCCGCTACGGCCTGAATCGCCGGCAATTCATGGTTGTCCCGCTCGGCGACATCGGGGCCTTCGCAGTGTTTGTCGGCATCGGGATCTGGAATCGGAAGAAACCGAAAATCCATGCGCCGATGATGCTGTTGGCGACGCTCGCGATCATGGCCGCGGCCACCAACCGCATACCCGAGTTTCATGGCCTGGGCGCATCGAACGTCTGGGGCCATGTGTTCGGCCCGCATCTGATCCCACTGGCGGTCGGCGTCTTGTTTCTCGCCACGAAGTCGGCCCTGACCCGCTCGTTCGATCGCTGGTTCGCCGGCGGCCTCGCGGGCTGCGCCCTGCTCTTTGCGCTTGGGATGCACCTTGCCCCGACCGCGGCGTGGGATCGCTTCGTGACGTTCCTGACATCGTAACGCGCCCATGTGAATTTGCAGGCGCAGGCTCAATCCCGAGGGCCAGAAACAGGGACAGGCTGAAATAGGACCCTATTCCCGCGTCTGCCGGACCGCGTGTGAATTCCCCCGCCCCGTTTGCGGGCTGCCGGTTCGCGCGCCGCACCTATTTGCCGGCAAAAGGTAAAAGGTAAAACGTGACCCGGTTGGATTGGTATGCCCCTCGGATCGGTCCCGACCCTGGACCGCCGCCCTGCGGCGACGCCTAACTGCGGTGCGAGGCCTGGCGCTTGCCCGGGGCATACAGGCCCCGTTCCAGCCCGAAATCCACCAGGGCCAGGACGAAGAATCCCGGGTACATCGAGCGGCGGCTAGGCCACCAGACGGTCTTCAAGCGCTCCAGCGTGAGCGAGATTCCGCCGCCCCGCTCCCGGACGAAGAGCAGGAACTCCTCGCGGAGATCCTCATCCTCCCGCAACGCCGACAGCACGGGCGCCAGCCTCTTCTCGAGATAGGCGCGCTCGGCGTTCGTCACGGATTTGGCCTTCGGCATGCCCGGGATTTCATCCGCAAATCGGCTTGGCCTCAATGGCTAAAATCGGCGTGTTTTATATATGGAATAAAACGACAGTGTTATAACACGCAATTTCTTGCCCCGCTATGGGCCCCCTGCCAGCTTCCCGGCCGTCAGCCATCCAGCTCAATCCACCACATGAACTCCGCACTCGTCCTCGTGCTCGCGTTGGCGGTCGCGCTTCTCGCGCTCGCCTTCACCTATCGACTCCTGATCCGAATCCTCGGCATGGTCATCATTCCCAACAACGGCGTTGGCATCGTGACCAAGAAATTCGGTCTCGGGGGGAAAACCTCGCGCCTTCCTGACGGCAAGATCATCGCCCTCGCCGGTGAGGCTGGCATCCAGGCGGATACCCTCGCGCCGGGCCTGCACTTCTGGCTTTGGCCCTGGCAGTACTCCGTCTCCACCGTCGGCTTCGTCACGATCGACGAGGGCAAGATCGGCGTCGTCGAAGCGCGCGACGGCGTACCCCTCTCCGAGGGCCACGTTCTCGGCAAGCGCGTGGACTGTGATTCCTACCAGAACGCCCGCGCCTTCCTCCAGAATGGCGGCCAGCGCGGCACCCAGATCGCCGTCATCCCGCCCGGCACCTACCGTGTGAACACCGCCCTCTTCACCGTGAGCGAGGCGCCTGTGCTCGAGATTTCCGAAAACCGCGTGGGCATCGTGACGACCAAGGAGGGCAAGAGCCTTCCCGCGGGCGAAATCGCCGGCAGCACGGTCGACGGCCACAACTCCTTCCAGGACGGCGATGCGTTCGTGCGCGTCGGCGGCTTCAAGGGCCTCCAGGAACAGGTGCTGCTCGCCGGCCGCTACTTCATCAACCCGGAATTCGCCACCGTCGAAACCGTCGAAATGACCGAGGTGCCGATCGCCCACGCGGGCGTAGTCATCGCCTACGTCGGCGAGCCCGGCGAGGATGTCACCGGCGAATCCTTCAAGCACGGCAACCTCGTCCAAAAGGGAAAGAAGGGCGTCTGGGCCGAGCCGCTCGACCCGGGTCGCTACGCCATCAACCCGCGCACCCACCGCGTCGAGAACGTGCCGACGGCCAACGTTGTGCTCAACTGGGCCACTGGCAAAACCGAGGCCCACAAGCTCGACGAGAAGCTCTCCACGATCACCGTGCGCTCCTCCGACGGCTTTAAGTTCAACCTCGACGTTTCGCAAATCATCCACATCCCGCGCAACGACGCCCCGAAGGTCATTGCCCGCTTCGGCAGCATGGTGAACCTCGTCACGCAGGTGCTCGAGCCTACCATCGGCAACTATTTCCGCAACGCCGCGCAGAGCTCCGACGTGATCGAGTTCCTAAAGTCGCGCTCTGACCGTCAGGCTGACGCGAAGCGCCAGATCGGCGACGCCCTCGAGCAGTACAACGTCGGCGCTGTCGACACGCTCATTGGCGACATTGTCCCGCCCGACGATCTCATGAAGACGCTCACCGACCGGAAAATCGCCGAGCAGGAACGCGTCACCTACGAGACCCAGCGCCAGGCCGAAATCGTCCGCAAGGAACTCGAACAGGCCAGGGCCGTCGCCGCCACGCAGGCGAAGGTCGTCGACTCTGAGCGAAGCGTGGCCATCGCCGAGTTCGCCGCGCAGGCCGCGATCAAGAAGTCCGAGGGCGAGGCCAAGGCGAAGACCACCATCGCCGAAGCTGATGCCTCCGTAACCAAGCTCGTCGGTTTCGCCGAGGCCGAGAAAACGCAGAAGATCGGCTTGGCCGAGGCGGATGTCATCAAGCAGAAAGTGAACGCCACCAACGCCGAGAGCTTCGTCGCCATCGAGGTCGCCCGCGCGCTCGCCTCCAGCGGCCAGCGCCTGGTGCCCGAGATCGTCGCCGGCGGTTCCGGTTCCGGCTCGAACCTGGTCGAGATGCTCATGGCGAGCATGATCAAGGACGTGGCCCTGAAGGGTGTCACCATCGCTCCCGCCGCGCCGAAAACCTGAACGCCGACCGTCTGTACCGACCCAATACTGCTCTCACGCGGAGGCGCAGAGACGCAGAGGGATTCAGGCCCCGCCATTCATCTCTGCGCCTCTGTGTTTCTGAGTGAGGTCGGTTTGATGGTCAAAATACCGTGTGTCCCGATTGTCTTTCCCCGTGTTCACATCCACCCGCATAGGGGCAAGGCGTGGCTGGTGGAAGAAGGCTGCCGGGAGCGGATCTCACGCGGAGACGCGGAGACGCAGAGGAATTTAGAACCCACTATTCATCTCTGAGTCTCTGAGTGAGGTCGGTTTGGTGGTCGGAAGACCGTGTGTTCCTTGATTCCAACGGCCAAACGTGGGGATTGTCCGCGATCGTTTCCGTCAATTTGAGGGAAAGCTTCGGCCTGTCCGGCGGACTGCGTGGTTTGCCCGAGCGGTTGAAAATCCGCCTGTCCCTGTTTTGACGCCTTAGGCGTATCTCACTTTCGAGTAGGTCAGGACATCCTGCGGCGTGGGCGCGAGGTTGGGATACACGCACCAGGCTCGCAGCAATGCTTCACGGGTCAGGCCGGCTTTCTCCATCACGCGGGCGGAGCGATTGTTGGCCACATGGCAGAAGGCCCACGCACGATAGATCTCACTCTGTGACAACGCCCAATCGACGAGTGACTTTAGCGCCTCCGGTGCGTATCCGAGGCCCCAACACGACTTCCGCAACACATAGCCGAATTCGGCGCTGTGTTTGGTGATCCGCATTGCAATCATTCCGATGGGCTCGTCCTCGGGTTCGCTCAGCGTGATGACATAATCGCTCCTGCCGTTCGTCCCGAATTCCTTGATCGTCGAATCCAGCCACCGCTCGAAGGAATCGATACGAGTATGGGGCTGCCATACCATGTGGTGGGCTACTTCGGTATCTCGTGCGTAGGCTTCAAACAGTTTTGGGGAATCCGAAAGGGTCGGCTTTCGAATAATGAGCCGCGCCGTCGAAAAGTGTTCTGGTGCTCTTGCCGTCATCGGTAGCGGCTCCTTGAAACGTGGTCCGGTTTGGTGTGATGAACTCGGGATACCTGCCAGGGGTAGTCGCTCGATTGCGATGGTCGCGGGCTACCTTGTCTTGTCTGCATGATACAACAGGATAACGGCAATGCCGATCGACGCGGCAATCAATATGCCCCCTGGATCGGCCCACGCCAAGGCAACCAAGATTGCCCGAGACGCCGCCGGCTACTCGATGCGGGGGAGCCGTAGGGGGCAGCTAAGAACAGTCAGCCGCGGCGGTGAAGGCCACTCCTGAGTGGGCGAAACCGATCGTCGTTGCAGCGTTTAGGACGTTATCCCGAAGGTAACCGCGCGTCGAACCGGCTCGCACAGTCGACAACTGGATGCGGAACCGGGTGGGCGCGGTCGGAAAGGTAATAAGTGAAACTTGACCCCCTCGGATCGGCTAATTGTCCGTGGAACGTGGCATGGCCGCCCCGCAAGATGGCTGATTATTCGGCTTCGAGTTCCGCTTGTTTGAGCAATGCTCGGAACACCAACCCTGCCTTCGATAAGGTTTCGCCGCCTCCGGTTTGACGGTCGATGACGCAAAGCGCGGCGGTCGGGCGAAGCCCATCCGCAGCCAGCATCGCCAGCGCATCCAGGATTGCGCCGCCGCTGGTCACCACATCTTCGATCAGGACGAACGGTTTTCCAGCCAGCGACGCTCCCTCGGCGTACCGGCAGGTGCCATATTCCTTCGGGTGCTTTCGGATGAATGCAGAGGGCAGGCCGAGTTCGTGACTCAGCATCGTGACGATGGGGATGCCGCCCATTTCAAGTCCGGCAAGAACCTGCGTGCCGGACGGAACCAGCGGAGCCAACGCTCTGGCGATATCCGCCAGAAGCACCGGATCGGATTCAAACTGGTATTTGTCGAAATAGGTGTCGCTTACCTTGCCTGACCGCAGAGTGAACCGTCCGCTTAGCTTCGCGCATTGGTTGATTCGAGCGGCAAGGGAGTTCATGACATCGCGAAATCTGGGGTCTCGCCGACGCAGGGCAAGGATGCTCGGTTGAACGATTTCGCGGAAAAGGTGTAAGGCTCTCGCGTTTGTGGCTACTAATTCCCGTGATGCCCCCCTTCACCGACCATGAGCCCCTCTTTCGCGCTTGGATGGCGGAGCATCGGGGCATCTTGAGGTGGAGAAACAGGGACAGGCTGAAAATGGGCGCTCCCAAGAGTGTCACCTATTGCCCCGGTTTTTGGTTCACTTCTCTCGGCGGAGCGAATCCAGGAAAGAAGTCCAAATCAGCATAACGATGAATGGAATGTAAGGTATAGTTGACAAAAAAATTGAAAAGATGTCGACTGGAGCCGTGATAGCGCCAAAAACCGAGCTTTTCGCGGTTCTGCGTCAGTACAACCCCTGGTGGTCGGGCGGCCGTTTTGCGGACCTGCCGTCGTGGCGGCGAGCAGCGTTTCGGGAGATTCGGGAGTGGGTGAATAATCCGCCCGCTGGGCGCGCATTGCTGCTTAGCGGCGCCCGTCAGGTGGGGAAGACGACACTCTATCTCCAGACGATCGACGATCTCCTCAACCAGGGAATCCCGCCGACCAACATCCTTTACGCCACGTTCGACCATCCCCTGCTCAAGCTCATCGGTCTCGATGCTCTCCTCAAGTTGTGGCGCGAATTTGAACCCGCTCAGGATGGCCCGGAGTACATCTTCCTCGATGAGATCCAAGTGGCGAAGGATTGGCAGACTTGGCTGAAGCATCAGGTCGATTTTGAGAAGCGGCGGCGTATTGCCGTTACGGGCTCGGCCACACCCCTGGTGACCGAGGGCCAGGAATCCGGTGTGGGCCGCTGGCACACGATTCGCCTGGCGACGCTCTCCTTCTACGAATACCTGCAGATCAGGAAGGTGGTGACTCCGGTACTTCCGGCCGTGAATTCCCTGCTGGAGCTTTTCCGCTGGGATGCAGCTCAATTCACGCGTGTCGCCAACGACGCCAGTCCACTGGTGGGCCTCTTTCACGAGTATCTCCTCCGCGGAGGGTTTCCCCAGAGTGCGCTCGTGGAAAGCATCCCCACCGCACAAAAGCTTTTGCTGGAAGACATCGTCGACAAGGTGCTCAAGCGGGACATGACCGCTCTGTTCGGCGTTCGCCACGTCTTGGAGATCGAACAGGTGTTCCTCTACCTCTGTCTGCACGACGGCGATCTTCTGAACATCAACCAGCTTTGCTCGAGCCTCGAACTCAAGCGTCCGACCGTCGGAAACTTCATCGAGCTCCTGGAAAGCACGCACCTCATCCACCGGCTCCTGCCCTTCGGCTACGGCAAGCAGGTGTTGAAGGCCAGGGCCAAGGTCTATCTTGCGGACGCTGCGATCGCTCCGAGTGTGCTGCTCAAGGGGAAATCGCTCCTCGAAGACCCGCAGGCTTTGGGCAAGGCCGTGGAGACGGCATTTTTCAAGCACGTGTACACGCGATATTATGCGCGAAGCATCGGCTTCTCCTACTGGCGGGGGAAGCAGGACCGCGAGGTCGACATCATCGCGGCGCTCGACGACCGGCTCGTGCCGTTCGAGGTGAAGTATCGCGGCCTCGAGGGCACTGGCGAAGGCGAACTTCGGGGACTGCTCGACTTCTGTGCGGAGAACAAGGTCGAGCGTGGGTATGTGATCACCCGCGAGCTGACCGATTTTCGGGTCATGACGCCAAGCCGAGCCGCCGCCGAAGTTCAACTGCTGAAGATCCCCGCGCCGCTCGCCTGCTACTGGCTGGGCCGCTCCGAAATCGAAAACGCCAGCCGACTCGAAGCCTGAGCTCTTCGGTGCGCCACTCGGGATGGATCTCGGAGTTCGATGCGCCGCCCCCTACTCCCGTTTCAGGCCGGCCCGAACAGGTGAAACGTGACCCCCTTGGCTCGGTATGACCCGTCAATGGGGGAGGCCGACGGAGCGCGGACCTCAGAATCCCATCAGCTTCAAGTCGATTAATCCGTTTAACATATGTCCCACCGCCACGACGGTGGGGCAGGGTGGGCAGGAATACCGGACGCGATCGCGGATGTATTCGATGTCCTGGATCGGGAGTTTGCGCATTTCGTCATTGATCAGCTTCAGCAGCTCCTCGTCGCGCATGTCCTGCGGCGCCATGGCCAGACGTCTTAGGGCGTCTTGGACTCGGGGAGTGAAGCGACGGCGGTTCATGGCACTCGCACAACAAACGTCTACCCCAAGTCGATGCAAGCTCCGGGAGGCTGATGGGGTCAGGCAGAAAACGAACCCCTTAAGGTTTGCCCCTCTCGATCGGCCCTGGCCCCCTCGGATCAGCTGGACGTAATGTCCAAAATAGACAAGATGGCCAACATCATGAAAACGCCGACGGCTGCGATCGATCCGATTTTGAGCGAACTTCCCTCCGTAGATGCGTCGACCGTGAAGAATCGGTTCAGGTCGGTGGCCGAGCGGGCGGCGGAATCCGCCGTCGCCATCTGCCGGTACGGGCGGCCGGAGTGGGTGATCCTGCCGGCCGAGGAGTTTGTCCGCCTCGAGAAATCCCGCCGGGCGCCGCTCGACACACTCGCAGGCCAGTTCGATGGGTTGGTGGCGAAGATGCAGACTGCCAAGTCGCGGAAATCCGTTCGGGCGCTGTTCGGAGCCACGCCGTCCGATCTGGGCAAGGCGGCCGTGAAGGCCGTGAAGGCGAATGTCCGCTGAACCGTTCGTCATCACGGTGCTCGCGGGCGTCAACGGCGCCGGAAAGAGCAGTGTGGGTGGAGCGCACCTCGAGCAGAACGGAGGCGACTACTACAATCCCGATGTGGTGGCGCGCTCTGCCCGCGAGGCTTCGCCGTCGCTCATCGCGCAGGAGGCCAACGCCTACGCCTGGAATCGCGGCAGGGCTTTGCTCGAGGCCGCGATTGCGGGTCGGAGGGATTTCACGTTCGAGACGACCCTCGGAGACGAGACGATCACGAAGCTCCTGATCGAAGCCGCCAGGAAAGGAGCCACGCTAAACCTCTGGTACGCCGGTCTCTCGAGCGTTGAACTCCACATCAAGCGCGTTGCCGCCCGGGTGAAGAAGGGCGGGCATCGGATTCCCGAGCCCGACATCCGGAACCGCTGGGTGAGCAGCCACCTGAACCTGATCAGGTTGCTGCCTCACGTGACGACGCTTCGCGTCTACGACAATTCCGTGGAGAGGGATCCGCACAAAGGTGAAGCTCCCGAACCGAAGCTGGTTCTCTCCGTCACGAACGGAGCGATCGACTTTCCCGGAAGGGATGAGGTGAAGGATACTCCCGACTGGGCGAAGCCCATCGTCGTGGCGGCCTTCAAGATCCTTCCGCAGGCATAGGACTGCGTGGCGTCCGGCAAATTCCGAGGCGGGGCATTTCTTCTTCGCCGCGGAGCGCATCGACGTCCCTTCGCGCCGTGACACATCTGCTGAAGTTCACGGCGAAAGAAAACCTCTTTCGCCGTGAGACCGACTAACGAGAGGCACTTACTTCTTCTTCGCGGCGAGCTTTGCCTTGGCGGCCTGCTGCGCGGCGATCACCTGCTGCTTCTTGACGGCGATCGAGTCGGATTTGGCGGTCTTCTGCGATGCGAGTTTCTTGGTGGATTTCGGGGATTTGTCGCCCATGGCGGGTATGGATTTGGGTTGTGCTGCGATTGTTGTGTTGAGGCACATTCAGCAGCCGAGTACGCCGGGCGATCCCTGAAGGACCGGTTCGGGGAACGTGGATTTCCCGGATGGCCCGCCTTCGCGAACAAGCATCGGGTTGCATCGCATGTTTCCCAATGCGGCGTGTTTGGCTGCCATGTGTCCCTGCAAGATGCCGGAGCCGCAGAGTGATAGCAAGCAGCACCGTCGATCTCCGCGGGTGGAAACCGCTTTTTCGGTCTGAATTCTAGACCTGAAAATGCAGTGAACAGAAGCAGCGAAGAGATTTTGGTGGGCAACAGAAGGGTGATGGCAACGCCGGGATCGATCAGTATTTCCATTTCAAGAGCCTCGGCCTGCAACCCGAACACAGTTTGACCTTCGGCTCTTCGTTTCCTTCTGTTCAATCCGTCCGACTCTTTTGGGCTAGAAACGGAGCGGTGGAGGGTCGCGCACGACACCGTGCGGCAGGCTTCAGCCGGTTCTCATTCCATCGCGCTCAGCAGGTCGTCGAGGGAGACTCTGGCGAAGCTCGTGGCGGAGTCGCTCATCGCATACGGGATGATGAGTTCGCGGCCGTGAAGGATGGTGCCGCAGGTGTAGACCACGTTGGGCACATACCCTTCGCGCTCGGCTTCGTTTGCAGAGAGGAGCGGCTGGCGCAGTCGTCCGATCACCCGGGTCGGGTCGTTTCGGTCGAGAAGGAAGGCGCCGACGCAATACTTGCGCATCGCACCGACGCCGTGGCTCAACACCAGCCAGCCGGCTTCGGTCTCGATGGGCGAGCCGCAGTTTCCGATCTTGATGAATTCCCACGGCTGCGCCGGGGCGAGCAGAACCCGAGGCTGGTCCCAGAAGTGAATGTTGTCGGAGAACATCAGCAGGATGTTTTCGTCGTCCTGGCGCGACAGCATCGCGTAACGGCCGTCGATCCGCCGCGGGAACAGCGCCATGCCTTTGTTCTGCGCCGCGGGTCCGTTCAGGGTGCTGAACTTGAAGTCCACGAAGTCCGGCGTCTGCAGCAGCTGCGGCAGGATGATCTTCCCGTCGTAGGCGGTGTACGTGGCGTAATACGTGACCTGTCCGTCGTCCTCCTGAAACCGCACGAACCGGGCATCCTCGATGCCGTTGCTCTGGCTGGGGGACGAGGGGAAGATGACGCGTTGCGAGACCGGCTGGGCGGGGTCGAATCGCACATCGTAGTTCGATTCCGCGAGCAGCAACATGCCGCGTGCCGCGCGGTCGGCCGTCGCGGGATTCTCCTCGGTGTGGATCCGCTCACTCGCGAGCACGGCATGAAGTTCCTCCAGCGAGAAAGTGGCTCCGAGCTGGTCCAGCGCGGCGCGGCAAAAGCGGTTGCGCACTCCCGCCTCTTCGAGTTTGCGGGCGAAGAGCGCCGTCTCATACGTCGCATTGGGCACGCGATCCGGCTCGGCGGCGAGCGCCACCGGCGGCATCAGCGTCACCCGGTGATGCGCACTGATGACTCCGACCCGAAATGTGATCGAGGAGATGTGCCCCTCGCCTGTGGCCCGCAGGCTCAGGATGAAACGCAGGGCCCCGCACGGCAGCGCCGACTGGTCGGGGTGGGGCACGATCGACGGATTGAACAGGGCGGCCGACTCCGGCGAGTATTCGTGGGTAAAATACGCTCCGATCAGCGCCTGCCGTTCGGCGGAAGGAGGGGGCTGGCCGGCCGCGACGTAGTCGCGCACCTGGGAAAACCGATTCCGGAAGAATTCCTCCACCGACTCGTGCCGGTTTCCGAATTCGCCCAGCACCTCCGCCAGCACGCGGGCAAATTCCTCCTCAGGCAGGCTCATCACCTGCGCCACGATCCGGCGGGCGATCTCGTCGGTGGTCGGACGAAACGGGCGCATCAAAACGCGGGAGGGATCGGGCCGAAGGGTCGGTCCGATGCGCTTGACGTGGACGGTATGTGTGGCGGTTGTGGTCATGTTCCTGCGATCGGCTCCCCAGCCGCTATTTTCCCACCGGTTCGGTAAAGCTGGTGATCGTGTTCTGCAGCGCCTGCATCTCCGCCAGCGCGAGGAGGAACGCGAGAGTCGACTCGCCTCCCTGGTTTTGGCTCAGGCGGTCCACGTGCAGCCCGTCGCGACATCCGCCCGTGCTCGGGTCGTAGAGCGCGAGTCCCAGATCGTTTCTTCCGAGAAACCACTCGAAGGCCCGCCGCGCCTCCGCGAGCCAGGCCGGGTCGTTCGTCGCGTGATAGGCCTCGATGCAGGCCGACACCGTCGCCTGCGCCTCGATGGGTTGTTGGTCGAAGAGCGCACGTTCCCGGCCCCGCGGATAAAACCCGTCTGATCCCACGGGCCGGAAGGAGCCGGCTGGCGAGGTCTGCACCTTCACCAGCCAGCGCAGGGTCTTCAACCCGAGTTCGAGCATGGGTGCGTTGTTCATGCAACGGCCGCTGAGGATCATCGCGTGCGGCAGCTTGGCGTTCGCATACGAAACGACCTCCTCGAACCACTCCCACTCGGGCGTACCTGCGTCGGCATAACGCTGCAGGAGTTTCGACGTAAGGGTGTCGCGAAACTGCGTCACGCGCCGGTCGCCGCTGAGGCGCCGCAGGTATTCGTCGATGCCGATGAGCGCGAAAGCCCAGGCTCGGGGCGAGGTGAACCCCGCCGCCGCCGGCAGGGCCAGTTCGAAGAGTTGTGCCGCCAGGAGTTGAAGGTTGCCCTGGCCGGCCTGCGCGACGCACAGCCCCAAAGCCCACAACGCGTGGCCCTGGCAATCCTCCGATCCCACGTCCTCAAGCCAGTGCCGGTCGAAGCTCATGAAGTTGCGGAACCGTCCGCGCTGGCGATCGAAGGCGTGGTTCAGGAACGCGGCGAAGGTCGTGGCGTGAGCCTGCAGTTGCGGGGAGCTCTTGCCGAGCCGCTGCAGCATCAGGGCCAGCACGAGGGCGCGGGCGTTGTCGTCCGTGCAATAGCCCTCCGCGAAATTCGGCACTGTGAAGCTCGCATGTTGAAAGATACCCGTCGAATCGCTCATCCGATACAGGTGATCGAGTTTCATCTCCGGCAACTGGCCCGGCTGTTCGTCGAGCGTCTTGATCGGCGACGATTTTGTCCCGACGAAACTGTGATCCCGGCGCGCCTGCTCGAAGGAGTTCACGTACAGCTGCGCCACGCGGCTCCACACCATCTCGCGGCCGAGTTTGTAGGCGTTCCTTCGCAACGCGTGCCGGGCAGGTTCGTCGCGGAGCAGCGCGATGGTGGCCTCGGCGATCGCCGCGCTGTCGCGGAACGGCACCAGTCTGCCCCGGTCCTGCGCCAGCAACTCGGCGGCGTGCCAGTAGGGGGTCGAGATGACGGCGTTGCCTGCGCCGAACGCATAGGCGAGCGTCCCGGACGTGATCTGAGTCTCGGTCAGGTACGGCGTCAGGTAGATGTCCGCGGCGCCGATGAACCGCATCAGTTCCTCCAGCTCGACGAAGCGATTGAAGAACACGACGTGCTTCTGCACCCCGAGCTCCTTCGCCAGCCGCTCCAGGCTCAGGCGGTAGGCTTCACCCTCGTTGCGCAGCAGGTTCGGATGCGTCTGCCCGAGCACGATGTAGACGACGCCGGGAAACTGCCGGATGATTTCCGGCAGTGCTCGCAAGGCGTATTCGATTCCCTTGTTCGGCGACAGCAGCCCGAAGGTCAGCAGCACCTGTTTGCCTGCCACGGCGAACTCGTCCTTGAAATAGTTGGGGTCGGCAAACGGCATGTCCGGAATGCCGTGCGGGATGACATCGATCTTCGCCTCCGGGACGCCGTAGATGTTTCGGAGGAAGTCGTGCCCGCGGCCGGTCATGACCACCAGCCGCGTCGAAAGGCGGGTCAGTTCCCGCATGACGCGGCGTTGCTCGGCGTTCGGCTCGTTCAGGACGGTGTGCAGCGTCGTGACGATCGGCATGCGCAGCTCGCGCAGCAGCGCCAGCACGTGGCTGCCCGCGGGGCCGCCGAAGATGCCGAACTCGTGCTCCACGCAAAGCACGTCCACGTCGGTGATGTTGAGGAAATCGGCAGCGCGCAGATACGACGGCAGGTCCTGCTCGGCGACCTCGAAGCGAACCTCCGGCGGATAGTCATAGCCGTCCTCGGTGTCGTTGACGGGCACGACCGGGCACTGCAGTTCGGGGAACGCCGTGGCGATCGCGCAGCGGAGGTCCGTCGTGAAGGTTGCGATGCCGCACTTTCTCGGCAGATAGTCGCCAAGAAACGCAACCTTCGCCAAGTCGCCGGACTCAGCCATGGGTCACATCGCTTTCCGCGGCTCGATCTTCCGGCGAGCCGTCTTGTCGCGACTGAAGATCGGGATCTGCGCATCGGGGCGCACCGCCACCCCGCTTGATGTCGCGGGTGGGGCCCAGGAGTTTTCCTCGAGTCATGAAACTACACGATGGGGTTGCACGGCCACATAAGCGAATGCCAATCCGGCAATTCTCCGGTCTGCGTGAATCGCGGCGAGTATGGGCCCTGTTGCCGAACCTCGCGGGCCCGCGCGCCGGGGTCTCGGACTGCGGGGGCCTGAGGGGATGAACCGTGGTGGAGGAGCGGGATTGCGCGGAGGCATCCGGAGATCCCGGTGAGGCGCGAGGTGGGAGCGAGGCCGCGCCGAATTGCGCGTTTGAATTGCCTCGCGTCGACCACCTCGGCGGGCGACGCCGCAGACGGTCATTCGGCCGGCGCCGCACCGCTCCCTCACGGGCCGCTGTCGCGCGGCCGCGCGACAAGGGGTTGGCGGAAAATTCCGGGTGGAGGTCAGTAGTCGATCCCGCCTCCTGGAGACGGTGAGACTGCCGCGTTGCTCGAGTCGGAAATTTCGGAAATCATGCAGTCGATCGTGAGCAAGAGTCCTGCGATGGAGGCTGCGTTCTGCAGGGCCATGCGGGTGACCTTCGTTGGGTCGACGACGCCGGCCTTCACGAGATCCTGGTATTCGCCCGTTGCGACGTTGTAGCCGTAACCGCCCTTGCCGGCCATCACTGCGGCGGCCACCACAGCGCCTTCGACGCCCGCGTTGGCGCAAAGCATCCGGATGGGCGATTCGATGGCGCGGCGCACGATCTGCGCTCCAACCGCCTCGTCTCCGTCCAGCGCGAGGGCGCCGATCACCTTGGCGCAGCGCAACAGTGCCACGCCGCCGCCGGGCACGACGCCTTCCTCGACGGCAGCCCGCGTGGCGTGCAGGGCGTCTTCGACGCGCGCCTTCTTCTCCTTCATCTCAACCTCGGTGGAGGCTCCGACGTGAATGACTGCGATGCCCCCGGCCAGCTTGGCCAGCCGTTCCTGGAGCTTCTCGCGTTCGTACTCGGAAGTTGTTTCGTCGATTTCGCGGCGGAGCTGCTTGACGCGACTCTGGACCTCCGAAGCTTTGCCGCCGCCTGAAAGAATCACGGTCGATTCGCGACTGACGATGATGCGCTTGGCCCGGCCGAGATCCGCGAGGGTGATGTTCTCGAGACGAAGCCCGAGATCCTCGGTGATGCACTTGGCGCCGGTGAGGATGGCGATGTCCTCGAGCACGGCTTTCCGGCGATCGCCGAAACCGGGCGCCTTGACGGCGCACACGTTGAGCGTGCCCCGCATTTTGTTGATCACGAGCGCTGCGAGGGACTCGCCCTCGAGCTCTTCCGCGATCACCAGGAGTGGCTTGTGCGTTTGCGCCATGGACTGCAGCAGCGGCAGCAGGTCCTGGAGCTGTGAAATCTTTTTCTCGTGGACCAGCACGTAGACGTCCTCGAGGACGGCTTCCATGCGGTCGGTGTCGGTCACGAAATACGCAGAAAGGTATCCCTTGTCGAACTGCATGCCCTCGACGACTTCGAGCGTGGTCTCGATGGACTTGCCCTCCTCGATGGTGATCGTGCCGTCCTTGCCGACCTTGTCCATGGCGTCGGCGACGATGTTGCCGATCGCGTCGTCCGAATTGGCGGAGATGCTGGCCACCTGCCGGATTTCCTCGCGGTCGCTCACCTTTTGGGAGATCCGCCCGAGTTCGGTCACCGCGGCCTCGACCGCCTTGTCGATGCCGCGTTTCAGAAAGATGGGGTTAGAGCCGGCCGTGACGTTCCGGAGTCCTTCCCTGTAGATCGACTCGGCGAGCACCGTGGCCGTCGTGGTGCCGTCGCCGGCGGCGTCGGAGGTCTTCGACGCGACCTCCTTGACCATCTGCGCGCCCATGTTCTCGAAGGCGTCGGGCAACTCGATCTCCCGTGCGACCGTGACGCCGTCCTTCGTGACCGTCGGCGACCCGAACGATCGCGAGATGACGACATTGCGGCCCTTGGGCCCGAGCGTGACCTTGACCGCGCGAGAGAGGAGCTCGATGCCTCGGAGGATTTTTTGGCGGGCGTTCTGGTCGAAGATTAGCTGTTTGGCGGGCATGGTGGCTGGTGTTGAAAATTGAAGGGTGATGGCGCCGAACCTCAGTTCAGCACGCCGAGGATGTCGCTTTCGCGCACGATCGAGAAATGAACCTCGTCGAGCCTCACTTCGGCGCCGCCGAATTTGGCGATGAGCACGACATCGCCGACCTTCACGGCAAAGGGCAGGAGTGTCCCGTCCTTCGCCTTCCGGCCGGTGCCGAGGGCGATCACCTTTGCTTTTTGCGGTTTCTCCCTGGCGCTATCTGGAATGATCAGTCCGCCGCGGATCTCCTCCTTCTCGGGGACATATTGAACGAGGATGCGATCTCCGATCGGTTGGATCCGGAGTTTGGAGGAGGAGGTTTTCATGGGATTTTTCATGCCACCTTGTAGCAGACGTTGCGCAGGGGCTGCGGAGCCCGCTCGCCCCTGCTCTTCGCGATGTCCTCCGGCGTGGCCGCCTCATAGGTGATCCGGCCTTCGGCGATTTCGCGGAGCGCCGCGTCCTCCAGCGACAATTTTACCAGCGATACTACGAGCGGGCGATTGCCGCGTCTGTGCTGTTTCACGCGGCTCGATACGACGTTCACCAGGATATAGGGATCGTCGATGACCCTCGGGGCGCTCTGTAGATGATCGTCTCTCATTTGTGTGGGATGTGTTTTGCGCCAGTGTTGTCGGCGAGTCGGCCATTCTAAAAACCCGCGGACGGAACGGCGACGCATATCGCCTCGCAGGCCGGGAGGCGCCGGCAACACGCTGCCCGACCACCTGCTTGGAACTATCTTTGGCGTATTCGCGCCCGTTCCTCGTGTTTGTCGCAGAACGGGATAACTTACCGATCGTCATTTCCGATCCCCCGCCGACTCGACGCCGACCGCGCCCACAACGGCCTCGGATTCATTCAAGGAATCAAACCTCGCTGTTTTCGGATACAAAGCGAGATGGACTGCGGGAATGCGAAAGGAACGTCATGGGAATTCTCATCGAATAATTGGATGATCAAAATGGCGAAAATGGCCAAGATGAACGAATCATGAAAACCCGCGCCGCGACGATTGATCCCATCCTGGGCAGGCTTCCCTTGTTCGATGCGTCGACGGTGAAGAACCGGTTTCGCGACGTGGCGGAGCAGGCGGCCAAAGGCGCCGTGGCCATCAGCCATTACAGCCAGCCGAAACGGGTGTTGATGGCCGCCGAGGAATACGTCCGCCTCGAGAAATCCCGCCGGGCGCCGCTCGACACGCTCGCAGGCCAGTTCGATGGGTTGGTGGCGAAGATGCAGACTGCCAAGTCGCGGAAATCCGTTCGGGCGCGGTTCGGAGCCACGCCGTCCGATCTGGGCAAGTCAGCCGTGAAGGCCGTGACGGCGAATGCCCGCTGAACCATTCGTCATCACGGTGCTGGCTGGCGTGAACGGTGCCGGAAAGAGCAGCGTGGGCGGAGCGCACCTAGAGCGAAACGGAGGCGTGGTCTACAATCCCGACGTTGTTGCGCTCGCAGCCAGCAGGGTCTCGTCGTCGCTCACCGGCGCGGAGGCGAACGCCTATGCCTGGCAGCGGGGCAGGGACCTGCTCGCCGCGGCGATCGCGAACCGCACGGACTTCACGTTCGAAACCAGGCTTGGAGGTGAAACCATCCTGCACTCCTGGCTGAAGCAGCCCGAAAGGCAGCCATGCTCAATCTCTGGTACGTCGGCCTGTCGAGTGTCGACCTCCACCTTCGACGGGTGGCCTCGCGGGTGAAGAGGGGCGGACATCCGATTCCAGAGGAGCCTATTCGGCGGTGCTGGATCAGCAGCCGCGTCAATCGGGTCAAATTGCTGCCCTGCCTGTGCAACCTGCGCGTCTTCGACAGTTCTGCGGAAAGGGGTCCGGACAAAGGCGAGGCTCCCGAACCCAGGCTGGTTCTCTCCGTCGAGAATCGTGCGATCGAATTCTCTGGCCCCGTCCAAGTGAAGGATACGCCCGAGTGGGCGAGATCTATCGTCGTGGTGGCCTTCAAGACCTTCCCGCATCCGCCGTACCTCATGTGAAATACCCCGCACCGTTCGCGGGCGGCCGGCTCGCGGAGGAGGACGGGCGCGTGGTGGGATTCGCGATGGGCGACCGGGCGACGGGCGAACTGTGGGTGATCGCGGTGCAGCCGGAGTACCTCAAACGCGGCATAGGGTCCGAGCTGATGCGTCGCGTGGAGGCCTGGCTCGTGGAGAACAGGTGTTGGGAGCTGTGGCTCACGACCGACCTCGATCCGCGATTGCGCGCGTATTCATTTTACCGGCACCGCGGGTGGGAGGACTGGAAAGAGGAGGGTGGAATGCGCTACCTGCGCAAGCAGGTCGACGTACGCACTGCCGGGCGTACGCCGAGTTGAGGTAGGAGGTTTAGGGCGCGGCCGGCTGTCGCTGATTCGAATACGGGATTAACAGGGATGGAGGGGATGGAAGGGATTCGAACTGAAGGCGACGGCCATTTCGGTTACTGACACGGTAGATCGGTGTTCGGAAACACCGGCCGGGCGGCCGCTGGTGCAGCGAGTCGAGGCTCACGACGGACGCCGACACGAGGCTCAGAGCCAGCGCTTCTTCCACCGGCATCCCCCTGGGACGACTTACAGATCGAAAGCGGGCTGCGCTACCTCTAATAGCGCCTTGGCGTGGGCGCGGTCTAATTGGGCCGGTCCGGAGTCGCAGCAACGTGAATACGGACGGGGGGCGTTGAGGCGCCGAAGAGGGTGAATTGGCTCGCATCGGCCGCGTCGAGCGGTGACTTTTTAGTCATCCCCGGGCTAGTCGAATGCCTTCCATCTCATCGATCGCAAAACGCAGTTCTCTATCGATCGTCGTCGTCGCCGGGGGCGCGCTGGTGCTCTGCGTGGGTGTCGTGTTTCTGGTGAGAGGACATCGGAGCGAGCCGAATATGGGGGCCGACGTGAGTCCGCGGCTGGTCCATTGGTTCGACGCGCGTCTGCCCCGCGATATTCCCGGTTGGACCTCCCGACCGGAATCGCTCGGGCAAACGGAGGCATCGTCCAGCGCTGCGGCGCAGACCTTGAATTTCGACGATGTATTCTATCGCGCCTATTTCCAGGCTGGGCGGACCTTCACGCTTTACGCGGCATACTGGCGACCGGGTCGCATGCCGGTGATGCAGGTGGCGGCGCACACGCCGGACGTCTGCTGGGTGTCGGCGGGCTGGAACCGGGAAGCGGTGCGCGACCGGGAAACCATTGCATGCCCTGGTGTGCGGCTCTTGCCCGGGCAATGGCGGCGCATGAAGCTCGAAGGGCTCGGCACGGTGCGGTACGTCGTCTATTGGCACCTCGTCGGAGGCCGCCTGTTCATTAAGAACCGCTATTTCGGCTCGATCCCTTCGCCCTGGGATTACTGGAGGATCGCCCTGAAATCGGCGCTTCGCGGTCCTCCGGATCAATACTTCGTGCGCCTGTCTTCGTCGGTCCCCTACGCGCAGCTCCGGAAGGATCCGGGCTTTCAGCGGGTGGTGGAAGCCCTGGCCAGGCTCGGCCTGGAAAACCACCGCGCGGACCGCCTGCTGTGATCGGACTTATGCGCAGAGACGACGCTAGCGCCGGCTTTCCGACCTCTTTGCGAGGCGCTGAGTGACGAGCAGCAGTAGGGCCGCGGTGCCCGCGAGCACGGCGTAGCCGGTGATGTCGTGCACGGCGCCCTCGATCGAATTTGGTCCGTAGGCGTAGGCCAAACCGGCGAGGAAGAGGGCGCGCAGGAGGTTGGCCGCAAGTGCGAACAGGATTGCGAGTGCCAACAGCAGGGCCTTATGGCGCCAGCGCTCAAGGAGCGCGGCCGAAAGGAACAGGCCGGCGAAAAGGCATCCGATCAACGACCGGATGCCTGAGCAGGCCTCCTCCACACCGACATTGCCGTTGGGCAGAACGAGGATGTTTCCTCGGAGGGCGATCGGGAGGCAAAGCGCGTTGAAGACGAAACCTACGCCGGCCATCAGTTGATGCAGGAGAAACCGGCTGAGCGACCACTCGACGGCGCCGAGCAAGGGAGCCGAAAGGAGCCACGCACCGAGCAGGAAGAGCAGGCAGCCGCAGAGCTTCAGGCGCGCGTCGGCCGTGATCGGTGATGACGGCGCTCCGACTGGCGCTGAGGGCGAGGAATAGTAGACCATCGTCAGCGCGAGGGACCCCGCGCCGATCGCCAGCGCGAAGCTGGCCGAATAGCTTGGCCCCATGGTCGCCCGATAGAACGCGCCGACCAGGAACCAACCGGCGCCCCACAGTCCGAGAAGCGCGAATGCCGTGTCGAGCAGCCATGCCCGCCAGCCGGAGGCGCGGGGGCACGATCGGGCCTCGAGTGCGCGGACGAGCGAAACGATGCGGGGCCAGCGCTGGTTGACCAGGTAGGCAACGAGCACCGGCACCGTCCAGCCGAAGCGGTAGTCCGCGAGGTTGTTCCACCAATACATCTGGTTCCAGGCGACGACGCAGACGAGTCCGGCCGAAACGGCGAGTGCTGCGACGAAGGAGCGTGGCAGAGGGCGATGCGGAGCGCCGTCCGCCACATTCACGTGGTCCTGGGCCTGCGACGCGTTCACGGCGTGGACGGCGCGGATGTCAGGGCGTTCCGCATTTGCTGCGAGCAGTTGGCGAGGTAGAGGATCGTGTCGAACTCCTGCTCGTCGACGCCGAAGCTCGCGACGAGGGCATTCACGGCGGTGTCAACGGCCGTGGTGTTCCTGGCGAAGAGTTGCGGATCCGACCCGGGAAAGAGCCGGTAGCGAAGCGCGGTGATGCGCGCGATCCTCTCGCGCTGTTGGGCAATGTAGTCGCGGGCCGGGATCGACGGAATGTTCGGAGCAATAGCGATCGAATTCGCGGTGGATGCCCTGCCGATGAGGAGATCTGCGTCGGTCTGCGTTCGCGAGTCGATGGAAAGCACGCGCTGGATGACGTAGGAGCGAAGCCAAAGGTCGCTCTCATTGCGCTGGGTGGTGAGGCCGGGAGCCCAGAGCCCGCGCTTGTTGAGCTCGGCGATGATATCGCGCCACCCGCCGATCAAGATGGACGGATCGGAGGCGGGTCGCTCGTAGGTGCTCGTCGAAATGTCAGGATACGCGGCGCTGGTTCGAATGAAGCGGATGAGGTCGTCGGGATGGGCGCCGATGTAAAGGTTTCGGGTGAGAAAATCCCGAATGGGCACGACGACGAAAGCGCCGAACTCGGGAGTTTTGGCGAGTTGATCCATGGCCGCGTTGGAGCGTCGGGCCATGATTTGTCCGGGAAGATTTCCAGTAAGCCGGAAACCGAGGTAGGTGCCGACGACAAGCGCTGCGACGAGCGTGCACGATGCAAAGGCGAGGAGGGTGGGGCGTTTCCTGAGCCGACCCCAACGCGAACGGCGGCGCAGCTCTGGGAGCTTGTAGAGGGCATCCTGAGGCGAAAGGGAGAGATCGGACGGAGGAGTCCCGTGGAAATCCATGGAAACGGGCTGGTGGGTTCAGGAGCTGCGGCGTGACTTGCGCCGGCGGGAGGCGACGAAGGCGAGGGAGGAGAGGGAAATTAGAGTAGCGTAGGAGGAGGGCTCTGGGACGGCGGAGGCGTAGTTGAGGGAGAGGTCGTTGCCGTCCTGGGAAACGGACCAGGAGCCGGAGAAGGAATTGGAGAAGGCGGAGGTGTTCAGGGAGAAGGCGCTTGGGTCAAAGCCCGAGATGCCCGCGGAGGTGCTGAGGAAGGTGAAGTGATAGGAGAGGTTGGGATTGAAATCGGAGACGGCGCCGGGCGAATCGGAGAGGGTGAGGGAGGCAAGGTTGATGGAGAACTTATTGAAGCCGGAGGCGGAGAGGGTGAGGGTGCCGTTGACATTGAGCAGGTCCCAGCCGGGGTTCTGGCCCTGAGAGCCGGAGGCGGCGTTGATCTGCCAGGTGAAGGAGCCGCCGCCCGCGAAGGTGGTGTTGCCCGCGGAGAGGGTACCTGGGGAATTGCCCGGAGAAAGGGTGCCCCCCGAGGCGACCGTGAGTGCGCCGACGGAGCCGGAGCCGGAGAGAGTGCCGCCGGAGGCGACGGTGAAGGCGCTGTTGGAGGCGGAGCCGTTGAGGTTGAGCACGCCGCCTGAGACCGAGGTTGGCCCGGAGTAGGTGTTGGCGCCGGAAAGCGTGAGGGAGCCCGAGCCGGTTTTGGTCAGGGAGCCCGAACCTGCTATCACGCCGCTGAAGGTTGTGGAGGAGCCATCGGAGCCGACCGACAGGGAGCCTGAGCCGAGGGCGACGCTGCCCGAGCCGGCGAGGGAACCGACCGAGCCCGCGTGGCCGTTAAGGTCGAGGGTGGCGCCGGAGGAGACCGAGACGGCGGTTGGGGAGGGCAGGGCGTTGTCGACTCCGAACTGTAACGATCCTCCGGATACCGTGGTCGAGCCGGAGTAGGAGTTGGCGACGGAAAGGGTGAGGGTGCCCGAGCCCGCCTTGGTCACGGAGCCAGTGCCGGAGAGGGCGGAGGCGAAGGTGACGCTGTTGCCGTTGGTGTCGAGGGTGCCTCCGTTTGAGCCGAGCGGGGCGAGCTGGGAGGAGATGTCGGTGGTTGTGCCGGAGGCCCACTGGAGACCGCCGCCGTTGAGCGTGACAAGCCCTGAGCCGAGGTTGGAGGACGAGGCGAAATCGATGAAGCCGCCGGTGACAGTTGTTCCGCCGGTGTAGGTGTTGGCCCCGGTAAGCGTCAAGATACCCGAACCCACTTTGGTCAGCGAGCCGGCGCCGGATAGCGCGCCCGAGTAGGTTGTCGCCGCGTTGTTTCCGCCGACGGTGAGCGCGACGGGCGACGACGACGCATTGGCCAATGCGAGAGACTCTCCACCGGAAATGCCGCCGAGTGACGCTGAGCCAAGCGTGCCGAAGGAGACGGTGCCTCCCTGATTGTCGTAATCGAGCGTGCTGTAAGCCAGGGCGGACAAATTTCCCATCACGAGCGTTCCGCCAGAGACGATGGTCGTACCGGTGAACGAATTGGCGCTCGTCAGGGTGAGGGACCCCGAGCCCGCCATGACCAGGGACCCTGATCCTGAGATCACGTTGGAGAGGGTGACGGCGTCGCCGCGATCGAGGGTGAGCGTCGCATTGTCGACAATGTTGCCCGCGATCGAGCCCGACGTGCCTCCGTTTCCGAGTTGAAGCGTGCCGTCGGAGATCGTTGTGCTGCCGGAGTAGGTGTTGGCGCCCGTGAGAACGAGGGTGTTCGAACCGAGTTTTTCGAGGTTGAGCGCGGCCGCGGGATTATCGGCGATCGCGCCGGGAAGCAGGAAGCTGCCGCTGGAGGCGTTGGTGGTGTCGAGGGCGAAGGTGCTGCCGGAGGCGAGCTTTGCGCCGCTCGTCAGGATCAGGATCTCGTCGGCGGTGAACTCGTCGCTGGCGCCGACATTTACGGCGAGGGTGGCGCCGGATTGCACGACGACGTGATTCGCGTCCCATTGCGTCGTGTCTCCGCCGTAAAGCGCGTTCGGGTTTCCGAACTGGAGCGCGCCGCCCGTCACCGTGGTCGGGCCGGTGTAGCTGTTGTTTCCATACAAATTCAGCGATCCTGCACCCTGCTTGGTGAGGGAGCCGGTGCCGGTCATCGAAGCGTAATCGGTCAGCGCGTGGCCGTTCGAGTCGATGGTCGCGCCGCCGGAGCCGATCGAGATGGGGGTGAGGCCGGTGTCGCCCGAGGCCTGAAAGGTGCCTCCGTCGAAGGAGAGGGTGCCGGAGCCCGCGAGCTTCGCGGAAAGCGTGCTGCCGCCATCGAGCAGGGCCGAGCCGAAATTCGTCCCGTCGGTCTGGAGCCGAAGGACGCCGACCGAGAGGCTCGCGCCGCTTCCAACGATCAACTGCGTGCCCGCCCCGACGTTGAGAATCTGGCCGACCGAGCTGCCCGTGCCGGTGAGCGTGAGAGAACCGCCAGAGTCTGCTATCGTGTAATTTCCCGCCGCTGTGATCGACGGCTGGCTGACTGCGGCGCCGCCGGTGGAGAGCGTGGTGCCCGGGGCGTTGACGGAGGAAACGTCGAGAAGATCGAGGTTCAACCCCGTGCCCGTATCAAACGCTAAGATGCCATTGTCCGTGAGCGCGATCGTTGGAACGCCCCCTTTGCTTATGGCATAGTTGACATCCGAGGTCCAATTCCCGTGGAACTCGCCGAGCTGGGTGCCGGTGGCTCCGTCGTAAATGTATCCGTTCGAGCTGGTCATATCCGCGACATAGACGACTCCCTGGCTGTCGACCGTGTAGACTGCGTTGGTGCCGACGGGCAACGCGAACGATCCGAGGTAGGTGCCGGAGGAGTTGAAACGCTCCATGAGGGCCCCGCCTGCGCTCGGAAAGCTCGTGGCGTAGAGCACATTGCTCGTGGTATCGAGTGCGATCACTCCGCTCCCACTCAGCGCGTGGGGCCCCGTGTTTCCAAAGGTCAGCGCCGGCGTGCTGTTTGTGAAGATCGAGGTGAATTTCGAAATCACGTTGTTCGGCTCCCGGGTGTACACGGTGCCGTCCAACGCGATCGCGATGCTTGGCAAGAAACCGCCGGGATCGCTTAGGGTCGGGGACGCGGACGCAGCTCGGGGCGGAGCGAGGGTGTAATCGTAATAGGTCGGGTTGTAGTTGGCGTCGTAGGCCGTCACGCCCCAGTGGCCCGGATTTCCGGGATTGGCGGCGATGAATGACTGTCCAGCCGGGAATACGCCCACGGCTTGGAACGCACCGATCTTGGAATAGCTCCCGAGTTGGGCGATATTGGAGGTCGAGAAAGAGTAGTATTCTGCGGTGGTGGTGAGATACAGTTGCGCCCCGCTGCCGGGCACCAGATTGAGCAAGAAGCCGTGGCCCAGCGGCAACGGCGTCTGGACGATGTCGGAACTTGTGAAGAGAAACTGCGCATGGGCCGAAGTGGTCGCGCTGAACAGCAGCGCGAGGGCGGCAACGGAGCTTGGGATAAGACGAAGAAGACGCATGACGGAGCGGTATGAATCGGCGCGACCGCCCGCGTCCCGCCAACATCGCACAGCACGAGCAGCCGGTTGAGCCTCGCGGGAACTGCGAAGAAACAGCCGGATTGCCGGGAGTGGGAGATATCTGAGCGAACGCGAGTGGTGGATCCGGCGGCGATTTTGCCAGAAGCGGCGTGGCCTGAATACCCTCCTGAAAAGGGGGGCCGAACCTCAGCGTCGGCCGGGGAACGAACCGTCGAGCCACAGGCTCATCAACTCGGCGCGGCTTTTCACCTGAAGCCGTCCGTAAATTCCCTTCACGTATTGGTGAAGCGTCGCGGGCTTTAGTCCGGCATGACCGGCGATTTCCTTTTCCGTGCGCCCGGTGAGCAATGCGTGGAGAATCTGACGTTCCCGCGGGCTGAATGGTTTGGCGTTGAGGAGAAGGCCGTGATCCAGGAACAGGCGGCGCAGCAGTTCCATGGCTCCGCGTGCCGCGTGGCCGGCGCAAGTCGCTTCTTCCGCCGTGAATGGCCGGCGCCGTGCACCCGGTCTTTGGTGACGGTCGACGAGAAAGAACGCCTCGTGGCGGGATGTCACTGGGATGCCGATCCAGATGCGATCGGCGATGCCTTGTTCCGCGTAGTAAAGCCGGTAGTGCAGCGAGCGCCGGAACGCCTTGAGGTCGATCCAGCCGTCGCGCAGGCGGTGGACCCGGAATTTGCCTGCGGCGGAGAGCAGGGCGCGCGTCGCCATCCCGACATGGGCTTCCTGCTGCTCGTGATGGGAACGCCGATAATAGGTCGGCGTGAGTTTCCCGTAGTGTTCGCGCAGGAGGTAGGACTCCAGCTGGCGACGGTAGGCCGCGGAGTCGGCGCGAAGTGGCCGTCTGACGCGCAGGCGCCAGCCCAGGAAAGGATCGCATTTTGCCGCGGCCGCGGACTGGACGCGCAATGCGCCGCAGAAGATGACGTTGTCGGCGTCAAATCGCGCGGCTATCCACTCGATCAGATATTTTAGAGCCGCGTCCGTCTCCGCGGCACCGTAGCGGCCCAGTCGATCCCAGAGCTCGAAGAGCGCCTCGTCGCGCGTGGAGGCAGGCCCCCTCGGGCGGGAGCGCGGCTGGCGTGCCGAAATGCCCCTTGGGGTTTTCATGCGGACTGCGGCCCTTGTGGGGCGGGTGCATCGGCGAGCCGGCCGCGGCGTCGCGGCGGTACTGCGCTAGGGACGATGGTGTTCGAGTTCAGGTTGTCGGCTCTACGTCGTATCTCCCATTCCATAGCTCAAGATCGATTGCGCGCTTCGTGAACGTGAAACCGTGCGTCGGCGACCGGCGGACGCCGACGGGACGCCTCAAGGAAGAAACCGTGATCGCATTCCTGAAAATGACAAATCGACCCTATGCCGAGAGATCGTAATGGCAGGAGACCGTGTGGGCCGGCTTGCCGGGGTCGGAGACGGTGCGCAGGGACGGGACCTCGGCCTTGCAGCGGTCGGTGGCGTGGGGGCAGCGGGGGTGGAAGGGGCAGCCGGGGGGCGGGTTGATCGGCGAGGGTAAATCTCCCGCGATGACCGCGCGCTTGCGGGCGCGGCGCGGGTCGGGCTCGGGGATCGCGGCGATCAGGGCGCGCGTGTAGGGGTGTTTTGGAGACGCGTACAGCTCGTCCGCGGGCGCGAGCTCCACGATGCGGCCCAGGTACATGACCGCGATGCGGTCGGAGATGTGTTTCACCACCGCGAGGTTGTGCGCGATGAACAGGTACGACAGGCCCAGGTCGCGCTGCAGGTCGAGCAGGAGGTTGAGGATCTGGCTCTGGATCGAGACGTCCAGGGCAGAGACCGGCTCGTCGCAGATGACCAGCCGCGGGTTGAGTGCAATCGCGCGGGCGATGCCGATGCGCTGGCGCTGGCCGCCCGAGAATTCAAAGGGATACCGGCGTGCGGCGTCCTTGGGCAACCCGACCTTGGCGAGCAAGGCCTCGACTCGCTGCTCACGTTCCGAGGCGGTGCCGAGCTTGTGGATGATGAAGGGTTCCTCGACGATCGTGCCGACGGTGTGCCGGGAGTTGAGCGACTCGACTGGGTCCTGGAACACCATCTGCAGGTGGCGGCGCACGGGCTTGAGCCGACTGCGCGAGAGCGGGGCGAGGTCGTTGCCCTCGAAGAGCACCTGGCCCGCGGTGGGCTTGATCAGGCGCGCGATCGTCTTGCCGAGGGTGGACTTGCCGCAGCCGGATTCGCCGACCAGGCCGAGCGTTTCACCGGGGAAGAGCTGGAAGCTCACGCCGTCGACCGCCTTGCAGGTGGCGACGGCGCGCATGAACACGCCGCCCTTCACGGGGAAGTGGGTGCGGAGATCGCGGACCTCGAGGAGGGGTGCCGGTTGGTCGGGCATCAGGAAGCTTGGAAAGGGGGCAGCTCGCGCCAGCGCAGGCAGCTGACGTCGTGGCCGGGCGCGACCGTTTCGAGCGAGGGCGCGTGTTCGGAGCAGCGGGGCTGGGCGTGCGGACAGCGGTTGGCGAAGCGGCAGCCCGCGGGCATTTCGCGCAGGCCGGGAACGAGGCCCTCGATCGTGTTGAGCCGTGTCTTGCGCCGGCCGCCGAGGCGCGGGATCGAGGACAGAAGGCCCCGCGTGTACGGGTGGGTGGGACGGTCGAAGATGTCCGCGACGGGACCCTGCTCGGCGACGCGGCCCGCGTACATCACGATCACGTCGTCGCAGGTCTCGGCGATCACACCGAGGTCGTGCGTGATGAGGATGACGGCCATGCCCATCTCGCGCTGCAGGTCCTGGATGAGGCTGAGGATCTGGGCCTGGATCGTGACGTCGAGCGCGGTGGTGGGCTCGTCGGCGATCAGCAGCTTCGGGCCGCAAGCGAGCGCCATCGCGATGACGACGCGCTGGCGCATGCCGCCGGAAAGCTGGTGCGGGTATTCGCCGATGCGCAGCTCGGGCGAGGGGATGCCGACCTTGGCGAGGATTTCGACGGAGCGGCGGAGCGCCTCCTGTTTCGTCGCCTTGCCGTGGAGGACGAGGACCTCGGAGAGCTGCTTGCCAATCGTGAGCACGGGGTTGAGCGCGCTCATCGGCTCCTGGAACACCATGCCCATCTGCGCGCCGCGCACGGCGTGCATCTGCTCGAGCGGGAGACCGGTGAGGTCGCGGCCCTCGAACAGCACGTGCCCGCCGAGGATGCGCCCCATCGGCTGCGGGAGCAGGCGCATGAGCGAGAGGGCGGTGACGCTCTTGCCGCAGCCGGATTCGCCGACGATGCCGAGCGTGCGCCCGGGGGCGACCTCGAAGCTGACGCGGTCGACCGCGCGCACGAGACCGTCGTCGGTCTCGAAGCCGACGGCGAGGTCCTGGACGCTCAGGAGCGGGGGCGTCACGGTCAGTTTTCCTTGCGCTTCCACTGGTCGTAGGTCTTCACGACCGGCGGGAAGGTCTTTCCGTTGGCGCGCGCGGCGAGCGTCTCCTTCTTGGCCTGCGGATCGATCCACTCGAGGCCGAACTGGCCGGGGTACTGGCTGAAGCGGACGTTGAAATCCTTGGGCCAGCGGATCCAGCGCCAGTAGCCGACGCGGTAGAAGGGTATTTCAAAACCGGGTACGAAGGCGGCGTCGGCGCGGATCATCTTCTCGAGCTGCGTGGCGAGCGTGCGGATCTGCTCCATGGAGGTCGCCGTGTCGTAGGCGTCGATCAGCTTGTCCATCGCGGGGATGGCGGTGTTTGTGAGGTTGTTGGTCTGCGGCTTGTTGGCGTTGACCGAGTGGAAGTTCTCCCAGTAGCGCGGGTAGGGCTCGACGGCGACGTTGAATGCGGTGAAGGCGATCTGGTGCTGCTTCTCCTGGATCTTCTTCCACGACGTCGTTGCGTCGAGGACCTCGATCTTGAAGTCGAGGCCCGCCTTGGCGGCCTGCTGCTTGAGGATCGTGAGCACGTCCTTGAGGGAGGCGTAGCCGGAGGTGATGGTGAAGGACAGGCGCTGGCCCTTGTCGTTGACGAGGATGCCGTCGGGGCCGCGTTTCGTGAACCCGGCCTTCGCGAAATACTCGAGCGCCTTCTCGACGGAGAAGGGCCGGGGATGGATGCCGGGGAACGGCACCAGGGCGAAACCGTCGGCGGAGGTCTGCATGCGGACGTAGTCGCCGCGGAAGTACTGCTTGTCGACGAGATCGAAGTCGGTCGCGTAATTGATGCCGATGCGGATGTCGCGGTTGTTGAGCAGGGGCATGGCCTCGTTGATGTACAGGCCGAAGGTCGGGCGCGGGACCTCGTTGTAGAAGGTGACCTTGTCGATGTAGCCGTTTTTCACCAGCGGGTCGGAGTCGGGGAGCTTCTCGTACCAGAACTGCGGGAGGGTGAGCCCGAACGAGTCGAGGTCGCCGCGCTTGAAGGCCTCGAAGGCCTTGTTGGGGTCGCGGATGACCTCGAAGTGCACGCGGTCGAAATTGTAGCGGTGGCGGAAGAACCGCTTGTCGCTGGCCCACCAGTTTGGCACGCGCGTGAGGTCGATGGAGCGGCCCATGTGCACGTCGTCGGGGCGAACCATGTAGGGGCCGGTGGTGGGCTCGAACTTCCACTGGTAGCGCTGGACGTAGTCGGGGCCGAAGTTCTTGTAGAAGTGTTCGTCCACCGGATACAGCTGGGCGAGCCAGAAGGCGACGTGGGGTTTGCGCTCCTTCCAGGTGACCGCGATCGTGTACTTGTCGTAGCGGACGATGCGGGAGAAGTAGGCCGTGTAGAAGTTGTTGTACCAGGGCTCGACGATGTACTTCGAGCGGTAGAAGTAGAAGGCGAAGAGGTAGTCGTCGGCGGTGACGGGCGTGCCGTCGCTGAAGCGCGCGTCGGGATCGAGCCGGAAGTACATCGTGCGGCCGTCGGGGTCGTAGGCCCACTCCTTGGCGAGGCTCGGGTAGAACTGGCTCGTGTTGGGCTGGTAGCCGAGGAGGGTGAGCTCGTTGTCGTCGAGGATGTAGGCGCGGAAGGAGCCGTTGGCGTCGGGGCCGACGTAGCGCAGGGTGCGGGGGAAGTCGGAGATGAAGGAGTGCAGCGTACCGCCGCGCTTCGCGTCGGGGTCGGCGAAGGTGGGCACGTCGTGGCCGTCGTGCCAGACGAGGTCGTTGGGCAGGTCGGCGGGCGTCTTGAAGAGAAAGAACTTCGGGTTGGCCTTGTAGTAGGCGTCTGCGACCGGGACGACGTTGCGCTCGACGGCGGCCTTCTTCTTGCCGCAACCGGAGACGAGGAACAGGCCGCCGGCGGCGGCGAGGAGGAGGGCGAGCGTGCGGACGCGGGGGATGGGGATCATTTGTAGACGGTGAATTTCTTGGGATCGAAGGCCTCGCGAATGGCCTCGCCGATGAAGGTGACGAGGCTGAGCACGACGACGAGTGCGGCGAAGGCGGAGGCGACGATCCAGGGGGCGTCGAGGTTGGCGGTGCCCTGGCGGAGCAGCTCGCCCCAGCTCGGGGTGGGCGGCGGGAGGCCGAAGCCGAGGAAGTCGAGGGCGGTCAGCAGCGTGATCGCACTGGCGAGGGTGAAGGGGATGAAGGTGACGAGGGTTGAGAGCGTATTGGGAAGGATATGACGGAAGATGATCCGGCCCGTGCCCGCGCCCATGACCTGGGCCGCGGCGACGTAGTCGCGGGACTTCTCCTGGTAGGTGGCGGTGCGCATGTAGTAGGTCATGCCGGTCCAGGAGAACAGCACGACGATTGCCAACAGCCAGCCTAGGTTGGGGGTCACGATCGAGGCGACGATGATGACGATGTACAGGAAGGGGATGTTGGACCAGATCTCGACAAGCCGCTGGGTGAGCAGGTCGAAGGTGCCTCCGAAATACCCCATCGCGCAGCCGATCGTGATGCCGAGCAGGTACACGAAAGCCATGTAGAGCAGCGAGAAGATCATCGCCGTGCGGAAGCCGTAGAACAGGCGCGCAAGCACGTCGCGCCCGGTGGTGTCGGTGCCCAGGAAGTGCCGCTCGGCGAGCGAAGGGGCTGTCGGCGGGTACACGCCCTGTCGAAAGTCGTTTTCGATCGGGTTGTAGGGCACGAGCGGCATCAGCACCCAGTTGCCGTCGTGCTGCTTTTCGAACTCCTGCTGGAGCGCCCGGTAGTTGGTCTCGTAACTGTAGGATAGGCCGAAGTCGGTGCCGGGATGGAAGGCGGTGTAGGTGGGGAAGTAGGTGTGACCCTGATAATGCACGATCAGCGCGCGGCTGTTCACCAGAAGCTCCCCAAAGGCGGCGGCGAGCAGGAGGGCGCCGAGAACGAGGAAGGAGTAATAGCCGCGTTTGATGGAGCGGAACCGCTGCAGTTTGCGCCGGGTGAGGGGATTGAGTCGGAAGCTCACGGCGATCGGGGGCTCAGGAGAACCGGATGCGCGGGTCGACCAGGGCGACCAGCACGTCGGAGAGGATGTTGCCCACGAGGAGCAGCAGGGAAGACAGGAGCAGCACGCCCATCACCACCGGGTAGTCGCGATCGAGCGTCGACGTGTATCCGAGCAGGCCGAAGCCATTGATGTCGAAGATCGTCTCGATGAGGAACGAGCCGAAGACCAGCAGGGTGATGTTTTGCCCGAAGTTGGTGGCGATGGGGATGAGCGAGTTGCGGAGGGCGTGCTTCAGGACGGCGCGTTTGTAGGAAGCGCCCTTGGCCACGGCGGTGCGCATGTAGTCGGCGGCGAGCGCGTCCATCAGGTGGTTCTTCATCAGGAGCGTCACGAAGGCGAAGCTGCCGACGAGGTAGCAGATCAGCGGCAGCACGGCGTGCCGGGTGAGGTCCCAAACCTTGCCCCAGGTGCCGAGGTCGGAGAAGTTGTCGCCCACGAAACCGCCCATGGGAAACCATCGCAGGTGGGCGGCGAAAAACACGATCAGCAGCGCGCCGAGCACGTATCCAGGCACTGCGTACCCCATGAAGATCAGCACGGAGCTCCCGGTGTCGACCCAGGTGCGGTGTTTCAGGGCCTTGAGCACGCCGAGCGGGATGCAGACCGCGTAGGTGAGCACCAGCGTGATGAGCCCGTAGAACAGCGAAATGGGAAACCGGTCGCGCATGAGGTCCCAGACCGGCTCGTCGTAGCGGTAGGAGGTGCCGAGGTCGCCCGTGCAGACCTTGCCCAGCCAGAGCGCGTAGGCTTCGTACCAGGGTTTGTCGAAGCCGTAGTAGGCCTTCAGCTGGGCGAGCTGGTCGGCGGAGAGGGCGGTGCCCATGCCCGCGCCGCGGGCCGAGGGGCCGGACATCGAGACGCGCTGGGCCTGCATGATCGCCTGCTCAAGCGGGCCGCCCGGCGCGAGGCGCGTGATGCAGAACACGATGAAGGTGATTCCGAGGAGCGTCAGGGGGATCAGAAGAAGACGCCGGAGGAAATAAGCTCTCATAACGCGCGAACGCGCAGGCAAACGTGCGGGTCGTCGCGCAGAATGCAAATCCAGTCTGGGGTTCATCCCTACAAAAATGCAGGAATTCAGCCCGGTCGCCCCGGAGGCGGGTTGCCCGGCAGATTCTGCCCGCCCGGGGGAGGGGCCCGCCGGCCGCTCCCGGACGACCGGACGTAGCATGTTCTAAATGTCAGCGCGACAGCGGGAAGGGTGTGTATGAATTTCCTTGGTACGCGACCTGCAGCAGGCGTTGATCTCCCCAATCCACTCCTCCCGCGCCATGTCCATCGACTCAATCTCTTCCAAAACCACTCCGCTTCAGCCGGGCGACGCCCTCAACTTCCGCAAGGCACGCGCCGATTTCCAGGCCCTCTCGAGCGCGTTGCAATCCAACGACCTGACCGGCGCCCAGCAGGATTTCGCGTCGTTGGAGAAGGATGCGCCTGACCTCGCGAGTGCCGTTTCGAGCGCCCCCTCGGTATCGGGCACGACCCCTCTCGACAGTTTCAAGGCGCTCTCAAGTTCGCTCCAGACGGGCGATCTCGCGGGTGCGAAGGCGGCGATGAACGCGCTACAGCAGAACATCGCGAGCGACACGGTGATGCATCACGGCCATCACCATCACAAGGCCTACGCCGCGACGGCGGCCAATGCGGCCGCCTCGGGCCAGCTCGCCGGTGTGGCCGGCGTTGCGCCCGCCTCGTCGGGCTCGTCGCTCAACGCGTCGGCCTGAACGGGCCGGCTTTCCACTTCCAGCGCAGCCAACGGTCTTCGGACCAGAATCAGCCCTCCATGTCCATCTCACCCATCAACTCCAATTCGCAGATCGGCCTGTCCGGTCTTCCCCAGTCGGGCCATCCGCGCCGCAAGGATCTCAAGAGCCTCGTCGATGCGCTGCAGTCCGGCGACATGAGTGCCGCGCAGACGGCATTTGCGCAGATGTTGAAGGACAACCCCAAGCTCGCTGCGGCGGTCAACGGGAGCTCCTCGAGCTCGTCGTCCTCCGACAATCCGAAGCTGGCCGACTTCCAGTCGCTTTCGGCCGCGTTGAAGTCGGGCGACCTGTCGTCGGCGCAGAAGGCGCTGGCGTCGCTTTTCAAGGATGCGGCTCCCACGGCTGGCGGCCAGCCTCCGTATCACGCTCTCGCCGGCGCCTCGGGCATGTCCTGAGGTCAGGCGTGGCGCGCTCGCCTTTGAGACGCGCCTGCACTCGGTTCGCGCATCCCCGGGGCTTCAATCGGCCCCGGGACTTTTCATTTCGGAGTGAGGAGCACCGGGCGCCGATGCGTCGCCGGCGTGCGGAGCCTGGGCCGGTGGGGTCGAGGCGTGGCCCACGACGGACTCCGGCGGCTCGCCCGACAGGATCCGGAAAATCCTCAACACATCGCCGCGTTCCGGGGCGTCGAGCGCCGCGAAATGCGCCGCGTGGATTCGGCCGAACTCGTTCATCTCAACCTTGGACGAGGAATTGAACAGAAGCTAACGAAGGTAACGAAGAGGACTCGGGCAGGCGAAATCGACAGTCAGGGCAATCGTATTGGTCGATATCATACCCAAGTGCCGCTGCTCCCGGTGGCCATGTTTTCCGGCCTCTCCGTTGGGCGAGTGTGATTGCGGGAAAAGTCGGACCGTTCGCGCCCGTCGGCGGGCCTAGTGTTTGCCCCACCACTCGCGGAGCTGCTCAACGAGGTGGTGGACGGTGGAAGGAATGGCGTCGATGAACTCGCGTGTCTGGTGTGGGAAGACGAACCAGAACACCAGGAAGATGATGAACAGCGAGAACAGGCCGCCTCCACCGCATGAATACGGGCTGCGATAGAGGATGAAGTGCCGCGCGGCGCGGATGGGCCAGGTCAGGACGTGACAGAAAACAACGAGGAGCAGGATTCCGATCCAGAGGTGGACGCCTGCGGGGAGGGCGAGTCCGAAAATCGCACCGGTGAGGATGAGCGACAGGATGCACGCCGCGCAGAGGATTCCCAAAATTGCCTCGATCAATCCGAGCAGGGAGGCGGAGGCCCAGCCCTCGAATCCGGGTGCGGGATGTTTCGACCAGTATTGGTGCCAGTTCTGCTGGCATTGGGCCATGTTGGAGCGCACCTCCCATTTGAAATTGCGGCGCCATTCGCGCATCTCGCGCTTGAACTTCCGCTTCCAGGCGCGTCGTGCGGCGCGGTCGGAGAATCCCTTGGTGGATTCGTAGTAGCCGCGGCGGGCGCGGCGGATGAATTCCTGGGCGGTGGCGGTCGCACCGTGCGCGGCGGCTTTCTCCGCCGCCGAGTCGGCGACCGGAATGATCAGCATCATGACGACGTAGGCGAGGGACCAGAAGCCGGCCGAGGCGATCGCGAGCAGGACGAAGATGATGCGCACGAGCGTCACATCGATGCCGATGTAGGCGCTGATGCCGTTGCACACGCCCGCGATCATGGCTCCTTCGTGGAGCCGGTAGAGCCGGCGGGTCTGTCCGGTGGAGGTGGAGGCGGACTCGTCCGCCGAGGGAGGCTGGTCTGACGCGGCACCGCCGGTGCTCCCGGCCCCGGGTGGGGTGGAGGCGGCGCCTTCCGATTCCGTCCCGTCGTTGACCGCGCCCATCTCGGAGATCGCGGCCTCCACTTCGCGTGCGGTGACGACGGTCTTGTAGGCGGAGAGCAGCACCCGGAACTTGTCGGCGATCGCCTGTTCGATGTCGGCGATGATCTCGTCCTTGTCCGGATTGCTGGCGAGCGTGGCGGCGGCGGACTGCAGGTAGGCGCGGAGCGCCTCGTATCCATTTTCCTCGAGCTGGTAGGCGTTACCGTTGAGGTTGACGGTGATGACTTTGTTCATGGCTGGATGCGGGGCCGCGCCGGGCTTCAGGAGCGGCCGAGGTTTTTGACGGTGTCGTTGATCTTGTCCCAGTACTCGGAAGTTTCGCGCAGCTGGTCGCGACCCTTCCCGGTGAGCTTGTAATATTTCCGGGGCGGGCCGGCCTCGGATTCGCGCCACTCGTACTCGAGCAGGCCCTCGCGGCGCATCTTGCTAAGCAGCGGGTAGAGGGTGCCCTCCTGTGTGGCAAATTCGGTCGTGCTGAGCTGCTTGAGGATGTCGGCCGCGTAGACCTTGTCCGCGGAGATGATCCTCAGCACGAGGAACTCCAGCAGGCCCTTTCGGATGGCGTAGAATTTTTCGTCGATGCTCATCGCGGCGGTTTGAATCAAGCTTCCTTGGTGAAGCAAGGTAGTGTTAACGGCAAAGGTGTCAAGCCCTGGAATTGGGTCGTCGCGGGGACGGGTCGTGGGCGGGAAAATCGGGGATGCTGCGGAACCCGTCCGGCGGAGGCCTGTCGGATCGCGGCAGATCACGCCGTACACTACGGCGGGATCGATTAGTTGAAGCTGGACCTGGCGGGGCTGCGTTCGCAGCCCCGCCTTGGCTTTTTCAGGGCCCGGCGTGTCGGATAATCGGATACAACCCGTGCGCGCTTCAGCCCTTGCGGGAGAGGACCTGGGGGGCGGCCTCGAGCTGGCCGCGGGTGACGCCGAGCTGGTTGATGAACTTGAACTCGCGCCAGAGGTCGGCGCCGGAGATGCGACCGGCGAGAAGCTCGCGGTAGCGCTCGAGGGTGCGGCGCACCTCCTCGGCGGGTTCGTCGACGAACTCGACGCGGAAGCTGCGGGCGCCCAGGGCGAGGAAGCGCGGGAGGAACTCGGCGCCGGTCTGCGGGCGGTTGTTGAACACGGTGTTGCGGCAGCCGGCGTCGGCCTTGAGCGGAAGCAGGGCGCCCACGCGGTCGCGCAGCTCGACGCGGTGCTTCTCGCAGGGCCGGCCGCAGTCGTGGTAGTCCTTTCCCGACGACAGGAAGGCGCAGAACACGCAGTGCTCCATGTGAAACATGGGCATGTGCTGGTGGAGCGTGATGTCGAACCATGCGGGCGGCGCGGCGGAGAGCAGGGCCTCGAGCTGGGCGACGTTGAGGTCGTAGCTCGCGGTGACGCGCTCGAGGCCGTGGCGCTCCAGGTAGTGGCGTGCGGAGAGCGGGTTGGCGATGTTGAGCGGGTAGTCGCCGCGCCGGCGCACGCCCTCGAAGAAGCGCAGGTGGTCGTAGTTGCGGATCAGATACCCATCCGCCTCGGACGAGAGGACCTGCCGGAGGATCCAGTCCTCGCCGGGTTTGTGCACGCGGGGTCCGGCGACCCAGATGGAGGAGCCCCCGGAGGGCCCGCCATCCTGGAGCTCGCGGAAGCGGCGCACGGCGTCGCGGTAATGCTTTGGATTCTCGAACTCGCAGTACACGGTGCGCACGCCCGCCTCCCAGGCGGCGTCTATCTGGCGGGTGTGCCGGACGAGGGCGATGAGCTCGGGGGCCTCCGGCGCGGTGCGCTCGGGGGCGGGGGTGGAGAAGACGGCGGCCGGGCCGGGGCGCAGCGTCCAGCGGCGCGGGGCGGCGCGCTGGCGGTCGATCTCGGCGGCGAGTTCGCGACGGAGACGGTTGAGCTCGCTTACGGGAAGCATGAGGCCGGGTTCGACCTGCGAATCCAGGCGTCCGAGCGCGAAGGGCGTGCCGCCCAGGCGGCCGAGCTGGGCCGCGAGGCGCTCGCGGGTGAGCGGCTGGTTGGCGGCCGCGGCGAGGGGCACGGAGGACTCGGCGCGGGCGATCGAGCCCTCGTCGTCGCGGGCGATGACAGTGAGCGGCGTGCCCTGGGCGCCGTGCGCCTCGAAATGCAGCGGCCGCTGGTAGCGGATGCGCTCACCCTCGAACGTGGAGCGCAGCTCGCGCTCGAGTGCGGGGTCGCTGGTCTTCCAGAGGAGATTGCCGGGCCGGATGCGCGCGAAATCGACGTCGCCGCGTCCGAAGCGCAGCACGGCCTCGCGACCGTGTGGCTCGACCTGATACACGCGGCCGCCCTGTTCGCCCTTCTCTGGCGAGCCCGCGTCGAAGACGATGCCGTCGCCGGGCTTGAGCGGGGCGGAGAGGCGGGCGACGACCGAGTCGCGGTCGACGCGGGCGACCTCGCCGAGGAAGACGCCGCGTTTGGTGCCGAAGCGCGCGTGCACGAGGGCCTGGTTGTCGGTGCCCCGGAACCAGCCGGTGTAGAGTCCGCGGGAAAACGACATCTGCAGCTCGTAGGCAGGATCGGAGCTGGGTTGGGCCTGGGCCGGCGCCTCGGCGCCCGGTTCGACGGCGGCCCAGGCGCGGTCGAGGGCGGTGCGGTAGACCCGCGTGATGCTCGCGACGTATTCGGGACTCTTGAGGCGGCCCTCGATCTTGAACGAGGCGACGCCGAGCCGGACGAGGTCGGGGATGACGTCGACGGCGGCGAGGTCCTGGGGGCTGAGAAGGTATTTGCGGTCGCCGAGGTCGACGCGTTCGCCGTCCGAGATGAGCTCGTAGGGAAGTCGGCAGGCCTGGGCGCATTCGCCGCGGTTTGCGGAGCGGCCGCCGAGCGACTCGCTGGTGAGGCACTGGCCGGAGTAGGCCACGCAGAGGGCGCCGTGCACGAAGACTTCGAGGGGTAGCGCGGAGCCGGAGGGTTCAAGTCCGGAGTCCCCGAGCACGCCCTGGGCGCGCTGGACGGACTCGATGTCGCCGAGGTTGTTTTCACGGGCGAGCACCACGAGGTTGGCGCCGAGGTCGCGTGCGAAAGCGACGCCGGCGTCGCTGGTGACGGTCATCTGCGTGGAGCAGTGGATCGGGAAGTCCGGGGAGAGCGTACGGATGAGTCGCACGATGCCGACGTCCTGGACGATGGCCGCATCGACGCTTGCGGCGATGACCGTGCGGAGGTACTCCTCGGCGTCGGGGAGTTCGGGCGTGAAGACGAGCGTGTTGAAAGTCAGGTAGCCGCGCACGCCGCGCCGGTGCAGGAATTCCATCAGTGCGGGCAGGTCGGCGGCGGTGAAGTTCTTCGCGCGCATCCTGGCGTTGAAGCGATCGAGCCCGAAGTAGATTGCGTCGGCCCCATTCTCGACGGCGGCGTGCACGCACTCCCAATCGCCGGCCGGGGAGAGCAGCTCCGGCTTGTGGCGCGCCGCGCGGGCTGGCGCCTCGGCGGTGGCTAGGATCGGTGAAAAGTGGGACATGGAAGGGCGCAGGCTCCTGCGGCAAACGGGACACAACGAGGGAAAAACTTCAAGGCGCCAGCGCTGGGCGGGGCGTTCAGCGCGACGTGATTCGGGCGGGCGCCTTTTTCGTGTGTTCGCGCAGGATGCCGAGGAAGAGCTCGGCGCCCTTCGTCTGGTAGCGGAGCGGGTGGCGCGCCACGGCGATTTCGCGCGTCGGGCTGCGGCCGGACAGCGAGTGGCTGATCAATGCGGCGCGATCCTCCCAGGTGATCACACCCTGGGGCAGGATGCTGATCCCGAAGCCCGCGGCTACGAGCGTCTTGACCGTGGCAACCTGGGCGCAGGTGGCGACGATGGTTGGCTGGAAGTCGTTTTCGCCACTGAACCGGTGGATCTCCTGGGCGAGCGTACTGCCGCTGCCCATCATCACGAAGCGCTCCTTTTTTATGTCGTCCACCGAGATGCGCGATTTCGAGGCGAGCGCATGTTTTTTTCCAACGACCACGAGGAGGGGTTCGGAAAAGACGGTTTCGACGCTGAGACCGGGATTGCGGACCGGCAAGGCCAGGATGGCGAGGTCGAGCACCCCGCCTCCGACGTCCTCCACGAGCTTCTCGTGGAAATCCTCGTGAACCTGGATGCTCAGCTGGGGCAGTCGTTTGGCGGCAAGTGCGATCAAGGGCGGGATCAGGGACGGGGCGAGGGTGGGGATGGCTCCGATCGTGATGCTGCGCTCGAAGCTCGAGCTGTCCTTCAGTTCGCGAAAGGTATCGTCCACTTCGAGGAGAATCCGGCGGGAGCGTTCCAGGAAGGCCAGACCCGCCTCGGTGGGCACGGCTTTGCGACCGAGCCGGTGAAACAGCTTATGGCCGAGCTCCTTTTCGAGGTTGATGATCTGTTGGCTCAGCGAGGGCTGAGCGACGTGGCAGCGCTCTGAGGCGCGTGTGAAGTTTCCCGTTTCAGCGACGGCCACGAAGTAGCGGAGTTGCTGCAGTTCCATAGTTAAAAACGATCGATAACATAGAAAACAAATAGTTCAACTATAGGAAATCGGGTGTAGACTAGGCCCGTGCTCAGAAATGGGCACACAACCAACAGAACCTATGAAGAACAAAGCACTAACTGCACTGCTCATCGGCGTCGGAGTCCCGGCGCTGGTTTGGCTGCTCGCCAGTGTCGAAGTCAATCTGGTGAAGATTGATACCGTCATTGCGTGGGCGTCGGTGGGTGCGCTCGGAGTGATGGCGCTGATGGAATATCGGCCCGCGCTCAAGCGCATTCTAGGCCGCTAACGAGCTGATCGTTAGCTGCTTAGCTGCATAAATCAGAAATACCTGGCCGGGGTCCGCGAGGACCCCGGCCTTTAAATTTTCAGGGTCCGAGGATCAGCGAGCCTGCCGGGCGGACAAGCAGGGGACGCAGAAATAGCCAATCCAGTCTCACTCAGAGACTCAGAGTCGCAGAGAAAACGGTCGCCCGGTCGGAGGGAGCGGCGGGTTGGACAACCCGCCCTGCCGACCGATGAGCACTCGAAAACGCAGTTGGATCAGGACCCAAAAGATGTCCGCCGTAGCCTTGGCGAAGGTGGAGGTCTCTGTGGTTGAATTGGGTATTCGCCGGGGCCGCTTCCGCGGGGCTCAGCCTCGTTCTTCCCAAAGCTGAGCAAGATTGAGCAGTGTTTCGACTGACTTGCTCATGTCGTTGACGCTGACCCACTCGCGCTGGCTGTGGACCTCGTGCATGCCTGTGAACAAGTTGGGAGTAAGCAATCCGCGGGCGGTCAGATTGGATCCGTCCGTGCCGCCACGGATCGGGTGATAGTTGGGGGTGATGCCGGCCCGCCGGGTGGCCTCGCTGGCGATCTCGACCGGGCGCATGTCCTTTTCGAGCCAGTAGCGCATGTTTCGGTACTGCTCGCGGATCGTGAGCGTGAAATGGGCGTGCGGCTCGGCCTTCTCGAGCTCAGCGACGATGCGGCGCAGCTCGGCGCGATGGCGTTCGAGTCCATCGAGTTCGAAGTCGCGGAGTATCATGCGGATCGTGGCTTTCTCGGAGCTGCCCTGAACATCCAGCGGATGGATGAAGCCCTGGCGGTCGTCGGTGGTCTCGGGCGCGCGGTCCATCGGAAGGGCGGCGAGGAAGCGACCGGCGAGACGCAAGGCGTTGACCATCCTATTTTTGGCGAATCCGGGGTGAGCGGCGACTCCCTCGATCTCAAGAACGGCGGCATCGGCGCTGAACGTCTCGTAGTTCAACTCGCCCAAGGTCTCGCCGTCCAAGGTGTAGCCGAAATCCGCGCCCAGCTTCGTCAAATCGAGCTCGGTCATGCCGCGGGCGATTTCCTCGTCCGGATTGAAGCAGATTCGGAGCGTGCCGTGCTTGATCTCAGGGTGGAGGAGCAGGTGGCGGCAGGCGGACATCACGATGGCGACGCCGGCCTTGTCGTCGGCTCCGAGCAGGGTGGTGCCGCTCGCGGTGACGATGTCGTGTCCGATCGCGTCGCGCAGGTGTGGAATATCTTCCACGGTGAGGCGTTGCCTCGGATCATCGGGCAGCACGATGGGCTTCCCGTCGTAGGCCCTGTGCACGAGCGGCTTGGCGGCGCCGGGCAGGTTGGTGGCGGTGTCGACGTGGGCGAACCACGCGAGGGTCGGGACGCCACTCTTCGGCGAGGTGGCGGGGATGGTGGCGAGCACGTAGCCTTGGGGCGTGAGTTCGACGTCGCGGGCGCCGAGGGAGCGCAGCTCGTCGGCGAGCAGTTTCAGCAGTTCCCATTGGCAGGGCGTGCTGGGCACGGTCGGCGAGGCGTCGTCGCTGCGTGTCTCGATGCGCACGTAGCGGAGGAAGCGTTGGAGGAGGTCTTCGGCGTCGATCTTCATGGGTCGTTGCTAGACGAACGGAACGGGCGCGGGAAGGCGGAACCTGCGTTGCGGAGGCGCCTTTTCTGGATTGCGCTGGGCCGGAAGGCCCGAAAGAACCCACGCCTCCTATGCGTATCCGCGCCTTCAAAGGACTGGTTCCCGTGCCCGCGCTGGCCTCCGAGGTGGCCTGCGTTCCCTACGACGTCGTCGACGCCGCTGAAGCCGCCGCGCTCGCGGCGGGCAAACCCAACAGCCTGCTTCATGTCGACCGCGCCGAGATCGACCTGCCGACGTCCACCGATCCCTACAGCGCGGAAGTGTACGCCAAGGCCAACGCCAATTTCCTAGGCCTGCAGAAGTCCGGCGCCCTGGTGCGCGAGAGCGAGCCCTGCCTCTATCTCTACCAGCAGCAGATGGGAACCCATCGCCAGCGTGGACTCGTGGTGGTCTGCAACGTGGAGGACTACGACGCGGACCTGATCAAGAAGCACGAGAAGACCCGCAAGGACAAGGAGGACGACCGCACGCGCCTGATCGACACCCTGGGTGCCGACACGGGCCCGGTGTTCCTGACCTACCGTGACGAGCCCGCGGTGAACGCTCTCGTCGACGCGCTCGTGCAGACGGCGCCGCAGCATGATTTCACGGCGCCCGACGGCATCCGTCACACCGCGTGGCGCATCCCGGGCGGCGAAGCCTGGGTGAAGGCCTTCGGCCGCGTGCCGGTGACGTACATTGCCGACGGGCACCACCGCGCGGCGAGCGCGGCCCGCGTCGCCCGCCTGCGTCGCGAGCGCAATCCCAACCACCAGGGCAACGAGGACTACAACTGGTTCCTGTGCGTGCTGTTTCCCGCGAGCGAACTGAAGATCCTTCCCTACAACCGCCACGTCGCCGATCTGAACGGACTGACGAAGGAGGCCTTCCTCGCGAAGGTGAAGGCGGAGTTTGGCCTGCAGGAGAACGCCTCGCCGGCGCCCTCGGGCGTGGGTGGTGTGAGCATGTACCTCGATGGAAAATGGTACGGACTGACCCTCAAGGCGGACGTGAACGCCGACCCGGTGTCGCGTCTGGACGTGAGCCTGCTTCAGGATCGCCTGCTCGCCCCGGTGCTCGGCATCGACGATCCGCGCACCAGCAAGCGCATCGATTTCATCGGCGGCATCCGCGGCACGGGGGAACTCGTGAAGCGCGTGGATGCGAAGGGGGGCGTGGCCTTTTCGATGTATCCGGTGACCATCGGACAGCTGATGGACATCGCGGACGCGGGCCAGATCATGCCGCCGAAGAGCACGTGGTTCGAGCCGAAGCTGCGCTCCGGCCTGTTCGTCCACACGTTCTGAGTCCGGAGAGGCTCCGCGAGCCCGACTGGTTTTGCCCCGGCGGGCCGTGCTTGCGGCGTGTGCGCGGAATGTCTTCGCTTCGCGGATGAGTCCGCGCCGCCCCAGCTCCAGTCGCCTGCGCCGGGCCGCGATGTGCGCGGCAATCTGCGCCGCGCCGCTGGTCTTGCGCGCGTCGGCCCCGGCGGTGGGTGTGGATTTTCCCCGAAGCCTCACGTCGTACGGCGACGTGCCGGGAGAGGGGCTGTGGACGGAGCTGAGCCATCGCGTGGCGGTGCAGCCGTTCAACCTCGTGGCGACCCTGTTGTTCGTCTGCGCGATCGTGCACACCTTCCTCGCACCGAAGATCCGGCATTTGGCGCACGCGGTGGAGACGGCCCATTCCGCACGTCTCGCGCGCAGGCGCGCCGAACCGGGCTTTAGCGGGCATCCGGAGGAGGTGAGCTTCGCCGGGCGGCTGCTCCATTTCCTGGGCGAGGTGGAGATCGTTTTCGGCGTGTGGGCGGTCGTGCTGGTTGCGAGCCTCACGTGGGCGCGAGGCTGGGACACGGCGCTCGGCTATGTGAGCGGCCGCGTGAGCTATGTGGAGCCGGTGTTTGTGGTGATCATCATGGCGCTTGCGTCGACGCGTCCGGTCATGGTTTTCGCCGAGGCCTGCCTGCGGCGGCTTGCGATGCTGGGCGGCGGCGGGCTGGCGGCGTGGTGGGCGTCGATCCTCATCGCGGCGCCGCTGCTCGGCTCGTTCATCACGGAGCCGGCGGCGATGACGATCGCCGCGATGCTCCTGGCCCGGATCTTCTACTCCGCCGGTCCGTCTCCAAGGTTTGCCTACGCCACGCTCGGGCTGCTTTTCGTCAACGTGTCGGTGGGCGGCACGCTCACGCATTTCGCGGCGCCCCCGGTGCTGATGGTGGCCGGCCCGTGGAAGTGGGGCACGCTGCACCTGCTGACGCACCTGGGCTGGAAATCGGCTGCAGCGATCGTGGTGTCGACCGCCTGCGTGGGCCTGGTCTTTCGACGGGAATTCGCGCGCATGGAGGCTTCCCCGTCCGGGCGAGATCCGGACGACGACGGCATCCCCGAACATCCGATCCCCGCGTGGATCACCGCGGTCCAGCTGGCATTTCTCGGATGGACGGTCTTCGCGGCGCACCAGCCCGTCCTGGCGATCGCGGGCTTCCTGTTTTACCTCGGGTTTGCGCAGGCGACAGCGCAGCACCAGCGTCCGCTCGAACTCGGTCCCCCGCTGCTCGTGGGCTTCTTCCTCGCGGGTCTGGTGGTGCATGGCGGACTGCAGGGCTGGTGGATCCAGCCGGTGCTCACCCGCCTCGGCGAGCGTCCGCTGTTCTTCGGCGCGCTTGGGCTGACGGCCTTCAACGACAACGCTGCGATCACCTACCTCGCGACTCTGGTCCCCGGCTTCACGGAGACGTTGCGTTATGCGGTGCTCGCCGGTGCCGTGGCCGGCGGCGGACTCACCGTGATCGCGAATGCTCCGAACCCCGCGGGCCAGGCGATCCTGGGGCGGTTCTTCCCCGATGGGGTGAAACCGCTCGGGCTTCTCCTCGGAGCCCTTGGCCCCACCGCGGTCGTAGCCGCCTGTTATCTGCTGTTGTGAGCGGGGGCCGGATACGGCCGGCGACACGGCACGCGGACGCTTGAGCGGGCGCGGAATTTGGACATAGTGTGCGCCATGAAGAAGTTCACTGTCCTCCGCCTTATATTCTTCGTGGCCCTCGCCGCAGCTCCGTTTGTCGCCTCCGCCCAAGAGTATGTCTCGATGGACGTCGAACGGGCGCGGCTCAACACGGGCCTCAAGCACATCGGCGACTTCGTCCTGATGGACCCGAGCGGTCACATCTTCGACGCCGGCCACATCATCCTGGATATCAACAGCGTCTTCAGCGTGCTCGCCAAGGCCCCGGAGGCGGTGGGCACCTGCCCCTTCATCCACGCGCCCGTCAATGCGGACGGCTCGCTCGGGCAGTCCGGCGTGTACGAGATGCGCTATTTCTTCCGCTTCCAGGACTCGGTGATCCGGTTCAATTCCAACGTCCCCGAGAAGGAGGTCGACGTGCACTTCGACTTCGATCCGTCGAAGGAATACCTCCAGGGCGTGATCCGCAACGGCGACTCGGACGTCGGCATTTTCCGGATGCGCATCCGCAACTTCGCGAAGGAAAAGGAAGTGAAATAACGGCCGCGGCCCTCGTCAGCCGAGGGTCTTGTGGAAGCGTGTCACGGCGAAGGCCATGATCGCCACACCGATGGCGAACAGGGCGAGCAGCTGGTTCCAAAGGATGTCGAAGCCGACGCCTTTCAGGAACACGCCGCGGATGATCACGAGCATGTACCGGAGCGGATCAAGCAGACTCAGCCACTGGAAAAACGCCGGCATGTTCGCGATCGGGAAAATGAAGCCGGAGAACAGCATCGCGGGGAAGAAGAAGAAGAAGGTCGTCATCATCGCCTGCTGCTGGGTCTGACTGACCGTCGAGATGAACAGCCCGACGCCCAGGGTGCCGAGCAGGAACAGGGCGGTGCCCAGCATCAGCAGCGGGAAGCTGCCGCGGAAGGGGATGTCGAACCAGAAGAGTCCGACGCCCGCGACCAGCATCACGTCGATGAAGCCGATCACCGCGAAGGGGGCGCATTTCCCGAGGATGAACTCCACCGGACGTATCGGCGTGACCATGATCTGCTCGATCGTGCCGACCTCCTTCTCGCGCACGATCGCCATGCTGGTGAGCATGAGGCTGATGAGCATGACGAGCATGGCGATGACCCCTGGCACGTAGTAGTTGCGGCTTTCGAGGTCGGCGTTGAACCAGGTGCGCGGCTGGAGATCGACGCTCGCGAAGGGGACCAGGTGTCCGTTCATCCGCAGGACGCGCTGGAGCATGAAGTCGTTGTTCGCCCGGGCCGCGATCTGGGCGGCGTAATTCACGATGAAGCGCGCGGTGTTGGAGTCGGATCCGTCGACGATGAGCTGGGCGGTCGCCGTGCGGCCCCCCTGCAGATCCCGCTCGAAGCCGGCGTCGACCTGGAGCACTGCGGAGACGTCGGCGGCGTCGACCAGGTGCGCGGCCTCGCGGGAGTCGCGCGGGAACGCCACGGCGTCGAAGCAAGTGGAGCCGGTGAAGCGGGAGACGAGCTCGCGGCTGGCGGGGGTCTGGTCGCGGTCCACGACGGCGAGCCTGACGTGGCGCACGTCGAGCGTCACCGCGTATCCAAAAATCAGCGTCTGAATGATCGGCAGTCCGATCACGACCATGCGCATCCGCGGGTCGCGGAACACGGAGCGAAACTCCTTTCTAAGGACGGTGAGGATGCGTTCCCACATGGTGATTGGTCGGGCGGGGGGATTGAACGGAAGGTAACGAAGGGAACGAAGCGGTCTCCTAATGGCTGGACCAGGCGGCAATGGCCGACATCGAAAGGGCGGAAATTCGCAGTTCCGAGACCGGGATCCGGCAACCCTGACCCTGGGCTCTTCGTTCCCTTGGTTTCCTTCTGTTCAATGATTCATGGTGGAGGGTTCAGTCGATGCGTTTGCGGGTGCGGGCGATGGCCGCGGCGATGACGACGATGGCGAAGATCACGAGGAACAGCGCGTCGGGCCAGAGTGTGGACAGGCCTACGCCGCGCAGGAAGATGCCCTTGACCAGGGTGACGAAATAGCGGGCGGGGACGATGTGGGTGATCATCCGCACCACGAACGGCATGTTCGCGATCGCGAAGGCGAAGCCCGAGAGCAGGAAGGCGGGCAGGAAGGTGGAGATCATCGCGAGCTGGCTGGCCATGAGCTGCTGGCGGGTGAGCGCGCTGATGAGGATGCCCTGGCCGAGCGTGGCGACCGTGAACACCGTGCCGACGGCGAACAGCAGGACCACGCTTCCGCGCAGCGGGACGTGGAACAGGAAAACGGTCATGAGCACGGCGATGACCATGTTGGCCATGCCGATCGCCGTGTAGGGGATCAGCTTTCCGATGATCAGCTCCGCGGGGCGCACGGGCGTGGAGATGAGCTGCTCCATGGTGCCGCGCTCCCATTCGCGCGCGACGGCGAGCGAGGTGAGCAGCGCGGCGATCAGGCCCATGATCACCGCCATGATCCCGGGCACAATGAAGTTCCTGCTCTCGAGGTCGGCGTTGAACCACACCCGCGTGCGCAGGTCGAGCGCCTGCCTCGGGACGACGCCGACGGTGCGCTGGATCTGCCTGACGGACAGGCGTTGGTTGTAGGCGTTGGTGACGCCCTGCACGTATCCAAGTACCAGCGACGCGGTGTTCGCGTCGGAGCCGTCGATGATGGCCTGGACGGGCGCGGTCCGGGAGGCGTCGATCTCGTTCTCAAAGCGCGGTGGGATCACCAGCGCCAGGTAGGCGTCGCGCCGGTCGATCACGCGGTCGATCTGCGCGTAGTTCGACACGTCGCCCAGGAAGTGGAAGTAGCGTGTGGCCTCGAAATGCGCGAGGAACTCGCGGCTGCGGGGTGTCTGGCTCTGGTCCCAGACGACGTAGGGCACGCGGTCGACATCCAGCGTGAGTGCGTAGCCGAACATCAGGAGCATCAGCATCGGGATGCACACCGCGAGGATCAGGCTGCGCGGGTCGCGCCGGATGTGGAGGGACTCCTTGCGGGCGACGGCCCAGAGACGGCGGAGGTTCATCGTCCGCCTCCCCCGTTGGACCCGGCCTGGCGGTCGTGCTGTTCGATGAGCGAGATGAAGGCGTCCTCGAGCGTGGGCGTGACGCGCTCGATGCGGCCGACGGCGAATCCACCCGCCACGAGTGCGGCGCGGATCGCGGCCCCGGCCGAGTCGGCTTCGCGGGCGACGGCGTGCAGGCCCTTTCCGAACAGGGCTGCCTCCTTCACCTCGGGCAGGCGTTCGATCACGGTCATGGCTTCGCCTGGGCGCTCGCAGTCGATCTCGAGCACCGCGTCGGGCATGTGCCGCACCTTCAGCTCGCGCGGGGTGCCCAGGGCGATGAGTTCGCCGCGATAAACGATGCCGAGCCGGTCGCAGTATTCGGACTCCTCCATGTAGTGCGTGGTGACGAACACCGTCACCCCCTGCTCGGAAAGGCTGTAGATGAGGTCCCAGAACTGGCGCCGGCTGTTGGGATCGACGCCGGAGGTCGGCTCGTCGAGAAAGAGGATGGGAGGCTCGTGGAGCACGGCGCAGCCGAGTGCGAGCCTCTGTTTCCAGCCGCCCGACAGCTCGGAGGTGCGCGAGCGGCGGTGTTCCTCGAGGCCGGCCATGTTGAGCACCCAGGCCTTGCGTTCCGCCTTCCTGTCGCGTGGGAGCCGGTAAATGCCGCTGTAGAAGTCGATGTTCTCCTCGACGGTGAGTTCGTCGTACAGGGAGAAGCGCTGGCTCATGTAGCCGATGCGGGTCTTGATCCGCTCGGTGTCGCGAACGATGTCGAACCCCGCCACGCGCCCGGAGCCGGCGGTCGGGGCGAGCAGTCCGCAGAGCATGCGGATCGTGGTCGACTTGCCTGCGCCGTTGGGGCCGAGGAAGCCGAAGATCTCGCCCTTGCGCACTGAGAAGCTCACGCCGGCGACGGCCTTGAAATCGCCGAAGCGGCGCTCGAGGTTGGAAACCTCCACGACGATTTCGGCCTCCGCCCTGGGCTCAGTGCGCATCCGAGACCTCCCTTCGGTCCGCGAGCACCGCGACGAACACGTCCTCGAGGGAAGGCTCCACGGGCGCGCAGGTGATGAGCTCGAAACCGGCCGCGGCGATGAGTGCCGAGGCCTGCCTGCCGATCCCCTCGGGATCGCGCGTCGAGACGTGGATGCGGTCACCGAAGAGCGAGACCGTCGCGCCCTCAAGCCGCTCGCGCAGGAGTGCCGCGCTGCGCCGAGGGGCTGAAGTCCGGATCTCCAGCAGCGCACCGGGCATCAGGGCCTTCACCTCGGCGGGCGTGCCCAGACCGAGAATCCGTCCCTTGTGCAGCAGCGCGAGGCGGTTGCAGCGCTCGGCCTCGTCGAGGTAGGCGGTGGAGACGAACAGGGTGACGCCCTCGCGCACGAGCTGGTAGAGCACCTTCCAAAAGTCGCGCCGGGAGACGGGGTCGACGCCGTTGGTCGGCTCGTCGAGGAACAGAACCTGCGGCGTGTGGATCAGGGCGCAGGCGAGGCCGAGCTTCTGCTTCATGCCGCCGGAGAGGTTTCCGGCGAGGCGGGCCTGGAACGGGGTCAGGTTGCTGAACGCGAGCAGCTGCGCCACCCGCTCGGCGCGTCCGCGCCGGGGGACGCCGTAGATGTCGGCGTAGAAGGCGATGTTTTCCGCGACGGTGAGATCCGGATACAAGCCGAAGCGCTGGCTCATGTAGCCGATGCGGTCCTTGAGCCGCTCGGGGTCGCGCTGCACATCGCAGTCCGCCACCGTCGCGCTTCCGGCGGTGGGCCTGAGGATCCCGGTGAGCAGCCGCATCGTGGTGGACTTGCCGGCGCCGTCTGGGCCCACCAGGCCGAAGATTTCGCCGGGAGCGACCTCCAGGTCGATCCCGTCGACGGCCACGCAGTCCCCGAAGGTGCGGCGGAGTCCCTGGGCTCGGATGACCGACATGGTGGGGGCTCGGAGGGGCGGGTCCGGTTCAGGCGGCGCGGGGGATCAGGACGTCGGCGGGCATGCCCGGCTTGAACGTGCCGTCGGGGTTTTCCACATACACCTTGAGGCGGAACACCAGGCGCACGCGCTCCTTGGTGGTCTGGACGGTCTTCGGGGTGAACTCGGCCTCGGAGGAGATGAATCCGATGGTTCCCGTGAAGGTTTTCCCGGGGATGGCGTCGCTGCGCACGACCACCTTTTCGCCGAGGCGGATGCGGCCCAGGTCGGTTTCGCCGATGTAAACCCGTACCCAGGGGTGGGCGAGGTCCGCGACGGTGAGCACGGGGGTTCCGGGCGAAACGTATTCGCCGGGCTCGATGTTGTGGGAGAGGACGGGGCCGGTGAGCGGGGAGTAGAGACGGGTTTCCGCGAGCACGGTGCGGGCGAGCTGGAGGGCGGCGCGGGCCTGGGCGACACGGGCCTCGGCCTGCTGGATGGTCTCGATGCGCGGCCCGATCTCGACGAGCCGGGCTTGGGCGGCGACCTGGGCCTCACGGGCCTGGGCCACGCGGAGCTGGGCTTGCGAGAGCTCGAAATCGCGGGCGGAGATGACGTTCTTGTGCCTGAGGTCCTCCTGGCGAGCGAAGTCGATGCGGGCGAAGTCGCGGTCGGCCTCTGCGCTGCGGAGCGTGGCCCGGGCTGCGGCGATCTCTTCCGGCCGCGACCCCGCCTTCAGCTCGGCGAGGGCGGCCTGCGCGGCGGACAGCTCGGCCTGCGCCACGCCCACCTGGGCGGTCTGCTCGGAGTCGTCGAGCTTGGCGACGAGTTCACCCTTGGTGGCATTCTGCCCCTCGGAAAGGAGCCGTTCGACGACCCGCCCGGGAATCTTGAAGCCGAGCTCGGCCGAGGTGACCTCGACGTTGCCGGACAACACCAGGTCCCCGGCAGGGGCGCCGCCGTTTCGCGAGCAGCCCTGGAAACAAAGGGAACCCGCGCACAGGAGGCCGGCCAGGAGCCGGCCCAGGGCGAGGGGGCGGAGACGGGAGGAAGTGAACATCGTCGGATTCGGCTTGTGGACTGCGTCGACGTCGCGACGCCTGGAAGATCCCGGCGGCCCGGGAAAAGCGGGCGGCATGCTACGGGGCGCCTCGTGCCCCGGCGAGGAAATCTTGATCAGGCGCGGGCGCGGCGCGGGCTTCCTTGACAACCCTGCGGGCAGACGGGATTTCTCGGTCGATCCCCTCGTGATTTTCCGGGCATTCACTCACGCGCAGTCGGGCAGGGCGGCCGCCGAACCGGCCCGCGGCATTTCCGCAGGGCGACGCGACCCGGGTTTGCGGAGGGCATTCTCCTGCGCTGCGGCCTGCCGGTTTCTTTGGGCCGTGGTTGCACTGTTCCTGGCCGCGGGGCCGGCCTTCGCGCAGGCGCACCGGATAGCGGACGAGGCGCCCGGACTCCTGGAATCGGGCGAGCCCAACCTCATGATCCGGGACCAGTATTCACTGGGCCTAGACGCCCCCCCCTCCGATCTCAGGATCATGCCCGACGGACGCCTGCTCGTGCTGGCGGGCCGACAGATCGCGATGGGGGACGGCGTGCGCTGGGAGGTTTCGCGCGAGTCCGCGGGCGATCTCGATCTGATCGGCACGGCCGCGGGCGTCGGAGCTGACGGCTCGATCTACATCGGCACCCAGGGCGGATTTGCCCGGGTCGTCTTCGGCGACTCCGGGGAATGGCGAGGCGTGCGGATCGCGAGCTGGCGGCAATCCAGCCATGCGGACGCCATCGTGCCCCGCGTGCTGGTGCAGTCGGGGGGCGAATGGTTCTGGCATACGGGAAGCGGCATTCTCATCCAGTGGAAACCCGGGACCGAGGCCCGCGTGGTTGGCCGCTCGGACGCGATCGAGACCGCCTTCGAGCTCGATGGGACGGCCTACCTGTCGGACCGGACCACGGGCCGGTTGTATCGGCTCAATGGTGACGGATCGATGGAGCTCGTGAAGGCGACGGAAGATGCCTCGCCGAACCTGACCGTGACCTGCGCGACGCCGTTCGGCGGAGGCCGCGTGCTCGTGGGAACCTACGCGCGGGGGCTGATGGTGTTTGACGGCCGGACGCTCCGGCCGCTGGGGTCGGGAGGGCTGCTGGACGGCGACATGCGGATCAACGACGTGTGTCCGACCGAAGGGGGCCTGTATGCGGCCGCAGTGGAAGGGCTGGGAATCGTGTTTTTCGACCGCTCCGGCCGGGTCGTCGAGGTGGTGGACCGCTCGGCGGACAGCAGGCTTTCGCATGTGCGCAAGCTGGTGCCGGCGGCGGGCGGTTTCGTCTGGGGACTGCTATCGGAGGGCATCGTGCGCGTGGAGTTTCCCTCGCGTGTCTCGAATTTCGAACCGTTCATCGGCACGGGCATCGCCACGGCGCACCCGTATCGAATGGACGGTCGGCTGTGGTTGATGGTGGATGGCCACATCGAGCGGGGAGTCTACGATCGCTACGGCCGGATCACGGGCTTCGAGACGGATTCTCCGGCGGGGTGTTTTGCGTACACGCTCGCGCTGATGGGCGATCATCTGGTGACGGGCACGGAGCATGGCGCGTTTGTTCGCCGCCGCGGAGGCTGGGTCTGCTTTTCGCCGGACACGGTGAACCTGCGGGTGCTCACGCGCAAACCGATCGATGGGCGCTGGCTGTATTCGGCCCACGGGCAGGTCGGCTGGATCTCGCAGGGCCCGGACGGCCTGGTCGCCACCATCGACCAACGCGTGCCCGACCTGGACAACGTGTACGACACGAGGGAGGCGCCCGACGGGACGATCTGGATGGAGATGGGAAATGCGAAGCTGGGCAGGGTCCGCCTGATCAACGGCGTGCCGCACGTGGACATCTTCGGGCCCGATGCGGGCCTGCCCGAGGGATGGTCGCAGGCGTTCTCCGTGGACGGCCGGGTTAGGTTCAACGCGGCCGAGCACATCTTCCGCTTCGACAAGGCGGAGTCGCGTTTTGTGGAGGACGATGTGTGGCCGAAACTTCACGGCGGCTTCGACGACATTGTCGGCCGGCCCGGCCTCGACGGAAGCGGGCGGCTGTGGATCACCGCGAACGGCGCCATTCATGTGCTCGAGCGGACCTCCCGCGGCTGGCGCGACATGGGCGAGCACATCCGGGCCGGGTTCCTGCCCTACTATTTCACGTTCCAGCCCAACGGAGTCGTGTGGATGCACGCGGATCACCGTCTCGCGCGCTACGACCCCCGCATGCCTGCGCCGGTGGACACGCCGCTGCGCGCGCTCATCACCTCGGTGGACCTGCCCGGGAGCGCGCGCACGATCCGGCTCGGGGCGGCGAGCCTTCCGGTGCTCGATTACTCCGACAACTCCATGGTGGTCCACTTCGTGGCCGTGGGCAGCTCGCCCAATCCGATCGGATTCGAGGTGCGACTGGACGGGGGGGAGCCGGGCTGGGTTTCCGAGGGCGCGTCGGGGACGGCCGTGTTCAACCACCTCAAGGAGGGCTCCTACGTACTCCACGTCAGGCCGCGGGCCGGCGAGCGGGACGGAACGGAGGCAACGCTTGCGTTCGTCGTACGTCCCCCGTGGTTCCGGAGCGTCTACGCGTATGTCGTCTACGGGTTGCTGGCCTTCGCCTTCGTTGCCGGCTCGGCTTGGCTGGCCTCGTATCTGGAACGTCGCGACAAGGAACGGCTGGGGCGCCTCGTCGCGCAGCGCACCGCGGAACTGGCCGATACCAACGAGCGCCTCGCGGCCCAGGTCGACGAGGTCCGGCGCCTGTCGCAGGCCATCGAACAGAGCCCGGTGGGCGTCCTGCTCGCTGCACCCGACGGTCTGATCGCCTATGCCAACCCGCGTTATTGCGACATGCACGGGCTGGATGGCAGCCGGCCCATCGGCGAGGACCTCCGCGTGGCCCGCTGGTCGAACCTTCCCGACGAGGCGCGCACGGGCATCGCGGACGCGCTGGCCCGCGGGGAGACCTGGCACGGACACATCTCGTCGCAGCTCCCCGGCGGCAGGACCCTGCAGTTGCGCTCGACCGTGTCGCCGATCCGCGGGGCGGACGGAGCCACGCACGGACTGCTGCTGCTTGAGGAGGACATCAGCGGGTGGGTGAGCGACCAGGAGCGGCGCCGGCGCCTGGAGGCGCAGCTGTTCCAGGCCCAGAAGCTCGAGAGCCTGGGCACGCTTGCCGGAGGCATTGCGCACGATTTCAACAACATCCTCACCGGCATCCTCGGATTCGCGGAGCTCGCCTCCTACATGCCGGGCGCCAGCCGCGAGGTGCGCGAAGCGCTGTCGATGATCCGCGCCGGCGGCCTCCGCGCCAAGGACCTCGTCTCGCAGATCCTGACTTTTTCGCGGAAATCCTTCGCGAAGCTCGAGCCCATCGAACTCGGCGCGGTCGTCGCCGACGCCCTCAAGCTCATGCGGGCCTCGACGCCCGCCTCGATCGAGTTTGTCCAGGAACTCGAATCCGGCCGTATCCTCGCCAACACGACGCAGATCCACCAGGTCGTCGTCAACCTCGCCACGAACGCAGTCCAGTCCATCGGCTCCGGTTCGGGAAGGATCGAGGTCTCGGTCAGGCGCGTGCACGTGGACGAGGCCCTGGCCGCGGACCTCCACGAGCCGCCGCGCGGACCCTGCATGCGGCTGCGGGTCGAAGATAACGGAGCGGGCATGGACGCCGCCACGATCACTCGAATATTCGATCCGTTCTTCACGACGAAGAAGCCGGGCGAAGGGACGGGACTGGGGCTCGCCATCGTGCAGGGAATCGTGTCGATCCACGGCGGTGCGGTGTCCGTGCGGAGCGAGCCCGGGCGGGGCGCGACCTTCGACATCTATTTCCCCGAATGCCAGGCGCGCAACCTGGCTTCGCCCGAAGTCGGCGAAGTGCCGGATGGCCACGGCCAGGACGTGCTGGTCGTCGACGACGAGCCCAGCATCGGCACGATGGTCGCCATGCGCCTGGTCCAGTTGAACTACCGTCCGACGGTGTTCCAGGATCCCGTGCTCGCGCTCGAGTCGTTCACCGCCGAGTCAGCCAAATACCACGCGGCGATCACGGATCTCACGATGGCGCACATGGACGGCGTCGACCTCGTGCATGCGCTGCGGCGGACGCGCCCGGACCTTCCGGTGATCGTGATGACCGGTTACGGAACCGAGTCCGCCCTCGCGCGGATCGCCAGACTGACGCGGTGCGAGGTGATGCAGAAGCCGTTTTCCTGCGACGAACTGGGGCGGATCCTGGGGCGGATCCTCGGGGCCGTCCCGCCCGGTGATACCGCGAAGGGCGATTGATTCCGGGCTCGGTGCTGGGGATCCTTCTCTTTCGCATGAGCCTTTTCCTCACCGTCGTCCTGTCGATCTGGGCCGCCTTGAACGCCTACGTGTTCTGGCGGCTGGGGTCGGTGGCGTGGGTGGGCGCGCATGTCCAGGGATGGATCGTCGCTGCCGTGGCGGCGACTTGTTGGGCCAGCCTTCCGATCGCGCTCTGGATGCGGCGTCACGGAGCGGAGGCGCTTGGCGAGGCCGCCGAGTTTTTCGCCACGACGTGGCTGGGTTTCCTCTTCCTTCTGTTCGTGTGCCTGCTCGCCGTCGATCTCGCGACCTGCGGTGGCCTGTGGTTTCACGGCTGGACTGACCCCCTGAGAGTCGCCGCCGTGTCGCTCGCGGCGGTCCTCGGAGTGGTCGCCATGATCCAGGGTTCCCGCGAGCCCGTGATTGGCCGGCGCGAGGTGGTGCTGCCCGGTCTGCCGCGGAGCGCCGACGGAGTGCGGTTGGTGCTGGTCAGCGACACTCACCTGGGCAGCCGACTCGGGGCGAAGTGGATGAGCCGGCTGGTTGCGCGGGTCGTGGCGCTGAAGCCCGACCTGATCTGCATTGCGGGGGACCTCGCGGACAGGGATGCGGACCGGGTCCGGCCGCTGGTTCCGGTGCTGCGGGGGCTGCGTGCGCGCCTCGGAGTCTGGGCCGTGCTGGGCAATCACGACACCTATGGAGGTGCGGACGACGTGGCCGGAATCATGCGCGACGCGGGATTCCACGTGTTGCGCGACGCGTCGGCCGAGGTTCTGCCTGGGCTGAGGCTCGTGGGGGTCGATGACCTGGGCGTCCGGGGTGGGCGCGAGGGAGCCGCGCGAACGGCGCTGCTCGCTGCGCTGTCGGGCGCCCGGACGGAGGGCGGCGCCTGTATCCTGCTCTCGCATACGCCCGTCCTGCTCGACGAGGCGGCGGCGGGCGGAGCCGGCCTCATGCTCTGCGGGCATACCCACGGCGGGCAGATCTGGCCATTCAACCTGTTGGTGGCGACCCGCTACCGGACGATTTCTGGCGTGGTCCGGATCGGTGGGATGACCGCGCTCGTGTCGCGGGGCGCCGGCACCTGGGGGCCGCGCATGCGCCTGTGGCGGCGCGGGGAGGTGGTGGAGGTCGTCCTGCGCAGCCCGGACGCGGTCACTTCCGTTCGCAGCGCGCCTTGAAGAACTCGAGCGCTTCGTTGAGCTCGCGGAACATGGCGGTGGCCGACGCGACCAGCTCGGGATGCATGTCCTGGAGCTTGTCGGGATGACAGCGGGTGGCGGCGAAGCGGTAGGCGCGCTTGATCTCCTCGAACGACACGCGACCCTGCAGGCCCAGGAGTCGGCCGTAGTAGCGCTCGTCGCGAGGCTCCTCGCGTGGACGGCCGTGCGCGGGTGCGGTTTCGCGCCGGCCGTGGTTGAGCAGCCGGCGTTCGTCCTCTAGCCGTCGCCGTTCCTGGTCGAACTCGGCGCCGACGCGGCGGCGGTATTTTTCAAATTCCTGGCGGTCAGACTGAAGCCGGCGTTCCTGCTCCGTGAGCCGGGCGCGCTCCTCCTCGAATCGTTTTCGATCCGCCTCGGCCTTCTCATTGGTGCTCTGCCACCGCTCCTCAAGCTCGGCCTTTTCGGCGTTCATGCGCCGGGCGGTCTCGAGAAATCGGCGCTGCTCCTCGGCGGCCTGCCGGCGCTCCTCCTGCGACTGGGTTGACCAGGCCTGGCGCGCGGCATCCCACTCCTCCCGCTCCCGCTGCAGCCGGCGCTCGGAGTCGAGCACCCGGTGCCACTCGTCCTTCAGGCGCTGGCGTTCCTCGCCGAGGTCGGTGAGGGTCTTTCGCCGCAGCGTGTCGAAGGCGGCGACATTTCGGGAATGGCGTTTGTACTGGTCCGCGAGCCGCTTGCGCTCCTCGCCTAGCGCCTCGCGTGCGCGCGCGAGATCCTCCCTCATATGGACGAGGTCGGCCTCCAGCCTGGAGCGGTCCTGGTAGAATGCGTCCTTCTCCGCGGCGAGCTGGCGCTGCTCGTCGGCGAGTTTCATCCGGCTATTGAGCAGCTCCTGCTCGAGGCGGCGTCTGCGGTCGTCGAGCTCCGCCCGTGCGGCCAGGTCGGCCTCCGTGTCGCCCTTTCGCGCGGGCGGACCCTCGGCTGCGGGAGCCTGCACTCCGGAACGCGTGCCGTTTCGTCGCCCGCGGATCTCTTCGCGCGCCAAAGGCATGGAGGTGCCTGAAGCGGAGAGTCTTCCTTCGCACAGGACCTGGTAGACCGTCATCACGCCGTCGAAGTCGTCGTGATTCCAGCACCAGTCCATCATGCATACCGTCCCGGTGTCCGTCGCCAGACGGAGCTCGGAGGGGCTGAAAGGGCCGAGTTCGCGGTTATTGTGTTGGACCTTGAGTCGCATGGGCTCCCGTCGCGTCGATGGCGGCTGGTTCTAGCCGCTGGAGGTCGCATTTCAACCCAGATAACGCCGCCTGCGCCGCCCTCGGAGGCCGGCCCCGGGGCCCGGCTGGGGAGAGTAAATTTACCCAGTACCGGAACTTCCTCGCGGCGTCATTGTAGTAGCGTCCGTCCTACAGACTCGATTTCTCACGCCATGAAAGACCTCGGCACAGACGCCTCCCGCTCGCACGACGGGTATCCGGTTTGTTTGGACGAGCTTGAGTCGAAGAGCCGGCCGCATTGCGCGGTCGCGGCGCGTGGAGAGCTCACCCTAATGCGGGTCTGTGCCTGGTGCAGGCGGATACAGGATGGCGACGGCTCGTGGAGCCATGAGCCGAACCTTGCCCGGCTGCTTTCGACCCACCGCGTGAGCCACGGCATCTGCCCGCACTGTGCGGTGCGGATGCTGGCAGCCGGTTGAGCGGCAGGGGGAAGCCGCGCCATTCAGCCGCTCATCCCGGGCCAGGGAGTCACGGCATTCAGCGCCGGTACGATAGCCCGGCGCAGTTCAAGGAAATCGACCGGGCCCGCGCTGCGATACAGGACCTTGCCGTCGGGGTCGACCACCAGCGTGTAGGGCAGGGCGCCGTTCCAGTCAGGATCCAGGGCCTCGGCGAGCGCATACTTGTCGGTGCCGCCGAAGATCAGGTTACGCATCGACGCGTGGTGGCGCTTCAGGAACGCGAGCACCTTGGGATGCTCGTCGGGAAATTGCGCCGCCACCGTCACCAGCTCGAAATCGCGGTTTCGAAACCGCAGGTTCGTCTCCACGATCTCGTCGAACTCGGACACGCAGGGCCCGCACCAGGTGGCCCAGACGTGGATCATGCGGACCCGGCCCGTGCCTCGGTTGACCCTGAGCGCGCGCAGCGCGGCGTCGTCGGCGGGGGCGAGGGAGACCGGTTCGGCTGAGACCTTTTCGAGCCACCGTTGCGCGTCGGCGGCCTTCTCGCGCCACTTGATCGAGCACCCGAAGACCTTCGTGTGCGTCACCGCGGGTTCGCGGTCCGCGAGCAGGGCCTCCAGCGCGTCGCGCGTTGTATGCTGGCGCACGGAGGCTTCGCGTTCGGAGTCGTCGATGCGGCCCTCGAAGCGGAGCCGGCGGTTGCGGTCGAAGATGAAGACATGGGGAGTTGCGGCGGGCCCGAGCCGGCCGGCGAAGGACTCCGAGGGACCATCGTCGACGTAGGGGAAATTGAAGCCGCGATTCACCGCGCGTTCCTTCATTTCGGCGAAACTGTCGCCGAGATCGCTGTAGCCCATTTCGTCGAGGCGCACGGACTCGGCGTGATTGGGATTCACCGCGAGAAAGGCGACTCCGCGGGGGCCGTAGTCGCCTGCGAGCTGCTTGAGGCGCTGCTCATAGGCTTGCGCGGTTGGGCAGTGATTGCAGGTGAAGACGACGACCAGAAGCCGGGCGGCCTTGAAATCCGCGGGCGTGTACGTGTGGCCGTTGACTCCGGGCAACGAGAAGTCGGGGAGGGGAGAGCCGAGGGGAAGCGGAGCGTGCTCCGCCGAGCGGAGGAAAGCGGGGAGCAGGAGCGCGAGCAACAGGACGGACAAGGTCCGGACGGGGGCTGGGACGGGGCGCATGGCGACCGCGACGGTAGCGACGGCCGCCTGTGGGCGCAATGGATATTGGGAGGGTTCGCGGCTTGGTCAGGACAGGATCCAGTCCACGGACCAGCGCACGGTGCCCCCGGGCGGCAGGACCGACACCTGCTTCCACGAATCGATCGCATCCGCGAGCGAATCGGGCGCGCCGGTGGTCGGCTCCAGGGCGACATGGTGAAAGCCGACGAACCCGCGGTTCAGCCAGAAGCCCAGCTGGGGGGCGAACGCGGGATCCCAGCGAAGCTCGAGCCGCTCGCGGGTTCGAGCGTTCGCGATTGCCGCGCGACCTTCCGTGAGCGGGCCGGCGAACGCCTTCACGCAGCCGCCCGGCATGCCTGGCGCCTGCAGGCGGTCGAACCTGAGTCCGGGAAGCGGTTCGGGGTAGGCCCAGGTTTCTCCGTGCGTCATGGGAGCGCCGACACCGCCGTTCAGGCGCATCGAGGTGACCGACGCAGGAAGTTCGACGCGGTCGTCGTCCTCGATGGTGAGGAGCGGGTGGAGGCACCAGAGGTAGGGTTCGGGGGCGGTGCTAAGGGAGGTCAGCGTGTAGTCGAAGCGGAAGGACAGCGGGCCGGTCGCGGAGATCGCGCGGCGGAACACGAACGGGGAGGGTGAGGTTCGCACTGTGGCGTCCAGGACGCCCGCCGCGAGCGATGCGGCGTCGAGGGTCCAGGCCTGGTACCACAGCTCTCCGTGGTCGGGGATCGGGCGGTCGCCCACCTGGCAGGCGGCCACCGAGGGCAGGCACTCGTCGACCCCCGCCTGGCAGCTGTCGCCAAAATTATCATACGCCTGGCCGGCCCACAGCCAGCGTGTTCCCGACCTGCGCCAGCACCATTCGCGTCCGCGTCCGGAGGTCCGGCGCAGGCTCACGACGCGCCCCCCGAGTTCAGGCACCATCGAGAGCGACGCGTCCCCGGTGCCTAGTGTGAAGACCGTGTATCCTTGTTCTGTAGACTGGGTGATGGAGGGCATGGCGGGCGGTTGATTGAACGTCAAATCATGCAGGAATGTGCATTGTTACACTAATGAGGGGATACCTTCGGAAATCTTCCCTAAATCCGGTCCGGCCTTGGGGCGATAACAGGTTGGCTTATAAACTGGAGTGGCGCGGTTATTCGACATGGGTGATAAGGGTTGCAGGCGGACGGGCTGGTTCGGCGAGCGGCAGGCCCGGGGATGGCCGGATCAAGTGCCCATGGCAAAGCAATTAGCAGAAAGTTACACTGAGGAAATGCCGTGGCGAAGTCCTTTTGGCTCCCGTCGGACACGGGCTCTTCCACGCGGTGGTTCCGAGCTTGAACCTCCGTGGAGCGCCGATCCCAATGCAACACGGGATCTCAAAAAAATTGCATAGAATTGCATTGACGATGATGCGAAAAGTATCGAGAACGTCGCCATTCGCCCCGTTGGCATTGCCAAAACTCCTCCCCCTGTTCGGCCTTCCCAACGCGGTTTCTAACCCAACTACATCATGAGAACTGCCCCCTCGGTCAGGTATTCCGGCCTCCGTCGTGTATTCGCAATCGGATCGGCCGTGTTCACCTCCGCGCTGCTGTCCCAGCAGGCGCTGCACGCTCAAGCTGCTCCCTCCAAGGATTCCAGCGACGATCAAACCATCGAACTGTCGCCGTTCACTGTCTCCACCTCGAAGGACGAAGGTTACCGTGCGACCAACTCGATCTCCGGTTCCCGTCTCGACACTCCTATCGCCGACATCCCGATGCCGATCGAAGTGGTGACACGCCAGTTCATCGACGACACCGGCGCCACCGACCTCCGCAGCACGCTGGCCTACAGCGCCGGCATCCTGCTCCAGACCCAGAACGATCTGGGCAACACCGGCAGCAACGCCTACCAGGGCCCCGGCGGCGTCAACAACCCGCAGGGCGAGACAGCCAATCCGAATTCCGTCCAGTTCAAGATCCGCGGCTTCGTCACGGACAACACGCTGCGCGACGGCTTCATCCGCCAGAACTCGACCGACTCGGTGAACATCGAGCGCGTCGAGGTCGTCCGCGGTCCCGCCGCCCTCCTTTACGGAACGGGCAACTTCGGCGGCGTGGTCAACTACCTCGTGAAGCAGCCCAAGGACACGCCGTCCCAGGCTTGGGATGTGTCCATCGGCACCTTCGGCTTCAAGCGCACGACACTCGATAGCACGGGCCCGATCTCAAAGAAATACCATCTCGATTACCGCATCTCCGCGGCACTGCAGAAGACCAACGACTACACGCAGTACTACAGCGAGAATCACTTCTTCGTCGCCCCGACCCTTCAGTGGAAGCCGACCCCGACCACCGTGGTGACACTCGACACTGAGTACGGCCGCGGCGCCCAGCATGGTCTGGGCTTCATGCGCCTGCGTTCGGTCGCCGGCGTGGGCATCAACAACGACCAGAACGAACACGGCGGCTTCTACACGCCCCCGGGCGCCAATCCCCGCCTGTTCCGTCTCTCCGGTCCGGATACCTTCCTCGACAACCAGGCCGACAACATCGAGTTCAAGGTCACCCAGCAGCTCTTCAAGGGCGCCAACCTGCTCATCGGCTACAACGACTCGAAGTACGACACCCAGGGCCGTGATGTGCAGGGCGGCCTCACCACGGGCCAGGGCCCGGCCTCGTTGCAACAGACGGTCGCGCTTTACCCGATCAGTCCCTCTGCCGGCGACAACAGCCTGAACATTCAGGACGGTCTCACGTCTGGCGTCATCGACCAGTACTTCTGGACGATGTCCAATCAGGACAGCCACCGCCAGCAGTTCCGCGCGGAGGTCAACTACAGCCTCTCCCTGTTCAGCTCGCACAAGTGGCTGAAGTGGGACAGCGACTTCCTCGCCGGCATCTCCGACCTGAAGAACACGCTCGGTTCCGAATCCTGGCGCACGCTCCCGACCGCCTACAACTACAAGGCTCCGAACGATCTCAATCCGATCGTCTTCGGCCACCAGGGCGACGGCTCGGCCGACGTGCCCATGTACAGGAACGACCAGAATGAGACGATCAACCGCGACCGCGGCCGGTACCTGTCCTATCAGGGCAAGTTCCTCGACGGGCGCGTGATCATCCTGACCGGCGTCCGCAACGACGCGAACAGCGCCTCGAACTGGGATCGCTCCTACAGCGGCCCCACCGACCCGGGTTCCTACACCTCCGGCAGCGCGGACACGCAGCGCAAGAACACCTATCAGCTCGGCGTCAGCGTGAAGATCACCCACGGTCTTTCGATCTACGCTCTGACCTCCGAAGGTCTGCAGCCCAACTTCTCCGGCCAGGTCCAGCCGCAGAACGGCGCCCCCGCCGGCGCGAGCCTCGCCCGCAGCCGCGAAATCGGCCTGAAGCTCGACCTGCTCAACGGTCGCATCTCGGGCACGATCAGCGCCTACAAGATCCAGCGCACCGGCTGGGTTGGCGCTCCGTGGTACTCGCCCGCGACGCTCGGCGCCCCGCGCTTCAATCCGAACAAGGACATCGTGTACAACGTGTCCAACTTCACGCCCTCGAAGGCCCCGGGTGGCTCCAACGGCGGTGTGAGCGCCGGCGCCTCGATCCCCGTGCTCGACCAGTCTCAGGTCGTCGCGGCCTGGGATGCGGCGGTCGCCTCGGGCGCGGCCTTCCAGTCCACCGCGGGCAATGGCACTTCCCAGTGGTACGTCGACGCCAGCAAGGCGACCGGCGCTGCCTACATGGACGCCGCCTTCGCGGCCAACCAGGCCGACAGCGGCGCCGAATGGCCGGGCTGGCTGTTCTCGGGTGACAACCTCGGCGGCGACGCCCTGGTCAACAACGCCACCATGGACGCCGTCGGCTTCCACGGCGGTGCCGCGGGCAACTCGGCCCTCCTCCAGACCGACCAGTCCGAGGGTTGGGACGGCCAGCTGCTGATCCAGGCCGCCAAGAACTTCCAGGTCGTGCTCAATGGCGCCATCACCACGGTCCGCCGTGTGAACTTCGGCCAGTGGATGAAGTATCCGTACCCGCAGGACAAGTGGGCGGTCTGGAACTTCCAGAACGGCTCCTGGGGCCTGCTCGGCCTCCCGATGAGCCAGATCTACACGACGCCCTACGATACCTCGACCCGCACTTCCGTGGGCCAGGCCGCCGGCGACGACACCCCGAAGTACCACTTCGACCTGTGGACCAACTACCAGTTCACGGGCGCCCTCAAGGGCCTGTCCGTCGGCCTCGGCGGTTATTGGGAGTCCAGGCGCATGTACCTCTCGGGCGTCTCTCACGGCTCCGGTCAGCTGATCCTCAATAGCGCCGGCCAGCTGCTGCTGCTCTATACGCCGTCCCGCTACGACATCGACGGCATGATCAAGTACCAGTGGAAGTCGGGTCGCTACACGCAGCACGTGCAGCTGAACTTCGCCAACCTCCTCAACGATCAGAAGCTGTACGGCCTGATCTATTCCGCTCCGACGTCCGCGAAGATCACCTACGGGCTGAGCTTCTGACGCCGTTCCGTTCTTTGTCCGATGGTGTGCGTTTCCCCCGAGGGTCCGGCGGCGGACTCTCCCGGGGGAGGCGCCCTGAAAAGGGTCTAGTAAACTTGTCCCGCCGGGGTCTGGGGGCCCCGTCGGGAATGAGTGCCGGCTTTTGGGGGCGTTCAAGGCATCGGTTCTAAGCCTTGTCGCAGGGCCAATCATGCTGGCAGAAAAGGGGGCGCCACAGCGCCCCCTTTTCTTCTTCCCCAGAAGTCGCCCCCTTCGATCGCAGCTTCCCCGACGGCGTTGCCCGTCCCTCCCAAAACTCCCGACCATGACACCCTCCGAAACAGCCTCGGCGCCGCGCCTGAGCTTCACCGAGAAACTCGCCTACGGCTTCGGCGACACGGCCTCCAATTTCTTCTTCCAGGCCTTCAACCTGTTTCTCGTCTTCTACTACACCGACATCTTCGGTCTCGCGCCCGCCGCCGTCGGGACCCTGATGCTGGTGACGCGCGGCCTCGACGCGGTCATGGATCCCGTGGTCGGCATCCTCGCCGACCGCACGCGCTCCCGCTGGGGCAAGTTCCGCCCCTACATCCTGTTTGGCGCCGTGCCCTACGGCGTCATGGGCTACCTGATGTTCGCCGGTCCGAACCTCAGCGCGCATGGCAAACTGGTGTATGCGTACGTCACCTACATCCTGATGTGGGTCGCCTACACCGCCATCAACATCCCGTACTCGGCGCTGATGGGCGTCATGTCGCCCTCGTCCGAGGACCGCACCTCCCTTTCCGCCTTCCGTTTCTCCTGCGCGTTCACGGGCGCCTTTCTGGTGAGCAGCTTCACGCTGCCGCTGAAGAATTTCCTCGGTGGCTCGAACCCCGAGAACGGCTTCCGTTACACGATGGCGATCTTCGCGGTCATCTCCGTCGCGATGTTCCTGTTCACCTTCGCGAAGACCCGCGAACGCGTGGAGCCTCCGAAGAACCAGGAGGTGTCCCTGAAGAAGGATCTGAAGGGGTTGTCGCAGAACAAGCCCTGGCTGGTCCTGTTCTTTGCCGCGTTCCTCACGCTGGCGAACGTCGGCATGCGCAACGCCGCGATCGTATATTACTTCAAGTACAACGTCGGGGACAACGGCCACAAGGTGTTCCTGATCTTCGACAGCACCTCGCTGTTCATGTCGATCGGCGCGCTGGTCTTCATCGCGGGCGCCTTCTCGACGAAGCTGTTCACTCGGTATTTCTCGCGGCGGAAGCTGATGATCGTGCTGACCTCGATCAACGCCGTCGGCATGGCCGCCTTCTACTTTGTCGATCCGAAGAATCTGCTCGCGCTGAACCTGCTCAACATCGTGGCGACCTTCGCGGCCGGCCCGACGCCGGCGATCGTGTGGTCGATGTATGCGGATACGGCGGACTACGGCGAGTGGAAGTTCGGCCGCCGCAGCACGGGCCTCGTCTTCTCTGCCGCGGTGTTCGCGCAGAAGATCGGCCTGGCGGTCGGCTCGGCGCTGCTGGGCTGGTCGCTCACCTACTACGGCTTCGTGCCCAACGCCGTGCAGACCGCGCGGGCGCAGCACGGCATCAACCTCATGTTCAGCCTGCTTCCCGGTCTGCTGGGCCTTCTCAGCGGCCTGGTGATCATCTGGTACACGCTCGACGAGTCGCAGGTGAAACAGGTCGAGCGGGAACTGGCGGAGCGCAAGCTCGCGGCGTCCGACGCGGCGGCCTGAGGGCGCTTCGCGGTCGAGTCGCCGTGTGAACCACGGCGACAACCTCCGCGGCACCGGCATTTCCGCATGTCCAGCGGTGAGGCAAACCCTTCCCTCTTGGAGTGCGGAATCACGATTCGGCCCTGCGCGGGAGGCGGAGGGAAAACGCTAAAACGCTGAAAGCTGAAATTCGGACACGACGCTAGCTGAGCCAATAGCACCGACCGCGCCCCCTTTGCGCCGGACAGCCGCAATCGGCGCGAGCCGCCAAAGGATCGAAAGTGCCTTAACGTTGGAGTGCGGAATCACGATTCCGCCCTGCGCGGGAGGCTGTGCCTCCCGGCCCGTTCACCGATGACGGTCTGCGTCCCGCCTCCGATCGTTGTTCTGCTACTGGACGTGGCCCGCGCGGTGGCTGGGATTCGCTGGCGTGGGGCGCCAGCGGGGGGCCTATCAATGCTTCGCGTACACGCGCACGTGGTCGATCGCCATCTCCTGGGGGAACTCGGACGTGGCGTCGGGATTGCCCGGAAGGCGGCCGCCCACGGCGACGTTCAGGATGAGGTGGAAGCGTCTGTCAAAGGGAGCCGGATACGGGGCGGCGTTCGTATGCCACACCGTCTGGACCTGCCAGAGCACGCCATCGACATACCAGCGGAAGGAGTCCGGCTCCCACTCGAGGGCAAAGTCGTGGAATTCCGAGCAGAAGTCCCCGCGGGTCAGGCGGTGGACGTGGCCCGTGTGGACATTGTGGGGGAAGCTGTCGCCGTGATGAAGCGTGCCGAGGATCTCGTGGGGGCGGTGGCCCACGAGTTCCACCACGTCGATCTCGCCGCTCGAGGCCCAGCCTCCGTAGGCGCCGTCGGTCGGCATCATCCAGATCGCCGGCCACAGGCCGCGGCCTCGGGGGAGGCGGGCCCGGATCTCGAAGCGGCCGTAGAGCCAGTCGCCCCGGTTGCGCGTGCGAAGACGGGCCGAGGTGTAGCGGCGCGTGCCCTCCGGCCCCGTGTAGGTCTCGCGGCGCGCCGTGATCACGAGGCAGCCTTCGCGAACGGCCGCGTTTTCCGGGCGGTCCGTGTAATATTGGAGTTCGTCGTTCCCGCCACCGCGCGCGTCGACCTCGAATTCCCATTTCGCCGTGTCGATCCGGGGCGCGTCGAACTCGTCCGCCCACACCAGGCGCCAACCGTCCGGCTGGGATGCTGCGGAGTCCGGCACGATAGCGATTCGGCTCAGGTGAGCGGGTGGAAGGTTTCGCCGAGTTCGACCTCGATGGTCTCCACCCGCGTCGAGCGTCCGAAGACCAGGGCGCTCGTGTCGGCGTCGAGCTCCGCGCCGTGGAAACGCCGCGCGGGCTCGCCGGCGAGGCGCACGAGCGCGAAGGCCGGGCCGCGCGAAAGTCGGTACACGACGGGAACGCCGCAGTAGGTGAACGCCAGGGCCCCCGTGGGAAGTTCGATCACGCGCTCAACGCCTTCGGCGGCGGGGATCACGAACCGGGTGGGCTTTGTCGTGAATTCGCGGTCGAGCAGGAATCGCGGACGGAATCCGAGACGCCCCGCGCGCACGTCGACGCCGAGTTCGCCCACACGGGTGAGGATCTCCTCCTTGACCTGGCCTGTCATGCCGGGCTGTTGTGCGCCGGCATGGCCGGGCGTGTGTGAATAGGGGTCGGTCGGGAAGGCGCCGTAGCCGGAGGGGGTCTTGTTGAAACCGAGGCCGGCGCGCACCTGGTAATAGGCCTCCGCCAGCTCCCGCTCCCGCGGGTGGCCGGGTCCCGCTGCGAGCAGGTTCTCCTGGACCGCCAGAAGCAGCTTCGAGACCATGTGCCAATAGATGCAGCCGAGCCCTTCGTAGCCGAACATCGAGCCGCTGCGGCCGGTGAAGGCCCGGTGGTGAAACACCGCCTCATAAACGGCGAGGACCTGCTTCCGGTTGGAGTCGACCAGCGCCGCCCACGTCGGATCCTGCGCGAGCCTGGCAAGGCGGTCGGACAGGCATGCGGCGTTCGCGAGGTCGGCGTGGAAGTGGATGCGACCGTCGGGTGCGCGGACCACCACGCGGGTGTCGCCCGCCGCGACCAGGCGCGACAGGAGGGCGTTTGACTCCACTGCGTCCGGCGGCACGACGTTGCGGGCCAGGAAGCCGGGGAGGTCGCGGTCGGGATAGAGGAGATAGCTGTCCTGGTCCGCCCGATACAGGCCGGAGGCGTGCATAGCGCCCAGAAGCGCGAGAACCTCGTCCGGGTTGAGGAGGCCGCAGCTGAGCGCCGCGACCTGTCCCTCGAGCATCGGGTAGAGCGCGTGGACGCGAAGCGAGGCGGGCGACTCGTGGAACTCGAGCAGGTTGTAGGCCTGGTACAGGCCGTCATCGCGCCGGTTCGCCCGGATGGTGTGGTCGAGATGCTCCCGTGCGATGGAGAGCAGGGCGGCGAATTCGTCGGCGGGAAAGTCGATGGGCGTGCCGGGACCCTCCGCGTAGGCGGCCGCCCGGTAGGCTGATCCCGCCTCCGCGAGGCCGTCGAGCACTGCCCGGCGGTCGGCGTCGCCGATCTGCGGACGCGCAAGCAGCGGACGGTGATGTTCGAGGGTGCGGCGCACCTCGCGCGCAAGCGAGACCACGCGGGCGGATACCCGGGCGGGGTGCCCCTCCAGCGCGGGAACGAGGGCCGTCTCGAGCAGCGCTACCAGCCTGCGGAGGTAACACAGGGTCACCATCGACAACCCGTAGCCGACGAGCGCGTTGTTGGCGTCGTTCCACTCGGGACGCTGCGTGTTCATCCAGATGCCGCCGCCCGGGACAAAGTTTGAAAGGCGCGTGAGGACGAGCAGGAGGAGCTTTTCGGCGAGCGTCACGCGCCGCACGCGGCCGTCGGCCCCGTGCAGCAGCCGCGCGTCGGTGCCCTCGGCGCGGACCCGGGCTGCGATCGCTCGGTGGCGCGCGTCGTCGAAGGCGATCGTCGCGTGGGGGTCCCGACGCATCGCCGTGTAATCGGAGATGCGATACGGAACGTCGGCATAGCTGAAGAGTTCGGCGCCCATCCAGGCACCGAGCCGGCCCGGGTGGTGGCGCAGGGACCACTCGACCAGCTTGAGCAGGTACACGACCTGGTGGTCGCCCCAGTAGCCGATCGACGACCAGGGGTCCTCGTGATCGGGCACCTCCCAGTCGATTCCCTCGTGACTCAGACGGTACGGATTGTAGCCGTCGACCGTCGAGGCGTTCACGAACTTGGCAACGATGCTCTCAATGTACTCCGGGAAGGCGAGGCAGAGCGACTCCCAGTTCTGGAAGATGTCGCGCCAGTTGCCCTCGTAGTGCAGGCGGCGTCCGCCGTGTTCGTCGCGGATGCGGATGCTGAAGCGGTTCCAGGGTCGGCTCGGGTCGCCGTGTCGCCTGCTGAAGGTGAGCGGAAGGAACTCGTGCGCGAGGCGCAGGAAGTCCGGGTCCGAGAGGTCGCCGACCGCGGCGAGCAGCTCGCTGCGCGGTATCGAGGCGGGTAGCGCCGAGAGGAACGCGGCGTGGGCGTCGGCGACGCGCCGGCTGCGCACACGTACGAACTCCGCGAAGGCGGGCCCCGGGATCGAGTAGCCTTCGGCGAAGATTCCGCCGCGCATGATGTTGAAGAGGACGTTCGCGAAATGGTGGGCGGTGGCCGTCTCGTCGTCGCCCGCCTGGTAACCGTCCGCGGAGGCGACCAGCGCGCGAAGGCGTTGCGTGGTTGCGTCGGCATCCTCCAAGGCCCGCGCGGGGAGCAGTCCCTGCTCGAGCTCCTGGCGAAGGGCGGTGACGGCCGATTGATCGAGCTCCGTATCCACCGCCATCATCCACGAAAGGGTCTCGCCGGGCGCGAGGGTCCGGTCCTGGGTGAGGGCGTAGGCGCTCCGGATTCCGCGCCGGCGCAGCTCGGGTTCGATCGGGCGCCCGGCATAAAAGGCTCCAACCTGGGTCTCCGACAGCAGGAGGGTCGCGCCCTCCAGACCGGCCGACCAAACCGCCGAGGAGCGAAGGGCCTCCATCGGAATCGCCCGGTCCACGATCGACGCGGCCAGCGCGTAGATCGCAAGCGTCGTGCCAGACACCGCCTCGGCCGTCTTGTACGCGTCGGTCAGGCAGCTGCTGGTGTTGATCAGTCGTGTGCCGATCCCTGCGGGCAGGAGATTTCGGATCCCATCCAGGAGGCGCACCGGGGTGGGGCGGTCCAGCAGGTTCTGGAGCTCGCATCGACGGATGAATCCGTAGCGTTCCGAGCTCGACCAGCCATAGCGGAATACGAGCCCCAGAGACGGATGGATCTCCTCGAACCACACGCGGTCGCCCTCCACGCTCTTGTAGAGGTTGCGGCGCACGGCGTGCACCCGCGACGTGTGCGGTGCGAATGGTTCCCAGAGCACCCGCGAATTGGATGTCCCTACCCAGAACGCGCTAAAGGGTCCCGTGTGGCCCGCGCTGTCGTAGATCCGATCGACGGTCTTGTACGGGAACAGCGCGTGCTCCGCATCGATCCGGCCGGCCGTGAGGCCCCCGTTGCTCGCGAGAAACAGCCAGAGGTCGGAGGCGCTGACGACGTTCATGAAGAACGGCGGCAGTTGATCGCAGTTCTCGATGCGGTAGGCGCGGCCACCGAAGCGGTCCACGAAGCCGCCCGAAACCTCGGGAGGGACGGAGGATGACTGAGCCTGGTCTGGGATCGCGGAACGGGTCATTGCGAAAGGGGAACGGAGCCGACGTAGGTCTGGATCGCGTGTTCGGGAATGAAGCAATCGAGCTGACTGCCCTCGATGCGCAGGGCGAAGTGCGCGGGATTGTCGGAGGGGTTGAAGACGATGATCGCGAGGCTCCCGTCGGGATTCCGGAATGCGATCGATTCGAGGTTGCCGAACTGTGCCGTGGAACCGATGCGAACGGCGCCCGGATGCACGAAACGGCTGAACTGCCCGATGTAGTAGAACGAGCTCTGGAAGGTGACTTCCCCGGTCTTCAGGTCGACGATGACGGGCGAGTCGCAGAGATTGCCGACGTGGTTGGGGCCGCCCGTGGAGTCGAGCACCATGTTCCAATCGATCCAGCCGCACACCCAGTTGCGAAGGTCGCCGATCATGTTGCGGGCGTAACGTTCGCCCCGGTCCCACTTGCCGAGTTTCACGCCGCCTTCCCAGCAGCCCTCGGTGAACAGGATGTGCTTGTCGGGAAAACGGGCGTGGAGGCGGGAGCTGGCCGCGAAATCCTCGCTCACGTACCAGTGCAGGGCGGAGCCCCAGACGTACTTCGCCGCCGCGGGATCGCTCAGGATCGTGCCGGCGCGTTCGTCGAGAATGTCGCGGTTGTGGTCGTGGACGAGCAGGTGCACGCCGTCCAGGCCCGCCGCATGCAGCGCCGGCCCAAGATGATCGCGCACGAAATCCCGCTCCTGCGCCGCCGAGTACAGGCACGACTCCCATACCTGGTTGGCGGCCGGCTCGTTCTGGACGGTCAGCGCCCAGACCGGAATGTGCTCCTTCGATTTCATCTCCTCGACGAACTTCACGACGAATCGTGCCCAGGTGTCTCGACAGTCGGCGCGGAGCTCACCGCCGTGCGTCATGCTCCCGTTGGTCTTCATCCATGCGGGCGGGCTCCAGGGCGAGAACAGGAAACGGATGTGCGCGCCTGGCGTGGCGATCGCCTCATGCAGCACCGGCAGAAGCCAGCGGCGCATCGGGGCGAGCGTGAAGTGGCTCAGAGTCGTGTCGCCGGGCGTGTCGTCGAGCGACCAGGTGGAAAGCGAGAAATCGCAGCTGTTGATGTGGGAGCGGACCAGTGTGTAGCCGAGCCCGTCGTCAGGATTAAAATACGCGGCGAGGATCGCGTTGCGCCGCGATTTGGGCAACTGTTCGAGCACCCAGGCCGTGGATTCCGTGAGCGCGCCGCCGAAGCCCTCGATGGCCTGGAATGACTCCGCGGGGTTGCAGATGATTGCGGCGTCGCCGCCGTGGTCGGGCGTCGGGCGCGGGCCCGCCATCGGGAACAGGCGGTGGCTGTTGTCGCGGGCCGTTTCCACGACCGTCCAGGTTCGTTGGGTGGGCATAGTCTTGGGGGCGGATGAGGCGGCTTCGACCGTCGGCGCGAGCAGGCAGGCCGCGGCCGCGAGTGCGGCGGCGAGACGCGACGGGCAGGGTGGACGCGAAAGCAGGGGCATGGCATCGGACAAAGCACCCGGAATGAGCCGGTGTAAAGAACAAAGGTGCATAAATGTGCATAACGTGTTCAGCTACATTTCTGCAACTTTTCACTCGCGATGCCCGCGCCTCATGCATAGGAGAGATTCGTGTTTACTTCGGTTTCGCTTCCGTGATTCGCTCGCCGAAGCCCTAGCTTTCCCGCAGATGCCCAATATCAACCAGCAAGTCATCGCCGATCGGCTGAAGATCTCGCGCGCCACGGTGTCGCGTTGCTTCACGAACCACCCCGGCATCAATCCGAAGACCCGCGCCAAGGTGTTCGCCCTGGCCTCGAAGATGGGATACACGCACTTCGAGAAGCGGGCCCCCGTCGGCTCCGTGCGCAAGTCCGCCCGTTCGCTCGTGTTCGGGGTGCTGGTCTGCGTCGATCTTCCCAATTTCGACAACACCGCCTACGGCAATCCGGGCCAGGACCTGCTCAACGGGCTCTCGGACTTCGCGCGCAGCCAGCATGTCCGGCTCGACCTGCACTTCGTCCGCCCCGAGGACCTTCACCTCGACAGCCCGTCCTACTCGCGCATCGCCGCGTCCCGGCGCCGCATCTGGGACGGCGTCATCCTCATCTACCCGTTCCCGCGCTCGGTCGTCGACGAGCTGATGCTCAAGTATCCGGTCGTGTCGTTGGTCGTTCAATACGGCGGCGCGGCACTCAACTGCGTCGATGTCGATCACCACCGCGGAGTCGGCAAGCTGATCGACCACCTCTATTCGCGCGGCCACCGGCGGATCGGTTTCTTCACCTGGCATTATCCCGTCGAGGCCGGCTGGTCCCGGCGCCGCTTCTGCGCCTACGTCGAGCGCATCACCGCCCTGGGCATCCCGCTGCGCATGGAGGACGTGATCAACATCAGCCCCGACGAGGCCCTGTCGGCCGAGGCCGCGGGCGAAAAGGCGCTCGCACGCATGAAGGACGGTGTCACCGCCTGGCTGTGCGCCGCCGACCACCAGGCCTACGACCTGGCCCGTTTCTTCCAGTCGAAGGGGCTCCGCGTCCCCGAGGACGTCTCGATCGCCGGCTTCGACGGCATCGCCCGCCCCGCCGGCGGTCCCCAGCTCAGCACGATCCAGATCCCCTTCCACCAGATTGGCGTCATCGGCGCCAAGCGGCTCTTCGACCTGATCCAGAAGCGCTTCGACCCGCCGCAGCAGATCCTGCTCGACTGCGATCTGAAGGAGGGCACCACGATCGCGGTGCCCCGGCTCCTCCGCGCCTGACACGCGTTCTCCGTGACCGCGGTCCATGCGCCGACCGCCCCGGCCGGTGGCGCCGCTCGCCGACGTAATCCTCCGGTTGCCATCGCGGCCCGCGGCAGGGTTGAATGGCACGTCCTCCCTTTTTCAACCCCGCCCCCCCGCCATGCCGCTTCGTCTGCTCTCCCCCCTGTTTGCGCGCAACCTCTTCGCCTTGCTGCCGCTGCTCTGCGCGGTCGTCTCCGCCGGCGCCTATCCCGCAATCGCCAACGTCTACGCGCGCAAGTCCGTCAACCTCGACGGCACCTGGTCCCGCATCATCGATCCGTATGATAACGGGTACTACGACTACCGGATGAAGCCCTACGACGCCTCCCCGCATCCTACGGGCGGCTTCTTCCTGGACCGCAAACCGAAGGACAAGAGCGACCTGGTCGAGTACGACTTCGACACGAGTCCGACGCTGAACGTGCCCGGCGACTGGAATTCGCAGGATCCGCAGCTGCTCTACTACGAGGGCACGGTGTGGTATCGGCGTCTCTTCAATGCACCCGCCGTCGCGCCGGGCACGCGGCTGTTCCTCTATTTCGGCGCGGTCAACTACGAGGCCGACGTCTACCTCAATGGCCACAAGCTCGGCCGGCATGTCGGCGGATTCACGCCGTTTTCCTACGAGGTCACGGGCCTGGTTCGCCCCGCCGGAAACTCCCTGGTCGTGCGGGTGAACAACACCCGCCACCGCGACGCCGTGCCCACCGTGAACACCGACTGGTGGAACTACGGCGGCATCACGCGCGACGTGCTGCTGGTCGAGACCCCCTCGACCTACATCTCCTCCTTCCTCGTCCGCCTGAAGCCGGGCACGCTCGATCGGGTTGAGGCCCGCGTCCAGCTCGACGGGCCGGAGCTCCGACAGCACGTCACCGTCTCGCTGCCCGGCCTCGGCCTCTCCGCCGCCGCGGAAACGGACGGCGCCGGCGCAGCGGCAATCGAGTTCCCCGCGGCAAAGCTTCCGCTCTGGTCGCCCGAGCATCCGGCTCTGAACGAGGTGGTGATCGCCTCCGACACCGACCGCACGATCGACGAGGTCGGCTTCCGCAGCATCACGACCCGCGGTGACGACATCCTGCTCAACGGCCGCCCCGTGTTCCTGCGCGGCGTGAGCATCCACGAGGAAAACCCGATGCGCGGCGGTCGCGCGTATTCGATCGACGACGACCGCATGCTCCTGGGCTGGGCGAAGGAGCTCGGCTGCAATTTCGTCCGCCTCGCGCACTATCCGCATAACGAGCAGATGGCCCGGCTCGCCGACCGCATGGGCATCATGGTCTGGGAGGAGGTGCCCGTGTACTGGACGATCGAATGGGGCAACCCGGAGACGCTCGCCAACGCCCGCACCCAGCTCTCCGATCTGATCGCACGCGACCAGAACCGGGCCAGCGTCGTGGTCTGGTCCGTGGCGAACGAGACGCCCGTCAGCGATGCCCGCAACCGGTTCCTTCGCGATCTCATCCACACCGCGCGTTCGCTCGACGGCACGCGACTGGTGTCGGCCGCAATGGAGCAGGTCGGCGATCCCAAGGATCCCGACCACAAGATCGTCGACGACCCGCTGGTCAACGACGTCGACCTCGTGAGTTTCAACGAATACATCGGCTGGTATGTGGGCCTGCCCGACGACGCCCGGAAGATCCGCTGGACCGTTCCGCAGGGGAAGCCCGTGTTCATCTCCGAGTTCGGGGCGGGTGCGCTCCAGGGATTCCACGCCGACGCGCTCACGCGCTTCAGCGAGGAGTTTCAGGCCGAGGTCTACCGTCAGAACCTCGCGATGCTCTCCAAAATCCCAAATTGGCGCGGTGCCACGCCATGGATCCTCGCCGATTTCCGCTCTCCCCGCCGCCAGCTGCCGCACATCCAGGACGGCTGGAACCGCAAGGGCCTGATCGGTCAGAACGGAGTGAAAAAGGAGGCGTTCTACGTGCTGCAGAAGTTCTACCAGGAGAAGGCGCGCGAGCAGGCTGCGGCCGATGCGCGTTGAACGTCGATAAATGGAAGTGCCGGGTTGACAGGACTCTTAGGTGAACCCTCACTGCCTGAGCCTGGACGGCGCACCACCAGTCAACCGCGCCGACCGGCATTCTTCCTGATGCGCCTCTTCGCCTTCTTGGGCTGCCTGACCGTCGTTCTCATCAGCCGTCCCGCGTTCGCGGGCGACTCCGGTTTCTACGTCGCGCCCTCGGTGGGCGCCGTCTTCTTTAGCGGAGCTTCGAAGACGGTCGTAACGCCGGATTCCGGCTCCGTGGGTTTGCTTCCAGTCATCATCAGCGGCGGCACGGCGAGGTATTCGACGTCCCATTCCGCCGACCGTCAGAGCCTGCGTATCGGATATCACATGACACGTATGTTCGCGCTGGAGCTGGAGGGCGCTCGCGTCGGCAGTTGGTCTCAGTCGGATTCGTATCAGGCCAACAACATCTTTCCGGAAAGTTTCTCCGGAAGCTCGGCCTCCGTTCACGAGACCGAGGTGGGCGTGAATGCGATCCTGACCGTCCCGCTTGGACATGGAATTGCGCTCCAGGGAGGCGTAGGCGTTGCGCGCGTACGGTACTCGGTGGACAGCTTCAGGTACGGCGGATTGACCGGATTTACCATTAGCAGCGTGATGAGTGACACCCAGTACAAGGCCGAACTTGCTGCAACCTACCAGCTCGCCCGCCGCGTGGCGCTGCGCGCTTCCGTCGAGGAATACTTTCCCCAGACGAGCCTGTTTTACCCCAAACCCCACATGACCGGACTTGCCCTCGGCGTCGTAGTCGATCTCTGAGCGCGGAGAGCATTTCCGCCAGCGGGCTCGCGTCCGTTCAGCCGTAGTCGTGTGACTCCGCTTCGGGCAAGCCCTCCGCTCGCAGCGGGGCGATCGCCTCGGCCATGACGTGGATCACGCCGTGCTCGTTCTGTAGGCGCCCGGAGATCACCAGTGCCGACTCGAGATTGATCACGAGGCGGTACTTCTCGAAGAGCTTCGGGCGGATGATCGCGTTGGCCAGTCCGGTCTCGTCCTCGAGCGTGATGAAGCAAAATCCCTTCGCCGTGCCGGGGCGCTGCCGGGTGATCACGGCCCCTCCGATCTTGATTCGGCTGCCGGGGGCCAACGACGGGAGGTCGCAGGCGGGAACCAAGTCCGGAAGGCGGTCCCGAAACAGCTTCATCGGATGTGAGCCGGTGGTGAGCGAGAGATGGTTGTAATCCGACTGGATCCGCTCCAGCGGCGTCATGGGTGCCAGCGGGGCGGGGGAGGTTTCCCCGGCCAGCTCGGCATGCCGGAAGAGGTCGTCGTCCTCGTGCACGGCCTCGACTTGCCACAGCGCCGAACGTCGGTGGCCCGCCAACGCGTTGAGCGCACCCGATCCGGCCAGGGCCCGCCGCTCCTCGGCGTTGAGCCGGGTTCGGTGGAGGAAATCGTCGATCGACTCGAAGGGACGAGCGGCGCGCGCCGCGAGAATGGCGGCCACCGAGGCGGTCCTCACGCCGTGCACCGACGAGAGGCCGAGCCGCACGATCGTGTCGCCTTCGACCGTGCAGCGTTCACCCGACCGAGCGATGCACACCGGCAGGACCTGGATGCCGCGTCGGCGCGCGTCCTGAACCAGGCTCGCCGGGCTGTAGAAACCCATCGGCTGGTTGTTCAGCAGCGCCGCGTAGAACGGCGCCGGGCGATGCACCTTGAGCCACGCCGACGCGTACACGATCAGGGCGAAGCTGATCGCGTGGCTCTCGGGAAACCCGTACAGCGCGAAGGTCGCGAGCGAGTGGATGATCTTCTCAACGGCTTCGTCCGCGACCCCGTTTCGCCGGAGCGCGTCGGAGAGTTTTGCCTTCATTCGCTCCAGGCGCTCCGGCGAGCGCGTGAAACCGATCGCCCGCCGCAGCTCGTCAGCCTGGGCGGCCGTAAACCCGCCCAGCTCCATCGCCACGCGCAGGATCTGCTCCTGGAACAGCACCACCCCGAGCGTGCGTTCAAGCGTGTCCTTCAGGCGCGGATCCGGGTAGGTCACCGGTTCCAGCCCCATCCGTCGCTGCAGGTACGGATTCACCGCGTCCCCCTGGATCGGTCCGGGCCGGATGATCGCGACCTCCACCGCCAGGTCGTAGAAAGTGGTGGGCTTCATCCGGGGGAGGGTCGACATCTGCGCCCGGCTCTCGATCTGGAACACGCCAACGGTATCCGCTTCCTGGATAAGCTTGAAGGTCGCCGGATCGTCCTTGGGCAGGCCGGCGAGGTCGACGGGCCGACCCTGGCGCTCGCAGAGCGCAATCGACTCCTGCAGCACGGCCATCATGCCGAGTCCGAGCAGGTCGATCTTCACGATCCCCATGTCCTCGCAGTCCGACTTGTCCCACTGCAGCACGGAGCGGCCGGGCATGCGTGCGTTTTCGAGCGGCACGAACTGGTCGATCGGCCCCGCGCTGAGCACCATGCCGCCCGAATGCTGTCCCAGGTGGCGCGGAAGGCCGTGGATGCGCTGGCAGAGGTCGACCAGCGCGTGCAGGCGCGGATGCTCGCCCGAGAGGCCGGCCATCTTCAGCTGCTCGGTGAGCTTGAGCGTCTGCGGGTAGTCGCCTCCATGATACAGGCTCGAGAAGCGGTCGAGGATGTCGTCGGGCAGCCCGAGCGTCTTGCCCACCTCGCGCAGCGTGCTGCGGCCGCGGAAGCAGATGACGTTTGCCGTCATCGCCGCTCCCCGCCGTCCGTACCGCCGGTACAGCTCCTGGATGACCTCCTCGCGGCGCTCGGCGCTGGGCAGGTCGAGGTCGATGTCCGGCCAGTCCGTGCGGCCTTCGGAAAGGAAGCGCTCGAAGAGCAGCTTCTGGTCGACTGGGTCGACTGCGGTGATGCCGAGGGAATAGCAGACCGCGCTGTTCGCCGCCGAGCCGCGCCCCTGCACCAGAATGCCGCGCTGCCGCGCGAAGCGGCAGATGTCCCAGACGATCAGGAAATACCCGCAGAAGCCCAGACGCTCAATCAGGGCGAGTTCGCGTTCGATCTGGCGGCGTGGCTCCCCCTCGTAGCGGCTGCCGTAACGCGTCAGCGCGCCCTCCCGCGTGGCCTGTCGAAGGTACGCGGCCTGCGATTGGCCCTGGGTGTCCTCGAAATCCGGAAACCGGTAGCCGAGGTCCGCGAGCGTGAACCTGAGCCGGGCCCCGAGGGCGGCGGCGTTGTCGACCGCCTCCGGCAGATCCGAGAACAGCGCGCGCATTTCGCGGTCGCCCTTGAGGTGACGCTCGCGATTTCGGCTGAGCAGGCGGCCGGCGGCGTCGAGTGTCGTGTGTTCGCGCAGGCAGGTGAGCACGTCGGCCACCGGTGCATCCTCGGCCTGTGCGTGCACGACGCCGTTGGTCGCGACCAGCGGGGTGCCTCGCGTTCGCGCCCAGTCCACGACGAACGAGTTGACGTCGTCCTCTCCCCGCACGAGGTGGCGCTGGATTTCCGCATACACGCGGCCTTTCCCGAAAAGGTCTATCAGGCGCCGCCCCGCCTCGTCCGCCGCCTCGGCTCCACCCTTGGCCCAGGCGAGCCGGAGCGGTCCCTCTACGTCGCCGGTCAGCGCAACGAGCCCTTCGGTCGCGCCCGCCAGCTCACGCCATGTGATCCGGCCCTCTCCCTTTGGCGAACGCAGGTGCGCCGTCGAGAGCAGCGTGCACAGTGCGCGGTAACCGGCCTGGGTTTCGACGAGGACGGGCAGGGCTGAGCCGTCCTCCATCGGAAGTTCGCAGCCCACCAGGGCGCGGATTCCTGTCTCCCGGGCGGTGGTGTGGAGCCTCACCGCCCCGTAGACGCCACCCCGGTCGCAGAGGGCCACGGCCGGGAGGTCGAGGCGCGCCGCGGCGATCGCGATCGTCTCGGGCAGCGATCCTCCCCGCAGGAACGAGAAGGCGCTTCGGGCGTGGAGTTCGACGTAGGACATGGCGGCGGCCCCGAGCGTGCGGAGTCGACGTTCACCTTAGCCCCGGCGCGCCCCCGCGCAATGTCGCCGGACCCGCGGTGAGGCACTGACTCACAACGCGCCGTGAAGCCGGGTGATGCGCACGTTTCTCAGCTCGAAGGGAGTTCCCTCCAGCTGAAACCCGAGCCAGCCGTTGCGAAGCTGGCAGCCAGTGACCTGGTTTTGCAGCACGCCATTGACGAAAACCTCGACCGAGTCGCTCCAGCACACGATGTCGCAGCTGTTCCACTGGCCCACGGGCTTCTCGCTGTCCGGAGCGCTGTGCGCGCGGGTCGGCACGCGGGCGCCGCGCGGAGACGTGAGTAGGGAGGCAAGGGGCGCGCCGGCCATGGGCAGGATGTCTCCGACGGAGCCGTGTTTCAGTTGGATCTGGTAGCACTCCGGCCACACACCGTCCTTGGGTCCTGAGCTGATTCGAACGAGAATCCCCCCGTTGCCGGGTTTGCCCGGCCAGCGCCATTCCGCGTGAAGCGTGTAATCCTGGGACGGAGGCGTGATCTCGAGAAACCCTGACGGCTTTCCCGCAACCCAGAGCACTCCGCCTGGCTCGGAGTGGCACACCCCGGCCAGCGACGCCGCCGGCGTCGTCAGGAGCGCCCAGCCCTTCGTGCTCCCGCCGGGAAACAGGTCGACGGGAGTGCTCCAGGCAAAAGTGGAGGCAGCCAAGGCGAGAAACGCCCAGCTGAACGATAGAATGTGCCGCAGACGGGATGTGGGCTTTGTCAAAGGATCCATCGGAATGATTCGGTCTTCTGTGCTGAATCGAACGGTAGGGCCGAGAACGCAACGGACCGGTTTAGCCAATTCTGTCAAGGCGGCCTGACACTCCCCTGCGGACATTTTCCCGACCTGGCTCCAACGACTGCACGTTGCCGAAACGATTCCGCCACGTCATGGCACGGATGGTACATCGGCCTCGGGAAAAAATATTAGAAGTTCGATGGTCAGCTGCAAAAAATGCTGCGTCGCATCTTTTCCAGGCTGGCAGAAATCTCTTAATTGACCGGCAAGACGTTGGTAAAAAGATAGATGAAAATATGTCATGTATTCGGCGGCGAAGTCGAATCGGGCGGCCCGATTACGGCCGAGTCCGTCCAAAATGTCATCGGCAGCGAGTCAAAATGATCGTAATACGATCTATTTAGGTCGCGATACTTGACGTCGGAACCGGTGCATCCCATAAACCCGCGCCACCCCAGCCTAACCAGCTTCATCCATGTTACCCAAACACTTGTGTGTGTTAGGAGCGGCCGCATGCCTGCTCCTGTGCTGCAGCTGCGCGTCCACCTCCGACGCGCGCCTGACAAACCCCAACCAGCCGGGTCCCGCCCTGGGCTCCGCGGTCGGCACGGCTGCCGGCGCGGTGGCAGGCAACGTGGCCGCCATTCCGGTGGCGGCCGCCGAGGGTGCCGCCAAAGCCGCAAAGGCGCCTTTTGACCACGAAAAGCGGGTGATACGCACCTGGAAAACGGAGGTCACGCCGGACGGACGTACGATCCAGGTGCCGGTGGACGTGGAGGTCGACCAATACGGGCGCCCCATCGCCCAGTGAGTTCAGGTCCAGCGTCTTTTTCGCCATGAAGAATGCCCTGCTCCTCATCCTCTGCCTGCTCGGCGCAAGCCTGCTCGCGCAGTCGGTAGAACATGACACCTCCGTCGATCCTGCCCGGGTCGAGACACGGACCTACAAGACCAAGGACGGTCGCATGGTGACGGAAAGGGTCACGACCACGCGCATCAAGGAAACGGATACAGTCACACCGGTCTCCCATTTCAAGGCTGCGCTTTTTATCAATAACCGGGCCGGCGCGAAATTCGACGCCGCCATGGCTCCGTTCGAGGACCTGGTGACTGGGAAGGTCACCGACAAGGGGTTTGAGGTGTTGAGCCGAGAGGTGATCACGGATTCCATGCGGTCGTTTGATTCGCAGGTGGCCTCGTCGCGCCGCGACCCGAACGGCCTGGATGCGCAGCTTACCGAGCGTTCCTCGGCTCTGCGTCTCGCGCAAGGCCTCGGTGCCGACTACCTGTTGGTCGCCTCGATCACATCGATTGGAACCAAGGAGCGGGCCATCGATGCCTACGGGGTGAAGATGATCACCAAGGACACTACCATGCGGGTGTCCTACAAGATTCTCGACGGCCATACGGGCGGTTCGATCACCGCGGGCACCTTCGCGGTCACCGCATCGTCACGGCAGTCCGCGAATGCGGTCGAGAAGGATGATGATGTCTACAACGAGCTTCTGGACCAGGCATCCACGAAGATCGCCGACAGCCTGGAGACGAAGGTCGCCGACAATCGAATCCGGCCTCCGTCAGAGGCGCCGTCTGCGGTCCGGTTCACCGTGAAAGCCGAGGCCGCCGACCTCATGATCCCGGACGTGCGGATCGGCGCTGATCGCACGGTGTCGATTTCCGACAATTCGTTGAAGGTCGCCCCGGTCGCCGCAACCGTGGAGATCGACGGGGTCGCTGTCGGCACCGCGCCCGGTTCTTTCTCGGTTGCTCCCGGCTTTCACAAGCTCCGGGTATCCCGAGAGGGTTTCGTTTCCTGGGAACGGACGATCAATGCGGTGGACGGCCAGAGCCTGACGGTGGCGCTGCGACTGTCGGAGGCCCAGTATCAGCGTTGGAAGGACGCGACCGCGTTCATCAACGGGCTTAAGAATGGAGCCAAACTCACCGACGCCCAGGTGAAGGTTCTCGAAGGGGCTGGGAAGATGCTCGAGCAGAGCGGATTCAAGGTGAACACGAAGGACGCCCCGGGCGCGGTCTACCACTCGATCTTTTAACAGCGAATCCACTATGAAGACCTGGTGCCTCTTTGCCCTCTGCGGGGTGCTGGCCGCGATCAGCCGCGGCCAGCCAGTAGCCCCGCATATGAAAAAAATTGCGATCAGCGACGTGAAGGCGACCCCCGCCGTCGTGGCTGCTGCGGCAAAGGCCGGCTGCAGCAATTCGCTGGACCGGGTGGTCCAGTCGGTCGACAGCCAGCTGATCGACAGCGTGCATAATACGCGGAAGTTCGACGTGATCGCCCGGTCCGATCTCCAATCCTTGCTGAAGGAGGCGGATTTCGCCGGTGGTTCATTCAAGATATCCGGCGTCGATTACCTGCTCGTCACCACCATCGACGACTTCCAGGACTACCAGGAGACTCGTGAGTTCAAGGCTCTCGGGAAGAGCGCTTCATGGCGAGTGATCCGGCTCGCCGCCGTCGGAAAGATCTACGACGCGTCGAGCGGGAAGCTGATCGAATCCGCCAACTTTCCGCTGGAGATCCGTGATCAGACCGAGAACGTCGCCGACGCAAAAAACGGCGACCTTAGCGACGCGCTCCTTCACGACATCACCTCCCAGCTTACGGTTGCCATCTCCAACCGGATCGCGGACGTCATTTTTCCGGCGCGAATCATTGCCAGGATGGACCAGGAGGTGACCATAAACCGGGGCGAAGGCACCGGTTTTTCCGTTGGCCAAGTCTGGGCGGTTTTTGCCCAGGGGCAGGAGCTTGTCGACCCCGACACGGGAGCCTCGCTCGGACGCGAGGAAGTGCAGGTGGGCAAGGTCCAGGTGGTCCGCATCACACCGAAGACTACTGTCGCTCGCGTGCTCGAGGACACCGGCATTCAGAACGGCGCGATCCTCAGACCGTTGTCGAAATAGCACGGCGGCACCCAGCCGGCTCCGGGATTCTCCAGCCATGAAAACATATACCCCGATCCTCGCAGTCGCCGCCGCCTTCGTGATGGCGGGCTGTCAGAACTATACCGCGCAATCGGCCGACTTTTCCTCGGCCTGGCACACGGGCCGAGTCCAGGCGGCGGCCTCCGAAGTGCAGAAGAAGGCCTCGGACAACAAGGACAACAAAGACACTGTGATCTGGAACCTCGAGCTCGGGACTGCGCTGAGGACCGAGGCGATGGCCGATCTCCCTCCTCCGGCTGATCCGAAGGCCGCTCCAAGCACACCCATGGGTGCCGGCTCTGGAACGCTGCCGACCATTGCCGACCCCTCGAACCAGTATCTCAAGGACAGCCTGACGGCATTCGAACGCGCCGCGGATCAGATCCGCAAATACGACGACCAGGCCAAAGTCCATGTGGGGAGCGAGGCCGGAGCGCTGATGGTCAACCTTGCCCAGCTGCCCTACACTGGACGCGGGTGCGACAGAATCATGCTCCACGTGTACGCTGCACTCGACTACATGTCGCTCGGGAATTCCGATGCCGCCCGTGTCGAGTTGCACAGGGTCTATCAAGCCCAGGTTGACGCCAAGGATGCAAACGAGAAGCGCATCGCGGAATCCCAACGCCTGGCTGCCGAGGCTGCCAAGAACGGCAGCAAAAACCAATCGGGGCAAAAGGCTGTTTTCGATGCATCAGCCGCGCAGAAGAACCCCGCTGTCAATGCCGCCTTGTCCGATGTCGATCGCGAGACCTCCGGGTTGATCTACCAAGGCTACGCAAACTACGTGAATCCCTACGCAGTGTTTCTCGACGGGCTGTTCTTCATGACCAACGCCTCCGGTCCGTCTGACACCGAACACGCCCGGAAGTCCTTCGAACGCCTCGCAGGCATGACGCAAAACGATTTTGTGAAGGAGGATCTCGCGACCGCCACCGATGCCGCTAATGGTCGGAATCCCGAGAATCTGACCTACGTCGTTTTCGAGACGGGAAGCGCGGCTTCCCTGCAGGAGTGGAAGCTGGCGGTGCCGGTTCCAGTCGACCAAAACAAGATCGTCGTCGCGACTGTCGCGCTGCCGCGTTTGAGGGTCGACAACACGTTTGCACCCTATCTCGACGTGAGTGCTGCGGGAACGACGACGCGCACCGAGCTGCTCTGCAACATGGATGCCGTCATCGCCCAGGACTTCCACAACGAGTGGCCTTCGATCCTGACGAAATCGCTCATCTCGACCGGGCTCAAGGCGATCCTGAATTACCAGACACAGAAGCAGACTTCGAATTCAGGCGGTGGATACGCTCAGCTGTTCGCGTCCCTTGCGATGAACATCTATTCGATGGCCTCGACCATCGCGGACACGCGTTCCTGGACCACGTTGCCCAAGCAGTTTCAGTACTGTCGGATCGTGACGCCCCCGGACCGTACCATCACTGTGTCGGCACCCGGTTGTCAGCCACATATCGTCAAGCTCAAGGCCGGAAAGGTGAACCTGGTGGTCATTCGCAATATCGCTCCCGGACTTCCGGAGTTTGTCGACCAGGCGGTCCTCAGCATCTGAACGCCGAACGGCCCAGGCATTGGTAACGCCAATTCTTCGATTGTTATGCGAAATCTAATCCTATTCGTGGCCATGGCGATGGCCGCAGGCGCAGGCTGCCAGAACGTGAACAGCGTCGAGCGCGCCGTTCCCGTGGCAAGTCCGAGCTACGTTTCCGACAAGCGTATCATCACCGACTATACGCTGGCGAAGTCTCTCGCCATCGTGTCGGTGTATCAGACCACGGTCAGCGGCAACCTGCTCAAGATCCAGGTGCAGGTCGAGAACCTGTCCAGCCGCACCAACAACCTTCGCTACCGAATCCAGTGGACCGACCGCGACGGCATGGTCGTCGACTCGCCGCTCGATGTCTGGAAGCCGCTGACCCTGCAGGGCCGCGAGCGCAGCTCGGTGTCGGGCGTCGCTCCGACCCCGGCCGCCGTGGACTTCACCATTAAGTTCCAGGAAAGCTGATCTCGTCCCAAAAATCCGACTCGCCTTAGACCCAAAATGAAACTGCGCCATATCGCCATTGCCTCCGCCGTTTCGGCGGCGGGATTCCTCCTCGCGGGCTGCGAGACCTCGACCCAGGTCACTCCGGTCGATCCTGCTGCCAACAACATCATCAATTCGTCCCAGATTTCTCCGGGTGAATGGGCCCAGGCTGCGGACAAACTTGTCGCAAACCTGTTTGCATCAGGCGTGCTCGACCGCGCGCCACAGAAGCCCGCCATCATGGCCGTGTCGCGAATCGTCAACGACACGCAGGAGCAGATCGATACCGATTCGCTCGTGAAGAAGATCCGCGTCGCCCTCAACCAAAGCGGCAAGGTGCTCACGACCACCACGCTCGGGCTGGGTGGCAAGGCTGAGGACCCGCTCGCAAAGGAGGCGGCCGAATACAATCAATTCATGGCCGGTCAGAAGGAACAGTCTCGCATGCCGTACTACACCCTTTCGGGAAAAATCATCGAGGACCGGATACGCAGCGGAAACAACACCCAGGTAACCTATACGTTCCAGCTTTCGTTGACGACGGTCTCCGACGGATTGGCCGTCTGGGAGTCAGAGCAGCAGATCGCGAAGGTGGCGCATAGACCGGCTGTGAGTTGGTGACACGCGATGGCCCTGCTCTGCGGGGCTTTTCTGTCGGGTTTAGTCCCCGGTCATCCGGGCGAGGGGCTGGGCTGTCGACACGCGTTTCCGAAAGGGTCGGCGTCCAGCGATCCGATTTCTGGGTATTGCATGACGGGCCTGGAATGTCGTGCGACCCGGTACCGCTTATTCCCCTCCACCTGGTCAGAACGTGGGCTCTAGGGATTTTTATATTGCTCATCGTCGGCATTCGATTCCGCGGACTGTCCTCGGGCATTGGCGCAGGGATCGGGCTATCGGATGAGGCCGACGGCGTCTTGATTAGGCCGGTGCGCCCCTTCTCAAATTCTACTCCTTGCACTTGGGGCCCAGTGTGGTCGCCCTGATTCAGGGTGGTGGTGCCATTCCGGGGCAACGGAGGTCGCTGCCCAAAAACCTCAGGTTTGAAGCGGGCGATCTCATTGGCCGCGGCGCCGGTTGATTTATGCTCGGGTTCTACCTGCTAGCCGGTTGTGCCGGGCAGGTACCACCCCTCCATGACCCGATTGCTTCGCTTCCTCGCCATGTCTGCGCTGGTCTCCTGTCTCATCGGCGCCCCCGCAATGCGGGCCGGCGCCATTCGTCTTTGCTCTCCGCGAGACGGCGCCGTCGTATCGAACAACACCCCTTCGCTCGGTTGGACGCCCGTCGCTGCCGGGTCGATTGAGATCTGGATCGATGGGGCCCGCGTGACCACGCTGGCTGGCGACGCCACGCGCTACGTGCCGTTTCCACTCTCGTTTGGTGCACACCACTGGAAGGTAATCTCCGTTTCCGGCGCCAACAGGGTCAGCTCCGAAGTCTCAACGTTCACCGTCAGCGACCGCCCTCTCGCGGACCTGCCACCCGATGCGCTGCTGCTGCGTCGCTCCTGGTTCGTTCAGTCCTCGATTACGGCCGGCATGGACGGCGCCCGCCTCTCGTCGCCCGGCGTCGATGATCGCGGCTGGGCCGAGACTTCGCTCCCCGCCACCGTGCTCACGGCCCTGGTCCGAAACGGAGTGTATCCAAATCCTTACGTGGGCCTGAATGCCACGCGTATTCCGGACGCCTGCGATGCCTTCAACCGGGCCCGCGATCTCCTGCGGTACAGCCACATCCCCGGACAAAATCCCTGGGAGCGTCCGTACTGGTTTCGCACGACCTTCAGCCTGCCGGCAAATTACGTCGGGAAACGCGTCTGGCTCACCTTCGACGAAATCAATTATCGCGCCGACGTGTGGCTTAATGGCGTTCAGATCGCAGGCCAGTCCACGATGGTGGGCATGGAACGCCAGTTTCGATTCGACGTGACATCGGCCGTGCGCGCCACGGGCGAAAACGTCCTCGCCGTCGCCATCCACCCTCTCGACAACCCGGGCGAACCCTCGGCGCCCGCGATCACGCCCCTCGGCGATCCGGGTCAGAACATGGGGACGGACGCGAAGATCAGCGTGAACTACGCGAAATGGGACACCGTCGGCTGGGACTGGCAGCCTTCGGTCCCCGACCGGGACATGGGGATCACCCGCGACGTGTATCTTTCGGCCACCGACGATCTTCTCATCACTCATCCCTACGTCGGTTCCGACCTCGATCCGTCTGATCTGTCGAAGGCGGAACTCCGAATCTCCTTCACGCTGGTCAATGTCTCGAGCCGGACCGAGGACGGCTCTGTGCGGGCCACGATCTCCGACGAACGCGGACGATCGTTTCAGGTGACGCAGGCCTTCCGGGTTCCCGCCCGCGGACGCACCAGGATTGTCTGGACGCCCGCGGATCTTCCGGCGCTGACGGTGCACGACCCGCAGCTCTGGTGGCCGGCCGGTCTCGGGGCGCACCCTCTGTACTCGCTCCGGCTCGAGGCGACGACCGCCTCGGGCGCCTGCGCCCGTGCTTCGGTTCGATTCGGAATTCGAAGAGTGGATACGCAAATCGATCCGATCACCCATTCCCGGATCTTTCGCATCAACGGCCGGCGGGTCTTCCTTCGCGGCGGAAATTGGGTCGACGATATGATGCTCAACTGGACGGCCGCCCGGTATCGCGACGAGATCGACCTCGCCCGGCATGCGCGCCTGAATTTTCTCCGGGTCTGGGGGCCGACTGGAGTCCCGCCCGATGCCTTCTTTGACGAGGCCGACAGGCAGGGGGTCCTGATCCAGCAGGATTTTCTGAGCGACAACTGGGGCACCTTTCACAACGCCCCGGGGAACGCGCCTCCGCTGGAAATCGCGAAGGCGGCCACGTCCGCCATCATCCGCAAGCTGCGCAATCACCCATCGCTCATCATCTGGTGTGGCGGAAACGAAGGCCCGAACCCGCGAGAGGCACTGATACGCGACAGCCTGCTTCCGACCCTCGACCCGTGGGGCGGACGATTCTATCTGAGGGCCTCGAACGACGACGGTTTCATGGGTGGAGGTCCCTATCAGAATCTTCCCCCGGAGGCGTATTTCGGCCATCCCAAGCTCATCGGCCTGAACAGCGAAGTCGGTCCGAGCGGGGTTCCCGAATGGCAGAGCCTCCGCCAATTTGTCGACCTGCCGCCGAAATCCTGGGCCGCCGGCCGGTTTCCGCTCGACGGTGAGTGGGCGTTTCACAACGCGACGGACAGGCCTTCGCCGGACACGCGGAAGTTTTCGGACTTCGACGACATCCTCCGACGCCGGTACGGTGCGCCGGCAGGCTCGGACCTGGCCGCGGTCCGCGGTTATGTCGAACGCGCCCAGATGTTGGACTACGAAACCTATCGGGCGGTCGCGGAGTCGTTGAACCGGACGCGTTGGACCCGATCCACCGGCTTCGCCCTCTGGAAATACAACTCGAGCTGGCCGAGTCTCGTCTGGCAGATCGTCGATTGGTATCAGGACTGCAACGCCGGGTTCTACGCGATGCGCAAGGCAGGCGAGCCGGTCCACGTTCAGTTTGATCCCAATGACCGAACGCTCGCGATCGTCAACCGCACCGACCACCCCGTCCAAGACGCGGTGCTCGAGGCTGAGCTGTTCGACAGTTCGATGCGACGGATCTGGCGCAGGGATGCGGCGATCGCGGCGCCTCCGGATGCGACGACGGTCTCCGATTGGAGCGTTCCCAACCGCCCGGGCATCACCTTCCTCAGGATCTTCCTCCGAGATTCACGAGGCGGCGCGATTGCCGACAATCTGTATTGGTTGAGTCCCGACAACGATTTCGCGGCGCTCGCCACGATGACGGGCGCGAGGCTGGTGTCGCACTTTGAAGAACCTCCGGTGCCGGGCCGCCCCGCGCATGTCGTGATCGAGAATCGGGGCACCGGGCCGGCGCTGCTCGTGCGGGTCAGGCTCGTAGACCGCGATTCCGGGAACGAGGTGCTGCCGGCGTATTGGAGCGACAATGACGTCTCGCTGCTGCCTGGGGAGTCGGCGCGGCTCACGGTCTCGGTCGCCCCCGGGTCGTTCCCTGGCCATCCGGCGCTCGAAATCTCCGGATACAATGTGCGCCGGGCGGTCGATTGAGCGCCCCTGAATCCTCGGACGGCGGAGGCGTACCCGACTGTGAGAGTGATTTTGCTCCACCGGGCGCCTGCGCCGTCGTTGCCTTGAGAACGGAGCTGCGTTACCTCGAACTCCGCCGGGCGTCCCCGCTCGTGCGCGATCCCCAACCCCAGTGTCTCCCATGCACACGTTCAGGCTTCTTGCCGTCCTTCTTCTCGTCTCCTTCGCCACCGTCGCCGCGGAGGCCCAGCAGTTCAACGTCCTCGTCTTTTCGAAGACGGAGGGCTGGCATCACGACTCTATTCCTGCCGGCGTGGCGGCCATCGAACATCTCGGTCAACTTCACGATTTCACGGTCTTCTGGACTGAGGACGCGAACCGCGTCTTCAACGACAAGGCCCTCTCCAAATACCAGGTGGTCGTCTTCCTCTCGACCTCGGGCGACATCCTAAACGCGGACCAGAAGGCGGCGTTCGAGCGCTTCATCCAGCACGGCGGCGGCTTCGTGGGCATTCACAGTGCTTCGGATACCGAGTATGGCTGGGCCTGGTACACGAAGCTCGTCGGGCGCATGTTCTACATTCACCCGACCATCCAGACGGCGACCGTCGAGGTGCTGGACAGGAACTTCCCCGGCATGGAGTATTTTCCAAAGCGCTTCCTGGCCACGGACGAGTGGTACCAGTTCCAGCCCGCGGTGGCGGACAACCTGCATTACCTGCTCGCGGTGGACGAGACGACCTACGACCCGCATGTCGTCTGGGGCGACCAGCACAAGCAGGGCGACGGCATGGGCAAATTCCATCCGATCGCGTGGTATCACACCTACGACGGCGGCCGTTCGTTCTACACGGCGATGGGCCATCTCTCCGCGACCTACGGCGACCCGACCTTCCAGCATTTCCTGTTCGGCGGCATCTACTGGGCCGCCACGGGCAAGGGATTCCGGGCGGAGTAGGGGACGGCGCCCGTCGTCGGCCCGCTCAGGGGATCTCGCAAATCTCGATCATCGTCTGTCCCGTAGAGCCGCACGCGCGCTCGATTTTCCCTGAGCGAAGGCAAGGCGCGGGTATCACCGGCAACGCGGCGTCCCTGGATTCCCATGGATTTGACTCTGTCGCGCTGCCGTCTTCCCGTGGAGGCCATGAAGTCCGCCCACTGCACATTCCTCACGTTGGCCCTCGGTTTGCTCGTTTCGATTACCCCGGCTGCGATGCGGGCGGCGGACGTTGGCGGGCTTCCGGTGCAGGTATCCGCCAACGACACACACCTCCGGTTCATCGGCCGGTTCGACCATCGCGACCCGGCAGGCCCGCGCTGCGAGTGGTCGGGCTCCGAGCTCGAGGTCCGGTTCCAAGGCACCGCACTGAACGTGTGCCTGAAGGAGAAGGGTGAGGATCTGTATCAGGTGGTCGTCGACGGCGTTCCGACCACCCAGCTCGTGACGAACGAACACCAGACCGTCTATCGTGTGGTCGAGGGGCTCGCGGACTCCCCGCACGTGGTCGGCCTTTTCAAGCGCACGGAACCCCTGGTCGGCAGCACTCAGTTTCTGGGTCTGCAGTTGCCCGCGGGCGCCAAGCTCCTGCCTCCACCGCCGGCGCCGACTCGCCGGATCGAGTTCATCGGCGACTCCATCACCTGCGGCTACGGCAACGAAGGGAAGGATCAGTCGCAGCATTTTTCCCCGCAGACCGAAAACAACTACCTCGCCTACGGCGCGGTGGCTGCGCGTGAGTTGAATGCGGAGTATGTGTGTGTCGCCTGGTCGGGTCGGACGATGTGGCCCACGTTTACCATCCCCGAAATATACGACCGCACCCTGCCCGATGATCCGACGAGCCGCTGGGATTTCGGCCAATGGAAACCCGACGTCGTTTTGATCAACCTCGGCACAAATGATTTTAGGGAGAAGGTGCCGGACCAGGCAAAGTGGACCGCCGCGTACCGGGCGTTCTTGAAACGCGTGCGCACGAACTACCCCAGGGCCCAGATCTACTGCGCCATTGGTCCGATGATGAGCGACAGCTACCCCGTCGGTATGCATGCACTGAGTACGCTTCGGACCTTTGTCACCGAGATGCTCGCGGCCGAGCACAAGGACGGCCACCTGCAGGAGCACTTCTTCGAATTCGCTCAACAGCGCCAGGAGGACGGCCTCGGGGCCGACTGGCATCCCAGTGTGAAGACCGACCGGATCATGGCCGACAAACTGTGCGCCGCGCTTCGGAGCGATCAGGGCTGGTGAGGAAGTTTCGCCGGTTTGCCGCTCAGCGATTCACAAACAGTTGGGTGTCTGGGTGTGCACGTGTTTTCCCCCCCCCCCAACAGGCGGTGCATCGGCTACTCGATCATGCGCCGCGCATCCTTGAGCAACAGGACGAGGTGCATGGGATGGCCCGGCAACGGCTCGAAATTGTAATGAAGGTAGAACGCCTTGGCCCGGTCGTCCTTGGCATGAACAAGGAGAGCGCGCACCCCGATACCCTCGGCTGCGCTGAGCACTCGCAGGATCGCATCCTTCAGAAGGCCAGAACCCAAACCCTTGCCGTGCCAAGTCAGATCGACCGCTAGCCGGGCGAGGAGCACCACTGGAATGGGATGCCTTGCCACGCCTTTTTGCAGTCGAGTTGGCGCATCCGCATACAAAACCTGCGATGCGGACAAGCTGTAGTAGCCGACCACGACCTTTCTATCCGTGGTTGCTACGAAAGTTTTGGCCGAACCCGATTGGTGATTAGCCAAGGCATGCCGCGACAGAAAGTCATTCAGCGGCGGGACGCCAGAGTCGAACGCGGCAACCTGATGGTGGTCACTGATGGGTTCAGGCCGATGCAGCGGAGCGGTCGAAGACATCGGGCCTCGTCAGGAGTTTGCGGAGTTGGGGCAGGTCCTTGGCGGGAGCATCGAGCCGCTTGGAAAATTCAGCCCACGGGCCTTTTTTCAGGGCAAAAGTCTGCTGATTAGCCAAGTCGGCTTTGGCGCGCTCTACCGCCGCCCGCAAAATGTAGTCGGTCAGATTAGGAGCGCCCGACAGTTCTGCCGCTTGCGATAGCAGGAACTTGGTCTTGGGCGGGGTGCGAAGGTGGATTTGGGCGGTGGCGGTGGCCATGGGTGATGCGATTCGATTGTCTACACAAGAGCTACACGATGCGCGCGTGTCAATGCTGGTGGAGCCACTTGGGGCGAATGCATATCCATCTTAAGGTTTGACCCTTCGGTCCTGGGAAGACGTTGCGCCGCCAAAGAGACCTGCGAGACTGAAGCGATGGCGGTCGCCTCATTCAATGCCCAAGCCCCCCGGGACTCGACCGGCCTGATCGAGGTCCGGGTGCGCGAGGTGGCGCAGCTGTTCAACTCGATGGATCCGTCGCCCTTCCATGAGCGGGATCTGGATGCGGACGCCGAGGAGTTCATCATCAGCTGGGCGCACGAGCATCCCAGAGCGCCGCAGCTGAAGCTCGTCGTGCATCTGACTCGACCGCCTGTGGAGGGGAATGCCGAGCAGAGGGTACGCGAGGCGGTGCACCACTATTTTGCCTACCGGGCCCGGCTGAACTGGCTGGAGTTCAAACAGCTCATGCGCCAGGGCCGGACGGCGCTGGTCGTGGGCTTTAGTTTTCTCGCCGTGTGTTTTGGCCTGGGGCAGGTCATTGCCGGCCAGGGCTCGGGCACCTGGCGGGATCTGCTGCGCGAAGGCCTGACGATCATCGGCTGGGTCGCGATGTGGCGACCGCTGCAGATCTACCTGTACGATTGGTGGCCGCTGCGCCGCCGTGGCCTCGTCTTCCGCAAATTGAGCGTGATGGACGTGGAAGTGCGGACCGAAGCCGGCGCCGATACGACGAACGCGACGCCGAACGTCTAGCTCACAAGCTGGGAGCGGCCCGGATATTTCGCATCGTCTGAGTATCCGTAAACCAGCCTGTGCCCATGTCGGCTCACGCTGGCCCATGGCCCCCAGGCGAACTAATTCGCACTCGTTCCCCAGAGGATGCCCCGGCCGCTTCCGCTGAAGTAGACCGTCCCGAAGGTACGCATGTCTCCGGTGACATGGTCGATTCCGCCATACTGGTGAGCATCGTCATTGATCCTGATCCACGAGGCGCCGCCGTCGGTGGAGCGGAATAGGCCCCACTGAGTGCCGATGGTGCCGGCGATGAAGAGAGTCAATTGGGAAGAGCCGGGTGCAGCCTTTCCGTAGCCCAGAGAAGTTGATTTCTGGACTCCGGCAATCTGAGTCAACTGCGGTGACGCGGCCGAGCCGGTGTTGGTGTAAAGACCGTCGGCGTTTCCACCCGCCGTAAGCCAGAGATGGCCCTGGGCGTCAGGGAGCGAATAGAGGGTTGGGGCGGGCGTAAACGGAACCGCAATGGGCAGACCGGTCTGAATCGTGGAGAAGGTCACGCCGCCATCCGTGCTCATGGTAAGAGTCCCGGTCCTCCCGCTATATCCGTAGAAGACGCCGGCCTTTGCGCGATCGGCTACAATCTGCGATTGCGCCTGGATTCCTGTCGAGGCCGTCCAGGTCTTTCCGCCGTCCTTCGAGTACCAGACGGATGACGTGTCCTGGGTTGCCCAAACGATTGACGAGCCATCGGCTGCGATAGCGATCGAACCGCCGCCCGTAGTGGTCCCGGTTGGCATTGTGGCGAAACCAGCCCAGGTGAAGCCCCCATCCGTTGAGATCACACCAAGCGGCGTGGCGCCATAGGTTCCGTCCGACGCGCGAAGCACGGTCGTCGGCATGTTCTGCTGGAAGTCCATGGACGTGGGCATGGCCTGCGAAACCTTGTAGTTCCCCTGTGCCGGAGAGACGGTGAGGTCCGTATGCGCGAAACCGTAAACGTCACCGATTCCGCTGAGCAAGATGGTGCTTCCCGAAGGCGGAGCGAGCAGGACATTGACGGCCGTCTCTTCGATGCCCTCGTCCTCGAACTTCCAGTCGACAATGCCCAACGAACTGGCGCTGGGATCGGCCTTGGTCAGGTCATGTGTAATCCACAGACCGCCGCCGAAAGAGTACATGGCGTGGTCGGGATTGAACGGGTCAATCGCAAGACCGGTGATCCAGTTGCCGGTCGAGACTGTTCCCGGCGCGCCGACATACGGCGCGTTTGTGTTGTCATGCGTGGCCAGGTTCGGCGACATCGACGAGGAATTGCCCGGAGCTTTTACTGAGGAAACATCGCGCCAGGTTACGCCATCGTCGGTGGAGCGATAGACGACGTCACCGGTCGGCCAATACTGGTTCAGCGTGCCAACCATGATGGTTCCTGGGTGGCTGGGATCGACCGCGACGCTGCCAAAGCCTTGCTGGTCCGGAGGGCCGCCTACGTTCACGGGAAGTACGATCTGGGTCCAGGTTCCTGAGGTCCAACTCGAGTCTGGCGTGAATTTCCAGAGTTGGCCGACGGTATCCCCATCCGATCCTGCACCGTCGCCGTAAAGGATGTAGAGAGATCCATTGGGGCCGAGCTTTGCCTGCATCGGCGACATAGGTTTGGGGGCTGACGCGAACGACGGCTGTCCTGCAACTGCAGTCCACGTGCTCGTCGTCGAGCCGCCGTTCGTGGTCACATACAACGCCTGTGAATTGCCATTGAGTCCCGTGCCGGCGACGGCGGCATAGACAACAGGAGTCGCCGCTCCTGAGGAGCCGCTCGCCTTGATGGGAAGCACCGATACAACGCCCATCGGCATGTATTGTCCTCCCCCGATCGAAACCGAAGTCACAACCTTCAGGCCGGTCGCCTGGGGCCATGTGTTTCCCGAGTCTGTAGAAACCCGTAGTCCGTCTTGGCGCGTCCCGAAGTAAACGATGCTCGGCATGTTGGGATCGACGGCAATCCGCTCTCCCATGCCGCGACCCGGATTGTTCGAACCATTTTTGAAGTTCAGCGGCACGGTCTTGAACGTTGCGCCCTGGTCGTTGGAGATCAGCATCTCACCGTTTCCGGCCCAGGAGTTGGAATACAAGCCCACTGCAACGTAGAGCTTGTTCGGATTGGTCGGATCCAAGCCGATCGCATCGCCGCCATTAAAGAACCCATCCGTCAGCCAGTCGAGCAGCGGGACCCAGTGCGAGTCCTTGGGGCCCCAGCGGTAAATGCCTCCGATGTCGGTGCGAGCGTACATCAGGTTCGGCTCGGTCGGGTGAAAATAGACTCCAGGGATGTAGCCGCCGGCGAGAATCTTGACGTTGCGAAATGAATACGAGGGCGTTCCGCGGACAACGGTCGCTGAAACCGTCGCATAGGCCGGATTGAAGTGGGTTGCATCAGTTGGCGTGAACGTGACCGAAAGCATCTGCGGCCCCATCGTGTTCATCACCGTGCCCGCATCGGGTGTGTAGGAGAAAGTGCCCGGTACATTTACGCCGCCATAGCTCGCAGTCGCGTTGAGTTGAGTAGCGCTCAATGCGGTGCCCAGCGTTACGTTCGACGGCGTGGCCCAGGTAATTGTCGGCGTGGTTTTGTCGGACGTTGGCTTTGTCGTCGTGCCTGACGAGACTTCGTAAACCTCAGCCAGCGCTACGCCTGACGTGCCGTTCGCGCCGCTGACTTGAGCGGTGTATAGCCCAGGCGGCAGTGTGATCAGCAATGCGGCATCCGCCGAGTCACTAGGTAGGTCAAATTCACCGACCAGGCGAAACACGCTCGCCAAGGTGGCGTCGCCATTCCAGCCCGAGTTCGATCCGATCTCGGTCGCAGGTTGACTTCCATTAATTTGAAACAACGTGAGCACCGGCTGCTGGAGAACCCCCGTGACGCCGTACTTTGCCAGCGTCGGGCCGACGGCCCGGATCAACACGGTCATGGCGTTGTGACCTGTCACCACAAAGCCATCGATCAATATTCCGTCTCCGGACTTAACGAGGGCGCGAGAGGACACGGCGATGAGCCGCTGACCCGGGGCCAGAGACGGCGCGTCGTCGTATATTTCTGCTATTGCTACACCTGGCGAACCCGACGAAGTGCTGACTTGGGCTGTATAACCAGCAGAACCGCCTCTGATATCTCCAAGCGACTCGAGCATTGCCGTGTCCGCCGAGGTCGCTGGCAGCGGGAAATCGCCCGTCGCGTTGAAAGCCGCCTGTAGCCTCGCGTCACCTTGCCAACCACCGTTGGCGGCAAGCACACCCGAGGTGGTCGAGAACAGCGTCAGAAACGGGGCGTCAAGGGGATCCGTGATCCCGAAACTGGCGAGCGTCGGGCCCACCCCGCGGATCAGGTATGGCTTGGGCTGACCGGCCGCGAAAAAGCCCACAATCAGGTTGTCGTTTGCGGTGCTCCCCACGAAGGCGCGGGAAGAAAGACCGACCAAGTACCCTGGATTTCCAGTACCAATGGAAAGGGAACCGACTACCGTGGTGGTGGTGCCGGATGCGCTCGTCGCCGTGCAGGAATAGGTGCCTTGGTTGGCCGAACTAACCTTCGCGATGAACAGCGTCGCATCCGTGGCGCCGGCAATCGCTACTCCGTCGTGCTGCCACTGATAGGTGGTCCCCTGTGCCTCAGGCACATGGAACGCCGCAGTTCCGCCCTCCGCCACGTTCACCGCGGAGGCCGGCAACTGTGCCCACAAGGAGGGGCACCAGAGGGCAAGCCACGACAAGGCGATGGCGAGATAGGCATGGGACAGACGCATTCTGCACTATAGCAGCTACTCGCCGGCTCTGTATGTAGTCAAAACGCGTTACAGCTGCGCTTCGCGGAGGGGATGATCTCGTCGGGAACCGGAAGTTCATCCAGTGTTGCGCTCGACCGAAAGGACGCGCCGCGCCCCGGGGGCATCGTTCAAACCCGTCCCCCCGTCCGCCCTTTCCGTGCTGGCTTTGACTGCGCTGCTTTTCGGCGTGGTCGTAGTAGTCCCACGTCTGTTTCCCGAGCCTCGACGCTTCGACGCAGGTCGGCCGTATGGGGTCAAATCTGAATGGCGCTTAGTTAGCGCAGAGGAATTTCGTAACGTGTCGGTGACTAGGCGCGGCACCGGACGAAGAATGGCCTTAACTAAGGGCCATTCGGGTCAAACCTTTTGTTTGCGGTCGGGGCGCTGGCATTGGCAACGTAACACATCACGCCGGAAGTGGATAGGGATTGGCTCGCGGATAGGTACGATGCGGGGGATCGGTCAAGCCGAAGCAATCTGGGCGGACTGATTCGAATCAGTCCGCTGATGCTTTCTCACCAAGATCAAGCCATTGGCCTATTGGGTTCCGATGCATTTGTCTCCAAACACGGTGAATTCGGCCACGCCCGGAGTGATTCCCTTGGGTGTACCAACTATGACCAGCCGCGCACTGCTCCCTTTCACGGGCGCACACTCGCGGTAGTCGATCAGCAAGTCCTCCTGACTCTTGCTGCGGTCAAGCACCACCTGCCAGGTTTTGGGGGCGGTTTCCACTTCAACGCGATAGCGGAATGGACCGGGATTTGCGCCCCTGCGGGTATCGAGTCCGATGTCGCGCCAGATCAGCCGCACGGCCCGCACCGTGGTGGGGGCGCGAAAGGCGGTGGTGAGCACAGGGTTTGCATCCCCCTTGGCCGGTTGCCACCAGGTCATGAGGTTATTATCCACCGCGAAGCGGCCGGTCAAATGCCCCGCCGCGGATGAGACAGCCGCGGGTTCACCTTGGTTGAGTGGCAGCCAGCCGGGAGATAACGGTCGCTCCGGCGCCCCGACCGGCGCTGGCAGATACTGGGGCAGCGAGGTGGCTTGGGGCACATACAGTTCTCCGTTTGCGTCAATGGCGGCGAGGTCGAAGCCAATCCGCCGCTCAAATCCGTTGAGCACCGAGGCGTGCACGCAATAAAATGCCCACAGTCGGCCGCGCGGTCCTGCGACGATACAACCATGCCCCGTGCCGGTGATAAGTCCCTCGGTCGTTCGGAGAATGGGATTCCGTTTTTGTGGTTTGAACGGCCCGAGCGGACTGTCCGAGACATAGCAGCCCATCGCATAGGTGCGGTATTCCGTGCCCGCCGCAGAGTAGGTCAGATAGTAGCGATTTTTCACCTTCAACATCCAAGCGCCTTCGAGCCAGCCAACGGTCGCGTCTTGGTTCCAATCGCCCAGCGCTTCCCACGGCTGGAGGTCGGGCCGGAAGGGAATTGCACAGAACGGCTTTGAAATCGTGACGAGAGGGTTTTTCGCATCCAACTCCACGGCCCAGATGCCGTCGCGCGGCGTGCAGCCCCAATAGAGGAAAAGCCGGCCATGATCCGAAAACAGCATGGGATCCCAGAACCACGGCATTCCGGGCACCTTGGGAAGCTGCATCTTGCCAACTTTCTCAAAGGGTCCGAGCGGAGAGCTCGAGCTGTAGAGTTCCGCGTCTGAGGCAACGAGCAGGAATCGTCCATCGTGCTTCACCACGGTCGGGGCATAACCGATGTCGCGGACGTTCAGCGGATGATGCACCCAGGTGAGGCCTTCATCCGAACTCACCCACGCCATATCGCACGAGGGGTAAAGGTACCATTTGCCCTCGTACCAGAGTGCAGACGGATCCGCGAGTTCCCGGTATTGCTCCCCAGGAGGCGCATTGTCAGGAAGGTTGCGCACGAGCCTCCCAATGGGGTAATCGGGCAAAGATATTGGGTTACAGTAGGTCGTTGGCGCCCGATCGCGAACCACGGGCGCAGCCTCGGCACCGGAGGCTGGCAGTGAAAGCGCCACGCTGGCGATCAGTGCCAAACACACCGACCTTCGCGAGCCGCCAAAGATTGGGCGCAGCAGACCGTCGACCATCAAACGCAGGCGGAACCGGTCGGACAACCCACTCGCTCTGCTTGGTCCGAACAGCCCCTCCCTCTTCGATGCCTCGGTTTTCATCTTCATAGCATGCGTCCGTTTACTTGATCGGATACGGTCCTGATCCTGTCCGAGGCAGACGCGAATCCCGCGCTGTTGGCGTTCAGGGGAATCGCTCCTGTTTTGTTGATCGGCCGAAGAATAACCAAAGCTTTGCCCGGTTACGTCAGCCATTGGTCGGCCGGAAGGGGGCGAGCCTTTAGGGCGTGTTGTCATGTGATCAATCGTGGGCATTAACGGCGGGACCCAGCGCGGCCCCAGGCTACTTCTTGGCGTCCACGACGACCACCGGCGTCGCGCCGGAGCCGGTCAGGCTGCGGGCTTTGTCGTCCCAGACGAGGTGGTCGATGCGCGCCGCCGCGCCGCCCTTCTCGTAGGCGTAGGTGGAGCCGTCGTCGTGATAAAGGTCGAAGCTGCCGTTGGCCCCCGGATAGACCCGGTACTCGGCGATGGCCTGCGGTTGCCGGGCGCTGGCGACCTCGACGCCGAACGGAATGATGCTGCCGGCGCGCACAAAGAGCGGAAGGGTGTCGATGGGCGCGCTGACCTCGATCGTCTGGCCGCCGTGCACGCGTTCATTGGTCCAGTAGTTGTACCAGTCGCACCCGGCGGGCAGGTACACGGAGCGGTGGGTCGCGCCCTGTTCGGTGACCGGCGCCACGAGAAAGGCGGGGCCGAACATGTACTCGTCGGGAATGTTGCCGGCCTTCGGATCGCGAGGGAAATCCATGAACAGCGCCCGCATGTACGGAGCGCCTGTCTGATAGGTCCGGTACGCGAGCGAATACGTATAGGGCAGGAGCTTGTAGCGAAGCTTGAGATAGCGCGCGAGGATGGGCTCGGCCTGGCGGCCGTAGGACCAGACCTCGTTGTGCTTCCGCTCGCCATGCGCGCGCATCACGGGCTGGAACGTGCCCCATTCGAACCACCGCACGAAGAGCTCGGGATAGTCCGCATAGTTGCCGATGACGTCGCGCGCATCGCTTCCGTCGATGAGCGGCTTGTGGGCGGGGCGGTAGTCGGCGGGAATCCGCGGCGAGAAGAAGCCGGCGATGTCCGTATCCCAATAGGGCATACCGCTGGCGGTGAAATTGAGGCCCGCCGGTATTGAGCGCTTAAGCATGTCCCAGGTGGCCACGATGTCGCTCGACCAGAAGACGGTGCCGTTGCGCTGCGCGCCGAGGTAGGCGGCGCGCGCCAGGATCATCACGCGGCGACTGTCGCCGAAATCACGCCGGAAGCCCTCGTAGACGGCGCTCGTGTGGACGAGCGGGTAGAGGTTGTAGTAGCGGACGCCGGCGCCGATCGAGAACCGGTCGTTCGCGGGATCGATGTCGGGTTCGGTTTCGTCGAGCCAGAGGTAGTCGAAACCGAATGGCTTGATGTAGCGGTCGCGCACCTCGTCCCAGAACCAGCGCGCGGCGGCGGGATTGGTCATGTCGATGTTCGGGCCGATCGTCTTCGGAGCCCAGCCCGCGTCCGGCTGCCCCTCGGCGTTGGTGATGAGCCAGCCCTTGCTTTTGAGCATGTCGTAGAAACGCGAGCCCTCCGGGAAGTGCGGCCAGACGCTGAGCAGGCTGTGGATGCTCATCGCGTGCAGCTCGCGATTCATCGCGGCAGGGTCGGGCCAACGGGCCGGGTCGAGGTCGAGCTGGCCCTGCTTGGTCATGTTCAGGAAGTCCACCACCAGAACGTCGAGGGGAAGATGTTTCTCCCGGTAGGTCTTCGCCACGTCCAGGATCTGTTTCTGCGTCGGGTAGATCGCCTTGCTCTGGATGTAGCCGTAGACGTCGCGCGGCAGCAGGTGGGTGACGCCGGTGAGGTGGCGGTAGCCTTCGTAGATCTTGTCGCTCGAGGAGCCGGCGATGACGAAGTAGGACACCCGGTTGCCAACTTCCGAGGACCAGTGATTGAGCTGGTTGAATCCCAGCTGAACGGTCGTCTTGGAGGGATTATCCCAGATCAGACCATAGCCGAGGCTGGAGACCATGAAGGGCACGCCCACCGTCTCGCCACCCAGGCCCGCATAGTTGTGCCAGCAGCGGATTTCGTGATCCCGCAGGTCCATCCAGCCCTGCTGCTGTTGACCGAGCCCGTAGTAATGTTCGTCCGTCGGCGAGTCGAAGAGCGCGGCGATGGAGGATCCTTTGTTGGCGTCCATTTTGGCCACGTCCGGGCTCTCGGGAGCCATGGTCCAGGACCGCATCTGGAGGAGCTGGCGGCCCTTGGCAGTGGTCACGCGCAGGGCGTCGTCGTGCGGGGCGTAGGGATTGGGATGACCGCCGAAATATTCCTCGCGCAGCTGGTTGTTGATGGCGTCGAGCGGCATGGACTTCGGCTGCTGGTGGTCCGGGGCGAGGTTCACCACGAGTTGTGCGGAGCGGTAGGTGACCGAACCGTCGGGATTCGTCTCGCTGGACCAGCCGGCCGGGTTCGGTTGGGCGATGAAGCCGTAGCCAGGCTTGGCCGTGGCGTCGGCTTTGTCCGTGCTCAGGGTGATGCGCACGATGTTCGGCGCGTAGGGGACCACCGAAATCACGCGTCCCTCGCGTTCGACCAGAAGGGAGCCCTGGGCGAACAGGCAGGCGGGCAGCAGGGCGGCGAGCAAGGCGCAGGTGCGGAGCAGGGGGCCGGCATTGTATTTACCGATAAATCCAAGTGCGGAGAGGTTTCTCATGGTGGTCTTGGGACGGGATTGGGGGGGCGATTCGTTCAGGTGCCCGCGGCTGAAAGGCGGGGCGTGTAGCCATCGGGCGGGTGTGCAGTTTGGCCTGCGCACGGCCGGAAATTCGAAGCATGCCCGCCCCCGCGGTCAATGCGCGAGTGCGGGGGGCTTGGTGTCGCGGACGTTTGTGGCGAGGTCCACGGGGCAGGGCAGGAATGAAATAGGCGTAATTGAATCCGCCCTGTAGGAAACTCCGGATTCTCGGTGGGGGTGCGGTCGGCATTATTGGTTGACCACTACGGAACATTGTCACATATTAAAAAGTGAAAAGGTTTGGTAGTGAATCCCCAGAAGAAGAAGACTCTCATGAATGCCTTCAAGAAGGCGACGGTTCTGCCCTCCAGGCAACTGGAGGATCTGGGACTATTTCGTACCGATCTTCAGTCTGCCGTGATCGATGGCCTAATCGAACGGGTCGCTCCAGGGGTCTACCGCCGCGCGGATGCGGACGTCACGGAACACCACAGTTTCGTCGAGGCGGCGGAACGCATCCCAAGTGGAGTCATCTGCCTGCTGTCTGCGCTCCGATTCCACGAGCTCACCACGCAGGCCCCGCACCAAATCTGGATCGCGGTGCCACGCGGGAATTGGATCCCGAAGGGGCCCGGGATCAGGGTCCTGCAATTCGCAGCGGGATCGATGCGCACCGGAATCGAAGAACACGAAATCGAGGGACGTGTGGTACGGATTACCTCCGTGCCTCGAACAGTCACTGACTGTTTCAAGTTCCGGAGCAAGGTCGGCCTTGATGTCGCGATCGAGGCGCTGCGCGAAGCCAGACGGGCTCGGCGGTGTTCAGTGGATGAGGTCATGGCGCAAGCGCGCGTATGCCGGGTTGCGAACGTGATCCGCCCCTATCTGGAGGCGCTCTCATGACAGGCCCGGCAAAGAAGAATCTCCCGGCGTCGGTCCTTCTGAGCTTTCCCAGGTCGAGGTGGAATTTCGGGAGATCTGTGAGATTCCAGTCGAAGACGACGGGCTGGTGTTCGATTCGAAGAACGTCCGGGTGGAAGAAATCCGTGAGGATGCCCGCTATGCCGGTCTTCGCGTGACGCTTGTGGCTAAACTGGCCAGGGTGAGGATTCCCGTTCAGGTGGACATTGGCTACGGAGATGCCGTCATGCCAGGTCCTCAACAGATCGAATTTCCCGCTTTGCTCGACTTTCCGGCGCCGAAACTCGGCGCCTATCCGATCTACACTGTGGTTGCCGAGAAACTGGAGGCGATCGCTGCACTCGGGGAGATCAACACCCGGATGAAGGATTTCTATGATCTCTGGTTCCTCAGCGAGCGTTTCGAGTTTGAGGGAGCTCCTCTTGCGCTCGCGATCAGAATGACCTTTCGGCGCCGCCAAACTCCGCTCCCGAACGTCGACTCGATGGTAGGTCTGACGCAGTCCTTCGCGGAAGGGAAGCGTTCCCACTGGAACGCCTTCCTGCAGAGAAACGGACTCGAATCCCTCAGGTTTGATGAAGTGATACGACGGATACGGATGTTCGTGAGGCCGGTGGTCGAGGCCGAAGTGGAGCCATCTGATAACCTGATGTGGAAAGCGGGCCGGGGATGGACGCACTAGGCGAAAATCAGCGATGCGCGCGCGATCATTGACGAATCGATCGAGATTGCACCCAGGGTCTGCGACGCAATGGGCAACCAACTTCCGATGGACTTCCCGCAAGCCGTCGAAGACCGGATTCTCCGTGGCGTTGAGCACAGCAGTGATGTCCTCGCGTCCGCGCGCCAGAGACACGAGGACCAGCTGCCGAGCGCATTGCCGTAGATGTTGAAGGCTGTGCTGCCGACGAGGGCTTCCCCGAGGTAAATCCGTCTCTTCACGTCCGGCTGGGCGAATTCCGTCACCAGCGTGAAGTTTGAATCCCTGATCACTGCGGACTTCATAGGGGCATCTTGCCAGAGTGAGCTAAGCGGCCAAGTGGGATCAGGGCACTCTAGGGGGCGACGCCACGCCATCCAGAATGTATGAAATCTCGGCAGCCTGAGACACCATGGAGACGGTCCACTGTAAACGCTTGCCTTGGGCTCTGGGAACGTAACCCTCCGAGCACCAGCCGCTGTCCTTTTTCCGGGCAGCAAAAATGTCAGCCATGAACCTGAATGACGCAGTCGAATTTGACGCACAAAGACTCGGAGGCCCCAGGGAAATCCGGGGATTGGAAGCCAGTGAGCAGCGGGTAGGGGGCGGACGTCGAATCCTCACCCGAGGATGTCTGCTCGCGCTCTTTGCCACCGTGGTCGGGCTGACGCCGGCGCGTGCCGATTCGGCTGTGCCGCTGACAGTTTCGGTGACGGGAGATTATTACCTGCCGAATGGAACGGCTTCGGTCGGCGACGCCGGCCATACCTTCGGTCGGAGTGTGTCGCGGTGGTCGCCATCGGTGGTGCTCGCTTGGAATTTCTCACCGTCGTTTTCGCTCGAAGTGGGCTATCGGCACATCCCCAAGGTGACCTACCTGAAATGGGCGTCGCCCGCCGTCTTCGCCGACACGTGGCACGGTCCGGCGCCGGGGACAACGTCTGCAGCCATGCCAGTCATCGGCTACGAATTGGAGAACGAGGGCGACTCCGGCTCGCTCGGCCTTGCGTATCGGGCCAGGCTGGGCAGTTCCGTGACCTTGTCGGCGAGCGTCTTCGGAGCGGCGCTATGGAGCCGCTCGACGCTGGCCTATCCCGCGCTCTCGCTCCCCGCAACAATTCCTGGGGGTTCTAATTCGGCACCGAACTCAGTTACCGACGCATCGGTCTTGGTTGGCGAATTGGTTCCCTATGACTCGTCCAGCCTCTCGCTGCGTCCCGGCGCCAGGATAGGTGTCGCGTACCGGTTCTGGACGAACCTGTCGGTGAAGGCCGAATACGAGTTCATCGACGCGAAGGTGGTGCGGGGCAGTTATGTCGGCGCCGGCATCTCGGCGGATTTCTGACGGTCGGAAGAGTGAAAAGCCCCGTCCCGGATTGTGCGAGACGGGTTGTGAAAGTGGCGCCTCGGCCTTGGGGTTTCTGCCGGATGAAGCGTGGAATGGCGGGCGCTACCAATAACACCACGGTTTGTTTGTGATATCTGTTCGCCAAGTGCGACTCTTCGCCCCCCGGAACGGCTCAGCGATATTTGTGCGGTCTTTGGCCTCGTCACTTGATTCGCGCCCGATCCTGGCTGGAAATCTAGGCTGCATTATCTGCGCTTCGAAGGCTGCGAAACAGCCAGATTCCGATCGCTCCAAGGCCTATTCCAGTCACCGCGTCGATCCCGGTGTGCTGTCGTAGCGCAACGATCGAAACAAGGATCGCGACCACCCAGGAGTAAATCACCACCTTCGGGACTGGGGTATCCCAGTACGATGCTCGGCAGCACATCACATATCCGCCATACACCGCGAACGCCGAGTGCAGGCAGGGAAAGCAGTTGTTCGGCCAGTCGACCAAATAGAACGTGGATAGGTAGCTCGGTAGATAGAGTTCGGATGGCCGCACGCAAGCGGTGGGGTATATCACGAAGGTCAGCCAAGCGACGGCGGCCACCGCCAGAAGCGCGGCCGCATAGGCTCTGACAGCCGACCAGGTCCGCAATACAAACCAGGGTAGGCCCAACAGCACAAAGAGGGAGATGTAAGGCCAAAACCACAGAGGGTTGAACGGAACGATGCGCCAAGTCCAGCAGCTGGTGCGCATGATTGCTCGGGAAGCGCCTAGGTATGGTGTGCCATGATACATGATGGTGGCGGTCAGCCCTACAGCGGCACCGAGAGCAAAACGCTTCAATAGCTCGCGTAGCGTCATCGCCGTGCACCGAGTTCATTCAGGAACGCAGTCACGCCCTCGTCGTGGCACGCGATTATCCGATATTCGCCACGCTGGTGGAGGTCCCGGAGACCAATGACGGTATGGCGGTACGCAGCGATGTTCCACTGGAGCGCCATCGCCAGGCGCCACGGCTCAGTGGCATCCTTGATCTGGCAGCTGCGCCAGAAGGCGTCCGCGGCGTAGAGTACCCGAGCGCCTGCGCAGTCGAATCTCAACCCGACCTGACCGGGCGCATGTCCGGGCAAATGGACCAGCGTGATACTTCCGTCGCTGAAGAGGTCCCAGGTCTCGAAGTGAAAATCCGACCGTCTTTCAAATCGAGTTTCATCGAGGACCACTGCTTGGTCCGGCAGCCAATCAGGAATCAGCCCGCGAAGAAAGGCCGCGCGCACTTGTCTCAACCGCGTCAGCGACTCCAGGGGGCGGAGGGAGTCGCCACGAAAGTATATGGCGGCGTTGGGGAATTCGCTGAGTCCTCCCACGTGGTCTGCGTGGAAGTGGGTGATAATGATATGACGAATTTCGTCTGGTTCGATGCCCGCTCTGGCAAGTATTGCCTTTGTCGAATCGGTCTCGCAGGTGGGAGTGACCCAGCGATACATTCGCTCAGGAAAACGACTCGTGACGTCCGTGAAATGGGCGCCATAGCCGGAGTCCACGAGAATCCATCCCATGCGACGATGCCGTAGTGCCAGAAAGACCGCCGGGAAATGAACGAGGCGCCAGGATCTGCGGTCCACCGCGGCAAGCAACTGGCGACAATACCCTCCTTCGAGGGCTCTGACTTGATCGATCATAGATCGAAGATGCCCGCAGCCTGAGTGTATCCTGCTGCCGTACCAACGAGCATGACCGGCGAACCCTGATTCAATCGTCGGCGTACACCGTCCAGCACGAACGGTATGCTGGCGGCAACCATGTTGCCGTGCTCGGCAATCGAAACATGGAATCGATTCTCGGGTATGCCGAGTCTTCGACGCATGAACTCGAGGGCGGGTCCAGAGGCCTGATGGGGAATGACATCGACCTCCTCCAGCCTTCGTCCCGTCCGGTCGAGTATCCTAGCGACCAACGAAGGCAGCAGCTTGCTAGCGAGCTTGTGAACCAGTCTCCCCTCCATATGAAACTGGTAGGCCGCTCGCTGGGTTTCTTGATATTGATAGGGAGGCATACGGTGGCCTCCTCCTTTCACCTCGCACAGCTCGGCGCCTTCGGCGTACGTCTCAAATTCGAATCCACAGCGACCGAATCCGTCATCGGCTTCCAGTATGCACGCTGCTGCGCCGTCGCCCATCAGGCAGGCGCTTTCGGGTTGATCCCAATTCACCCCTTGCAACGGAGTCTCGACGCACACGATCAGGGCGGATTTCGCCCCGCCGCTGGCGAACAGACCGTTGACGACATTGAGTGCCGCCATGAACCCAAGGCAGCTGGCATGCACATCGAAGCAGGGTATTCCCCGGGCATCCCGACCCAGCGCCTCCTGTATCAGGGCTGCGTTGCACGGAATGGGCTGCTGGATGCATAGGCTGGCATCGACGATCAAGTCGATGTCCCGGAAAGTCCTGCCGGCGTCGGCTAGCGCATTCCTGCATACGCGGATCGTGAGCTCGCGGGTTTCTCCCGGCCCGTCGCATTCGTGTCTCGTACGCACGCCGGTATGCTGCTCCGTCCATCCCGAGCGAAGGCCGAGACGTTGGTCGAGCGCACTCGCGTGAATTTGCCTTCTAGGCAGGGCCCGGGCCGATCCGCTGATTTTGAAATGCTGGTTCACTGGCTCAAGGGGTAGGGTTTTGCAGAAGGGATTCGACGAACCGGTTCACACCGTCGCCGAGCGAGACCGATGGAGGGCCCAAGTCCCGGAGAGCCTTACTCACATCGAAAGTCTTGGAGTAAGCGAACACACTGACGCCAAAACGAGTGAGCGGAGGTTCGCCCAGAAACGGGAGCAGTCCATAGGCGGCTTCGAGCACAGCCGCCGTGGCCATCGCCCGGCCCACGGGCACCCGTCTTTTCGGCGTGGGAAGTTTGAGTCTTGCGAAGACCGATCCGAGAAAATCGAGGATCAGGACGGGGCAATTGTTGGTGAGGAGGTAAAGTCCCGTCGTGCGCAGTTCGACGATTCGGAGGAGATAATCCACGAGGGTGTCGATGTAGATGAGGTCCCCTTTTACGGGTTGGTCCGACTCGATTATCGGCAGTCTTCCGGTACGCGCCGCTTTGAGGATCCTGGGAAACACGACCGTATCGCCCGGGCCAAATACCGCGCGCGGCCGGACGATACACCAGGGGCCTTCGTAATCCTGGACGAGCGCCTCGGCCCTGCGCTTTGACGCTGCGTACCGGTTGATCGCGTGGGACGGGAGCGGTGAGGTCTCGTCGAGGTCGAATTGGTGCGCGTTTGTGTACATCACCGCGCTGGTCGAAATGAAGACCAGGTGGGGCCGCCCGCGGCTCCTGCAGAACTCGATCACGTGACGCGTCGCCTCGATATTCTGCTGATGGAATTTCCGCTCAGAACCCCAGGGCGACGAACGGGCCGCCGCATGAACGACAACGTCGGGCGTTGCCTTGAAGTTACACGTACGCGTCAAATCCTGCTGAACATAATCCGGGTGACCGAGTGCTCGCCGCCCGGTCGCCACCACGCGATGGCCGCGCACGCGGGCCGCCCTCCAGAGAGCGCCTCCGATAAATCCCGAGCTGCCTGTGATCAATATGGTCATCTGCGGTTTGAATGGCGTAGGTGTGTTGGGCCCGGAAAAACGACGTCGACTCGGGCGGCCGCCGCTGTGGAATGAAGGTGCATTACGAATACCTGTCTGGACGGCACGAGGTGGTCTGGGGGCATTCCCGCCGTGGCGACATCCGCCATCTTCCGGTGGCCGCAGGGGATTGGGTTGGTGTTGCTGATGATGGAAATCAAATTAGCCGCGCTTCCAACTCACCGTCAAATTCGGCGCATATTGTATATTCTGATGCACTACATCGAATTTTTCGATTAGCGCTCGGTTTGTTGCTCCGTTTACGATCCCGGCGCTCATGAACATCCTGGTCCTAGGGTCGCGCGCTCCGATCGCGGCCGACATCACGCGGGCTCTCGCAGTGAGCGGGCACCGGGTGCTGGTTGCCGACAGCCTTCGCATTCCGGTGGCGGGAGGAACTCCTTTCGCCGTTGGTTGCCTGCGTTTACCCTCCCCACGGCTCGAGTTCTCCATGTTCCAACGCGTGCTCCGTTCAAAATGCGTCGAGATGGGGATCGACGCCATCGTTCCCGTCTCTGAGGAGGTGTTTTGGCTGGCGGCCGCAGCCGACTCCCTGCCTCCCTCCGTGAGCATTCGAACGAGCCCTCTGGCAATCCTGGCTGGACTGCACGACAAGGGCCGCTTTGCAGCACTCGCAACCGAACTGGGGTTCGGCGCCGCTGAAAATATTCTGCTGAATTCGATCGCCGACGTGACTTCGATTTCCGAGCCGGAGAAATTTGTCTTCAAACCCGTGTTTTCGCGTTTCGCGTCTCGGGTTTTGATCCGCCCAAAACGTTCCTGGCTGAAAAGAGTGAGACCCACCCGGGATCAGCCCTGGCTGGCACAGACTTTTGTGGCGGGCCGCGAGCTGTGCGCCTACAACGTCGCGGAGCGTGGCAGGCTCCTGTTGCACGTCGCCTATGAACCGACGTATCGAATCGGATCCGGTGCGGGCGTCTATTTTTCTCCCGTCGTGAGTGAAACTCTCCGGTTGATGTGCGAGCGATTCATTTCGGCCACCGGATTCACGGGTCAGATCAGTTTCGACGCGATTGACACGGGGGCTCGGCTGGTGGCCCTGGAATGCAATCCCAGGGGCACCAGTGGCGTCCATCTGGCCGCTCAGGACCCCCAGGCATTGTCCGAGACGCTGCTCGGTCAATTTGGCTCTGCAGCCCGTTCGCTCAAGGCGCAGCCCCGCATGCTTCTGGCGCCTTTGCTTCTCAAGAATCCGATGGTGCTTCTAAGCAGGAGTGGTCGACGAAGAATTCGAGACGCTAGGGATGCGCTCGCTAATGCCGGCATCAGGCCTGGCCGCCAAGCCGCAGCGTTCGCAGAAATTGCGTGGAGGGCGCTTCGCTCGGGCATATCCCTTACGGAGTCGACGACAGCCGATATCGAGTGGAATGGGGAAATGGTGGACCGATGAACGATCCGACTGAGATCAGCTGGAATCGATTCCTGGTCGAAGGGCTCCTCGGTTCGGCGCAGCTTATTCAAAACGCCAACGTCGGCGTCGAACCGTTCGCGATGGCGGGAACAACGGTTCCGCTGGTGACAAACCGCGATGGCGATGCCCGATGTAGTTGGGTTGCCAGCTTGCGGAACTCCTACGGGCCGTATGCTCGGACGGAGACCGACATCGTGAGGATGAATCGCTGGTTGCGGCCGCTCTATGTCGCCGCCTCGCTGGCCGCGGAGCAGCTGATGATTGCCGGCGGTCTCTCCGGCGGCGTCTTCCTGAATAATTGGTTACTGGCCACCAACCTGTACGGTCCGCGGTTCAATTCGGATGCAATTCTCTCCAGCATTGAGGATCTTTGCCGATCGAATCCTGGCCAGCCGGTGGTGGTGCGCTCGCTCACTCCGCCACTTCATCGGGAGATGATCCGCGACCTGGCCGCTGCGGGATTTATGCTCATGCCTTCGAGGCAAGTTTGGATCGTGTCGGACCCGGCGTCGCGTGAGTGGCGCAGACATCGCGATGCACGCAGGGATTTGGAACTAGCGGAGTCGACTCGTGAGGAGTGGGCGTGGGTAGGGTCGTCGGAATTTTCCGCGGAAGATTACCGCCGCGCACTCGAGTTGTACCAACAACTCTATCGACGCCGGTACCCGCGATTTAACCCCGACTATAAACCGGAATTCCTCCGCATCGGGGCCGACACCGGGTTTCTCGAGGTCTTTGGGTTGCGGAGCGCCGAAGGTGGCCCGCTGGTGGGATTCATTGGTATGGCACATCGAGGTCACCAGACCTGCACGCCGCTGCTCGGTTATGACCTCGCCATGCCTGCTTCAGCAGGGCTGTACCGGAGATTGATGCTCCGGGGATTCCTGACCTGCGAGCGACGAGGCGCGTTGTTTCACTGCAGCGCGGGGGCTGGGCTCTACAAATACAACCGCGGAGCGCAGAGTTCAGTGGAGTTTGCGGCCGTTTGGGCGAATCACCTTCCCGCCTATCGGCGCGCCCACCTGCGAGTGCTCGCAAAGGCGGTATCGAAATTCGTGGTACCCTACCTTGAGACGCACCGCTGCTAGCATCGCAGGCGTACGAAACTCTGACTGCTGCTCACAAACACTGCTTCGCCAATCAGGAAGAGGTCTTGGCCAGCAGCCAGTGTGGCTGTTTTTATTGCGTGAGCATATCCAATCCGGCCGAAATCGCCGAGTGGTTGACTGAGCGAAATGGAGACCAGAAACAGGGGTCGATCCAATGGGGTCACGTCCTTGATTCTTGACGGCGCCTGATGAATTTCAGGTGCGGCGATCCTTCCGAGAGGAAACGCTTCCGAACGTTCTGACAGACGCTGGCGGACCGACCGGATACGGATCGGGCGCAGTGAGGCGTTGCACTATCTCAGGGTGGTAAGGCGAAATTACTACCGATAGATGGTATCTTGACGTTACTAGTTTAAGATAGTAACCGATTGGCATGACCTACAGCGTCGACACTACTGTCCAGCTCCGCGCCGTGCTGAAGGCGCTTCGAAAGACTCGCGGGATGAGCCAAAGCGAGCTTGGGCGCCTGATGGGTGTTAACCAAAAGCGGATCGCTGCCATCGAGGCGAATCCGGGCGTCACAAGCTGGAGTCAGATGGTCCGGATGATCTCGGCGCTGGGCGGCCGGGTTGCCGTCGACGACGCGTCAAATGCGTCCGGCGGGAAAGTGTCATCCAGTCGGTCGAAGGCATCGAAAGCCGCTGGCGCCTCGAAGAAGCAGGCCAACTGGTAGGCCCGATGACCACGCCGAACGAGCTTGTGGTTTGGATGAACGGCATCCGCGTCGGAACGTGGACCCAAGGCAAACGCGGCGGTGACAGCTTTCAGTATGACCCGGCATGGGTTGCCGATCCGGCTGCACGGGTCCTGTCGCTCTCACTGCCATTCGTCCCTGGCAATATTCCGCATCGCGGTGCCGTCGTCACCCGCTTCTTCGACAACCTGCTGCCGGACAGCGATGGCATTCGACGCCGCATCCGCTCGAAGTTCGCCACGGAATCGACCGGTGCGTTCGAACTCCTGGCCGCTGTCGGTCGGGACTGTGTCGGTGCGGTTCAACTGCTGCCTGAGGGCGAAGTCCCGAAGGGGGTTCACGAGATTGAGGCCGAGCCGTTGACAGAGGAAGGTGTCGAGCGCGCGATCGATGCTGCGGTGTCCGAAACCCGCGTGCTCGGCCACAAAGACGATGAGGATTTCCGGATCTCCATCGCCGGCGCCCAGGAGAAAACGGCCCTGCTCTTTCACCGGGGCCGTTGGTGCATACCGCGGGGTGCCACGCCCACGACGCACGTGCTGAAGCTCCCGCTCGGCCTGTTTGGCAACCTGCGCGCCGACATGAGGGACTCGATCGAAAACGAATGGCTAAGCCTCCGTTTGATGCAGGCTTTCGGGCTGGACGTCGCGAAGACTGAAATCGCGCAATTCGGCTCACGAAAGGTCCTGGTCGTGACCCGATTTGATCGGACCCTTCAATCCGGGGGCTGGATTGCACGGCTGCCACAAGAGGATTTTTGCCAGGCGCTCGGGCTCCCTTCCTCGCTGAAATACGAATCCGATGGAGGCCCTGGGATGCGGGAGATTCTGAGCGTCCTCGATCACAGCTCCCGGGCCACGATCGACTAGACGGCCTTTGTGCGGGCTCAGATCGCCTTCTGGATGCTTGCGGCGACGGACGGTCACGCGAAGAACTTTTCGCTGTTTCACGAGCGCGGCGGCACCTACCGACTTACGCCGTTTTACGACGTGTTGTCGGCATGGCCGATCATCGGCCGCGGCCCGAACCAGCTCGACGAACACAAGGTGAAGCTGGCGATGGCGGTGCGCGGTAAGAGCGCCCGTTGGAAACTCGGCGAGATCAAAACACGGCACTGGCATGCCGTGGCAAAGTTGGCGGGAATCGGCGATGCGAGCGCGATCATCGATGAGTTGATCGAGATTTCACCCAGGGCATGCGACGCGGTGGGCAACCAACTTCCGAAGAACTTCCCGCAAGTCGTTGCCGATCGGATTTTTCGTGGCGTTCAGAGCAGCGTCAGTGCCCTCGCGGACGAGCGCAAGAGGCGCTGAGCGTGTCCGCACGGGTGCCACGCTTTCGAAAGTGGCGCCTCCCACCTTCGGTCTGGTGACCTACGGTGGACGGAGCGGGGAATGGTGCCGCTGTTGGCGGCATCGCTGCGCGACCGACGCGTTGCGTCGTCCCATCTCGCTGCGCTCGTCGAACCCGAGGGTCCGATTCCCCGTGATCATCAGTGGGCTAACAAAAAACCCTTCCCGGTATTGCACGAGAAGGGTCATTTTAAAGTGGCGCCCCCATCCGACTACGGCTGCGTCTACGTCGGACAGGCGGGGAATGGTGCCGCTCATGGCGGCATCGCTGCGCGACCGACGCGTTGCGTCGTCCCATCTCCTTCCGCTTCGCTTCAGTCGTCGAACCCTGGGGTTCGCTTCCCCGTGATCATCAGTGGGCTAACAAAAAAACCTTCCCGGTATTGCACGAGAAGGGTCATTTTAAAGTGGCGCCCCCACGGGGAATCGAACCCCGGTTTAAGCCTTGAGAGGGCTCCGTCCTAGCCGCTAGACGATGAGGGCGTTTGGCGCAGGGGGCTCAGCACAGCGGGCAAAGGGATGTTTTCAAGAGAAATTTCTCCGCCCTGTCGCCCGGCCACCGGCAATCTTCATCTACCTTTAGGCAGCCAATGGGTTATCGGCTCCCCGAATCGTGCGGTCGCTCATTTCGGCAGGCCGGGGACCAGGGTCTCCCAACGAGCGCAAATCCGGCCGAAAATCTGCTCCAGGCCGAGTCCGTGGGCCGCGCGGAGTTTCGAAACCGAGCTGCCATGCTCAATGAATTCGTCGGGCCAGCCGATGCGCTCCACCGCAATGGGCAGGCCCGCCAGCTGGAGCTCCTCGAGCACCGCGCTCCCAAAACCTCCGGCAAGGGCGTGGTCTTCCATCGTGACCAACAGCGAATGGCGCCGCGCGTGGTCGAGCAGGAGCGCACGGTCGAGCGGCTTCGCAAAGCGGGCATTGACCACCGTCGCTGTCAGGCCGTGCTCGGCCTTCAACCTCGACGCGAGTTTGATCGCCTCGGAAACCATCGGGCCGAGCGCCCAGATCGCAAGGTCGTGGCCCTCGGCCAGCGTCTCGGCCACGCCTGCCTGAAGCGCCGCAGGCTCGGACTTGAGCGTCACGCCATCGCCCTGGCCCCGGGGATAGCGGATGAACACCGGACCCGGGTGGTGAAGCGCCGTGTGAAGCATGTCGACCAGCTCATCCTCGTCCTTCGGCTGCATGACCACCGCGTTCGGGACCGTGCGCAGGTAGGCGATGTCGAAGAGGCCGTGGTGGGTCGGTCCGTCGTTGGGCGAGAGGCCGGCGCGGTCCAGGCAGAAGGTGACCGGCAGGTTCTGCAGGCAGACGTCGTGAACGATCTGATCGAAGCCGCGCTGCAGGAAGGTCGAGTAGATCGCAACCACGGGGCGGATACCGCGGGCCGCGAGTCCGGCGGCGAAGAGCACGGCGTGTTCCTCCGCGATTCCCACGTCGAAAAACTGTTTCGGGCAGGCGGTGGCGAGGTGCGAGAGGCCCGTACCGCTGGGCATCGCGGCCGTGATGCCGACGACCTTCGGGTCCTCCTTCGCAAAGCGCACGAGCGCGTGGCCAAACACGTCCTGGAAATTCGGAGGCGAGCCGGCGGCGGGTTTGACGCTCTCGCCCGACTGCGGGTTGAACGCGCCCAAGCCGTGGAATTTCTCGGGGTGGTTCATCGCGGCCTCCAGGCCCTGACCCTTCTTGGTCAGCACGTGGAGCAGGACCGGACCATCCGCCTGTTTTGCGAATTCCAGGTTCTTGATCAGGTCGTCGATGCTATGCCCGTTGACGGGGCCGAGGTAGCGCAGTCCGAATTTCTCGAACAGGCTCGATTCGACAAAGAAGTCCTTGGTCTCGCGCTTCCACTTCATCCACATCCGGTGCATCTCCTCGCCGTGCGGAAGGCCGACGAAGAATTTCTCGAGGTCGTGGTGGATGCGGTTGTAGGTGGGATTCGTCGACAGGCGGTTGAGGTAACGCGCCATGGCGCCGACATTCTTGGCGATCGACCACTCGTTGTCGTTGAGGATGACGATCAGGCGCTTGGTCGAGGAGACGACGTTGTTGAGCGCCTCGAGGGTGATGCCGCAGGTGAAGGCGGCGTCGCCGCAGATCGCGACGACGTGTTCACCCGTGCCGCGCAGGTCGCGGGCGGTGGCCATGCCGACCGCCGCGCTCAAGGCCGTGCCCGCGTGGCCGGCGCCGAACGCGTCGTGGGGGCTTTCGGCGCGCGACAGGAATCCCGAAAGACCGTCGGACTGCCGAATCTTCTGGAAGAGCGAACCTCCGCGGCCGGTGAGCAGCTTGTGGACGTAGCCCTGGTGGGAAACGTCGAAGACGAACTGGTCGTCGGGCGTCGAAAACACGCGGTGCAGGGCGATAGTGAGCTCGACGACTCCGAGGTTGGGACCGACATGTCCGCCATTCGAGGCGGTGACGGCGATGATGGCGTCGCGGATCTCCTGGGCGAGCTGGGGCAGCTTGTCTGGAGGCAGGGCCTTGACGTCCGCCGGGCCTTGGATGCCGGGCAGCAGGGGGCTGCGGGGAGCGGCGGGCGTGGAGGCGGGAGGTGTGGGCGCGGCGGACATCGCGAGAGGTCGAAAAAGGAGGAGGTAGCGCTAAACGGAGACCCGGGTGAAGAAAGAAAAGCGAAGGACGGTAACGCCGGCCTCCGACTGTCGCAGCTCAGGAAGCGTCGTCTTTCTCGGGTTCGAAGCGGGCCAGGGCCGGCGCGCCCCCCTGCTTCTTGAGTTGCTCGATCCTAAGCTCAGCCTCCTTGAGTCGAGCCTCGCAGGCCTGTAGCAACCGGTTGCCTTCCTCGAACTTGGAGAGTAATTCGGCAAGGGGGACGTCGCCCGACTCCATGGAGTCCACGATCTTCTCCAGCCGGGCCAGAGACTCCTCGAAGGAAAGATTTTTGGCGGAATTTGCGTCCACGGCGCCACCATGTCCGGGAGTCGGCGGTTTTCAACACCGTGTTTTCGCCCGCCTCCGTGCGGGGCGGCTCAATGCGCGCGCCGCTGGCGACGGCGGACGAAGTAGAACGCGCCGAGCGAGAGCAGCGAGAAGATGGCTCCGTAGGTGGAGGGCTCGGGCACGTTGAGGCGGACTTCGGGGTAGGCGGTGAAGGAGGTCCAGACGGTGTCGTTACCGCTATAGCCATTGAAGGCGACCTGATTTGTCGGCGCGACGCCCATGACGTCAATCGTGGCTCCGGACCAGTTGGTCACGTAGAAATGGTCCACGGAATTGACCCAGTTGGTGATCGAGAGGGTGACGCCGCTGTCGACGATGAAATTGGACACGTCGAGCAGCGAGCCCGAGGAGCCGCCGAAATCGATGGTGGAATTTCCCGTGATGTGGAGCGTCCCGAGCGTGAGGGAGGAGCTGCCCAGCGCGAGGGTGCCGTTGGCGAGGGTGAGGGTTCCCGAGAAGTTGAGCGTGGAATTGAATGAGAGCGTGCCCGTGCCCTGTTTCACGATCGAGCCGGAGCCTGAGAGCGTGCCGCCAAGCGTGGAATTGCCGCCGCTGGTTCCTAGGTTAAGCGTGCCCGAGGAGGCGACCGTCACGATGCCGGAGCTGGTGACGGAGTCGATGGACTGCGTGGTCGTTCCGATGTTGAGATTTCCGTCGGAGAGAACGGTGACCGAGGTGGAAGGGGCGAGCTGGTTGTTTGCCCCCATCGCGAGCACGGCGGCGCCCGAGCTGCCGGAACCGGTGCCGAGCGTGACCGAGCCGCCGTTCATCGCGTAAGTGCCGCCGGACTTGGAGAGGGTGACAGTGCCGCTGTTGACCTGGAGCGAGCCGCTGAAGGTGTTGGACGACGAGCCGTTGATGGTCGCGGAGCCGGAGCTGAGCGTGAGTGTGCCGGAGCCCGAGAGCGTGCCGCCGAGGGTGGAACTGCCGCCGCTGGTTCCTAGGATCAGATTGCCGGAAGGGCCGACGGACACCGAGCCGGCGCTCGAGACGGCGTTGAGCGATTGCGAGGTGCTGCCGACGCTGAAGGTGCCGTCGGACATCACGTTGACCGCGGTGGATGAGGCGAGCTGGTTGTCGGCGCCCATGGAGAGCGTGGCGGAAGTGCCGGTGCCTGTGCCGACCGTGACCGTGCCGCCGTTCATGGCGTAGTTGCCGGAGCCCGACTTCGACATCGACACCGTGCCTGCGCTGACCTGGAGCGAACCGTTGAAGGAGTTGCCGGAGGAGCCGTTGATGGTGACCGTGCCCGTGCCGGACTTCGTGAGCGTGCCGGCGCCGGTGATCGTGCCGCCGAGGGTGGAGCTGCCGCCGCTGGCGCCGAGCGTGAGATTACCGGTTGAGCCGAGGGTGATGAGACCCGAGCTGTTGACGACATTGAGCGACTGGGCGGTGGAGCCGACGTTGAAGTTTCCGTCGGACTGGACCGAGACTGTGGTGGACGGAGCGAGCTGGTTGTCGGCGCCCATCGCGAGGACGGCGGCGCCCGCGCTGCCGGAGCCTGTGCCGAGGGTGACGGACCCGCCGTTCATCGCATAGATGCCGGTGCCGGACTTGGACAGGGTGACGGTGCCGCTGTTGACCTGGAGCGAGCCGTTGAAGGTATTGGATGTGGTGCCGTTGATGGTGGCGGAGCCCGAGCTGAGGGTGAGCGTGCCGGCGCCGGTGATCGTGCCGCCAAGGGTGGAGCTGCCGCCGCTGGTGCCGAGGACGAGATCGCCCGAGGAGCCGACCGTGACGGTGCCCGCGCTGGAGAGGGCGTCGAGGTTCTGCGTGGTGCTTCCGACGTTGAGCGTACCGTCGGACATCACGGAAACTGCGATGGAAGGCGCGAGCTGGTTGTCGGCGCCCATGGAGAGCGTGGCGGCCGTGCCGGTTCCGGTGCCGACGGTGACGGAGCCACCGCTCATGGCGTAGTTGCCGGAGCCGGACTTGGACATCGAGACGGTGCCGTTTGAGACTTGGAGCGAGCCCGTGAAGGAGTTTGCGGACGAACCGTTGATGGTCACGGTGCCGGAACCCGACTTCACGATCGTGCCGGTGCCCAGGATATTGCCGCCCAGAGTCGAGTTTCCGCTGTTAACGCCGAGCGTGAGGGTGCCGGAGGATCCCACCGTGACCTCACCAGTGCTGTTGACGATGTTCAGTGACTGGGCGGTGTTTGCGATGTCGAGATTGCCGTCGGAATTGACCGTCAGCGCGGGCGCGTAATTGGGAATCTGGTTGTCGGCGGTCATCGTGAGCACGGCGGAACCGGCGCTTCCGATGCCGTCGCCGACGATTGCGGATCCGCCGCCCATGGCGTAGTTGCCGGAGCCCGACTTGGACATGACGACCGTGCCGTCGTTGATTTGCAGCGCGCCGCTGAAGGAGTTGCCAGAGGAGCCCGAGATCGTGAGCGTGCCGGTGCCGTTCTTGGTGATTCCATTGCTCCCGTAGATCTGGCCGGAGAGGATCACGTCGCCGGAGCCGGCGGTGCCGATGGCATAGCTGAGGGAAAGGGCGCCGCTGACAGTCAGGCTTGAACCGGCGTCCGCGCCGAAGGTCGAGGCGCTTCCCAGGTTGAGCGTGCCGGCGAAGGTGTTGGCGCCGCTCACGCTGCGCAGGGCGCCGCCCCCGGAAAGACCGGAGCCGTTGATGGTGAAGCTGCCCTCATTCAGCGTGATGCCGCCCGAGAGATCGAGTTCGGCGCCGTTGTTGACGGTGTTTCCCCAGGTGGAGGATCCGAAGGCCGTGCTGGATGCCGCGACAATTGCGCCGGCGTTGATCGTCACAGGACCTGCGAAGGTGTTGTTGCCGGACAGCGTGAGAGTGCCCGTGCCGTTCTTGACCAGCTTGCCGTAGGCGCCGCTGTCGGTCAGCACGCCGGAGAAAGTCGTGTTGGTCGAGTCGCCGACGTTCAGTGTGTTTCCCTTGATGTCGAAGGTGCCGGAGCCGGAAAGCGAGCCGATCGTCACAGTGTGGCTCCAGCCGACGTCGACGGTCGCCCCGCTGCCGATGGTGAGCGCGGTAGCCGTGGGCAGAGCGTTGCTCACCCCGAACGTCAGCGTGCCTCCGTTGACCGTCGTGGCCCCGGAGTAGGTGTTGGCGGCGTTGAGGGTGACCCCGTAGGAACCGTTCATCGTCAGGCCGCCTGTGCCGCTGAGAACGCTCTTGAACGACACCGCCCCAGTACCGGAGCCCGCCATGGTGAGGTCCGTGGCGAGAGTGAAGGTGTTGTTGAAGGTAAGCGCCGCGGAGGAATTCTGGGTGAAATTGGTCCCGCTGGAATTCAGCTGCAGGGAATTGCTGGAGCTGTTGAACGTGTAGCTGTAGGGCCCTCCGAAGGTGAGGGAGCCCGCCTGACGGTTGGCGCCGAGCGAAATCGTCTGGTTGCTGGTGACGTAGGTATTGTCGAACGTGAGTGCCGCCGTGCTGGAAGGCACGCCGTTGGGGCTCCAGTTTGAAGCCGTGCCCCAGGCGGAGTTGCCGGAACCGTTGTCCCAGAGCACAGCCTGCCCGTGAAGCGCCGCGCCGGTTAGGGCGAACGCAACGAGCAGCCCACGCAAACGGCGTGAGCCAAGCTTATGCAACTGGATTGGCATGGGATCCCATCGAGCAGGATGCCACCTTCGGGCGGCTCCTTCAAGCTATCAGGGCGCCTTAAAAGATAATTAGCTGCATTAAACCTCCGGAGGAGGCCAACGGCGGATTTTCCCGGGAATGTTCGACCGTCCTTGTGAGGAGATTCGTAAGGGTTGGAAACTATTTAATAGCCTAGCCGCTAATGGCATAGCCTATCACCTGAGAGCCGGCCTGCAGGGGCTATCCTGTGCTTGGTCGGCCCGGCGCCCCGCCGGAGCTACGTGTAACTACCGCTCGGCCGTGCCGGACGGATGCGCATCAATTGGCAAATCGGAACACGGCGACGTCGCCGTCCTGAAACACGTATTCCTTGCCTTCGAGGCGATATTTTCCGGCTTCGCGGGCGGCAGAAGTGGAGCCCAGGCGGACGAGATCGTCGTAGGAAACGACCTCGGCCTTGATGAAGCCCTTCTCGAAATCGGTGTGGATGACGCCTGCGGCGCCGGGGGCCTTGGTGCCGCGCTTGATGGTCCAGGCGCGGGCCTCCTTTTCGCCGGCGGTGAAATAGGTGATGAGACCGAGCAGGGCATAGGTCTCGCGGATGAGCGAGGAGACGCCGGAATCGGTGACGCCGAGGTCCTTGAGGAAGGAGGCGGCTTCCTCGGGCGAGAGGTCGACGAGTTCGGATTCGATCTTGGCGCTGATGGGCACGTAGGCGGCGTCGTGGTGGGTGCGGACGAACTCGGCGACCTTCTGCACGTAGGGATTATTGTCGGCGTTGGAGAGGTCGTCCTCGGCAACGTTGCAGGCGTAGATCACGGGTTTGGCCGTGAGGAGCTGGAAGAGGCGCATCAGGCGGGCCTCCTCGTCGGTTGCCTGGAGAATGTTGGCGGGCTTGTTGGCGTTGAGATGGGGGGCGAGGCGCTCGAGCAGGGCGAGTTCGGCCTGGGCCTCCTTGTCGCCGCTCTTCGCTTTCTTCTGGGTCTTGTCGATGCGCTTCTGGACGGCGTCGAGGTCGGCGAGGATGAGCTCGGTGGTGATGACCTCGATGTCGCGGATGGGGTCGACCGCGCCCATGGTGTGGATGACGTCGGAGTCCTCGAAGCAGCGCACGACATGAACGATGGCGTCGACCTCGCGGATGTTCGCGAGGAACTGGTTGCCCAGACCTTCGCCCTGGCTGGCGCCCTTCACGAGACCGGCGATGTCGACGAATTCGACGGCGGCGGGCACGAGGACCGCCGTCTTGGCGATCTTGGCGAGAACGGCGAGGCGGTCATCGGGAACGGTGACGACGCCGACGTTGGGGTCGATCGTGCAGAACGGGTAGTTGGCCGCCTCGGCCTTGCGAGAGCGGGTGACCGCGTTGAAGAGGGTGGATTTGCCGACGTTGGGCAGACCGACGATGCCAGCTTTGAGCATAAATATTCGGGAAAAGGTTCAAGAGACGGGGGGACTCGGGGCTTGACAAGCCATTTATCGGCCGGTGCACTCCTCAGCTTTTCCAAGCAAAAGAAGCTCCGTCCTAATCTTCCTATGGCACTCAAAATCCGTCTCACCCGCGTCGGCGCGACGCACAAGCCCTTCTATCGCGTGGTCGTCGCCGAGGCGCGTTCCCGTCGCGATGGCGCCGCCGTCGAGGTGCTGGGCACCTACCAGCCCACGAACAAGGGCGAGGGCAACCAGTACAAGCTCGATCTCGGTCGCGTGGACTACTGGATCGGCAAGGGCGCACAGCCCACCGACACCGCCGGCTCCCTGATCCGCCGCGTCCGCAAGGCCGCCGCCGCGACCGCCTGAGCGGTCCCAGCGCACTCGGTATCAAGCGGAGCGTGACGCTGGTCCAAGGGCCCGTCTGCTCCGCCGCATCAAGCCTCGGTTCACTCCGGGGCTTTTTTGTCCCCCCGCGCCGATCATGCCCCTACACATCGATGTCCTGACGCTGTTTCCCCGGATGCTCGACGGCTTCCTGGCGGAGAGCATTCTGGGCAAGGGGCTCGAGCGGGGGCTCCTGTCCGTGAAAGTCCACGACCTGCGGGAGTGGACCACGGACAAACATCGCACCGCGGACGACCGGCCCTTCGGCGGTGGCGCGGGCATGGTGATGAAGCCCGAGCCGGTGTTTGCCGCGTTCGAGCAGCTCCAGAAACCGGGCTGCCGTCGCATCTACCTCACGCCCGACGGCGCGCCGTTCACGACGGCGATGGCGGAGGAACTCTCCCACGAGCAGCATCTGATCCTGTTGAGCGGGCATTACGAAGGCATCGACCAGCGCATTCGCGATTGCCTGATCGACCAGGAAATCAGCATCGGCGACTATGTGCTGACGAACGGAACGATAGCGGCCGCCGTCGTGATCGACGCGCTCAGCCGCTTCATACCCGGCGTTTTAGGAGAGGAAAAGTCATTGACGCACGAAAGTTTCACGAACAAGTTGCTCGACTTTCCTCAATACACGAGGCCCGCCGAATTTCGCGGCATGTCCGTTCCCGAAGTCCTGCTTTCGGGAAACCATGCCGAGATCGAAAAATGGCGGCACGCCAAGCGCCTTGAGAAAACACGCTCCGTTCGACCCGATTTACTTAACTAACCACAGGCCATGAATCCGATCATCAACGAAATCACCGCCGCTCAGATCAAGAAGGACAACCCCGCGTTCAAGGTGGGCGACGGCGTTCGCGTTCACACGAAGGTCCGCGAGGGCGACAAAGAGCGCGTCCAGCTTTTCTCGGGCGTCGTCATCGCCCACAAGGGTCATGGCATCCATGAGACCTTCACCGTTCGCCGCATCAGCTACGGCGAGGGTGTCGAGCGCGTGTTCCCCGTGAACTCGCCGAACATCGAGAAGATCGAGATCGATCGCGTTTCCGAGCCGATGAAGGCCCGCCTCTACTACCTCCGCACGCGCACCGGCAAGGCCGCCATGGCCATCAAGGAAAAGCGCGGCGACGAGGAAGTCGCGGCCCCGGCTGCGGCCAACTGAGCCACGCGCACCACGCGCAACCCTTTCGAAGCGAGCCTGCGGGCTCGCTTTTTTGTTGGCTGCGCTTGGAGCTTGTTGTCTGCGGTGGCGCGCGGCTAGAAACGGTCGCCGCCGCCAGCCCTGCGCCGGCCAACCCGGTCCATCAACCCATGTCCTCCACCCAGAAAATCCGTTGTGGCGTCGCCGGCGTCGGTTCGCTCGGCCAGCATCACGCGCGCATCTACGCCTCTTTGCCCAACGCGGAGCTTGCGGGCATCTTCGAGATGAACGACGCCCGTGCCGCCGAGATCTGCGCGCGCCACGGCTGCCGCCGTTTCGCCTCGATCGAGGAAATGGGCGAACACTGCGACGCCGTTTCGGTGGTCGTTCCGACCGATCGCCACGAGGTGGTCGCGCTGCCGCTGCTTGCGAAGGGCTGCCACCTGCTCATCGAGAAGCCGATCTGTGCGACGCTCGAGGAGGCGGAGCGCGTGCTGGTCGCCGCGCGCGCCGCCGGCTCCATCGTCCAGGTGGGCCATATCGAGCATTTCAACCCGGTCATGGGCTTCCTCGAAAAGGAGGTGCACGATCCGCGGTTCATCACGGCGGAACGCCTCGCTCCGTACACGCCGCGTGGCACGGAGGTGGGCGTGGTGCTCGACCTGATGATCCACGACATTGGCATCGTCCTCGAACTCGCGAAGTCGCCGGTTGAGCGGATCGACAGCGTCGGCGTGCGCCTGCTTTCGAAGACCGAGGACATTGCCAACGCGCGCCTGCAGTTCGCAAACGGCTGTGTCGCCAACCTGAGCGCGAGCCGGATCAGCCTTAAGAAGGTGCGCGAAATCCGGGTGTTCCAGGACACCGGCTATTTCTCATTCGATTTCATGAACCAGAGCGGGCACCTGGTGCGCAAGCAGGGCATGCTGGAGTTTGCCGGACGCATTATCGCGGGGGCGAAGCCGGCGGAGGTGCCGCCGCCCGTCGAGGAGATCCCGCTTGCGAAGGGCGAGCCGCTCGCGCTCGAACTGGCGGATTTCGTCGAGAGCGTCGCCCGGGCCAAGGAGCCGAAAGTGGGCGGCTCCCTCGCCAAGAGCGCGCTCGAGGTCGCCATCGGCGTCACCGAGCAGATCCGCGCCGCCTGGAAATAATGAAACGAGCGCCTTGAACCACGGAGGCACAGAGGGCACAGAGCCAGAAAACAGAGTGAAGGACTGACCCATGCCTCACCTCGGACGAGAATGAGATTGGATTCGGGCTTTTCCTGTCATCGCCTTTCTCCGTGCCCTCTGTGTCTCTGTGGTTCCAACCCAGCTGCCTTATTTAGATGAACTCCGGACTCACCCGATATGCGCGTGCATCGATCATCGCGGCGCTGGCGACGATCGTGCTGAAATCGGCGGCTTACTGGCTGACCGGTTCCGTGGGTCTGCTCTCGGACGCGGTGGAGTCGGTGGTGAACGTGGTCGGCGGGATCATGGCTTACTGGATGCTCACGGTGGCGTCGAAGCCGGCGGACCAGGAGCACGCCTACGGTCACGACAAGGCGGAGTATTTCTCGAGCGGCGTGGAGGGCGGGTTGATCGTCATTGCGGCAATCAGCATCGGCTGGGCCGCCGTGCCGAGGCTCTTCCATCCGCAGGCGCTTGAGAAGATCGGCGTGGGCCTGGTCGTCTCGGTGGTCGCCTCGGTGGTCAATCTCGTGGTGGCACTCTGGATACTGCGCGCGGGACGCAGGTACCAGTCGATCACGCTCGAGGCTAACGCGCGGCACCTGCTGACCGATGTCTGGACTTCGGTCGGTGTGCTGGTGGCGGTGGCGCTGGTGCCGATCACCGGCTGGGACTGGCTTGACCCGGTGATCGCGCTCATCGTGGCGGCGAATATCGTGTGGACCGGCTCGTCGATCGTGCGGCGCTCGATTTCGGGGCTGATGGACGAGTCGATCGGGGCGGACGACCGCGCGAGGGTCGAGCAGGTGCTCGAGCGCTATCGGGCGGGCGGGGTGAATTTTCATGCGGTGATGACCCGGCAATCGGGATCGCGGCGATTCGTCTCGATGCACGTGCTGGTGCCGGGTGAGTGGACCGTGCAACGCGGCCACGAACTGGCCGAGCGGATCGAGGCCGACGTACGGGAGTCGTTGGGCAACGCCCACGTGATCACACACCTGGAACCGTCGGAGGATCCGGTGTCGTTCGAGGACGAGACGCTCGAACGGAGGGGCAAGTAGGTCGGGTCTGCGCGCCTTGCAGGAGGAAGCCTGTATTGAACCACGGAAGTCGGAGGTCGGATGTCGGACGTCGGAGGCCAGAGGCCAGAGGTCAGAAGTCAGGGGGCAGAGGTCGGATGTCGCAGATCGGAGGTCAGAAGTCAGAAGCCAGGGCGCAAAGGTCGGTCTCAGCAGGTCGGTCGGGGTTTTTCGGCTGGGACGAGTTGAGACTCGCGTCAGAGTGGACATTCTCCTCGACTGCCGCCGATGATGCAAACTGACGACAAGATCTGGGACAGCCGCCGTTGGCTTCCCGTGTCCCGAGACGACCTCGAGGCGAGGGGGTGGGACGAGGTGGACGTGATCCTGGTGACGGGAGACGCCTACGTGGACCATCCGTCGTTTGGCGCGGCCGTGGTGGGGCGCATCATCGAGCGCGAGGGATTCCGTGTGGCGATCCTGCCGCAGCCGAACTGGCGCGACGACCTTCGGGATTTCAAGAAGCTCGGCAAGCCGAGGCTGTTTTTCGGTGTGACGGCCGGCTGCATGGACTCGATGGTCAACCGCTACACGGCGGGGCGGCGGCTGCGTTCCGACGACGCGTACACGCCCGGCGGCGAGTCGGGGTTCAGGCCGGACTACGCGGCGACGGTGTATTCCCGGATCCTGAAGTCGCTCTATCCCGACGTGCCGGTGCTGATCGGAGGCATCGAGGCGAGCCTGCGGCGGGTGACGCACTACGACTACTGGTCCGACAGCTTCAAGCCGACGATCCTGGCGGACAGCGGGGCCGACCTGCTCGTGTATGGCATGGGCGAACTGCCGTTGGAGGAAATCCTCCGCCTGCTGAAGCGGGGCGTGCCGTTCAGCTCGCTCAAGACGATCGCTCAGACCGCGGTGCTCTTGGACGGACAGGATGCGCTTCCGAAGAACAAGAACTGGGAGGACTTCACGCTGCACTCGCACGAGGAGTGCCTGGCGGACCGGGAGAAGTACGCGAAGAATTTCAAGTTCATCGAAACCGAATCGAACCGCGTGAACGCGCGCCGGCTCCTGCAGCCGGTGGGTGAGCGCATGCTCGTGATCAATCCCCCGTTTCCGACGATGTCGGAGAAACAGATGGACCGGAGCTTCGACATGGCGTTCACGCGCCTGCCGCATCCGCGTTACCGCAAGCGGGGACCGATCCCGGCCTACGAGATGATCAAGCACTCGGTGAACATGCACCGCGGGTGTTTCGGGGGCTGCAGCTTCTGCACGATCTCCGCGCACCAGGGCAAGTTCGTGGCCAGCCGGAGCAAGGAGAGCATCCTGCGCGAGGTGAAAGCGATCACCGAGATGCCCGACTACAAGGGCACGATCAGCGACCTCGGGGGGCCTTCGGCGAACATGTACCGGATGAAGGGAATCAAGCAGGAGATCTGCGACGAGTGCATCCGCCCCAGCTGCATCTGGCCGCATGTATGCCCGAATCTGAATACGGATCACGGGCCGTTGCTGGAGATCTACAAGGACGTCCGTGAGATGCCGGGCGTGAAGCATGCGTTCGTGACGAGCGGCCTTCGCTACGACCTGTTCCTGCACGAGAAGGCGTCGAAGGAGATCAAGGAGAGCCACGAGCGGTTCATGGAGGAGCTGATCGCGCACCACGTTTCAGGCCGCCTGAAGGTGGCGCCGGAGCACACCTCGGACGACGTGCTCCGGGTGATGCGCAAGCCGTCGTTCTCGTATTTCTACAAGTTCAAGAAGCGGTTCGACGAGGTGAAGAAAAAATACGGGAAACCGAACCTTCAGCTGATCCCGTATTTCATCAGCTCGCATCCGGGCTCGCAGGCCAAGGACATGGCGGACTTGGCGGTGAAGACCAAGGAGCTGGGCTTCCGGCTCGAGCAGGTGCAGGATTTCACACCGACGCCGATGACGGTGGCGACCGAGATCTGGGCCACCGGCGTGCATCCCTACACCGGGCAGCCGACCGTGTGTTCGCACAGCAAGGACGAGAAGGAAGAGCAGCGGAATTTCTTCTTCTGGTACAAGCCGGAGATGCGTTGGAAGATCGCGGCGAGCCTGAAGCGCCTGGGTCTCGAGGAGTACGCCGAGAAGCTTCTGGGCAAGAAGCCCGACAAGCCGGGGGCCGGGGCGCCGTCGCACGGACGGCAGGAGCGCGCGCAGAAGCCGAACGTGGTTTATAGCTGGCGTCGGAAATAGGTGTCGCGAGCGGCGGCAGGCGCCGGCGGATTGCGCTTGAGCCCGGGCGCGGCGGCGGTGTGCTCTGGGGCAAACCTTTAACCCACCCAATCCCATGGCCGGCGTAGGCAAACTCCTCAAACAAGCCCAGAAGATGCAGCGTCAGATTGAGACGCTCCAAGGTCAGGTCTCCACCAAGGAGATCGAGGTCACGAACGGCGGCGGCGCCGTGAAGGTCAAGGTCAACGGTGGCGGCCAGGTGCTCGCATTGACGCTCGATCCGGAATTTCTGAAGGAGGACGCCAAGCTGGTGTCCGACACGATCCTCGCCGCGGTGCAGGATGCGCTGAAGCAGGCGAAGGAGTACAACGACGCCGAGATGCAGAAGGTCACGTCGGCCTTCCAGATGCCCGGCATGTTCTGAACCGGCGGCTGCCGGGAGACGGCGACATGACGCCCGCGTTCGAGAAACTCCAGAAGCAGCTCAAGCAGCTGCCGGGGCTCGGCTACCGCTCGTCGGAGCGGATTGCGCTTCACCTGCTCGTGGAGAAGCCCGCGCGGCTGCCCGCGCTGGTGGCCGCGCTGCAGGAGGCGGCGGCCGCGGTGCACCGCTGTGCACGCTGCGGCAACCTGGCCGAGGCGGAGTGCTGCGAGATCTGCGCCGACCAGCGCCGCGACCCCGGCGTCGTGTGCGTGGTGGAGCAGGTGCCCGACCTCGTGGCGATCGAGCGCTCGGGCGCGCATCGCGGGGTCTACCACGTCCTGCACGGCAAGCTGTCGCCCATTTCCGGCGTTGGCCCGGACGACCTGAATTTCGGCCCGCTCCTCCGGGCCCTCGAGGCGGGGGAGATCAGGGAACTCATTCTCGCCCTGTCGAACGACGTCGAAGGCGAGGCGACCTGCCACTTTCTGACCGAGCGCATTCCCGCGGGCGGCGCGGTCAAGGTGACCCGCATCGGCTTCGGTCTGCCCAGCGGCGGCGGGGTGTTGTACGCGGATTCGGTGACACTCAAGAGCGCCCTGGACGGGCGGCGGGATTACCGGTGAGAAAATCGGAAGTCGGAGGTCGGAAATCGGAGATCGGCGGCCGGAGGCCGGCGTGCGGTTGGTTTCGGACGACCGTGGACTTTCGATCTGAATTCCAAACCGGGCCGCTGCGCCGGGTTGATATCAGCCTTTCAACTCTCCCCTCCGTTTCCCCATGAGCCGGGAAATGTGCTATCGCTGTTTCTGGCCGAAGGCCGCCTGCTGGTGCGGGTCCATTCGTCCGATGAAAACGGATACCCGGGTGGTGCTGCTGATGCATCCGAAGGAGTTCAAGGAGGAGAAGGCGGGGACGGGCCGGCTCACGCACCTGTGTCTGGAGAACAGCGAGATCCAGATGGGGATCGGATTCGACGGGCATCCGGCGGTGCAGGCGCTCCTGGCTGATCCGTCGAACGCGTGTGTGCTGCTGTATCCGGGGCCGGGGGCTCGAAATCTGTCGAAGGGCGAGATGCCGGCCAGTGAGATGGCGGGGCGTCGGCTGGTCGTGTTTGTCCTGGACGGCACCTGGGCCTGTGCGCGAAAGATGCTTCGCCTGAGCCCCTCGCTGCAGCGGCTGCCCCGCGTGATGTTCACGCCGTCGGCGCCGAGCCGGTTCAGGATCAAACAGCAGCCGCAGGAGGGCTGTCTCTCGACGCTCGAGGCGGTTCACGAACTGCTGTGCGCGCTGGAGGGGGCGGGTTTGGATCGTTATCCCGACCGGGCGCAGCTGCTCGACCTGTTTGAGCGGATGCAGGAGTACCAGATCCGTTGCGCGGCGGACCCGGATCGTCCGGGGTATCGGCGAAAACCCTACGGGGATCCGTCGCTCAGGCGTGTGGCCCGGACCGTGGGCACCTCGCGTCCGGTGGTCCGCTGGTGAGGGTGGGGTCCGGGGCGACCCGCAGGTAGGCGTTTACCCCAGACGTAAGGGGTTGATAAAGCGGTGCTCCGACAAAACAGTGCTGCCCGATGTCCGAGGCCCCTGCCACGCCTGAATCATCGAGCCAGCGTTCAGTGCCATCGTCCGACCGGGATGCGTCGGAGAGACCGCCATGTCCTTTGGGGAAGACAGACAAGATCGTGCGCGTGGGCAGGACGAGGGCCTACCAATGTCGGGCGTTGGATGTGTTTCAGTGTCCGAACTCGGTCAAGGTGGGCCAGGATTACTACTGCGTGGCGCTGTCGCGTCCCCGCGACTGGCGCGGGTAGGGAGGACATTCTTCTCCCTTGCGTAGCGGAAAAGGATCCGTTCACTCGGCGGCAGTCTGATCTGCGGGCATAGTATATCGGCTATTATGTGAGCTTCCCAAGCTTGAGAGGAGGGTTCGACTCCCTCTGCCCGCACCAGGCTTCGTCGTTGCTTTGCAACGGACTATGCCTGGCTCCGCCGGTCTGAAGACAAGCCGGATGAGAGAGAAGAACAGCGTAGACGCCTGCCGGGCGTAGTCATCGCCCGGGGGCGATACGAAGCCCGGCTTTCGCACTGTCCGCGGCATTGTGCAGTGATCGCCAGCCGGTCTGAAGGTGAGCTGCTTCGTCGAAGCCCCGCGCACAGCCACGCCGCCGCCTTCGGCAACAGCAGCTCTGTCCATGAATTGACGTGCACGGCGCAGGGCATGGCTTCGGTCACGCCACTGTGCGGATGACGGTGACACGCCCAAGCGCGGAGACGCCTTCCCTGAGCACAAATTGGCTTTCCGCGTTCCGCTAACCCGCTTTTATGCCTCCGCATGAAGCGCCTCATCACCAGCCTTGGCGCGGCGCTCGCCCTCTGCGCTGTACCCGGTCTCCATGCTTCGGACGGTCGCAATCATCCGCCGATCCCGATGGTCCAAACACAACCGGTCTATCCGCGCTCCCTGCGTGATGCCAAGGTCCAGGGCGAGGTCGTGGTGAAGTTTATTGTGAATACAGAAGGAAACGTGGCGAAAGTCGGCGTGGTCCGGACGACCAATCCCGGTTTCATTAACGCCGCTGTCGCGTCAGTCCTGCGGTGGGAATTTATTCCGGGCGAAAAAGACGGACGCCCCGTGAACACCTCTCTGGTCGTTCCGGTCCTTTTCCGCATAACAGAGGGCGACGCCGCCGCGACTCCCAGCGCCCTCTTTTTCCCGTTATACCCAACGGTCGACCTGGTCTCGGGAAAGACCGGCTCCGCATCCGTGCAGGTCGACGTAACCGCGGACGGCAAGGTATCAGGCTTGCGCCTCCTTTCAGCGAGCGCTCCAGAATTTGGATACGCCCTCATGGCCGCGGCGCAGGCTTCGTCGTACATTCCCGCGCGGCACCGGGGTGAATGCGTCGCCGCGCGCCTGGTCATCCGCCGGGATTTTTGCATCGTGCCGACGCCGACCCCCGACCAGGTTTGCCCGAACGGACTGGAACGCGCGTTCGCGCTGCGCTCCGCCCAGCATCCCACCACTCTCTGCAGCGAGAAGGATCTCGACCAACCGTTGACGGTGGAATTCTACGTCGCCCCCCAATGTCCGCTCTCCCTGCTCGGCAGGCACGGTTCAGCCACGGTCTCCTTCGATGTCGACGAAAATGGCGCACCCCGGTTGCCGGAGGTCGTCTCATCGACGGATCCTGCGTTTGGATACGCAGTCATCCATGCGATCGCAGGTTGGCACTTTCTCGCCCCTGTGCGCCATGGAAAGCCCACCGCAGTCTCGTCCCGGATCACGTTCGCCTTCTCGGCTGACGGCAAGGTTGCCCCGACGAAATAGACGCGAAGTGGACTGTCTCCGAGGACCGGCCTGCATGTCTGCCGTGAGCCGGGCATCGGCGATGCTCCTGACCTGCTCCCCTCCGGTTGGCGGATATTGAATGAGAGTCTTGGGGTGGATAAACCCAACCAAGACCAATGAAGAAGAGATACACCGAAGAGCAGATCCTGAAGATTTTGGCGAAGCCGGCCGGCCGACCGACCTCACTGAAAATGCTGGTCCCTCTCCTCGGTCAGGGTGGTGGCGACGAAACGACCGTTCACGATCAGGAAGCTCGCGATCTGATAGGTGTTGGTGACGCGGGTCTTGTCGATCGGTTCGGTCGTCAGGACGGTGTCGGTCCAACTTCCGTCGCCGGTCGGGCGTCGTCCCATGATCGGCTTTGAGCCGATCGTCACGCTCTCGGTTGTCGACTGTTTGAGGCGTTTGTAGATCCAGACCTCGGCGTGGGTTCCCTTTTTCACGGGTGTGGTGACGGGAACGATCTTCTGGGGCTTTCCGATGAGTGCCTCGAGTTCCTTGGCGGGCATGCCGACGTACACCCGTGGTTGCTTCGATTTGGTCGCGGCGTGGGATGCTCCGTCCTTGGCGCCAGGAGTTGCCTTCGCAGGTGAAGGTGCGGCCGCACACTGGATGGCGACGGCGATGGCTGGAAGGACAATGACAAGACGACGAAGCGACGAGGGCATGGCTGGTGAAAGCGACCCGTCGAGTAGACCGGGGAGTGCCGGACATGGCAACACCGCGGGATTGCGATCACTGTCGTCAAAATTGGCGTGGACCGCATCCCTCCGCACGCCGTTGGTCGGATACCCCGATTGATGCCGCCGGCTGCCAGGCATCGTTGGCGCACGATCAGCAGTCGACTCCCTCGCTTGCCAGAACTCGAAGTGGGATCGCCTCAATCTTGGCGGCGATTTCATAGCGACGGTCTCCTGGGTAGACCACGCATACCCGGTCCAACTTCAAATCGGTGACCGATGCCCGGAGCGACGCGGTGAGCTTGGGAGCGTCCACACGCTTGCATTCCACTCCGATGCGTTTGCCGTTCTTGATCATCAGCAGATCGAGCTCGGCCCCACCGTGTGTCGCCCAAAAATAGACTTCGTCAGGCGCGACCGACTTGATGACTTCCTCGATTGCATAGCCTTCCCAAGACGCTCCGACCTTGGGATGACCCTCGAGGTCTTTCTGGCGAGTCACCCCCAGTAGCGCGTGGAGCAGGCCGCTGTCGCGGATGTACACCTTGGGCGACTTGACCTGACGCTTGCCTAGGTTCTCGTGCCACGGTGCCAGTTGACGAACCATCAAAACCCCGGTGAGCAGGTCGAGGTAATTACGGACCGTGGGCTGGCTTACTCCCAATGATCGGGCCAATTCCGCTCCGTTCCAGATTTGACCGTGGTAGTGGGCGACCATGGTCCAGAAACGCAATAGGGTCTGGGAAGGGATGGTGATCCCCAACTGGGGCATGTCCCTTTCGAGGAACGTTTGAATGAACTGTTTTCGCCAAACGAGGGAATCGGCATCGTCGTCGGCAAGATAGGATCTGGGGAATCCGCCCCGAACCCAATGCTGTTGCTGCGCGTCGGTCGGAAGGTCGGTCAACCGAAAGCCTTCGATCTGCACCTGCTCCATGCGGCCCGCCAGAGACTCCGATGACTGCTTCAGCAGTTCCGGGGCCGCACTTCCAAGGATCAGGAATTTGGCCGGGTTTGGTGTGCGATCGGCCAGCACACGCAAGATCGGGAATAGGTCCGGCTGTCGTTGAATTTCGTCGATAACAACCAATCCCTTCAAGTCTCTCAGGGCGGTGGCCGGTGACGACAAACGCGCCAGACTTTGGGGGTCCTCCAAGTCAAAGTAGTTGATCGAGTCGCTCGAAACGAATTCGCGGGCGAGCGTTGTCTTGCCGCACTGCCGAGGCCCAATGATCGCCACGATACGGCTGCGATCCACGGCGGTTCGAATTCTGGCATGTTCTTTAACCCGTACAATCACGGAGATAAAAATCTACAACGAATTCGTAAAAGGCAATCTTCGATTTTCATGGTGATGAGGGCGGGCCGAAGGAGTAAGCACGCTACGGGCGAGTGATCGTAACCGCGGATCCGTGAGCCAAAGGCCAGCGCGCAGGGCTGCGATTCTTAATCGACCACAAATATTGAGACCCCTTAGAGAGGCCGAAAGGTAAAAAGTAAAACCTGACCCCATCGGATTGGCTTAGAGAATCCGAACATTATGAGGGATAGGAAAATGGGCCATTTGGTACGTCGTAGGTTATCAGGCGGAATCTGCACGCCAGTTGTGGGAATATAGGCCATGTAATCAGTACATGGTTGAGAGGTGTCTAATCCTTACCTCAGTCTGTTACCGATTTATCCCTGTCGGCGTCATGCGCTGGCTGCCTCTTCATAATCTTGATGATAGAAGGAGGTCAGGCAGGGGATTAGGGTTAAATTCCCGCGGTTATGCGCGCTTTGCTTGGGCAGCGAGGATGATGCAGGGAGCGCCCAGGATGGCGACTACCTCGACGATATTCGGTGCGCAAAATAGGCCGGAGAGATTCACCAAGACTGCTATGGAGCTCAGGGTGACGATCATGCCCGGTGAGAGGCGGCGGACGTAGCGAAAGGCAACGATCGCGATAACCAAGTCAAAAAGGCCGAGGATAATGGGTACGCTGGTCTGTGCGTGATCCATGGTTTGGATTCCTTGCCGAGGGTGTGATGAAAGCAAACGAGAGCGGAGGGGCCGGGTTGGATCAGTCGTGACCAGCGGCCTCGTCCATGATCTTGATGAGCGTCGCTTCGACCTCGGTGGCGAGGGGGGCTGCGGCGGGGGTGGCGAACATCGTGAGGAGGAGGGAGGGCTTGATGGTCGCGAGAACCGTTCGGCCGGATTCCTGGTAGACGGAGATGCGGCAGGGGAGGGCGGCCGAGATTTCAAGGGAGTGACCCAAGGCCTGGCGGGCGAGCGCGGGGCTGCAGACTTCGAAGACGCGACACTCGGGGCCGAAATCCAAACCCTTCGCGGTGATGCGCTGCTTCAGGTCGTGCATGCCCAGCACGCCAAAGCCGTGCTTCTGGGCGATCTCCGGGAGTTTCTGCGAAACGAGGCCGATGTCGGCCGCGGTGCTGCGCTTGATCAGAATGTCGCTGCTCATGGATGCGTGGGGTTGCCGTTTCGCGCTGCGGGCGCACGGCTAGCTTCGCAGGGCGACGGTTGCGCAGCAAGACGTCTGTGCGGCTGTCCAATGAGGAATTTGAACCACAGAGACACGGAGGACACAGAGAAATTCAAAGACCCAAGTGCTGAGGTCAAAAATCTGAATTCAATTTTGTGCCTTCAGCGTTCGCGTATCCATCGGCCTACGACGGGTTCGGCGATTGGACAGAAGATTATGAAAATCTGAAAATTGGAAATTCGGATATCTGACTTCTGCCCTCTGAATTCCGGCTTTCTCTGTGTCCTCCGTGTCTCTGTGGTTCAAAAACTTCTTCTGTCGGAAGGACTTAACTCTGTCCTACGCTACTTCGATCATGCCCTTCAGCAGGGTGGGCTCCTTGATGAGCGTGGGGAAGCGGGCGGGGACCTCGGCGAGGGGGAGGCGGTGGGTGATCCAGGGCTTCGTGTCGATGCGGCCGGCTTCGATGAGGCGGAGGATGTGCTCGAAGGTCGCTGGCAGCGAATTGCGGCTGGCGTAGACGGTGAGCTCGCGGCGGTGGAAGGCCGGGTCGTTGAAGGTGAGGTCGCCCTGGAAGAGTCCCACGAACACGAGTTTTCCGCCGTGCGTGGGCAGGCCGAAGGAGGCGTGCATCGACTGCGGGTTGCCGGTGGCGTCGAAGACCGCGGTGGGCATGTCGCCGTCGAACAGCGCGGGGAGAGCGTCGGCGGGCGGGGTGGCGAGCGGGTTGAGCGTGCGTTCGACACCGAGGCGGTCGCGGCAGAAGGCCAGGCGGGGTTCGCTCGTATCCATCACCACGAGACGGGCGCCGGTTTCCTGGACGAACTGGATCACGCTCAGGCCGATGGGGCCGGCGCCGACGACGAGCACGGTGTCGTCGCGTCCGAGCTCGGCGCGTTCCACGGCGTGGGCGCCGATCGAAAGCGTCTCGACGAGGGCGAGCTGCTCAAAGTCGAGGCGGTCGGAGCGGTGGACCTTGGCGGCGGGCACGGCGACGAACGGGCGCATGCCGCCGTCGACATGCACGCCCATGACCTTGAGCTCGCGGCAGCAGTTGGGTTTGCCGCGGCGGCAGGCGACGCAGCGGCCGCAGTTGAGGTAGGGCTCGACGGAGCAGCGGTCGCCGGGGCGGAGGTTCGAGTCGGGGGCGCGGGACTCGACCACCTCGACGCCGAGCTCGTGGCCGAGGATGCGCGGGTAGGTGAAAAACGGTTGGCGTCCGCCGAAGGCGTGGATGTCGGTGCCGCAGATGCCGATCTGGCGGACCCGCACGAGGACTTCGCCCGCGGCGGGCTCGGGTTGCGCGGCGTCGATGGCGGCGAATTCGCCGGGCTGGTTGAGGACGATGGAGAGCATGATCAGGCGAGCACGGGATCGCGGTTCTCGGGGCGGCCGCGGGTGAAGTTGTGGTTGTGGACGGGCTTCAGGATCCGGAGGACCTCGGCCATGAGGTCGTAGTCGACGGGGTCCATGGCATACCTGACGTTGCGGCGCATATTCTCGGGGTTTGCCGAGCCAACGAGCGTCGTGGCGATGCCGGGGTGTCCGATCGAGAACTGGACGGCGAGCTTGACGATGTCGGCGCCGACCCGGCGGCAATAATCGACGGCCTCCCGGGCGCAGGCGACGAGGGGGGCGGGAGCGGGGTGCCAGGAGGGGACGCCGCGTTCGGTGAGCAGGCCCATGCCGGTGGGCGACGCGTTGATGACGCCGACGTCGCGGTTTTGGAAATACGGGATGAGGCTCGCGAGCGAGTCGTCGTTGAGCTCGTAGTGGCAGAACGAGAGGATAGTCTCCACAAGCCCCGGCGGGCAGCGGTCGATGATGGCGGGGAAGATTTTCAGGGGCAGGCCGGTGATTCCGATGTGCCCGATGCGGCCCTCTGACTTGAGGCGGGCGAGTTCGGGGAGCGTCTCGTCGACGATCTGGTTGATGTCGGCAAATTCGATGTCGTGGCACTGGAGCAGGTCGATGTAATCGACGCCGAGACGCCTGCAGCTCTCGTTGAGACTCTGGCGGACGCGGGCAGCGGAGAAATCGAACTCGCCCTCGCCGTACTGCCCAACCTTGGTGGCGAGAATGTAGCGGTCGCGCGGGATGCCGGCCAGGGCCTTGCCGAGCACGGTCTCCGCCTTGGTGGCGCCGTAGTAGGGGGAGACGTCGATGAAGTTGATGCCGAGGTCCAGGGCGACGTGGACGGTGCGGATGGCCTCGCCCTCGTCGATGGAACGGAAGACTCCGCCCAGGGAGGAGGCGCCGAAGCCGAGTTGGGAGACGGTGAGACCGGTGCGGCCGAGCTTGCGGTAGTGCATGCGCGTCAGGATTGGATTCCGTAGATGCGGGCGGCGGTGTCGCCGAAGAGGGAGGCTTGTTCGGACTTCGAGAGACGTGCGGCGCAGGACTCCACTGCGGAGACCCAGGCACGGTGGTCGGTGGCGACGAGGCAGACGGGCCAGTCGGAGCCGAACATCACGCGGTCGGCGCCGAAGGACTCGAGCGTGCAGTCGAAGTGGACGCGGATCATCTCCTGGGACCAGCGCCAGTCCGGGACCTCCGTGACGACGCCCGAGAATTTGCAGGCGACATTGGGGCGGCGGCCGAGTTCGCGGAAGTGTCGCAGCCATTCGGGGTCGACGGCCTGGGTGACGATCGGTTTGGCGATATGGTCGAGAACGAAGGACTGGTTGGGGTGGCGGTCGACGAAGCGCAGCGCGGCGGGCAGCTGGTGGGCTTTGACGAGGAGGTCGTACACCAGACCGCGGGCGGTGAGCTGGTGAATGCCGGCGTTGAAGGCGGCGCCGTCGAGGAACGCGGGATCGGGTTCGGCCTGGACGACGTGTCGGACGCCGCGGAACCGGGGATTGGCGCAGAGTTCTTCGAGACTCGCCGCGAGCGAGGGGGAGGCGAGCGGGGCCCAGCCGACCACGGCCTTGATCGCCGGGTGGTTTGCGGCAAGCGAGAGCAGCCAACGCGATTCGTCGACCGATTGCCGGGCTTCGACTGCGACTGAGCCGTCGAAACCGGAACTGGCGAGCAACGGGGCGAGGTCCGCCGGCAGGAAGTCGGCTCGGATGCGGCGCATCGAGTCGTCGATCCAGTCGTAGTGGGCGGCGTTGTGGGTGTAGTCCCAGAAGTGCTGGTGGGAGTCGATTCGCATGGGGCGGGAGGATTGGGAAATTGGCCCGGAGACCCTACCAGATCCGGCGCCATCGAGGAATGGCGGTTTTTCTCCGATCCATGACGATAATTGACCGAAAATGTCCTTGGCGCTCAGGCGCGATGAACAAGGAACCAATCGATAATTGACGAAATGGCCTGCGAATCGTGGGCTCTCCGCATGGCGAACAGGACACGGGGGCGGCTGCCCGAATACTTTTCAAGCCAGGTGCGTACGGCGCGGCGGTTTTATCTGAACCTGAAACCTCGGACGGGCGGACCGTTGACGGTGGTGAGTGGGGGGTGGGAGCGGTGTTCGGACGATTATCGAATCGCCCGCGCTTCGTTTCCGTATTTCGGAGTTGAGTACGTTGCCGGCGGGGCGGGCACGCTTCGGATGGGGGGGCGGGAACATGCACTGGGGCGGGGAACCGCCTACTGTTATGGCCCCGGGGTTGGGCACGAGATTGCCAACGCCCCGGGCGAGCGGCTGGCGAAGTACTTCGTGGATTTTGCCGGGAAAGGGAGCTTGCGGCTCCTGACTGAGTGCGGGCTTGCGCCGGGGCAGGTGCGGGTGGTGGACCAGGCGGAGGCCGTGGAGAAGGCCTTCGAGGATCTGGTGCGGGCCGGTTTGTCGACGGGGGATCACGCCGCGCGGATCACGGCGCTCCACCTCGAGATCCTCCTGGTGACGCTCTCGGAGCACGGGGCGGGCACGCGGTCGGGCGACGAGCGGGCGAGGGCGACCTTTGTCCGGTGTCGCGACACGATCGAGGCGCGATTCCTGGAGCTCGAGTCGGTGACGGCTGCGGCTGCGGCGTGCCACGTGGATGCGGCCTACCTGTGCCGCCTGTTCGCGCGCTACTCGCCGGCCTCTCCGTACCGGTTTCTCCAGCGCCTGCGCATGAACCACGCGGCGGCGCGGCTGGAGGACGGCGGGAGCCTCGTGCGGGAGGTGTCGGCCGGGATGGGGATGGATCCGTTCCACTTTTCCCGCGTGTTCAAGCGGGTGCACGGACTGTCGCCGCAGGCATTCCTGCGGCGACGGACCAGCGGGTAGCGGGGCGGCCGCCGGAGGCCGGGCGTATCCGGCGGCGCATGACGGTCAGTCCAGCGGCGTCAACCGGATGTTACGGAACTCCATCGGAGTGCCCTCAAACTGGATACCGATTGGGCCGGAGGTGAAGCGGCAGCCCTCGATCCGGTTCTGAAGCACGCCGTTGACGGTGGCGAGGATTTCGCCGCCGCGGCAGACGATGTCGCAGCTGTTCCATTCCCCGGCGGGACGCTCGCTGTCGGGCATGAGATGGCTGCGCAGGGGAACCCGGGCCCCGGGGGGTGTGGTGAGCGGCGTGGCGAACGGCGCCCCGGCCATGGGCAGCACGTCGCCCACGTAGCCGTGCTTGAGCTGGATCTGGTAGCTCAGGGGCCACACGCGGTCCATGGGCCCCGACGAGACATGCAGCAGGATGCCGCCGTTTCCGGTGTGTCCGGCCCAGCGCCATTCCACATGGAGACGGTAGTTGGCGAAGGAGGCGCGGGTTTCGATGAACCCCGAGGGCTTGCCGGCGATCCACAGGACACCATCCGGACCCAGGTGGCAGACGTTGGCCATTTGGGTAGCGGGCTCCGAGATGAGCCGCCAGCCGGACAGGGAGGAGTCGGTGAGGAGCGAGACGGAGTGTGCGCCGCGGGCCTCCGCGCCAGCCTTCGCCCGGGCGAACGGAACGAAGGCGAGCAGGGCGGCCAATGCGGCCGCCATCGTCGCGAGGGGCAGTTTCATTGCTCCACGGAATAGCTGACGGAGAGAGGTGCGCGGATGCGCGCGGTGCACTCGGACACGTAGGTGTTCCAGGCCTTTTCGGTGGTGAATTCCCCCGCCTTGGACCAGCCGGCGCCGGCGTAGTAGGTGATGGCCTTGCCCGGAGTCACGCGGGTGAGCACGAGGTCATTGTGGGCATCGGAGGCGTAGCCCGTGAATTCGGGGCCGGGCACGATGACGGCGGTGCCGAGGGAGCCGTTGGTCTTCTGGACGCACCACTGGGCGAGAGCGCCGTCGGCGGGCAGCTTCGTGAGCGTGGTGACGGGATCCTGGCCCTTGTCAGCGGATTTCTTGTTGAGGCCGATGGCGACGTCGAGCGTGGGGGTGGAGCCGGAGACGACCTCGAAGGTGCTGTCGATCCGATCGAGGTTATGGCCTGCGTCGACGGTGAAGCGTTTGACCTCGGTGACGCGGACTCCGTGTGCCTCCCAGGGCGCGTAACTGAACTCGAAAATGGTCCGGATGGGTCCGTTCGCGAGGATCTTCCAGGTGGTGTAGTTGCGGCTGACCGCGAGCGAGTGACCGTCCCAGATTCCGGTGCCGCCGCAGCCGCGGGTGGAACCTGTATTGTACATGTCCATACCCTCGCCCTCGTCGATGTGGTAGTGATTGTGACCCTTGTTGTACCAGCGGTCGACGATCGGGTAGGTGACGCGCTTGCACCAGACGTCGAGGCCCGAGGAGATCAGGTATTCGGTGCCCGCGAGGGCGCGGTTGGCGAGGGCCTGGCCGTAGGCGCGGTGGCCGATCTTGTCGTTTTCCCAGGCGAAGTCATCGAGGCGCTCCGGGATGTAGCGGGCGTAGGTTTTCGTCGGAAAGACGGGGGCGACCTGGGCGATCTTCTCGATGGTGAACACGGCCGAACTTTCGCCCTTGGCGAAGTCATGCTGGAAGAGCAGGTCGCCGTAGCCGAGGCCGACGTTCTGCGTGTCCTTGGCGAGCGGATTGATGTTCGTGACCTGATAGGCGAGGTCGTGACCCTGGGCGTCGTGCACGGCGAGGTGCTGGAGCAGGGCGCCGGGGAGGGCCCGCTCGATCTCGCTCCAGGGGACCGAGATCGTTTCGGACGGACGGGCGATGGAGGTCAGGGGATTCGAGACCGTGACCACGAGCCGGGCGCCGGACTGGGCCGATGCCATGGCGGCGCCGAGGAACAGACCGACGACACCGGCGAAGAGTTTGACGTGGCGGAAACGCGCGGCGCGCGGCGAGGAGAGGTCGAGGCGGTTGGCCGTGACCTGGGCAGGTTGCAGGGAGCTCATGGGGAAAGGAGCGATTGGGATTTCAGTGACCAAAAAGTTCACGAATGAATAAAGAGTGCACGGGTGAAACTGACACGGTGAGGCAACAAGAAACTGAGGGGGAAAATGGTTCGCGGTGACTGGAGAGAGGCGCGTGCCGCGGCGGGCTCAGGCGGAGCCGTTATAGCCGATCAGCTGGGAGAGTTCGGTGGCGACTGCGCGGACCTTGGTGGAGATCTCGGGGATACGATCGAGGGAGAAGCGGAGGGTGGAGGCGGTGATGCCGAGGGCGGCGACGACGGAGCCGTCGGCGCTGAAAACGGGGGCGGCCAGACAGCGAACGCCGGCGTTGAATTCCTCGTTATCCAAGCTGAATCCGCGCTCCCGGGTGAGGTCGGCTTCGCGCTGGATTTCGCGGAGGTCGACCATCGTGTTGGAAGTATGCCGGGTCGGGGGCTCGCGCGTCAGGATCCCCGGGATGTCCCTTTGATGGAGGAAGGCGAGGAAGACCTTTCCGGTGGACGAGCAATGGAGCTCGGCCAGGAATCCTGGGCGCGAGGCTGCGCGCAGTGGGTGGGCGCTGTCCTGGACCGCGACGATGAGGGAGCGCTCGTCGCAGGGGACCGCGAGGTGGGAAGTTTCGTCGGTGATCGCGGTGAGTTTCTGGAGCAGCGGCAGGGCCAATACCCTGACCTCGGTGGCGGCGAGCGCGGCGGATCCGAGCTGAATCAGCATGGGGCCAGGCTTGAAGCGTCCGTCCTGCTTTCTGACAAACCCCTCGAGGTGCAGTGTTGTCGTGATTCGCAACGTGGTCGTTACCGGCACCTTGAGCATCCTGGCGAGATCGGCCACCTTGAGGCCCTCGGGGTGGCGGCCCAGCAACTTGAGAATCCGGCAGGCGTTGCGCAGGTTCGGAATCACGTAGCGTTCGCCGGTGGCTACATCGGGGCGTTGGGTCAGGGCGGACACGAGGGAAGAGCGTTGGAATGGCTTTGCAGTTCACCCCAGGCGCGAGGAGGCGCACGGGAAGCACGCAGAGAATGATTGGGCGCTCGTCGGTGATAGATTCATGCCTAAACGTGAATTTCAAGAATGAAACGTTTGGGTTGAGACAGGCAAAATTATTATGTTAATTACGTATAAAGAACCAGTTAATTGATCGCTGGTGTCTTATGCGCAACGGTGACGCAATAAGTCCGTTGGAGGTTTTTCCGATCGTGATTCTAATGCTCCTCACAAGCCAACGTTTTGGTTTGCCACTTTCCCTCACGAATTCGCTAATGAATTAATAGTTCATTGGTGAATTTTTCCCCTAGTTCATTCCCTTTGCCTTCCCCCGGCTGGCTCCAAGTCCAGCCCGGCAACCGTTTCCCATCCCCGGTCTGTTTTCCCCTGTCGTGTCGTCGCCCAACCGGGTGGCGATGCGCCTATCCCGCGCCCGGCTGTCCACTCGGACGGCACGGGCACATCCCCGAACACAAACAGAACCCTGCCACCATGGACCGATACGCTAAATCGACCCCCCCCACACACCACGAGACACAACCCACCAACCCGAAATCCCCAACCCTGATCAACCTGATCCAGAAAACATCCCGCTGGATGCTGTTTGCCGCGGCCGCCCTCTGCCTGCAGCCGGCGATTTCTCGCGCGGCGGGTGCGGCGACCGGTACGATCTCCGGTCGCGTGCTCAACACGGACACCGGCAAATACCTGAACAACGCCCGGATCGAGGTCGAAGGCACCCACCTTCAGACCTTCACCAACAAGTTCGGAGAATACGAACTCGACAACGTCCCGGTCGGACCGGTCAAGGTGGACATCTTCTACACCGGCCTGAGTCGGCAGACGCTCTCGGTGAACGTCGCGGCGGGCCAGACTGCGCAGCAGGATGTCTCCATGAGCTCCAGCGCCGAGGGCGGCGCGATCAAGCTCGACGCGTTCGTGGTCGCCGCGGCGAAGGAGACGGACCAGAGCTCCATCGCGATCAACGAGGAGCGGTTCGCGCCGAACCTCAAGACTGTGGTCTCGACCGACCAGTTCGGCGACATCGTCGAGGGCAACATCGGCGAGTTCGTGAAGTTCCTGCCGGGCATCTCTGTGGGCTACACCGCCTCCGACGTGCGCAACGTCTCGGTTCGCGGCGTCGGCTCCCAGTACACGGCGATCATGCTCGACGGGTACCGCGTCGCGAGCGCGGACTCCGGCAACGTGAAATACTCGAGCACCGGCGGCGGCTCCCGCACGACCGAGCTCGAGCAGATCTCGATCAACAACGCGGCCCGCACGGAGATCGTGAAGTCGCGCACGCCGGACCTTCCGGCCGACGCGCTGGGCGGCTCGCTGAACATGGTCAGCAAGAGCGCGTTCGAGTACGCGCATCCGGAGTTCAACTACCGCGTGCTGATGGCCATGAACAGCAACGCGAAGAAGCTGGGCGCGAGCCCCGGGCCGGCGAATGACGGCACGAGTCACAAGGTGCTCCCGAGCTTCGACTTCACCTACGCCCTGCCGGTGAACAAGCACTTCGGCATCACGCTGAGCTTCCTCGACTCGAACATCTTCAACGTGCAGTACCGCTCCAATCCGCAGTGGACGCCCAACGGCACCCACAGCAATGTGAGCGGGGCCCCCTCGAACTTCGCGACCGATCCGTACCTCGAGAAGTACACGGTGCAGGACGGCCCGAAGACGACCCATCGCAAGGCGGCGGAGTTCACGGCCGACTGGAAGCTCTCGGACCGCGACCTGATCTCGCTGCGCGTCCAGGACAACTTCTACTCCTCGTTCTTCGGAAATCGTAACATCAACTTCGATACCGGCACGACGATGCCGCTGGCTTACACCCAGACGGCCACCAACGGCGCGCTGGGCAAGGGCAAGGTGAACTTCGGCTCCTCGTTCCGCCACAAGTTCGGCGTCACGTACAACCTGGGTGCCGACTACACGCACACGGGCGAGGACTGGACCTTCAACGCCGGCATCAACTTCTCGCACGCGTCGGCCCACTACCAGGACGCGAACGAGGGGTACTTCGACTCGGTCACCTACCAGATCAGCAGCGCCACGGTGAACTACGGCATGTTCAACGGCATCGCCCCGCAGCAGATCCAGGTCTTCGACAAGTCGGGCAAGGACACGCTCGGCAACGTCTTCGACGTGCGCAACCCGAACTACAAGATCACCAAGGTCGAGAACAACCCGGTCTCGGCGGCCGATTCGTTCTTCACGCAGCAGGCCAACTTCAAGCGCGACTTCGACTGGGCGATCCCGACGAAGATCAAGTTCGGCGGGCAGCTGCAGTTCGAGCACCGCGACGTGCGCAACAACAAGATCGACTGGACCCCGACCGGCGCCCTCGCCGCGGCCGGCGCCGCCGGCGCTTACAACCTGGTCGACAGCACGTACAACGTCGCGCCCCCGTACATCCCGTACCCGGTCGTGTGGCCGAGCCAGTCGAAGCTGTACAGCCTGTACCTGAGCAATCCGTCCCTGTTCTCGCCCTCCTCGTCCAACGAGCAGCAGCGCATCCTCGGCTCTCTGCTCTTCAAGGAGCTGATCAGCGCCGCCTACATGATGGGCGACTCCCAGATGTTCAACAGCAAGCTGCGCCTGGTGTACGGCGTGCGCTTCGAGCAGACCACCGACGAGGGCTACGGCCCGCTGGCGAAGAAGACCGGATCCTCGACCACCTACGTCGAGCGCGGCGCGTTTGCGAAGAACACCTACAACGGCACCTATCCGAGCATTTCCGCGGTGTACAACATCACGGACAACCTGCTGCTGCGCGCCGCCTATGACCGCGCGGTCGGCCGTCCCGACCTCGCTAACATCGTCCCCAACGTAGCCCTGCCCGACAGCGCCTCGACCGGCGCGGCGATCGGCGTGTCGAACCCGCTGCTCAAGCCCGAGCAGGCGAACAACTACGACCTGTCGCTCGAATACTACTTCAAGCACGCGGGCGTGCTGTCGCTGGGCGTGTTCCGCAAGGATTTCACCGGCTTCTGGGGGCAGAACAACGTCACGGGCCCCGAGGCTCTGGCGATCCTCAACAGCCTGGGCGTGCCCAACGGCCAGGACTACCTGGACCAGGGCGACTACGTGAGCACGATCGTCAACTCCGGCACCGCGCACATCACCGGCGTCGAGTTCAACTACCGCCAGTCGCTCGAGCAGCTCTCGCAGTTCACCCGGCACCTCTCGGTGTTCGCGAACGCGACGGGCCTGCACCTGCAGGGGGCCGCCAACGCCGACTTCAGCGCGTTTGTCTCGAAGACGATCAACTGGGGTCTCGCGTACGACAACCGCCGCGTGAGCGCGAAGTTGAACTTCAACTACCGCGGCCGCGAGGTGGACGCTCCGACGACGGTCAACGGCGTCGTGTACCAGGAGTACTTCTCCCCGCGCCTGTACCTGGACGCCAACCTGGTGATCCGCCTGACGAAGCGCTTCTCGCTGTTCATCAACGGACGCAACCTCACGGACGTCCCGCAGGACGACCAGCGTTACGCCCCGGGCATCACGCCGGACTATGCGCGCCTCTACCGCCGCGAGATGTTTGGCACGGCGTACACGTTTGGTATAAAGGGCTCCTTCTGAGGAGACCGCCCCGCGCGGCCCGATCCGCTTTTTTTCCGCCTATGAAAATGCATGAAAGTCTGTATCCCGCCGTGGCAACCGCCGCGGAATCCGAAGCGCTCCGCAGGGAGTTCCTGATTCCCGGCCTATTCACCTCCGGGGAGGCGCATTTTCATTATTGGGAGACGGATCGGACCGTGGTGGGCGGCATCGCGCCGCTCGGTGCGGACATCGCGCTGCCCTGCCCCGCGGAGCTGCGCAGCGCGCACTTCCTCGAGCGCCGGGAGGCGGGCGTCATCAACCTGGGCGGCCCCGGCGCCGTCCAGGTCGACGGCGTCGACCACGCGATGGCGCGCCTGGACGCCCTGTACCTCGGGCGTGGCGCCAGGAATGTCGTCTTCCGCTCGGCGTCCGCGAAGGACCCTGCGCTGTTTTACCTGCTGTCGTATCCCGCGCATGCCGCGTATCCGGTTCGCCATGTCGCGATCGCCGACGTGAAGGGCGACGCGCTGGGTTCGGTGGAGACCTGCAACCAGCGCACGCTGTACAAGCTGATCCATCCGGGAGCGTTTCCGACCTGCCAGCTCGTGATGGGCGTGACCCGCCTCGCCACCGGGAGCGTTTGGAACACGATGCCTCCGCACACGCACCTCCGCCGTTCGGAGGTCTATCTCTACTTCGACGTGCCGTCGGACCAGGCGGTGTTCCACTTCATGGGCCGGCCTCAGGCGACGCGGCATCTGGTGCTGCACAATCATGACGTCGTGCTCTCCCCGCCGTGGTCGATCCACAGCGGCGTCGGCACGCGCAACTATAGTTTCGTCTGGGGCATGGGCGGCGAGAACCAGGAGTTCGCCGACATGGACCCCGCTCCGATCGCCGAGCTGCGCTGACGCCATGAGCTCGACGATTCTCGACCAATTCCGACTGGACGGCCGCGTGGCGGTCGTCACCGGCGCCTCCCGCGGCCTGGGCGCCGCGCTTGCGATCGGCCTTGCCGAGGCCGGCGCCGACGTCGCCCTGGTGGCGCGCGGCGACCTGGCGCGGACCTCCGCCGCGATCCGCGCGCTGGGACGGCGCTGCCTGGAGCTCACGCACGACGTCGGTGACCCCGCCTCAGCGGAGGCGATCGTCGCGGAGACCGTGGCCGGCCTGGGCGGTGCGGACATCCTCGTGAACAACGCGGGCATCATCCGCCGCGCGCCGTTCGTCGAGTTTTCCGATGCCGACTGGCGCGACGTGCTGGCGGTGAACCTCGACGCGCCGTTTCGGCTGAGCCGCGCTTTTGCGCGCCGCCTGGTCGAACAGAAGCGCCCGGGAAAGATCATCCACATCGCCTCGATGCTGTCCTACCAGGGCGGCATCCGAGTGGCGTCGTACACGGCGGCAAAGAGTGCGTTGAACGGGCTGACGAAGCTCATGGCCAACGAACTCGCGCCGCATGGGATCAACGTCAATGCGATCGCCCCGGGCTACATGGCGACGGACAACACGGCGGCGCTCCAGGCCGATCCGGCGCGCAACCGGGCGATCCTCGACCGCATCCCGGCTGGTCGCTGGGGTACGCCCGACGACTTGAAGGGGGCGGCCGTTTTCCTTGCGAGCGACGCGTCCTCGTACCTTCACGGGTTCACGGTGGCGGTCGACGGCGGTTGGCTCGCGCGTTGAATCGTTCCCGTCCGACCCGCGCGCCCCATGGGTTTCCGCACCGCCGATCCTGCCACGCCACGGGGCGTCGTCCGGGTCGGTGGCGGGCTTGTGCGCAACGATGGGACCGCGCGGGTACTGGGCCGTCGCGTGGAATTCTCCCATGAACCTTTGGCGCCGGCCGCAGGACCGGCCCGCCCGTCTCAATCAGGAGTACCGATGAGGCGGCGTGGGCATTCGGTCCTGCTGCTAGGGGGCAGCCGGCCGGTCCGGCTCCTGCGGCCGTCCGCCTTCTCAGTTCACTTCCCAAAACCCTCCCGATCATGATTCGTCTGACCCCTCGATTCCTGCCCGTACTTGGACTGCTTGCCTGGTGTGCCACCGCACGTGCGCAGGCACCCGTTCGAACCTTTGACGGGGCGACGCCCCTGGCCTGGTCTGAGCGCATGGCGGATTCTGAGATGGCGCGCCGGGGCGACTCTCTGGAGGCGGGCCACGATCATGCCCGCTGGGATTATTCCCCTGCGGTGCTCGACCTCGGCCTGTGGCGCCTGGGTGAGGCGACTGGCAATCATGCCTACGAGGAGTTTGCTGCGCGGGCGATCGGCTCGTTTGTGCGACCCGACGGCAGCATCATCGGATTCAAGCCCGCTGGGCATACGCTTGACGCGATCAACCCGGGCAAGGTGGTGCTCCTGCTGGCGGCGAAGACCCGCGAGAAGCGGTTCGACCTCGCGGCGCACGCCCTCCGGGCCGCGCTCGCGGAGCAGCCGCGGACGAAGGAGGGCGGTTTCTGGCACAAGGAGCGTTATCCAAATCAAATGTGGCTCGACGGCATCTACATGGCCTCGCCGTTCCTGGCGCGGTATGCGGAGCAGTACCATGAGCCGGCGCTTTACGACGACGTGGCCAACCAGATCCTTCTGGTCGACCGCCACCTGTACGATCCCGCGACCGGGTTGTATTGGCACGCCTGGGACGAGGCGCGCACCCAGCCCTGGGCCGATCCCAAGACCGGACATTCCCCGAATTTCTGGAGCCGGGCGATAGGCTGGTATGCCATGGCGATTGTCGATTCGCTCGATCATTTCCCGGCCGGGCAGCCCAGGGTCCCGGCGATCAAGGCTGCCCTCGCCCGGGTCGCCGACGGCATCGCACGCTGGCAGGATCCCGCCACGGGCCTGTGGTGGCAGGTGACCAACGAGGGCGGGCGCAAGGGCAACTACCTGGAGGGCTCGGCGTCCTCGATGTTCGTCTATGCCCTGGCGAAGGCTGTCAACGCAGGCTACCTCCCGCGCGACCGCTATCTCCCGACGATCCTGCGCGGCTACGAGGGCCTGGTGCACACGCTCGTGAAGCCGGGCGCGGACGGGCGCATCAGCCTGGAGCAGATCTGCCAGAGCGCGGGCCTCGGCTACCGCAACTCCGAAGGCCGCGTGCGCGACGGGTCGTTCGATTACTACGTCAGCGAGCCGATCGTCGCGAACGATCCCAAGGGCACGGGCCCGTTCATCATGGCGGGCATCGAAGTCCAGAAGCTGCTGGATGGATCGACGGGCTCTTCCGTGGTCGACTGGAGCGCGCTGCCGGGGATCCTGGCGCGGATCCATGCGCCGACCTTCCCGGACCGCGATTTTCCGATCACCGCCTACGGCGCCAAGCCCGGCCAGGACTGCACGGCGGCGATTCACGCCGCGATCGCGGCCTGCGCCGCCGCGGGCGGCGGGCGCGTGGTGGTTCCCGCCGGCGACTGGCTGACGGGCGCGATCCGGCTGCAGAGTCATGTCAATCTTCACGTTTCGAAGGGCGCCACGCTGCGCTTCTCGACCGACCCTGCCGCGTATCCAACCGTTTATACGCGCTGGGAGGGCGTCGAGTGCATGAACTTCTCCGCGCTCATCTACGCGTACGGTCAGCAGGACATCGCGGTGACCGGCCAAGGCACGTTGGATGGCCAGGCCTCGGATGAGAACTGGTGGGCGTGGAAGCATCGGCGCACCGACCGCGACCATCTCAACGAACTCGGCCAGGCCGGCGTGCCGGTGAAGGACCGCGTCTTCGGCCTCGGCCATTACCTGCGTCCGAACTTCATCCAGACCTACCGCTGCCGCAATGTGCTGCTCCAGGGCGTCTCGATCGTCCGCTCGCCGATGTGGGAACTCCATCCGGTGCTCTCCGAGAACGTCACGGTCGACGGGGTTCAGATCCATTCCCACGGTCCGAACAACGACGGCTGCGATCCGGAGTGCTCCAAGGACGTGCTGATCGAGAACTGCGTGTTCGACACGGGCGACGATTGCATCGCGATCAAGTCGGGCCGCAACAACGACGGGCGGCGGGTCAACGTCTCCTCGGAAAACATTGTCGTCCGCAACTGCACCATGCAGGACGGTCACGGCGGCGTCGTCATCGGTAGCGAGATCTCGGGCGGCTGCCGCAACGTATTCGCCGAAAACTGCACGATGGACAGCCCCCACCTCGACCGCGCCCTTCGGATCAAGTCCAATGCCAGCCGCGGCGGCGTCATCGAAAACATCTTCATGCGCAACGTGCACGTCGGGCAGGTGGCCGAGGCGATCCTGACGGTGGATTTCATGTACGAGGAGGGGCCGCACGGGGACTTTCCCCCCGTAGTCCGCAATGTGCGCCTGGACCACATCACCAGCGAGCACAGCCCGCGGGTCATGTGGATTGCCGGATTTCCGGCCGCGACCATTGACGACATCCGGTTCGACGATTGCCTGTTCAAGGGCGTCAAGTCCGCAGAGGTTGTCTCGGGCGCCGAGCGCATCGTGCTCGACCATGTGACCATCGTTCCGGAGCGCCACGCCCGAAGCCTCAATTCACGTCCCCCCGAAAAACCGGCCCGAAAACCCTGACCACCGGGCCCCTCACAACCAGGCGTCATCCGACGCCGTACTCCCTGCAACTCCCCCTATGAACAAGCTGAGTCAGCTCAATGAACAAGTAGGCCGATACCGGTGGACCATCTGTGCGCTGGTCTTCTTTGCAACGACGACCAACTACCTCGATCGAAACGTCCTCGGCCTGCTCAAGGACACGCTCTCCGCGCACGGCGTGTTCGGGCCGGACAAGGCGGGGCAGGAGCTGAACTACTCGGCCGTGGTGATCTGTTTCCAGATCACCTATGCGATCGGCATGATCCTGGCGGGCCGCCTGATCGACAAGGTCGGTACGAAGCGCGGGTATGCGACTTCGCTGATCGGCTGGAGCGTGGCGTCGATCGGCCATGCACTGGCGACCTCGACGTGGAGCTTCGGGTTCTGGCGCGGCGCGCTGGGCCTGTCCGAGGCGGGCAATTTCCCGGCGGCGAACAAGGCGATCGCGGAGTGGTTTCCGAAGAAGGAGCGTGCGTATGCAACGGGCCTCTACAACTCGGGCGCCAATGTCGGCGCGATCGTGGCCCCGCTGTTCGTGCCCTTCGTGGCGCGGGCCTGGGGCTGGGAGTGGGCCTTCGTGATCACGGGCGTGATCGGCCTGACCTGGATCGCCTTCTGGCTGAGAATGTACGGCAGTCCGGCGGAGAAGGTGAAGTCGGGGCATCTGAGCCAGGCGGAGTACGACTACATTCACAGCGACCGCGACGAACAGGCGATCGCGGCGGCGCCGGCCGAACCCAGACTCACGTGGAAGCAGCTGATCGGCGTCCGCCAGTCGTGGGCCTTCATTTTTGGGAAGTTCATCACGGATCCGATCTGGTGGTTCTTCCTGTTCTGGCTGCCGGCCTACCTTTCGGGTGAAAACGCCAGCAAGGTGAAGACCTATCTCGCGGCGCATCCGGGCTACACGGGACCGCACTCCGCGATTCCGGGCGTGATCAGCTGGGAGATCGCGGTGGCGTTGGTCTACACCGTTTCCACCGTCGGCTCCATTTTCGGCGGCTGGCTGCCCAAGCGTTTCATCCATGGCGGCATGACGGTGAATCGCGCGCGCAAGCTCGCGATGTTCATCTTTGCGGTGCTCCCGCTATCGGTCCTGCTCGCCTCGCGGCTGGGTCAGATCAGCACCTGGCTGGCGGTGGCAGTGATCAGCATCGCCTGTGCGGCGCACCAGGCCTGGTCGGCGAACATCTTTGCGACGGCTTCGGACATGTTCCCCAAGCGTGCAGTGGCGTCGGTCACGGGACTCGGAGGCATGTCGGGCGCGGTGGGCGGCATCCTGATCGCATGGCTGGCCGGCGAATTGCTGGCGCATTTCACCGCACTGGGCCACATCGATGTCGGTTATGGCATCCTTTTTGTGATCTGCGGGTCCGCGTACGTGGTGGCGTGGGTGATCATGCACTTGTTCGCGCCGCGCTTTGAGCCCGTGAAGCTCTGATCCCTCGCGCAACGATGAACGACGCCATCCTGGCATTTTCGGCCGCGAGGCAACCGCTTCCGGCCGCACCCGGGATGGCGGTGTGGCGCGGCCCCGTTGGGTGACATGGCGCCCGGTGTCCAGTGGAGCGACCGCAGCCGTGGGACGGCGGCGGTCGGACGGAGCTCGGATCCGCTCCGCGCGGGTTCGCCCGGGGTGAGCCGGCTGGCGGCGCTGCTTGCGTTTGCGGCAGCCCGCCTGGCGGCGACGCCCGCGCCGCCGGTCGAGGGCATCCAGCCTCCGGCCGTGGCGATGGATGCGTTCCAGGTGTCGGCGCAGTCGGACGACGATTCCTACGATGACACCGGCATGGGGTCGGTGGAGGAGGAGATGCAGGATTCACCCTTCGCCAACGAGCTCACGCAGACCCTCGATCCGGAGCTCGACGACGACCTGGATGCGGACACGGACGATGCGCTGGCGGTGACGAGCGGGGCCACCCCGGTGGAGCGGGCGATGGGGGAGGCGCGGTTGAACCTGCGCGGGTTTCCCACGCCGATGCTGAGAAACGGGTTCGTGCTGCTGGGCATTCCGGAGACGCTGAACACGGCGCGCACGGTGGTGATCCAGGGACCGCTCGTGCCGGTGCTGGGTCGCGCGGCGCCCGGTGGTATCCGAAACTACATGACGGCGCGCCCGAAGGCGCGGGCGGGCGTGTGGCTGAGCGGGCTCGCCACGAGCCACGACCGCCGGCAGGCCTCGGTCCAGGCGACCGGTCCGCTGGTGCCGAAGCACCTCTGGCAGCGCGTGGCCGCGACCTGGATGCAGCGCAACGGTCCGGAGGCGTTCGCGCGCCAGACCTTCCGCTCGTTGGACACCGGCCTGACCTGGAGGGAGGGGCGCAGGTTCAGCGCGATGCTCACGGGTGATTTCCTCGAGGTGGCGGCCGACGCGGCCCCGGGCATCCCCCAGTACCGGCCGGCGGCCGGAGGGAAGATCGCGGGGCCGTACCTTCCGCTTGCACATTTCAACGCAAACGGTCCGGACGCGGGCGTGCGGCGCCGCAGCACGACGATCGGGCTCCAGGTGGACAGCCAGCCGACGCCGAAGCTTTCGTTGAGGGCGGGCGTCGAGGGCTGGTCGAGGCATGTGACCCAGGACCGCTTCACGAGCGCCGTCTATTCCCTGGCGACGGGCCTGTTCGAGGGCACCCGCGAACCGCGGCACATCGACATGCCGCAGGATGCGTTGGCGGGGCATCTCGAGGCGACAGTGCGAACGACGATCCTGGGCATGGACCACAAGATTCTGAGCTCGGCGAGCTACACCCGCGGCGAGTACACGCGCGAGGAGCGGGCACTGCCCACGGCGGCGCGCGACGCGTTGCCGGCGGACGTCAGGCAGTTCGATCCCTACGCCCCCGACTTCTACCTGCCCGCCTATGATCCGTCGGTTTACAGCCGGATCACTGCGGATCGGCGCGAGACTGCGGGTTATGGGCCCGCCGAGCTGAGCGACCGGGTCGCAGTGGACGGCGGGCGCTGGGTGTTCACGTATGGCGCGCGATACGACGAGGTCGACCTGACGATCGACGATCGCAAGCCCGGCGCGCTGTTCCCGCGCTATTCGTCGAATCCGTCGCAGCTGAGTCATTTCGCCGGAGTGAACGTGCAGATCCTGTCCAACCGACTGCTGGCGTTCGCGAGCACCAGCACGGCGTTTGATCCGTCGGTCCAGGTCGATTCCCGCACTGGAAAGATCCAGCCGCCCGAAACGACGCTCGGCTACGAAGTCGGGCTGAAGGGCAGGTCGGCTGACCGGCACTGGGATGCGAACGGGGCGGTGTTCCTCCTGATGAACCGCGGCATCGCGCGGCGCAACCCGCTCTACGACGACCCGATCGCAGACGCCAATCAGACGCAGCCCCAGTTTGGCGCGGCTGCGGAGGAGCGCTTTGAGGGGGCGCGACTGCAGGTTCGCTGGCAGCCGACCCCGACGCTGACCGTCGGCATGAAGACGGTGTACGTCAACGCGGTGGCCACCCGTTCGCCGTCGCTTCCTGCGGAGGTGGGGCGCCCGCTGGAGCGCATGCCTGCCTTCACGGGCAGCCTGCGGCTGCTGTACCGTCCTGCGGCGCCGGTGTCCGGCTTCAACGCCGGTCTGGGACTCCAGGTGGTGGGGCGCTACGTGGCGACCTATGAAAATGCGACGCGGGCCTACCTTTCGTATCCGGGCTACGCGCTTGTGTCCGGCCAGCTCGGATACACCTGGCGCACGGCGCGCCGGATGCTGGCCCTGACGCTCGGCGTGCGGAATGCGCTCAACCGCGACCTGCTGGCCACCAACGCGCGGCTGGGGGCGGACCGCGAGTACTCGCTCTCGACCCGGCTGTTTTTCTGAACCCAGGCCGAGCGGGCCACATGAACAGAAGCCAACGAAGGAAGCGAAGACCAGACAGGTATGCCGGAATCGAGCGCATCGGACCGCTCACTGTGAGGCGAGTCGCCGGTTGGTTCCGCGAGTTCACGCTGTCAGTGGGTTACCATCCCTTGGGTGCCTTCGTCTCCTTCTGTTCCTGTCCCTGCCGGATTTAAGATCGAAGCCCCATGCACCCCACAAATGCTGCCTCTCGCATCCTCCGCCTCGCGTGTATTGGAATTGTGACGTCGCTTTGCGCTGCGGCCGTGCGGGCCTCGGAGTCCGTTGCCCCTTGGATCGTCGCCATGGACGTGCCGGCGGGCGCGGCCTTCGCCCCTGCAGTCGCCAGGGCGCTGCACGCCCCGATCCGCACCGTCGTCGACAAGCCGTCGCCTTCGCCGACCGGCGATCCGCACGACTATGTCAGTTACGCCCGCTATTTCTGGCCCAATCCGGTGCGCCCCGGGAGCCTGCCCTTCGTGCGGCGCGACGGGCACGTCAACCGCGAACAAGTCGACAAGGGCGACCGGGGTCGGCTCGGCCGGTTTGTGGAGACGGTGTCCGTGCTCTCCATGGCATGGCATCGAGATCATCGGGCGGACTGCGCGCGGCGCGCGGGTGAGTGGATCCGGGCGTGGTTCCTCGCGCCGGCGACGCGCATGAATCCAAACATGGACTACGCGCAGGTGCGGATCGGCCACAATCACAACCAGGGCAACCACACGGGTGTGCTCGATTCGCGCGGGTTCGCGGACGTCGTGGACGCCCTGCGCCTGCTCGACGGTTCGCCGGCGCTGGCCGCCGGCGAGCGCGTGGCGGTGCGGTCGTGGTTCGAGCACTACGACGACTGGCTGATGCGGGCGGAGCCGGCGCGGCTCGAACGTGAGGCCCGCAACAATCACGGCAGCTGGTACCTCGTCCAGGCGATCGCGATCGCGCGATATCTCGGGCGGGACAACGAGGCCCGCGCCCTGTGCCGCGAGGACGAGGCGCGCATCGCCTGGCAGATCAGGCCGGACGGCAGCCAGCCGCTGGAGCTGGTGCGTCAGGACGCCCTTGGCTACAGCGTCTTCAATCTCGAGGCGCAGCTCAGGGTGGCGAGCCTGGCCGAGGGCCTGGGGATCGACCTTTGGCGCTACAAGTCTCCGTCGGGGGCGAGCCTGCGCGGGGCGCTCGATGCCCTGCGTCCCTACAACGAACGGCCGTCCCGCTGGCCGGGGCGGGAGCTGGCAGCGCTCCATCCCGGGTTTCTGGATCCCCTGCTGGCGCAGGCGAAGGCTCTCGATGCGACAGGAACCTGAGCCCCGGATTTTGGCTTGGGTTGGCCCGGGGAATCGGGAACCTTGACGGGGATGCCCGCCGCTACCCTGAAGTCCTGGCTCAAGACGTTTCTGGAAAACCGCGGCCTGTACGTCCGCAAGATTGGAGGGCTCGCCCGCGGCGCCGACCTGTTCATCGATCTCGCGCGCCTCGGATTTTCGACGGACGGGGTGGTATTCGACGTCGGCGCGCACAAGGGCGAGACGGCCGCCTTGTTCAAGGAGGTCTGGCCTTCCGCCACCGTCTTCAGTTTCGAACCCGTGGCGGAGAACCATCGTGCTCTCTCGCGACGGGTTCAGGGGCTGACCGGCGTGCGCTGCTTTCACGCGGCGCTGGGCGCATCGGCGGGCACGGCGACCATTCACCTGGGAAGCGATTCTCAGACGCATCGCATCGATGGGAATCCCGACGGCGCCGGTGGATCGAGCCGCACTGAATCCGTCGCGGTGACCACGCTCGATGCCATTGTCGCGGCGGAACGCGTGAGCCGGATTCCCCTGCTCAAGATCGACGCGGAAGGTTACGAAATCCCCATCCTCGAGGGGGCGCGGCGGACCTTTGAGGCGGGACTTGTCGATTGGATCTTCGTGGAAGCGACGCTGGACCCCGGGGACATCCTGCACACGCCCCTCGCCACGCTGCAAACGGCGCTGGGCGCGCATGGGTTTCACCTGGTGGCGCTCTACGACCAGATGATTTGGAACAATCCCCTGCGGATGGCCTACGCGAACGCGTTATTCCGACGGGCGGAGCCCCGCTGAACACGCGGCTGGGAAGGGAGCCAGAACGCCTGGGAAATCAGGGCCGGTCGTCGAGGCCCGCCACGTAGAGTTCCTCCACCTTCTTGCGCGCCCACGGGGTTTTGCGCAGGAACTTGAGACTCGATTTGACGCTGGGGTCGTAGTTGAAGCAGCGGATATCGATGAGCCGGCCGAGTTGTTCCCATCCGTGACGCCGGACCAGCTCGGTGACGATGGCTTCGAGGGTGACGCCGTGCAGCGGGTCCTTGGAGGGTTGTGGGGGAGGGGACATGACTCGACACAAACGCCGGCGCGGCGCGCGGCAATCGCGGAGACGCGCGGCGAACTGGAAGTTCGCTTCCGGGGGAGCCTCGGGCAAGATCGCAGGTCACAGCCCGATCATGCGAACCTTGGTGCTCCTCCTGGCCTTTGCCCCGCTGCTTCATGCCAACGCGCTCGACGCGCTGAGGGCGCGGCTGGCGGGGCTTCAGCGTCCGCAGCCGGTCCGGGCGGTTGTCCAATACACTTTTTCGAGCCGCCAGGGGGACGGAGCCAGGGTGGAGCGTGGTTCTGCCTCGGCCGTGGCGGAGCTGGGACCGTCGGGACTCACGGTCTTCTGGGGCCGGGAGGTGCTGGGCCGGGCGGCCGCCGAACTGCAGGCGCATGATCGGAATCCGGAGATCCAGACTCCGGTGCGGCACATCCTTCAGGCGCTGGATGCGGGGCGCATCGACGAATACTTCAACGCGGCGGCGAGCCTCGGACGCCGGCTCGAGGATGCGAGCCTGACGGGCGACGCGGCGGCGACCTTCGAGGGCCGCCCTGCGCGCCTGTTGACGCTCAAACTCGAGCCCCGGCTCAGCGCGCAGGACCGCAAATACGTGAAACAGGCGGACCTCGTGGCGCGGGTGTGGATTGACGGGCAGGGCATTCCGCTTGCGGCGGAGACGGATCTCACGGTGAAGGGGCGCGCGCTGCTGGTCATCACTTTCCAGACGACCGAGCGTGATCGCTACCGGTTCAGGGTGACGGGCGGCAGGCTGCTGGTGGTCCGGCATGAGCGGGACTCGGACGGATCGGGCGGTGGGGAGCGGGGGCAGCGGTCCAGCGTCACGGAGCTCACCTACGAACCGATGGGAACGCCCCGGCGGGCGCAGTGAGCTCGCGGCGATTTTGTTGGTGCAGCGGGACGGACGGAATCTAGGCTGCGGCCCGATCCGGCCGGATTCCCGATGAGCCAACCCCTCGTATCGATCATCATTCCCTGTCACAACGCGGAGCCCTGGATCGCGCAGACACTCGATTCGGCGGTGGGGCAGACCTGGAGGAACCGCGAGATCATCGTGATCGACGACGGGTCGCGCGACCGCAGCCTCGAGATCGCCCGTGCGTATGCGCCGCTGCCCGGCGTGCGGGTGTTCACGCAGGAGAACCGCTCCGCGAGCTCGGCGCGCAACCGCGGCCTGGCCGAGGCGCGCGGGGACTACATCCAGTTCCTCGACGCGGACGACCTGCTGCACCCCGAGAAGGTCGAGATCCAGATGCGGCGTCTGCTCGAGGCGGGGCCCGGCCACCTCGCGTCGGGCGAGTGGGCGCGTTTCGAGGGCGACCCCGGAGGGACGGCGTTCGAAGAGTATCCGAATCATCGAGACATGGACGGCGTGGAGTTCCTGCAGGTCTTCTTCGAGGAGACGGCGATGATGCAGCCCGCGGCGTGGCTCGCCCCCCGCGCGCTTCTCGACGCCGCCGGCCCCTGGGACGAGCGGATCACGCTCAATGACGACGGCGAATATTTCTCCCGCGTGGTCCTGGCGGCGAAGCGGATCCTCTACTGTCCGGGGGCGCGCGTCTATTACCGCTCGGGACTGAAGGGCAGCCTCAGCCGGCGAAAGGACTCGCGTTCGCTCGAGTCGCTGATTCTTGCCAACCGCCTGATCGTGGACCGCCTGCTCGCGGCGGACGGATCCGAGCGCTCGCGTGCGGCGGCGGCCTATGCGTGGAAATGGGCGGCGTTTGAATTGTATCCGGGCCGGTCCGACCTGTGTCGGGAGGCCGAGCGCGAATGTCGGAGACTGGGAGGAAGCCCGCGTCCGATGCCGGCCGGCCCCGCGTTCCAGCGACTGGCGCGGATGCTGGGGTGGAAGCTCGCGAAGCGCCTGCGCGACCGGGTCAATCCGCGGCGGACCTGAGCCGGCCCCACCGAGGAGTTGCGCAACATCGATGAACCGATTCCTATTCGCGTGTCCATGAGCCGCAACCCACGCAAGGCCTTGTTCTCCTCCGCGAGCTACGCCCTCACGCCCGGCGGGGGCGGCGTGCAGCGCTGCACGAGGGAGTACCTGGAAGTGGCGCGCCTCGCAGGTTTCGAGGTGGAACTCCTGCCGTACGATGTCGACCAGAGCTTCGGCACCAAGGTCCGCCGCCGGCTGTTTCGCCGTCCGTACCACGACTTCCTCCCAAAACGCGCCGCCGACGACTGCCTGCGTGCGCTCGAGGCGAGTGACGCGGGCTGGCTTTTCCTCAACCAGGTCGAACCCGGACCGCTGGCTGTCGCGCTCGCGGGCCGGCTTCCCCCGGACGTGCGCGTGGCGATGCTCTCCCACGGACTGGATAGCAGCGATTTCGCCCATTACGCCCGGTTTCAGGCGGAGCAGAAGGGGCGGAATCCCGGCAGCGTCCGCGAGTCGTGGTGGCTCGGACGCCAGCTCTTCGAGGAGATGCGGCATCATCGCGCCTTCGACGTGACCTTCTGCCTCTCGGAGACTGATCTGTGGATTGCGCGCTGGCTGGGCGCCAGGGACGTGGTGCTGCTGCCGCGGGCAGTGGATTTTGCTCCCCTCGAGTGGAGTCCGGTCGACGGCAGGGTGGGCCATGTCGCCACCCTTGTTCACGCGCCAAACCTGGAGGGCCTGATCCTGCTGTGCGGGGAGATTGCGCGCCAGGGAGCCGGGAAACTACGCCTGCGGCTGATCGGCTCGCCCCGGGAGAAGGGCGCGTGGCTGGCCGCCCAGTATCCGTTCATCGACTATCTCGGACCGCTGAGCGACGAGGAGATGACCCGCGAGGCGGCCACCTGGTGCTGCTTCACGAATCCGATCTTCTGCTATGCGCGAGGCTGCAGCACGAAGCTCGCCGTCCCGCTGGGCTGGCGCCTGCCGGTGACGTCATCTCGGGCCGGCGCGCGGGGGTACCGTTGGGATGAGGAGCTTTCCCCGCTGTGCGACACGCCCGCGGAACTGGCTCGCGAGACGCTGCGACTTTCGGACCTGCGTGAGGCGACTAAGGCCAGGCCGCTGTGTTCGCGGCTGGCGGACGCAAGTCCGGACATGGCTGCGGTGGCCGAGCGTTTCCGGGACGCGCTGGATCGGGCGGACAGGCGCGGCCGCGGTTAGGTCGCGGGCATCCGGACCCAGCGAGCGCCAGCGCGCGAGCTCCTCACGACGGCTTCGATGAAGGCCATTCCGGCGACCCCGTCGTCGATCGTGGGCACGTCGAGGTCGCGTGGAAGCGGCTTGCCGGCCGCGAGCGCGCGGATGCCGCGGAACGCCTCAAGGTACAGGTTTGCGAAGGCTTCGAGGTATCCCTCCGGATGTCCGGCGGGGATGCGTGCCGCGTCGCGGGCCTGCGGACAGAGGTAAGCATTGCCCCGCCGCTGCAGCTCGCGGGGGCTGTCGGCACGGAGGACGACGAGCTCGTCGGGCCGCTCCTGGCGCCACGCGAGCGAGGCGCGCGTGCCGTAGACCCGCAGGGACAGTGCGTTCTCCTCGCCCAGGCAGACCTGCGAGGCGTGCAGGATCCCGCGGGCGCCTCCCCGGTAGCGCAGGAGCACGCTGCCGTCGTCGTCGAGCCGGCGCCCTTTCACGAAGGTGGTGAGGTCCGCGCACAACGACTCGATCTGCAGGCCGGTTACGTAGCGCGCGAGATGCTCCGCGTGCGTGCCGATGTCCCCCATGCAGCCTGCGGCGCCGCTGCGGCGCGGATCGGTGCGCCAGGCGGCCTGCTTCTGGCCGGTGTGTTCGAGCGCCGAGCTGAGCCATCCCTGCGGGTAGTCGACCACGATCTTGCGGAGCTCGCCGAGCTCGCCGGACCGCACGAGATGGCGCGCCTGGCGGATCATCGCGTGGCCCGAGTAGTTGTGAGTCAGCACGAGCAGCCGGCCCGTGTTGCGAACGACCTGGCGCAGCCGGCGCGCCTGCGGGAGATCGAAGGTCGCGGGCTTGTCGAGGATCACGTGGAAGCCGGATTCCAGGAAGAGTTTTGCCGGGGCATAGTGCTCGTGGTTGGGCGTGACGATCACCACGAAATCGAGGCGATCGCCTCCGGATCGGCCGCGTTCGGCCGCGGCCATCGTCCGGTAATCCGGATACACGCGGGCGGGATCGACGAGGAGGTCGGCGCCCGAGGTGCGGGAGCGTGCGGGGTCACTGGAGAAGGCGCCGGCGACGAGTTCCGCCTGGCCGTCCATCGCGGCCGCGATGCGGTGGACCGCGCCGATGAAGGCGCCACGCCCGCCGCCGATCATACCGTAGCGAAGTTTTCGTTTCATCCTAAGTTCGGCGATTGAATGGAACAGAAGGCAACGAAGGGAACGAAGAACAAACCGCCTATCACAGAATTGAGAGAGTTGACTGGTTCAACGTTTGAGCGAGTCGATTCTGGCTCGGTCTTCGAGCGGGCGTTCAGTCGATGCGGAACAGGTAGTCGTAGGCGTCCTTGTCGGACTCGTCGTAGCGACGGCGGGGAAAGGCGTCGATCGGCTCGAGCCGGTCGAATTCCCCGGCGGGAGACTTCATGATCCTGTGTATCCTGTAACCCAATTCACGCAGGAGTCCCTCGAGGCGGCTGAGCCGGGCGTCGTGCGCCATGAGGTCCGCGTGCGCGTCGGCGTCGAGCACCTCGCACAGCACGGGCGGCCTTTGCTCGGCCAGGGTGCGTCGCATTCCCGCGAGCACCTCGGTTTCGTAGCCCTCGACATCGATCTTGCACAACAGGATGCGCCCGGAATCGAGGTCCTGCGCCACGTCGTCGAAGACGTGGCAGCTCACGAAATCGTGTCCTGTGGCCTGGGCGGGGCGAATTGAGGCCTCGATGAAGGCGCCGGAATCGGACTGCTGATCGGGAGAGTGGAGGAGCTTCACGATGCCCGGCCGGCTTCCGAGCGCCACGGGCACCACCGAGGCGTTCCGCAGGCCGTTCAGCTGGATCAGATGATCGACGTAGGCCACGCAGCGCGGATTGGGTTCGAAACCGAGGTAGCGTGCCCGGCTCCCCGATGCGACGAAGTCGAAGAGGGTCTGTCCGACGTTGGCGCCGATGTCGATGAAGACGCCGTCGGACTGGTTGCCGAGGAGCGATCCGATCAGGGTGGTCTTCCACGAGGGGGCCCACCAGAGGCTGGTCAGCGTTCCGGTTTCGTTCATCGGCACGACGAGGCGCGCCTCGCCGACCTGGACGCGGACCGTGGAGCGGAGCCGTTTCAGCAAGCGGTACGAGATCCGCTGATAGTAGGGGGATTTTGGATGCGGGCTCATTCGCGGGGTGGCGATGTTGCGCGCGTGTGAAGCCGCCGTCCCGGGTCGTGCTTGGCGGCCGGGAAATTGTCCCGGGTCGCGTCTCAACCCTTGGCGAGCAGCTGGCGCGTGAGGAAGGTGGTCTGCAGTGCGGCGAGTTCCTTGAGGCCCTTCTGGCCGAGGGCGATGAGACCCTGGAGCTGGTCGTAGGAGAAGGTGGACTCCTCGCCCGAACCCTGGACCTCGACGAACTGGCCGCGGCCGGTCATGACGACGTTGAAGTCGACCTGGGCGTCGCGGTCCTCGACGTAGGCGAGGTCGAGCAGTTCGCGGCCCTCGACGAGGCCGACGGAGACGGCGGCGACGGAGTCGGTGAGGGGGTTCTCGGCGATGCGTTTCTCGTCGATGAGCTTCTGGACGGCGAGGCGGGCGGCGAGGTAGGCGCCCGTGATCGACGCGGTGCGGGTGCCGCCGTCGGCCTGGAGGACGTCGCAGTCGACCCACAGCGTGTTTTCGCCGAGCTTGTCGAGGTCGATGATGGCGCGCAGGGCGCGGCCGATGAGGCGCTGGATCTCGATGGTGCGGCCGTCGGCCTTGCCCTTGGAGATGTCGCGCGCCTTGCGATCGAGCGTGCTGTAGGGGAGCATCGAATACTCGGCGGTGAGCCAGCCTCCGCGCACGCCCTGCTGCTTCATCCAGATCGGCACCTTGGGCTCGATGGTGGCGGCGCAGATGACCTTCGTGTTGCCGAAGGAGACGAGCACGGAGCCCCAGGCATTGGCGGCGATGCCGGACTGGAACGTTACGGGGCGGAGTTGGTCGGCGCGGCGGCCGTCGGCACGGGTGGACATGAAGGTGGGTGTCTCAGCTCTCGGTCGAGCGCTCCTCGCGTTCGACGGGCTTGATGGTGTAGGTGACGTTGGAGGACTGCTTGGCCATGTACTCGATCAGGCGGTCGTTGAACTCCTTTGCGGAATCGTGGCCCATGCGCTTGAGCGCGAGCGTGAGGGCGGCGACCTCGACCAGGCGTGCGATGTCGCGGCCGGGGCGCACGTAGAGCTCCACGTGGGGCACGCGCAGGCCGAGGATCTCGTAATAATTCTCCTCCAGGCCGGTGCGTTCCTCGAGCACGTCGGGGGTCCACTCGTGCAGCGAGACGACGAGGTCGATGCGCTTCTCGAGGCGCACGCTCTTGATGCCGAACATCTCGGCGATGTTGATGATGCCGATGCCGCGGCATTCCATGTAGCCGCGGTTCAGCTCGCGGCTGGAGGCGATCAGTTCGCGCTCGTCGAGGAGCTTGATCACAGTGAGGTCGTCCGCGACCAGAGAGTGTCCGCGCTCGATCAGTGCGAGGGCGCACTCGCTCTTTCCGACGCCGGAGGTGCCGCGGAGCATGACGCCGACGCCCTTCACATCGAGGGTGGTGGCGTGTTCGGTGGTGGACGGGGCGAACTCGTTGTCGATGCAGAGCGTCGCGAGGTTCACCCAGTTCATGGTGATCATCGGCGTGCGGAAGATGGGCAGACGGCGCTCCTCCGCGACGGCGAGCATGGGGTGGGTGGGCTGGAAATTGCGGGTGAGGACCAGGCAGGGGATCGCGTGGCGGCGGACCATCGCGTCGAGGATGTCGATCTGCTGCTTCTGATCGAGGTTCTTGAGGTAGGTCATCTCGGCGGCACCGAGCACCTGGATGCGTTTGTTCGCGAAATACTTGAAGAAGCCGGTGAGTGCGAGTGCGGGGCGGTTGATGGAGCCTTCGCGGATGAGCCGGTGAAGGCCTTCCTCGCCGATGACGAGGTCCATCTTCAGCTTGGCGCGGTAGGTCTCGTAGAAGTGGGCGACAGTGATGCCGTTGATGGCTTTCTGCATGGCGGGGAGGGCTTGGGGTGCGGGGCTTGGAGCGGAAAGCGTGCCGCTCGCGGGGTCAGAGGTCGAAATCCTTGCCGAGGTAGAATTCGCGGACGCGGGGGTTGTTGATGAGATCCTCGGAGCCTCCCTCGAAGAGCACCTTGCCGTCCTTGATGCAGTAGGCGCGGTCGACGATGCGGAGGGTTTCGCGGACGTTGTGGTCGGTGATGATGATGCCGATGCCGCGCTGGCGCAGCTGGACGACAAGCTTCTGCACGTCGGAAACCGAGATGGGGTCGATGGCGGCGAAGGGTTCGTCGAGGAGGAGGAACTTGGGTTTGGTGACGAGGGCGCGGGCGATCTCGAGCCGCCGGCGTTCGCCGCCGGACAGGGTGAAGGCCTTCTGTTTGGCGACGTGGAGCAGGTTGAGTTCCTCGAGCTGGCGGTGGACGCAGGCGGCGCGCTCCGAGCGGCGCATGCCGATGGCCTCGGCGATCGCGAGGATGTTCTCCTCGACCGTGAGCTTGCGGAAGACGGAGGGTTCCTGGGGCAGGTAGCCGATGCCGAGGCGTGCGCGCCGGTGCATGCGGTGCCGCGTGATGTCGAGTCCGTCGAGCCGCACGCGTCCCGCGGAGGCGGGCACGAGGCCGACGATCATGTAGAACGTGGTGGTCTTCCCTGCGCCGTTGGGGCCGAGCAGGCCGATGATCTCACCGGCGCCGATGCGGAGGTTGATCCCGTCGACGACGTTGCGCGAGCCGTAGGTCTTGACGAGGCCCTCGGTGACGATCTCGGAGCGGGAGGCGTTCGGGGCGGCGTCGCTCATTTGGAGGGGGCGGGCTGGGTGAGGGTCTGATCCTTGTCGAAGCCGAGGTCCTTGAGCGGCGGAGCGACAAACCGGACGTGTTCGCCGTGGACGCGGCGCTCGCCGCGGAGCAACTCGAGGCTGTCGCCGTAGTAGGTCACGTCATACTTGCGGTCGACGACCATGGGGTTGTCGGTGAGGGTGATGCGGTTCTCGCCGGGGAGCACGACGGCGCGGCCGCAGGTGGCCTCGCGGTCGCCCTGGATGATGCGGACGTGGCCGACGGCGACAAGCGACTTGAAGCGGTTGCGGTGGGTCAGCAGGTCCTGTTTCGGGCCTGAGCGGTAGGAGACGACCTCGAGCCGGTCGCAGGTGATGCGCAGGTTGGTGCCGGTGACCACGACGTTGCCCGTGAGCTTCGTGGTCATCTCGGTGTCGGAGCTGACTCCCTCGAAATGGTCGCAGGTGATTTCGGTGGGCGCGAGGGCGCCGGAGTCGTCGTCGGCCGCCGCGAGCCTGGCCGGGAGGGCGATGAGGGAAACCAGGAGCAGGAGGGCTGCGGGGCGGATCATTGGAGGAGGGAGTCGAGTTGACCGCGGAAAATGACGCGCACGGAGCCGTCGATCACGACTTTTTTCTTCAGGTTGTCGTAGGTCCACTTGATGCCGGACATCTCGACGTCATCGCGGATGATGCGCACGCCTTGGCTTCCCTCGGCGAACTGGCGGCTGGGGAAGAAGGTGGCCTGGGAGCTGATGAAGACGGTGTCGACGCGGTTGTCGGGCTTTCCGTCGAACTGCGTGAGCTGCATCTGGGAGACCTCGATGTGGTCGGCGCTGAGGATGCGCACCTGGTCGCCGTGGAGCAGGAGGGAGCGGTAGCCTTCAGGAGTGAAGGTGGGGAGGGCGAAATGAACGAGCGGGGCGTTGGCCTCGATCGGCGCGGCCAGGAGGCGGGGGCATGCGAGACCGGCGGCCAGGGCGGTGGCGAGCAGACAGGCGCGGGAGGCTCCGGAGATCGGTCGCGACATGGAGAGGGGGTCAGGACTTCGACCGCGCGGCGAGGATTTGGTCGCAGACCTCACGCACGGCGCCGAGCCCGGCTGGGCGCTTGGGGACGAAACGTGCGGCGCGGAGGGCGGCGTCGATGGCGCCCGAGGGTGCGACGCCGACGCCGGCCCAGGCGATGGCGGGCGCGTCGATGTCGTCGTCCCCCATGTAAACGCACTGCCGGGCCTCGAGTCCGAGTTCGGTGGCGAGGGCCTGGAGGGCCTCGAGCTTGTCGGTGCGGCCCTGGATCAGGTGGGGGATCCGCAACTCCCGGGCGCGCAGCGACGTGGCCTCGGAGGCGCGGCCGCTGATCCAGGCCACGGCGATGCCGGCGCGGGCGAGCCGGACCAGGCCCATGCCGTCGAGGATGGAGAAGCGCTTGGATTCGGAGCCATCGGAATGGATGGTCACGGTGCCGTCGGTGAGCACGCCGTCCACGTCCATGGCGAACAGCCGGATTGCGCCCCACGGGAGTCGGGCGGGTTTGCGGGCGGAAGTGCGTCGGGCGGGCATGGGAGGAAGGTCAGCCGATCCAGGCCGCGATCTGCTCGATGGCCTTGTCGAAGGTGGGGCGGTGGGCCTGCTCGAGCTCGGGTGCAAACGGCACGGGAAGGTCGAGCGAGGCGATGCGCAGGGGCGGCGCCTCCAGGGAGAAGAAGAGCTTCTCGGTGAGGCGGGCGACCAGCTCGGCGCCGAAGCCGTGCGTCCGGCGGCCCTCGTGCAGGACGATCAGCCTGTGGGTGCGGGCGAGTGAGGCCTCGATCGCCTCGAGCCTCAGCGGCGAAAGCGCGCGCAGGTCGAACAGCTCGAACGAGCGCTCGTACTCGGAGGCGAAATACTCGCACAGCTCCGCGCCGAGGTGGACCATCTCGCCGTAGGTGACGACGGTTGCGAAGTCGCCGGGGCGGACGAGCCGGGGGGTCCACACGTCGCGGTAGTTGGGATTCCACGACACGGGGGACTTGCCGCGCCGGTAGAGCCCCTTGTGCTCGAACAGCAGCACCGGGTTGTCGTCCTCGTAGGCTGCGAGCATGGCGTCGAACGCGTCCTGCGGCGTGCCCGGGTAGAGCGCCTTCAGGCCGGGCATGGAGAGGAAGAGGGATTCGAGCTCCTGGGAGTGGAACGAGCCGAAGGTCAGGCCGCCTCCGCAAGGCAGGCGGAGGACCAGCGGCGCCCGGGCGCCGGAGCGGAAGTGGAAGGTGCCCGCATTGAGGGCGATCTGCGTGACCGCCTCGGTGGAAAAATCGGCGAACTGGTATTCGATGACGGGCCGGTGCCCGTTGACGGCGAGGCCGAGGGAATAGCCGGTGCAGGCGCTCTCGGCGAGCGGAGTATTGAGCACGCGGCTGCGGCCGAACTCGGCAAAGAGGCCCTCGGTGACCTTGAAGGGGCCGCCGTAGGTGGCGATGTCCTGGCCGAGCACGAGGGACTCGGGGCGCTCGGTGAGGATCTTGCGCAGGGCGCGATTGAGGGCCTGGGCGAAGCCGAGCAACTCGGGCTTTTCGGGCGCGGAGCCACGGGGGGCGATCGAGGGCGCCCAGGGGGAGGCGGGTTTGGAGTCGGGGGCGAACACGTCGCGCTCCATGCCCTCGGGTGAGGGGCGGCCGACGGCGAGGGAGATCCTGAGGCAGGCCTCGATGTACGCGGAAAGTTCGGCGTCGAGGGCGGCGATGGCGTCGGCCCCGTGTTCGCGCACCATGCGGGCGCGGAACGGGGGAAGCTGGTCGGCGGCGGCGAAGGACTCGGCCTCTCCGGGGCGAAGGTAGTCGCAGGTATCATACGCGGCATGGCCGCGGAGCCGGACCGTGCGGGCCTCGACGAGCACGGGGCGCGGGTCGGCGCGGGTTTCGTCGACGAGTTTCGCAAAAAAACGCAGGACCTGTTCGGGGTCGGCGCAGTCGAGCTGGAGTCCGCGGATGCCGTAGCCGGCGGCGCGCCGCCACAACTCGACCCCGGCGGGGTATTGCTCGGAGACGGGCGTCGAGTACGCGTAGCCGTTGTTCTCGATGACGAAGATGACGGGAAGCGACAGAAGGGAGGCCAGGTTGAGCGACTCATGGATGTCGCCCGTGCTCGAGCCGCCGTCGCCCAGGAACGCAAAACCGACTGCGGGGATGCCCCTGCGTCGCTGCGAATCGGTGGCGCCCGCCACGCACGAGAGCATGGCGCCCAGGTGGCTGATCATGGGGAGCGAGCGATTCTTCGGGTCGCCGTGGTGGACGTTCCCCTCCCTTGCCCGGGTGGGGCTGTCGGCGTTTGCGAAATACTGGTTGAGATGCGTGCAGAGGTGGTCCGACCAGATCAGGTGCCCGCCCAGCCCGCGGTGTGAAAACGAGATGACGTCGGCGCCCTTGTCGGCGAGCAGCGCGATGGGGACCACCAGGCTTTCATGCCCCTGTCCGCCCGTCACCGTCCCCTTGATCAAACCCTGGCGAAACAGTTCGAGAATGCGATTGTCGGCCGTCCGGGCCAACTGCATCCAGGCGTAGGTTTGGAGGAGGGATTGACGGGTTTGGGACTCGAGATCGGCCGAACGCAAATCGCGCGCGGCGAGGATCGCGGGAGGAGTGGGAAACGGCATTTGCCGGAGAGATTGAAAACCCCCTCCGGCCGCGACGAGGAAAAAGATGGGAGGGGCGGCAGCCGCGGGACGCGTCAGGGCAGCGCGTAAACCTCGATCATTCCGGGGCCGGTGAGTCCATTGGCGCCAAGCAATTCGGCCGAATATAGGCCCGGGGGGAGGGTTGCCACCAGCGCCGCATCATGGCTGCCCGGGTTCAGCGCCTGGGCGCCGGCGGCTCGCGACGCGCTGGAGAGGAGCGAGGGGTCCGAACTCACGCCCCAATCGTCGTTCTCCGCGATAAGCTGGGTGCCGCGATAGAGCCTGAGCACGGGATCGGCTAGCACGGGGTTGATGTATTTGGCGAGAGTCGGGCCGATGCCTTGGATCACGACCGAGCGCGAGCCGCCGGAGATGATGAAGCCGGCAACGAGGATCTGCGAACCGGTGCCGACCTGGTCGCGGGCAGAGAGTCCGGTGAAGGTGCTCGTCCCTGTGCCGCCCGCGTCGTACAGCTCGACGAGGGTCACGCCGGTCTGGCGTCCCGTGCCAAGCGGATAGGCCGTATAGAGGCCGGGGCCGAGGTTGGTCAGCAGGGCGGCGTCCTTGCTGTCCTGGGGCAGGGAGAAATCGCCGAGCCGGGCGGCGGTCGTGGCGACATCCGCGGCGTTCGGCTGCGAACCCCAGTCGTCGTTGGTGGCGATCGGCATCGTTCCTTGGTAGAGGGTGAGAAATGGGTCCGGCATCGCGCCGTCGACGTTCATTCCGGCGAGGGTGGGCCCGACGGCGCGCAGCAGCACGGTGCGGCTTCCCGAACCGGCGACGATGAACCCCGCGACGAGGGCGCCTGCATCGGTCCCCGGTTGGGCGCGCACGGAGAGGGCGGAGAGCCGGCCTCCACCCGACGGGAATCGCCCCATCGGCTGCCAGGCCTGGTGATGGGGATCTCTCCGCACCTGCATCCAGTCGGCGAGCAGGGGTGTCTCCGTGCCGGTGAGGGCGCAGAGGCTTCCGGCGGCGCTGCCCACGAACAGGGTTCCGTCGTCGGCCAGCAGCGGCGAACCGTAGGCCCCGGCGCCGAGCATCGTCGCCCAGCGCTGGACGCCCGAGGGGTCCACGCAGACGACGAGCCCGTCCTGCGTGCCAAAGACCACGGAGCCGTCGCGGCGGACTGTCGCGCTTGCGGTGATCGGTTGAAACGCCGTGGTGGCCGCGGCCGGGAATTCCCACTTCTGCGTGCCGTCCACCGCCAGCGCGTGGAGGCGTCCATCGCCGGCGCCGACGTAGATCGTGCCGTCGGGTCCGATCACGGGCGTGGCTTCGACGGCGCCCCCCGCGTCGAAGGACCAGGACTGGGTGCCATCGCGTGCGAGGCAGACCACGTGGCCGTCACCAGTCCCGAAATACAGTGCGCCGTCCGCGGCGAGCGAGGGCGGGCGCGCGATGGCGGAGCCTGCGTTGAAGCTCCAGCGCTCGGCGCCGCCGGGGGCGATCGCGTGAAGCATGCCGGAGGCGGAGCCCGCGTACACGGTGCCGTCGGGTCCCACGATGGGGGAGGTGAGTGAGCCGCCCGCGAACCTGGCATTCCAGCGCGCGGTGCCGCCGGCGCTGAAGCTCTCGATGCACCCGTCGGTGGTGGCGATGAGGATCGTGCCGTCGGGCGCGAGTGCGGGCGAACCCGACACGGCGGCTCCGGCGGATGCCTGCCAGCGGAGCGCACCGGTGGCGTCGAGTTCGATCAGCGCGCCGTTTGTGCATCCGAAGACGACGTACCCGTCGGGGGTGCAGGCGGGTGCGCCGGAGACGGCTGCGGGCGCGGTGTAGGTCCAGTGCATCGAGCCGTCCCTTTCGTAGCACTCGACCGTGCCCGGCGATGCGCCGAGGAGCGCGGCCACGAGGGTGCCGTCGGTGGCCTCGACCGGCGAGGAGCAGGGCGTGCCGGCGGTGGAGGAGGAGGGCAGCGGAGCCGTCCACCGAAGGGACCCGTCGGCGGCGGTCGAAAGGCCGGGAGGGGAGCCGCTCCTCAGCAGCGCGAGCACCGCTTCGGAGCGGGCGTTCCAGGCCTGCTGGTTGTCCGTGTGGGTCGCGAGCGGCATGGCGACGATCTCGCGCGGGCTGCGGAACTGGTTGAAGGCGGCGTAGACGCCGATGCAGGGGACCGTCGTGTCGTCGAGGCCCGTGCCTATGAGGACTGGGCAGCGGATTTTGGATACGAAGTTGCAGATGTCGTAGTAGCGGCTCGCCGCTTTAACCTTCGCGGGATCCTGCCCGAGGTAGGTCTGATAATACCACTGGGGCCAGCCGGGCGAGCGGCCGACGTCGGGGCCGGTCTGATCGCAGCCGGCCGGCACGTCGGCGACGGCCGCGGTGACCTTCGGGTTGATGCTCGCGCTAAGCAGCGTCTGCAGGCCGCCCTGGCTGGCGCCGGTGACGACGAGCACCTTGCCGTTCCAGTCGGGACGCGACGCGAGGTAATCGACCGCGCGGTAGCAGGCCAGGTACATGCGGAGGAAGTAGCTCGTATTGGGATCCTCATTGCCCTGGGCCCAGTAGTTCGCGAGCGGCCCGTTGGCCTCCGCCGTGTAGTACGATGCGGTATCCACTGCGTGGATATCGTGGGCCTGGATGTTGAGGGCGAGCCATCCCTGCTGCGCGCGCCAGGTGACGGTGCTTGGATCGAGGGAGTAGACGCCCGCCCACTGGACAATCAGGAGCGCGGGGAACTTGGTGCCTGTGGTCGGCCGTGCAAGCTGGCCCTCGATGTGGGTGCCGCGGATGTTGTCCATCTGGATCAGGTCGTAGTCGACGCCAGCGACGCCCGAGGGTTTTGAAGTGAGGACGGGGTTCATGGGAACCTGGGCCAGCTCGTCGAGGCGGGCTTGCCAGAAAGCGTCGAAATCGGCGGGCGGCGGCGCCGACACGGTGATCTTCTCAGGGGAGAAGAGCGCGCCGCCGCCGGCGGTGAAACTCGCCCCCGTGCCGTCCTTGCCGGCGATTTCGAGCAGCAGCCAGTCGGGTTTCGTGGCGGTCTCGGAGATCACGGCCTTGCCGTTGTTGAGAGTCAGCGAGCCGGAGTCGACGACCGTGAGGCCTCCGGACTTCACGGTGTACGTGAGCCCGGTGGCGGAGGTTCCTGCCTTGAGGGCGATGTTCCAGGATGCGGCTTCGCCGAGCCGGTAGATGCCCGTGGTGTTGGCGGGCGTGATTGTGATCGGTTGCGCGACGAGGGCGCATCCGGTGGCGGCGAGACACAGGATGAATGTCGCGGCGAGACGCAGCCGAAGGGCTGGGAGGGCGGAGGGAGGCACGGCGTTCACCTAGGGATTCGAGTCCGACGGCTCAACGCATAAGCCGGGGCGGCGTCGATGGTCAGCCGAGGGTTCGACTCATCGGAATAACCCGTATGTAAACGCCTAACACAATTCTCGGCCCACGCTGTCGTGGAAACTGATGACGGTCCGCGAAGCGGGTTCGGGGTGTCAGACCAGCACCTTGATCTGGTCGATCGGGACGGGGACGAGGAGCCCCTGTTGGAGGACGTCCATGGCGATCACCACGCCGCGTGGGGACTTGGGGTCTTCGACGAAGCCCTCCACGCCCTTAAGCGGTCCGGCGGTGATGCGGACGAGGGTGCCGCGTTTGAGCAGCGGCTGCAGCGTGGTTTCGAGGCCGGATTCGACGACGCGTCGCACGTCCTCGAGCTGGCGCAGGAAGAGCGGTTGGTCCTCGACCCAGATTGCGCGCACGAGCAGGTCCTGCTGGTAGATCCGCGTCTTCCGCTCCGGCGTGATCTCCGCGAACACGTAACCCAGGAAGAGCGGTTTCATGAAGGTCCGCTTCCGGTCCGCGTAATTGCGCACGCTGCGAACCAGGGGCAGGTAATGCGTGAAGCTCTCCGCCTCCATCAGCGCCGCGAATTTCTTCTCGCAGCGGGGCTTGGTGTGGCAGACGAACCAACGCGGTTCCTGGAAAGACTGGATGGGAACGGCCATGCGAACAGCAGCGAGAGCAGAAGGATCGGCGGGCAAAATCCAATCCCAAATCCCGGAAAGGATCCGGAATCGGTCAGTCCTTAAGCAGGAAGCGCACGGCGGCGTGGTAGCCCTCGAAGCCGAGGCCGCTGATGACTCCGACGCAGGCGGGTGCGGTGAGGGAGTGCCGGCGAAATTCCTCGCGACGGTAGATGTTCGAAATGTGCACCTCGACCACGCGCAGTCCGGAGCCCGACAACGCGTCGCGCAGGGCGACGCTGGTGTGGGTGAAGGCGCCCGGGTTGAAGACGATGCCGCGAACCTTCGCATCCGCGAGCGCGGCGATGCGGTCGATGAGGGCGCCCTCATGGTTGCTCTGGAAGAACTCGAGCTCCGCGGCGCCCTTGAACTCCGTGCGCAGGGCGGATTCGAGATCTGCGAGCGTGGCGCTGCCATAGACCTCGGGTTCACGTTTGCCGAGCCGGTCGAGGTTGGGTCCGTTGAGGATGGCGATGCGTTGGGTCATGGCGCGGGCGGGTGTTCGGAGGCAACAGACAGGATTCGCCGCCGGGGGACAACTGGAAAGAAGAAGGGCTGAAGGCGGAAAAGCTGAAAGCGGGAATTCCGGGATTCGGAGATTCGGAAATGGGGTCGGGTGTGAGGAGGCGGCGAAGAGGATCAGCTGGCCTCCCCGGGGGGCGGCGCTCGAGGGAGTTGAGGCTCCGAATCTCACCGGCTCCGGCTCGGCCGCTCGGTCCCCATGGTCGGTCGGTGTTCGCCACCCCATTCAGCCGTTCCGCCTTCCGCTCTTCAGCCCTTTCCTCACAGCGGGTTGTCGGACGGCACCCACTCCCAGGGGAGGTTGAACTTGGCCGAGAGCTCGGCGGCGAGTGCGCGGACGCCGTGGACCTCGGTGGCGTAGTGGCCGCACAGGTACAGGTTGAGCCGGTTCTCCTGCGCATACGTGAACCACTCCTCGCGCAGTTCGCCCGTCACGAGTGTATCCACGCCGACCGGACGCAGCTCGGGGATCGCGCTGTTGCCGCTGCCGCTGCAGAAGGCGATGTCGATGGGCGACTCGGCGCCGTATTCGATGGCGACGACCCGCGGGTAGAGCGCCTCGAGCTTCGCGCGCAGCGCCGCGCGGGTGCCCGCATGGGCCGCGATCCAGCCGATCGGCTCTCCGTCGCGAATGAGAAAGGGCCGAGTGGGGTTCAGCCCCAGCTGCACAGCCAGGAGCGCGTTGTTGCCGATCTCGGGGTGACCGTCGAGCGGAAGGTGGCACGAGTACAGCGCGCAATTGGCCTTCATCAGCGTCGCCACGCGCTCATAGACGGTTCCGGTGATCGGCTTGGGCATGTCCCAATACATGCCGTGGTGCACGATCAAGAAATCGATTCCGGCCGCCGCGGCGCGCTTGAACGTCTCGGTGCCGGCGTCCACGGCGGCGCCGATCTTCGACACGCGACCGTCGTTGGCGAGTTGCAGGCCATTGAAGGCGCCCGGGGCGTCCTTGTACGCGGTGCGGCGGGTGCGTGCGTCACAGTAGGTGGCGAGATCGGAGAGGGTGATGGGCATGGGTGGGGGGAGGTCGGAGGACAGAAGTCAAAAGTCAGAAGTCAGAGGACAGAGGACAGAGGTCGGAAGTCGGAGGTCGGAGGGTGGGGAGGAGGGCTTAGGTTGGGGGAAAAAGGGCGTCGGGGACAGAGCGGAAAACGGGTGGGTGGATTAGGGGTGGATTTTTTTTGGGCCGCGGTTAGCGGTGGGGCATGAATTCGCCGAATCCCTCTCCTGTCGACCTCATTGCCGAGGCGACCAGCCGCTTCGGAGGGCGGCCGTCTTGGGACGACTATTTCATGGCCACCGCAGTGCTGATGTCGACGCGTTCGCCCTGCGACCGTCTGCACGTGGGCTGCGTCCTGGTGAGCGGCGGGGACCGAAAGAACCGGATCATCGCGGCGGGCTACAACGGATTCCTGCCGTCGACGCCCCATGTCTCGCGGGTGCGCGACGGGCATGAGCAGGCGACGGTGCATGCGGAGCAGAACGCGATCGCGGACGCGGCCCGGCGTGGCTCAAGCGTCGAGGGCTGTGTCGCGTACGTTACCCATTTCCCCTGCATCAATTGCGCGAAGATTCTAGCCTCGTCGGGCATCGCGGAGATCCGGTACCGCGCCGACTACAACAATGATCCGCTCGTGGCGCCGCTGCTCTCGGATGCGGGCGTTCGCATCACCCAGCTGGTCTGAGCCGGCCGGGCCGTTTTCGCTGTTCAACCAGTCCCTGTCCGGGATACTCGCCGTCATGCGCCTGCCGACGCCAACTCCACCGCCCGCAAATCTCGCGGGGTCGTTGCTGCTGGCGCATCCCACGCTGCGCGACCCGAACTTCCGCCGGACGGTCGTGCTGATGTCGGTGCACACCGAAGAGGGGGCGATGGGCGTGGTGCTCAACCGTCCGCTCAACAAGCGCCTCGGCGAAATCAACGGAAGCTACGCCTACGGCCCTCTCGCCGACGTGCCTGTCTTTTCGGGCGGCCCCGTCCAGCTCGATCAGCTCATCCTCGTCGCGTGGCAGCGTCACACGGAGGGCTTTCGGCTGCATTTTGGCGTGGAGTTCGACCATGCGAAGGAGCTGATGTCGGACGAGTCGACGTCGATCCGGGCCTACGTCGGCTATTCGGGCTGGGAGGGTGGGCAACTCGAGGGCGAACTGCGCAACAACGCCTGGGTCGTCTCCCCGATGATGCCCGACCTGCTCGACCGGTCCCCCACCGAGGATCTGTGGCGCCTGGTGCTCGGAGGCATCAGCCCGGAGTGGAAACTGCTCGCGGGCGAGCCGGATGATCTGTCTTTTAATTAGGCGGTAGGTAACGGCTTGCAATAGAGCCGACATTTCCGTTGACAAGGCAGTCCGGCTCCCGTGTTTTGACCGCTTTTATGAAAGTTGTCTCCTCCATCAAATCCGCGAAGAAGCGTCACCCCGACTGCCAGGTCGTGCGCCGCAAGGGCCGCATCTACGTGATTAACAAGACCGAGCCGCGCTACAAGGCGCGCCAAGGATAATCCTTTTTACCAGGAGAACATTCGCCGTGAAAGCTGAAGGCCATCCCGCTCTTAACAATGTTTGCTTCCTCGACGTCGCCACGGGCAAGCGTTTCCTCACGAAGTCGACGATGAAGTCCGTCCGCAAGGAGACCATTGACGGCACCGAGTACTTCGTGGTGCTCCGCGACGTGACGATGGACTCCCATCCCGCCTACACCGGTGAGAAGCGCCTGGTCGACACGGCCGGCCGCGTGGAGAAGTTCACCACCAAGTTCAAGCGCGGCGGCAAGAAGTAAGCGCCTCGTTCAAAGCAACTTTCTCAAAACCCTCCGCTTCACCGCGGGGGGTTTTTTGTCGGCCGGAGTGGCCGGTTGGCGGGCTCCGGACCATGTAAACTCGCTTGCGCTGGCGGACCGGTCCGGGCATCGACGTGGCACCAGCCCGTCCCGCTAGATGCGGGGCGATTCCAACCATGACCCCAGCCATCCGTTCCACGCTGAGCCTCGTGGCTCTGCTCCTCATCGCGCCTGTGTCTTCGCGCGCCGAACTCACCCTCGTCGCCCGCGTCGACGGAAAAGGACCCGCGCATCCCGTGACGGAGACGTCCCAGCTGGCCTCTATGATGGGCTGGGGTTCGGCGCCGGGGAAAAAAGCGGATGCCGCAGTCCTTGGCATCGAAGGTGATCTCGCGGCCAATGCCGAGTTCGGAGTGTGGGCACCCAAGTCCTACAAGATCGTCCGCTGCAATCAGGAGGAGAGGCGCGAACACCCGAATGTCGCCGCACGGTTGGTCATCGACTTCAGCTATCGGGTGAAGTCGACCTACGCGTCTCCGGATGTCACGAAACTGGATACGCTTTGGCCCGGGCGAATGCACGGCCCCGTCGCATTCCTGTGGGCCTGGGTGGAGCACGGGAAGGTGGCTTATATGGCCGCCAAGCCGGACGTCGGACAAGGGCACATGTACCTCGAATACCGGAATGACCTGAAGGACGGGGACCTGTCCGGGCAACTCGTGCTTTTCCTCTGGAGGAATGGACATTTTGTCCGGCCGGCGTCCCGCTTCACAAGCGAGGCCGAAAGCAGGGCCTCGATCGCCTGTGCGATGGACGATGTCGGGACCCTGCAGCGGGAGCTCGGCGCCGGCGTGAGCCCGAATGCGACGGACTCCGACGGGTATACACTTCTCCACTACGCCGTGAAGAGCGACGCGGCCAAGTGTGTGACGCTTCTGCTCAAGGCCGGTGCGGCGAAGAATGGCAACGACAGGACGGATCCTCCGTTGGTCTGGGCTGCGCGCCTGGGCCGCATGGCGGCCATGGAGGCGCTCCTCGCCAAGCGTCCTTTGCTGGATGCCAGGCGCTACGACGGGAGCACTCCGCTGATCGCCGCCGCGAAGAACGGGCAGATTGAAGCGGTTCGCCGCCTCGTCAGGACAAGGGCCGACGTCGACGAGATGGACGACCGTAGCGAAGCTGCGATCACCTCGGCTCTCGACGCCGGTTATGCCGGCATCGGGAGAGTGCTGCTCGACGCTGACGCGACCCTCAATTTTCACTCGGATGAGAATGAGCGGGCGTTTGTCACTCAATGCAGGATGGGGCACACCGGCGTGGTCCGGCTTTACCTGGAGCACCACGTCTCCGCCAACACCTCAGCGGATGGGTTCAGCGTCCTGGGGGCGGCCTCGATTCGGGGCAGCGCCGAACTGGTTAAGCTGCTCATCGACGCGAAGGCCAAGGTCAACGCCGTTTCGGCGCGGGGGCTCACTCCCCTGATGATCGCCACGATTTCTGGAAATGTGGCGGCTGTCCGCACGCTTCTCGCCGCGAAGGCGGATCCGTCGCTGCGCTCAAAGAAGGGTGGAGCGACGCCCCTGCACAGCGCGGCGGGCAATGATCGCGCAGACATTGTCCGGCTTCTGCTCGACGCCGGGGCGCCGATTGACGCGAAGGCGAACGACGATCTTACGCCTCTCGATGTGGCGCTTCTCACGCATGCCAGGGATACCTCCGCGCTGCTGATCGAGCGCGGTGCGGCGATCGACCCGAAGAGCCCGGTGAACCAAGCCGTCGTCGAATCGGCGATCGAGATGGATCTGGCATCGGTAATCCGGCGGGAGTTGGCGGAAGGGTGGAAGGCCGACTCGCTCGTGGGCGGACATTGGCCCGCAGTGCGCGTGGCCGAACTCTGCCACGCCGCGGACTGCGAACGTCTGTTGCGCGCCGCGTGTGGAAAGAGTCTGCCGCCTGCTCCCTATCCAGTCATCAGCGCCAACGATCTCGATTCGCCAATACGCGTTCTCCAGGCGGGAAGTCTCACCGATCCCCGCGATCCGCTGGATAATTTCCCGCGGGAACGGGTCGTGGTGACGGCGCTGTTAACCCCGGCGGGCACGCTGGCCTTTCCTCAGATTGGCAAGGTGCCGGATACGCGGCTCACCCAGCAGGTGCTCGTCTCCCTGGAGGGATGGCGCCTCACGCCGCCCAGGCAGCATGCCAAATGGGTTGGTGTGCGCGTGTCGCTGCCGATCCGGTTTCCGGCCTCGATTGAGAGGCAGTACTCGGTCAACCAGGTGGACGAACTGCCCCGGGCCATCAAAAAGGTACAGCCCGACATCTCCCTGCGGCTACGGAGCCTCGCGGAAAGTGGCGAGGTGGACGTCGCGTTTGTTGTGGATGCGACTGGTCACCCTCAGGACGTGCGGGTCGTTCGCGCCTCGATCTCCGAGTGGGGACCGGCAGCGGTCGATGCCCTCAAGCATTGGGTCTTTGTGCCCGGAAAAGTGGCCGGGCATCCCGTGCCCGTGGAAATGGTCCAGCCCTTCGTTCTCAGCTTCAGATAGAAAGCCTGGAGACGAGGGCTGATGCCCGCGACATTCCTCGTTTCGGCGAATAACCGGCCTCAGGAGCATCGTGGGCTTGTATCCGGATTCAGTGGATCTGATGGAGGCTCCCACGCTGGACGCTGAACAGATTCTGCACTCCTGCTCTGCTGTCCGGCCTCGAACATGCTGCTCATCGCGGCGAAGCTGGAGGAGTTCAAGAAACGGGCGCGCTGTCTGGAAGGCGGCGCCGGCCGGTGTCGCATTCGCGCGGAGCCGGAGGGTTTTCGCCTTGAGGGCCGAAGGTTCATGGCCATCCTTCGTCCCGGCAATGGATTCTGCCGTCCCGGTCCGCCGGGAAAACCGCCTGACGCTGTCGAGCTGATGACTCCTACGTTCATCTAAAACGCAAGGAACACGCATGTCTCTCTACTTCTGGATCGCGTTGGGCAGCGCGCTGGGCGGTGTGAGTCGCTTCGCCCTGTCCGGCTACGTTGCCCACCACTTCGGCGAGACCTTCCCCTGGGGCACGCTCGCGGTAAACGTCATCGGCTCGTTCGTCATCGGATTCTTTGCCACCGTCACGGGACCCGACGGCCGTTTTCTCGTGGGCTCGACGGGGCGGCAGTTTTTCATGACCGGGGTATGCGGCGGATTTACCACGTTTTCCTCCTTCAGCCTGCAGACGCTCGCCCTGGCGCGCGACGGCGAATGGCTGGGGGCGGGCGCCAACGCGGCGGGTTCGCTCGTGCTCTGCCTGGTCGCCGTATGGCTCGGCCATGTCGCCGCGCTGGCCTTCAACTCGATGAAAGGAGCCTGACCCATGCAACTACCCCGCGACTCTGTCCTGCTGCGAATCTTCATTGGCGAATCCGACCGTTGTGGCGGCAAGCCGCTCTACGAGGCCATCGTGCTGAAGGCCCGGGAGCTTGGGCTGGCGGGGGCAACCGTCCTGCGCAGTCCGATGGGCTTCGGGGCCGCGAGCCACCTTCACACCGCGAAAATCCTCCGCTTGTCCGACGACCTTCCGATGGTGATCGAAATCGTGGATACGGACGAGCGCATCCAGGCCTTTTTGCCCGTGCTCGAGCCGATGGTGGGCGGCGGACTGGTGACGCTCGAGAAGGTGCAGGTGCTGCACTATCGGGCCGGCGGTCGGGAGGATTCGGCCTCCTGAACCCAGGCCTTCGTCGCTCCCGGCACGAGGCGGTCGTCTTGCGCCCGCGCGCGACGCAGCCCCTGTGAATGGGTGCCGGACCTGCGGCGGCTTCGCCCCTCGACCGACGCCGGTGCGAAAAGCGCACAAAAGAATCGCTGGCACGCCGGCCCGCGATTCCTAGCATCGCGGCATCTTGAAGAAGGCGGAACTCAAACTCTGCGGACTCCCCGCCGTGCTGGCCCGTTGGCAGCGCGCGCCGGATTCGATCCATCGGCTCTTTTTCGACCGCGAGACGGGCCGCCGGGTGGGCGCGATCTCCAAAGCCCTCGCGGCCACGCGGCGGGTGTATCGATGCGTCGAGGACGCCGAGCTCGAGAAGGTCGCGGGCACCCTGCACCACGGGGGCATCGTCGCCGTCGTCGACGGACCGGAGCTTCGCGAACCGTCCGAGGGCGATATCGCCAGCTGGGCGAGGCGCCCCGAGCCGGTGCTGGTGCTCGACCGGGTCGGCAATGCGCACAACCTGGGCGCGCTGGTGCGCACGGCCGCCTTCCTCCAGGTGCCTCATCTCCTGCTTTGCGACCATCCCGATGCGGCCCGCCCGAACGAGGCGGCCTATCGCGTGGCCGAGGGAGGGTTTGAGGCGCTTGCGGTCTGGCAGACGCCGGACCTGCCCGGCGTGCTTGCGGCGATGAAGTCCGCGGGCTTCGACGTGGTCGGCGCCGCGACGCGCGGCGGCGCGAGACTTTCGCCCGGCGGGGAGTGCGGTGGGCGCCCTGCGCCTCGCGCCCGTGCGCTGGTCCTGGGCAACGAGGAGCGCGGCCTCTCGCGCGAGGTGGAGTCGGTCTGCTCGAGGCGCGTCACGCTCGCCGGCTCCGAGAGCGTGGAATCGCTCAACGTGTCCGTTGCTGGCGCATTGCTCATGTGGGAGCTGCTCGCCCCGCGGCCCCGCGCCGACGCGCCGAATCCGCGCTCGCGTGCGGCGCGTTCCTGAGTGTTCTCGTCTGCATCGTCACCCCAATCGCGACCCAGGATGAAACTCGACGGCAGCTCCCTTCTCCTGCTCGAGGACGAGCCCTTGCTGCGGCGCCGCATTGCGGCCCGTTTGGAAAAACTGGGCGCTGAGGTCACGGCCCTCGACACTGTCGCCGCCGCGCGCACCGCGCTCGGCGAACTCGGCTTCGACTACGCGCTGCTCGACGTGAACCTGCCCGATGGACGCAGCCTCTCCCTGCTCGAGGAGAAACGCATTCCAGCCAACACGGTGGTCATCGTGATGACCGCCGAGGGCGGCGTGGACGGGGCGGTGGAGGCGATCCGACTTGGGGCCGCGGATTACCTGGTGAAACCCTTCGAACTCGACGAGCTTCCGCTCCGCTTCCTGCGCGCCTCGAAGGAGCGGCGTTCGCGACGCACTGAGGAGCATGCGCGTGAGCAACAGTCTCCGGCGGCCGGTTTCTTCTTCGGAAGTGCGCTCCAACAGCTGGAGACCCAGCTCGACAAGATCATCGCAGCCGACCGCCGCCTCAGGGGCACGACGCCTCCGCCCGTGTTGATCGAGGGCGAGACGGGCACCGGCAAGACGACGCTCGCACGCTGGCTGCACACCCGCGGACCGCGCGCGCAGGGGCCGTTGGTGGAGGTCAACTGCTCCGCCCTTCCCGACACGCTCGCGGAGTCGGAGCTGTTTGGTCACGAGCGCGGCGCGTTCACGGACGCCCGCGAGGCGCGCATCGGACTGCTGGAGGCTGCCGAGGGAGGCACGCTCTTCCTCGACGAACTGCCCAGCCTTTCGCCGGCCATTCAGGCAAAGCTCCTGAAGGCGGTGGAGGATCGCGTCATTCGCCGGGTCGGCGGCAACCGGATGATTCCGATCGATGCGCGCATCATAGCGGCGACCAATGTCGACCTGCCCGCAGCGGTGGCCGCGGGTCGTTTTCGCGAGGACCTGCTTCATCGCCTGGACCTGTTTCGCCTGCGCATTCCGCCGCTCCGCGAACGTGGCGACGACATCCTGAGCCTCGCGGGTGAACTCGTTGCGCGCATCGCCAGAACCTACGGACTTCCCGTCCTGGAGATCCCGCCCGAGGGGCGTCGCCGCCTGCGTGCACATGCGTGGCCCGGCAATGTGCGCGAACTCGCTCATGAGGTGGAGCGCTCGCTCGTGTTCGACGACGACCAGCTTACCTTCGCGTCCCTTGCCCGCTACGATGCCGGCGATGCATCTGAGGGCTCCGGGGCACCGGCGTCGGCCGAAGGATTCCTGGATGCACGGTTCCGGTTCCCAGAGCAGGGCTTCTCCCTGGATGCGGCCATCGACCGGCTCATCCGCCGCGCGCTGGACCAGGCTGGCGGAAATGTATCCGCCGCGGCCCGACTCCTGGGAGTCAGCCGCGATACTGTCCGCTACCGCCTCAAGGCCCTGGAGCGCGGCTCCGGCTCGGCGGGCCGGGACTGAGTGTCCGCACCGTTCGCAGGCCGGTAACGGGTGGGGAAGTGCACCCGCCTGCAACGCATGAATTGGGTGCAGGCACCCGATTCTCGATGGGTGGGGATTTGGCGCTTAGTTTTGTAAGAAGCTGGAAAACAAATACTAACATAAATTTGGACCACCTGGCACGGCGCCTGCAATAAGAGGGGCAACCCTTCAATCCGATGAAATTCACGATCAAACTCCTCCTCCCGTTCCTGGTCCTCGGACTTGCGAGCGTATTCGGTCAGACCACTACAACGACGACCACAACCGGCACGGGCAATTCCGGCATGGGTGCCGGCAAGGGCCCGATGGCGGGCTCGGGCAACAGCGCCAATGCTCCGGGCGCGGCTAACCGGCCCGAGATGCCCGGCATGGGGCCGAAGTTCGACACCTCGACGCTTCCGCAATCCGTGCAGACGATGCTGCAGCAGTTCACGACTCTGCGGACCCAGCTGATGAATGACCGCCAGGCCCTGATGCTGAAGCTCCGCACCGCCACGGCGGCCGAGCGTCAGGTGATGGTGCAGCAGTTCGTCCAGTCCGAGAAGGCCCTGCTCGACCAGCAGAAGACCCTCGCGAAGCAGGTCCGCGACGAGATCCGCACCCTCCGCCGGAACCAGGCGGGCACGACCAGCGGCAACTGATTTTGTCAGAGTCCAACATGTGTGCGCCACAGGACGAGGCTCGTGCCTCGTCCTGTTTTTCGCATCATCTTCAAAGACGCGGTTAACAGAATGAAACGAAGATAACAAAGAAGGCCGAGTCAGGCGATTATGCGAAATCGCCGAGGCAAAATCGACTTACCGAGCGGTGAATAAATCAAGGCTCTCGATTCTCCGGTAAGTGGTTTGTTCTTCGTTCCCTTCGTTGCCTTCTGTTCCATTCAACCGCCGAATTCAGGATCCTTGACCCAACGCAAACCACGATGCGCCTGCTCCGAGCCCTGGTCCTCCTCGTCTGCCTGCCCGTCGCGCTGAGCGCGGCGGCTCCTGCGCAGCCCGCGGTTGCATCCCCGGCTCTCCCGGCTCCAGCGGCCACGATGACGCCTGATGAGATCCAGGCGCTCGCCGCGGAGCTGTTTCCATTCTGGACCCACGAGGAGACGGTGACCGCGGTGGCGGGGTGGCGCGACAACCCCCTGTTGTCCTCGTACGCCGCGCCGGGCCGCGCGTTTGCGGGCGCGAAGCTCGAGGCTTTCCTGTGGCACATGGCGATGGGCGGGCATTGGGAGGGCGGGGCGATGCTCGACGGCGAGGTCATCCGGTTCCTCCGCACCCTGCCAGGCGCGGGCGGCGAGCAGCACTGGTTCCTCCACGGCGATGTGCGCTGGATCCCGGTGAAATCGCTTCGCGTCAGCCTGTCTCCAGAAATCTATTACTTCAACCAGGTGCTGGACCTTTCGGATACGGCTGCCGCGCGCTACGTCCTTCCGGTGAAGGTGCTCGGCGCGCGCGCGAAGCTGCTGGTCCGACGCTCCCTTGGCGACCGGTTTGCCGTCGAGGTGGGTGGCACGGCGGGTCTCGCGCGGTACCGGGACATTCCGGAGAACTACACGGAGCCGGGCGGACTGGTGCGCGTGATCTGGACGCCCGGGCCCGCGTGGACGGTGGAGGCCACCGCCGAGGTGAAGCGCCGGTCGTACAGCGAACGCGAGGAGACGACGGCGGCGGGCCGTTCGCTCGTAGGTACGCGGCTTCATTTCGTCGAGCGGTCGGCCGAGCTGAAGGCGACCCGCAAATGGACCACCAGGGCCGGCACTTGGGAGGCGTCGGCCAAGGTGCGCGGGTATACCAATCGCGACGAGCATGCCGGCTTCTATGATTTCGACCTCCTCGGTGGCTCGGCCTCGCTCGAGTGGTCCAAGGGCGTGTGGACCGTCGACCTGGATTTCGACGGCAGCCACTCCCGCTATCTCGTGCAGACGGTGGGCGCTGGCCTGGCGCCGCCGGCCCGGCATCGGAACGATCTCGACGGCACCCTTCGCGTCGCGCGGACGCTGGGCAAGGTCTGGTCGACGTATGCGGAGCTCGAGCGGGAGACCAGCCTCACCAACCTCGAGAACGCGAGCTATCGCGACTTGGTTGCCACCGCGGGGCTCAGACGTCAGTTTTGAACCCGAACCCCTCCGGCACACATCATCGATGAACCCCGAGGACCCCCGATGCGGCGCGACCGGACTGGGACGCGCGACGAAGCCCCCTTCGACATGACGGACGCCCGACAACACTCACGCCACTGGTTCCTGCCCGCGGCAGGACTGGGCGGCGTGCTGATCATCTTCGCGGTGGTGGTCGCGGCGGGCACGCTCACCCTTCGGAGCCGCCTGCGCGCGCAGGCGCTGCACCAGGAGGCATCGTCGCTCGAGGGGTTGGTGATGATGCAGCTCGATGCGCAGTCGGCGGACATCAACTCGGCGGAACTTGCGGGCACCGAGGTGTCGGCCTTTGACGCGGTGCTGGAGTCGTCGCGCATGCGCGGGGTGATCGCGGTGCGACTCTTTGACGGCGCGGGGACGCTGATTTCGTGCCTGCCGGGCACGGCGGTCGATGCCCACCTTTCGCGGGACCTGGCCGCCCGGGCCAGCCAGAGGGGCGAGGCCTGTGCGCGGCTGTATCCGGATGCGAAGCTGGCGGATCATCTCGGCACCGAGGGACTCGCCGCCGGGGACAAGCGCGCGTCGCTGCTCGAGGTCGTGGTGCCCGTGCCGCAGACGAGCACCGACGCCGGCCTGTCCTTTGCGCAGTACTGGATGGATGGTGCACCGCTCGAGACCTCGTTCAAGGACATGGACGCGCAGCTGGTCCGGCAGGCGGCCCTGGCGTATCTGGCCGGCGCCGCTGCGATCATCCTCTGTCTCGCCTGGGTCTACCGCCGACTCCGTGCGGCGGAGCGCAGGCTCGAGGAACGGTCGATTGACCTGGCGAAGGCGAACGCCGAACTCGTGTTTGCAGCCAAGACCTCGGCGGTCGGCGCGATCAGCGCGCACCTCGTGCACGGCCTCAGAAATCCGGTCGCCGGGATCGACGGATATCTCGCCGACGCGGCGGCGGGCGGCGACGCCGCCGGCGACGGCGAGGCGCTGCGGGAGGCCCGGGAGACGACGCGGCGAATTTCGGGTCTCCTGCGCGAAGTCTCGACGATCCTCAGCGACGAAGCCGGGACTTCGGGTACCGAACCCTGCGACCTGAAGGACCTGATCGACCAGCTCCGCAGGGAGGCCGCGCCGCGAGCCGAACGCGCGGGCGCGACTCTCGACTGTGCCGTGTCCGGCGATGCCAGGGTTTCCCTTCGGGTCGCGAGCCTCTGCCGGCTGGCGTTGAAGAACGTGGTCGACAACGCGATCGACGCCACCCCTCGGGGAAAACGAGTCGGTGTTGCCGCGCGGTCACTGTCCGATGGGCGTATCGAGGTGGACATCACCGACGAAGGCCCGGGGTTCGCTCCGTCCGAGCGTGACCGGATTTTCCAGCCGCGCCGCAGCACAAAGCCGGGCGGCAGCGGCCTGGGCCTCGCAATCAGCTGGCATCTCGCCCGCCATGCCGGCGGGGAACTGCGTATCGAGAAGACGAATTCCTCCGGATCGCAATTCCGGCTCACCTTTCCTTCGATTTTGAAGAGCGACGCACCATGAATTTTCGTGACCTTATCACAATGCTCCGGCGCGGCCGGGGACTTGGACTCGGGGCCTGCGCCCTGCTCCTGGCCGTCGCGACCCTGCGTGCGCAGACGACGGACGGCTCGATCCGCTGGCATTACACCACGCTGTCGAGTGCCGCCGCGGGCTCGATCCTGTCGTCTCCGGCGGTCGGGCCCGATGGCACGGTCTATATCGGCACCGAGATCGGTTCGGCCTCCTCCACCTCGCCCTCCGGCCTGCTCTATGCGCTGAACGCCGACGGCACGGTGAAATGGCAGTTTCAGGCCGGCGACTGGATCGACTCATCGCCGACGGTGACCCCGGACGGTCAGACAATCGTCTTTGGCTCCTGGGATGGCCGCGTCTATGCGGTGTCGTCGAACGGCGCCCAGAAGTGGTCGTATCTGACGGGCGGGTACATCACGGGCTCCCCGGCGGTCGGCACTGACGGCACGGTTTACATCGGCTCCTCGGACGGATTTCTCTACGCGCTGAGCGCTGCGGGCTCGCTGAAATGGACCGCAGCCTTTTCAGACAAGACCGAGGCCTCGCCCGCGATCGGGCCGGACGGCCGGATCTACGTCGGCGCCTCCGACAGCACCTTCTACGCCCTGGATGCCTCCGGCAACGAGCTGTGGACCTACAAGACGGGTGGGGAAATCGTCGACAGCGCGGCGGTGGCGGCGGACGGCACCGTGTATTTCGGCTCTCTGGATGGCAGCGTGTATGCCCTGAAGTCGGACGGCACCTTGAAGTGGTCCTATGCCACCGGCAACGCGATCGACGCCTCGCCCACGCTGGGGGCTGACGGGACGATCTACATCGGCTCCACGGACGGCCACGTCTACGCGCTGACCCAGGCGGGCGCGCTCAAGTGGATGTATCCCGCCTCGGGGGCCACCGCGTTGCAGCCGATCTACTCGACGGCCGCGATCCGCGCCGACGGTTCGCTGGTGCTCGGCACGAGCAACAACGAGGTGCTCTGCCTGAATCCGGACGGCACGATGCGCTGGACCACCCCGCTGGGCGACTGGGCGGACTCCTCGCCCGTCGTCGACTCCAACGGGAACATCTACATTGGCTGCTACGACAAGCAGATCTACGCGCTCAACGGCACCTCTGGCGCCCAGTACACGGAGTGGTCGCAGTACCGGCGAGATCCGCAGCATGTGGCGACGACTCCCTTCGGACAGGTCGCTGGCGGCACCGGCGCGATCTCGGCGCTCTCCGTGCGCGCGTATCCGGGGACAGGCGACGGATCGCTCGTTGCCGGTTTTCAGGTCAAGGGCTCCGGCAGCCGCCAGCTCCTGATGCGCGCCGCAGGCCCCGCGCTGGCTTCGCAGGGAGTCGCGAACTTCATGCCCGATCCCTCGCTGAAACTCTACCAAATCATGTCGAATGGTACACCTTCACTGGTCGGCCAGAACGACAACTGGGACCAGCAGACCGACGCCTCGCTGGTGACCCAGATCTCTGCTGCGGAGACCTCGCTCGGGTTGGGACTCGTGTTCCAGCCTGGAAGCAAGGATTCCGCGACGCTCTCGAGTTATTCCGCGGGACTTTACACCTCGAATCCGTCGCCCGCCGATGGCCAGAACGGCGTGGTGCTGCTCGAGTGCTACGACAATGGAGGCACCTCGGGGACGGCGCTCGCGGCGGTGTCCGCGCGCAACCAGGTGGGAACCGGCGACAACATCCTGGTGGGCGGCCTGCAGCTCACGGGGCGCTGCACGCTGCTGATCCGCGGAGCGGGTCCGGCGCTTGCGAATTATCTCACTCCATCCTCGGTCCTCGCGCAGCCTACCATCCGACTCTATTCGATTTCCTTCACGTCGACGGGCTCGGTGAGCACGCCGATCGCGGAGAATTCGGTCTGGGGCAATGCGACGAACGCGTCGCAGATCTCCGCCGAGGAGAGTGCCCTGGGCATGGGAATGGTGTTCGCCCAGGGAAGCGCGGATTCGGCGATGCTGGTGACGCTTCCCGCCGGGCTCTACACGGTCGAGCTCAAGGGCGTGGGTGGCACCACGGGCGCCGGGATGGTCGAGGTTTACCTCGCGCCCTGATCGGGAGCGCGGACCTGGATGTCGACCATCAGGTCCGCCGCGATCTTCTCGAGCTCGGCGCGCACGGTCGCGAGCGTGACCGAAGCGGGCAGCATCACGATCGCCTTGGCTTGGAACAGCTGGGCGCCGTCCATGGGAGCGTTGACGCACTCGGAGGAAAGCTCCTCAACGTTGACGCCGTAGGCGGCGAGCACGCCGGAAATCTGGCGCACGATGCCCGGGCGGTCGTGGCCGACGATCTCGATGGTGGCGAGCGCCGGGCGGGGCGCGCGCGCCGGCGCGGCGTTTTCGGTGTGAACCACGATCCGCAGGCCCTGCGACTCAAGCTGGGCGAGGGCGCGGGTCAGCGCCGCCTCCTGCTCGGAGGGAACCGCAACGCGCACGATTCCGGCAAATTGACCGCCGAGGCGGCACATCCGGCTCTCCAGCCAGTTACCTCCATGCGATTCGACGCGTTCGGCGACGAGCTGGACGAGGCCCGGCCGGTCGGCCGCGATGATGGTCATCGTGAGATCGGATAACATGCGCTGACTCTGGGAGCGGCGTGTGCGAAGCGCAACCTGGTTCCGCCGCCGCGCGGCCGGTCACTTCGCCGGTGCAGGCGCGGCAGCGGGCGCGGAGGGTGCGGGCCGTGGAGCGGGCGCCGTCTGGTCGTCGCGGCGAATCCGACGCACGTCGAAGAAGCTCACGTAAAGAATCATCCCGAGCAGCAGGATCATGAATACGCTCTGAGTCGTGGCGATGAACTCGGGCGCGATCGGCCGGCCGCGCAGCTTGCCGATAGTCGCGAGCAGCATGTGACCGCCATCCAGTACCGGAATCGGAAGCAGGTTGAAGACGGCGAGGCTCACGTTCACGAGGATCGTGAACAGCACGACCGGGATGAAACCCGCTTCGGCGGCCGTGTGGAAGATGCGGATGATGCCCACGGGGCCGGCCATGTTCGACAGGCCGACGTCGGAGTGCGGGCTGATGATGCTGCCAAGCACCTGGAAGGTGGAGCGCAGTTGGTCCCAGATCTGGCTGAACGGGGAAGGGTGGCTCACGTGGTATCCGGCGGTGAAACTCATCCCATGGCCGACCTTCGGATCGGCGGCGGGGGGGAGCACGAGGCTCACGTCGGTGGTGCCGCGGCGCACGACGAGCGTCACCGGGGACTTCGCGTGGGCGTTGATGACCTCCTGATAGGTCACGATCTGCAGGATGCGGGTGCCGTCGATCGAAAGGATCACATCGCCCGGATGGACACCGGCCTTGGCGGCGGGTGAGCCCGGATCGATCGAGTGCACGATCAGGTCGTAGCCGGGCAGGATGCCGACGCTGCGGTCGTGTTCGAAGCCGGTGAGTTGCGGATAGACGGTGACCTTCATCAGCCGCCCGTTGCGATCGATGGTGAAGACCGACTTAGGCTGGCCCTCGGCGCCGCGTCCGCTCGAGGTGAGCAGCGTCTGCTTGAGGTCGATCCAATCAGCGACGTGCGTGCCGTCGATCGCGCGCACGATGTCTCCAGGCTCCAAGCCTGCCTTGGCGGCGGGGCTGGGCACCTGGGTGCCGTCGGCAAGCGTGAGGGTGCGGGTGACGTAGCCGATTCGCGTGCCGGACATTTCGTTGCTCACCGGCATGCCGACGATCCACACGACGCAGGCGAGCAGGAACGCGAAGACGATGTTCATCGCGGCGCCGGCCACGAACACGATCATCTTGGTGGCGTAGCTGGGTGGGGGGAGCGCGGCGACTTTTTCGGCTGCCGAGCCCTCCAGTGCGCTCATGTCGGCGAGTTGTGGGAGTGCGACGTAGCCGCCCAGGGGCAGCCAGGAGACGCGGTACTCGACGCCGTCCTTACCGTGCCAGGCGAAGATCTTGGGCCCAAAGCCGATCGAGAACCGCTCGACATGCACGCCGCGGCGGCGGGCCGCCCAGAAATGGCCGAGTTCGTGGACCAGGATGGATCCTCCGAAGAAGACGATCACCAGGAAGATATACCAGACGTTGGACAGGACGGACTGCAGGAGCTCGCTGAGCATGAGAGGGGATGAAATGGACCGTGGAACCGGGAATCTCCGTCATTCCGGGCGTTTAGGCAAACCCCGTTGACGGAGCAGATTTTCGTAGAAGGGCGCGGGTGTCCGAGTGTGGACCGACTGGCGCCGGAGGGGTTCCGAGCGCTCAGCGGGTCGAAGCCAGGCGGGCGCGCGCCACGGACCGGGCCTCGGCATCCACCTCGAGCACCGCTTCCAGCGAGGCGGGGTCCGCGTGTGGCATGGCGGACAACGTCTGTTCGACCACCTCGGGGATGCCAAGGAAGGGAAGGCGGCCCGCCAGGAATGCGTCGACCGCGATCTCATTGGCGGCGTTGTAGATGGCCGGCGCGGTGCCGCCGGTCTCCATGGCGTGCCTCGCCAGGCGGATCATCGGGAAGCGCCCTTCGTCCACGGGTCGGAATTCGAGGGCGAACCGGCGGGCGAGATCGAGCGGAGATTCGACGCCCCTTGGCCGCTCCGGATGGAGCAGGGCATGCTGGATCGGGAAGGTCATTGAGGGCGGGCACAGCTGCGCGAGCATCGCACCGTCGTTGAACTCCACCAGGCAGTGCACGATGCTCTGGGGATGCAGGATGGCCTGGCACTGATCGGGGCGGAGCGAGAACAGGGCCTGCGCCTCAATCAGTTCGAGGCCCTTGTTGGCGAGGGTGGCGGAGTCGACGGTGATCTTGGGGCCCATGGCCCAGTTCGGGTGGCGGAGCGCGTCGGCGGGCGTCGCGTGCGCGAGGCGCTCCACGGGCCAGTCGCGGAAGGCTCCGCCGCTCGCTGTTAGAATGACGCGCGAGACCGTGGAGCCCGGGTGTCCCTCGAGGCACTGGAAGACGGCGTTATGCTCGCTGTCGACGGGCAGCAGGCGCGCGCCGCTCCGGCGGGCCTCGTCCATGACGAATATTCCGGCGAGCACCAGGATCTCCTTGCTCGCGAGCGCGAGATCCTTGCCCTTCGCGAGCGCGGCGAGCGCCGGGCGAAGGCCCGTGGTGCCGACCACCGCGACCAGCACGATGTCGGCTTCGGGTAGCGTCGCCAGCGATACGAGTCCCTCGAGCCCGCCGACGAGGGCCGTGCCTTCCGGGAACACGCCCGTAGCCGCGCGCGCGGCGGCGTAGGCAGACTCCTCATACAACCCGACGTGGCGGACGCCGAACTCCCGGGCGATCCCGGCCAGTTTCTCCCAATTGGCGCGCGCGGCGACTGCGACCAGCTCGAGGCGGTCGGGATGGGCGCGGATCACCCGCAGCGCGTTCTCGCCGATGGAGCCGGTGGCGCCCAGCAGCGCGACCCGCCGGCGGCGTGGGGAAACGGATGGCTCGCTCATGGAAGTTCGATTCGACGCCGGGCGCCGCAGGTGGTCAGAGGAACAGCTTGAACAGCGCGTAGCCGACCGGGGCGGAGAGGATCAGGCTGTCGCTCAGGTCGAAGACCCCGCCGATCCCGGGGATCGTGCCGCCGGTGTCCTTGATGTCCGCGCGGCGCTTGATCACGGATTCCACCAGGTCGGAGACGATGGTCACCAGCGCGATGGGCACCGCAAAGGCCGCGCCGAGTGCAGGCGTGAGCGTCGGGGGAAGGTAGGAGCGGCAAAGCCAGGCCAGCACGGCGCCCACCAGGGCGGAGGTGCAGACGCCGCCCAGCGCCCCCTCCCAGGTCTTCTTCGGGCTGATGCCCGGCGCCATCTTGTGGCGCCCGAAGGCAAGGCCCGTGAGCAGCGCTCCGGTATCACAGAATTTGGATACGGCGATCAGCCACACGCACAGCACCAGCCCCGTGAGCGGGTGCGGGTGCTCGATCATCATGATGCTCGAGAGGTAGTGCAGCAGGTACGGCACGTAAAACAGGCCGAACAGCGTCCAGCCCAGCGTCTCGACACGGTTTTCCGGGCCCCGCTCGCCGAGAATGCGAACCGCCAGGATAACCGTCGCCAGGGCCAGCAGCAGGCCCGCGTCAAGCGCCGGCACATGGGGCGAGAGGTAACGGGGGGCGAGCGTGATGACCACGCCCGCGGCGATCGCGAAGCGCGAGAATGGGTGGAGCCCCATGCGTTCCACCAGGCCGAAGAACTCGCGCAGCGTGAGCGCCGCGATCAGCGTGATGAGCCATATCCCGCCGGTGGATCCGAAGTAGCGGACGCACAGGACCACGATCGTCCAGAGAATGAGGGTGCTGAGGATGCGTTTGGCCATGGGGTGGGCGGATCAGGCTTTGGTGCGGACGGGGCCGAGCTGCTCGCTGGTGAGCCCGAATCGGCGCTCGCGGCGGGCGTAGTCGGCGAGGGCGGTCTCGAGATCGGCCTTCGAAAAATCGGGCCAGAGCGTCGGGGTGAAGACGAACTCCGCGTACGCGGCCTGCATGAGCAGGAAGTTGCTCACGCGCATCTCGCCCGAGCTGCGGATGATCAGGTCGGGGTCGGGTAGGTCGGCCGTGTACAGGTGTCGGCTGAACTCCTCCCAGGTCGGGGCGCGGTCCGCAGCGGGGGTGCCGGCGACCGCGCGGGCCCAGGACGCGGCGGCGTCGAGCACCTCCGTGCGCGCCCCGTAGTTGAGCGCCAGAGTGAGGGTGAGCTCGGTGAAGGATTCGGTCGCCTTGCAGGTCTTGGCGAGCAGATCGCGGATTGCCGGGGGCATCTCCGCGGTCCTGCCGATCGTGCGCAGCCGGACCTGGTCGCGCACGAGTGTGGCGGTCTCACGCTTGAGAAAATACTCGAGCAGCGACATGAGCCCGCCGACCTCGTCCTGGGGCCGTTTCCAGTTCTCCACGGAGAAGGCGTACAGCGTCAGGTAACGGATCCCCAGCTCCCGCGCCGCTCGGGTCACCACGCGGACGGTTTCGACGCCCCGGCGGTGGCCCTCGATGCGGGGCAGCCCCCGCTGTTTTGCCCAGCGTCCGTTCCCGTCCATGATGATTCCTACGTGACGGGGTGGCTGCGACTGGGGAGAGGGTTCCATGAGCGGGAGAAAGGGGTCGAGTTAGCGGCGGGGGCGGGATTAGACAAGCTGGAAGGCCGGTGTGCGGGCTTGGGCTTGGCCTTGCGTCGGCGAAGGGATAGACTCCGAAACCTGGAGGTTAACATGAGTATGCCGACGATCGCGTTTGCGGGACTTGCTCCGCACGCTCCGGTGCTCGTGCCGGAGGTGGCGGGCTTTCGTTTTGACGAGGTGAAGGACACGGTGACGGCGATGGACGAACTCGCTGGGCGGCTGGTGGCGGTGCATCCGTCGCTGGTGCTGGTGGTGTCGCCGCATTCGCCCCGCCGGGCGGGCGCGTTTGGCCTGTGGTCGGGGCCCCGCATGACGGGCGGTTTTTCCCAGTTTTCGGCGCCGGGCGAGCGGATAGACCTGCCGGTCGACGAGGAGGCGGTTGCGGCGATCGAGGAGGCGGCGGGCCGCGCAGGACTGCGCACCTGGCGCATTTCTGGAGGCGAGCTCGATCACGGCGCCGCGGTCCCCCTGTGGTTCCTCTCCCGTGCGGGCTGGAGGGGGCTCACGGTCGTGGTCAGCCTGGAGCGCGATGGTCGCATCTCGCCCGAGGACATGGGCGAGGTGATCGGATCGGCGCTTCGGGGCCTCGGGAGGCGGACGGCGCTCATCGCGAGTGGAGACATGAGCCACCGCCTGTGTCCTGGTGCGCCAGGCGGTTTCGACTCGCGGGCGCACGTGTTCGACGAGGACTTTGTGCAGGTGATCGAGCAGGGCGCTTTTGCGCGCCTGACCGCTCTCGACCAGGCCCTGGAGTCGCTCGCGGCCGAGGACGTGGTGGAGCCCACGCGCGCCGTGGTCGCCGCGATCGGGGGGCGCAGCGAGGGTCACCGGGTGCTTAGCTACCAGGCGCCCTTCGGCGTGGGCTACGGGGTCGCCGTCCTGTACGAGGCACCGGAGGCCGCGCCGCCCGCCCCGGCCCTTGTAGTTGATTCCCTGGGACAGCTGCCGCGCGTGGCCCGCACGGCGATCGAGACGCATTTTTCCGGCGGTGGCCCGATGCCCGCCTATCGTGCGGCCGGACCTGCCTCGATCGAGGGCTGCGTGTTCGTGACCTTGTTCGACGGCGATGGACAGCTCCGGGGCTGCATCGGCTCGCTGAAACCTACCCAAACCGACCTGGTGCACGAGACCTGGCGCTATGCGCTGGCGGTGTTGGAGGACCGGCGGTTTGCGCCGGTGACGCGCGAGGACCTCCCTGGATTGCGCACGGAGGTGACCGTCCTCGGTGAACTCGAGCCCGTCGATGATGCATCGGCGCTGGATCCCAGGCTGTATGGCCTGGTCGTCCGGGCGGAGGATGGGCGGCGCGGCGTGCTCTTGCCGGACCTGGAAGGCGTGGACACCGTCAAGCAGCAGCTGGCGATCGCGCGTCGAAAGGCGGGCATCGCGCCGTGGGAGGAGGTCGAGCTGTTCCGGTTCACCGCCGAGTGCTTCGAGGACGAATCGCCTGGAGGACGGTCATGACACCTGTGCCGGAAGGGTTCGAAGGCCGGCCCGCCCGGTGGTGGATGCCCCGGGCGGACGGACGGCTCGAGTGCACGCTGTGCCCGAGGCGCTGCAAGCTGTCTGACGGCCAGCGCGGCTTTTGCGTGGTGCGGCGCAGGCGGGGGGCGGAGCTGGTGAGCGATTCCTACGGACGCGCGAGTGGATTCTGCGCCGACCCGATCGAGAAGAAGCCGCTGTACCACTTCTATCCCGGGAGCCGGGCCCTATCGTTTGGCGCAGTGGGCTGCAACCTGGGCTGCCGGTACTGCCAGAACTGGGGCATCAGCAAGGCGGAGTCGCTCGCCGCGCTGCTTCCCGCGATCTCTCCCGGGGCGGTGGCGGACCTCGCGCTGCGCCATGGGTGCCGTGCGGTGGCGTTCACCTACAACGACCCGGTGATCTCCGCCGAGTACGTGATCGACGTGGCGCATGCCTGCCGGGAGCGCGGCATCGCGCCGGTGGCGGTGACGGCCGGCTACATCGAGCCCGGTGCGCGTGACGAGTTTTTCGACGCGATGGACGCGGCGAACGTGGATCTCAAGGCGTTTAGCGACGCGTTCTACCGGTGCCAGTGCCTGGGCCGCCTGCAGCCCGTGCTCGAGACCCTCGAGGCGGTGGCGGCGCGCGGGAGGCCCTGGCTCGAGGTCACCACATTGTTGATACCGGGACTGAATGACGGTGCCGACGAGGTGGCGCGGGCCGCCGAGTGGTTTGTTGCGCACCTCGGTGCGGAGGTGCCGTGGCACTTCACCGCCTTTCATCCGGACTTCCGCATGCTCGACGTGCCGCGGACGCCGCCCGCGACACTCGCCGCCGCGCGGTCCATCGCGCTTTCGGCAGGGGTCCGGCATGTGTACACCGGAAATGTCCGCGACCCCGGCGGCTCCGCGACCCGCTGCGCGGGGTGCGGAGCGGTGCTGGTCGAGCGGAACGGATTCGAGGTCACCCGCAGCCGTCTGGAGGATGGCCGCTGTCCGCGGTGCGGCCGGCGCCTGGCGGGCGTATTTTCCTCCTGAGCACCGCGCTTTTTTGCGTTGCGGTCCGTATTCACGGCGTCGTGGATACGGCCATGAAAGTCGCCTTCATCAGCGGCACCAGCATCGTCAACTCGGACCTCTTCGCCTCCTGGGAGCGGAGCTCGGTGGACACGGCGTATGGCAGGGTGGACTACCGCCGCAGCGGCGACTTCGTGCTCGTGAACCGCCACGGCCCCGGGGTGCCGCGGCCCCCGCACAGCATCAATCACCGCGCCAACGTCCGGGCGCTGCACGACCTCGGCTTTGCGCAGGTCGTGTCGCTGAATTCGGTGGGCTCGCTCAAGCCGGAGCTGCCCCCGGGCACCTTCGTCTCCTGCAGCGACTACGTGTGCCTGCAGCAGGGGCCGGCGACCTATTTCGACGACGAGCTGAAGGGCGGCGCACCGGGCATCGCCAACACGCTGATCCCGCTGCTCGTCGAGAAGCTCGCGCCCGAGTTCGAGATCAGGACGGGCAAAACCTACGTCCAGATGCGCGGACCGCGCTTCGAGACGAAGGCGGAGATCCGGGTTGTCCGCGATTGGGGGGACGTGATTGGGATGACCGCCGCGCACGAGGCGGACCTGTGCACCGAGCTCGGCCTGTCCTACAACAGCCTCGCGCTGGTGGACAACTACGCGAACGGGCTCTGCGACACGGAGATCGACTTCGCCAAGTTCCGCGACCTCGTGCGCGCGAACCAGCGCAGGGTCAACCGCCTGTTTGAGCGCATGCTTGAAATCCTCGGCTGAGTGGTCGAACGAGCCGCACTTTTCTTAAACACGAAAACGCATATGAAAACGATCGGAGTCATCGGACTTGGCATCATTGGAGGCGCCTGGGCCCATCGCTACTCGGTGGCGGGACAGCTTGTCGGCACCTGGAATCGCAGCCCGAAACCCTCGGCGCCCGCGTGGAAAACGAGCCCCGCGGAAGTGGCCGCCGCGGCGGACGTGACCCAGATCGTGGTGGCCGACCCGGCCGCGGTGGAGTTGGTGCTCAAGGCGATCGTCCCCGCGCTTGGACCGGGCAAATACGTGGTGCAATCGAGCACCATCGATCCGGAAAGCAGCGCGCGCTTCCAGGCGATGGTCCAGGCGACCGGCGCCCACTACGTCGAATGCCCCTTCACGGGAAGCAAACCGGCCGCCGAGGAGGGCAAGACGGTGTATTTTATGGGTGGCGCGCCCGCGGACATCGACGCCGTGCTGCCTCTGCTGCGCCTCGTCTCCGAAGTCCAGTTCACGATCGGAACGGGCGAACAGGCCGCCGCCATCAAGCTGGCGATGAACCTCAACCTCGCCGTGCAGATGGAGGCGCTCAGCGAGAGCCTCACGTTCGCGCGCAAGGCGGGGATTTCCGACGAGACCTACTTCGACGTGCTCGCGAAGAACGCGGGCTATTCGCCACTGGCGAAGATGAAGGAGCTGAAGCTCCGCGCCGGCAACTACGACCCCCAGTTCTCGGTGAAGCACATGCACAAGGACATGCGGCTCGCCTCCGCCACCGCGGGCTGCGCCGACTATCCCCTGCTGGAGGCAGTGCGCGAGCGGCTCAAGCTCGCCGAGGCGCGCGGAATGGGCGACGCCGATTACTGCGCGCTCATCCGCCTGCTCCAGCAAGCGGACTGAGCGTCATGATGGAAACGGGGGCGGCCGGTTTTTTTTGTCGCCCTCGTTCCCGCTTCACCGATTAATCATTCCGAGCCCCACCACGACCCCATCCATGTCTTTCGACAAGACCCGCATCACCGACGACACGATCCAGGACTGCCTCGTTAAGGGCATGAGCAGCGTCTTCCAGGTGATGTTGCGGCTCGACCTCAAGTTCGTCCGCCGCGAGTCGCCCGAGTCGGCGACCGTTCCGGAATCGGACTCGCAAATCATCGGTAACGTCGGATTTGGCGGAAAGATCAACGGCATCGTTTATCTGGCCATGTCCGAGGATCTTGCCCGGACGCTCGCCTGCCACATGCTGGGGCTGCAGCCGCAGGAGCTCGCCGAGCACGGCTCGGATGCAGTGACCGACGCCCTGGGCGAGATCACGAACATGGCGGTCGGCGGCTTCAAAAACACCATCGCCGACATGGGCTACCCCTGCAAACTCACGGTGCCCACCATCGTCCGGGGCCAGAATCTCACGATCTCATCGATCAAGGGTGCGACCCGTTATGTGTACACCTTCGAGTGCGCCGGTGCGCCGATCACGGCGGACCTCCACATGCAGGAGGAGTGAGTTCCGGCGCGTTCGGGCTCGCTTCGAACTGGATTCCCGGCCGGGGATGGTCGAGGCTCTGCGCCATGGCCGACCCTAAGATCCTGGAAGTCTTTCCCAATCCGCAGCCCAAGCGCGACTACGTCATTGAGCACACGCATCACGAATTCACCTCGCTGTGCCCGAAGACCGGGCATCCCGATTTTGCGGAGATCGTGGTGCGCTATGTGGCGGACAAGGTCTGCGTCGAACTGAAGTCGCTCAAGCTCTACTTCCACGCGTACCGCAACGAGGGCATCTTCTTTGAGGCGGCGACGAACAAGATCTGCGACGACCTGGCGGCGGCCCTGAAACCGCGCAGCCTCACGGTGGTCGCGAAGTGGAAGGCCCGCGGCGGTTTCTCATCGGTGATCACCGCCGAGTATCGTCCGCGCCGCCGCTGAGGACCCTCGGATGCCCGGCCGGCGTTCGGCGGAGGATTTGAACAGAAGGCAACGAAGGGAACGAAGCGTCGGTCGTCTGCTCGCGCCAGGATTGGCAGGACTGGGTCAAATGGAGACCAGTCCGAAATCGCGGACCTGCCTTGAGCCCAGTTCCAACCTTCAGGCTCAGCACACCTGTGTGTTCTTCGTTACCTTCGTTGGCTTCTGTTCACTACAATCCCGGCCTCAGGCGACCGGTTTGGCGGTGCCGAAATGCCGCCGGATGGCTTCGGCGATCTCGGCCAGCTTCACGGGCTTCGTGATGTAGTCGTCCATGCCTGCGGCTATGCAGAGCTCGCGGTCGCCGTGCAGCGCATTCGCGGTCAGGGCGATGATCTTCGGCTGGCGGCTAGGAAGGATGCGCTGCCGGATCTGGCGGCTCGCCTCGAGACCGTCCATCTCGGGCATCTGAAGGTCCATCAGGACCAGGTGGTACGGATGCCTTTCGACCGCGGCCACGGCCTCGACGCCGTTGTTCGCGGAGTGCGCCCGGTAGCCGAGTCGCTCGAGGAATCGGAGGGCTACCTTCTGGTTCACCGGGTTGTCTTCGACGAGCAGGACATCGAGCGGGAATTGCTCGCCGAGCAGCGGTTCGTGCGACGGCTGGTCCGCGCTCGCGGAGGCGGCCTGTGCGCCCGTGAAGATGTTGGAGATCGTCTGGTAGAGACTGCCCGAGCGGATCGGCTTCGCGATGAACGCGTAGGCGTTCCCGTCGGACGGCGTGTCGGGCGGCGCGAAGCCGAACGGAAGCATCACGAGGCGCGGGGCGCGGATCGAGGACAGGCGTTCGAAGCAGGCGTCGGGCTGCGAGACGTCGTAATCCACGAGCACGAGGCTGGGCGGTTCGTTCGAGGTCGCGGCGAGCTTCTGGGCATCGGCGGGGTCGCTGGTGGCGGCGACGTTGACGCCCCAGGCCTCGAGCAGGGAGCACAGGCGGCGCTGGGCGACGGGGTGGTCCTCGATCGCGAGCATGCGGCGCTGCTGCAGGGCGGGAGGCAGCGGAGGCAGGCGCTCGGCGTGCACGTTGGGCGCGGCCTCGGTCTGGATGGTGAACACGAAGGCGGAGCCCGCGCCCTCCGTGCTCTCGACCCGGATCGTTCCTCCCATCAGCGAGCAGAGCCGCTCGCAGATCGCGAGGCCCAGGCCGGTGCCGCCGTATTTGCGCGTGGTCGACGAGTCGACCTGGCTGAAGACCTTGAACAGCCGGTTCACCCGGTCGGGCGGAATGCCGATGCCGGTGTCGCGGACCGTGAACTCGAGCAGCTCGCGGCCGGGCGGCACGCCGAGTTCCGCTGGGTCGCCCGGAGCCCGGCGCACTTCCACCGAGATGCTGCCCTTCTGCGTGAACTTGATCGCGTTGTTGACGAGATTGACGAGCACCTGCCGCAGGCGCGTCACGTCGCCGAGTACGGTGGCTGGCACGTCACGGTCCACATGATACGCGAGCTCCAGGCGCTTCGCCGCCGCCTGGACGGCGAACAGCTCGATGGCCTCCTCGACGCAGATGCTCAGGTCGAACGGCATGCGCTCGAGCTCCATCTTGCCCGACTCGATCTTCGAGAAGTCGAGGATGTCGTTGATGATGGTGAGCAGGGCCTCGCCCGAGTGCCGGATCGTGTTGACGAATTCGCGCTGCTCCTGGTTGAGGTTGGTCTCGAGCAGCAGGGCGGTCATGCCGATCACGCCGTTCATCGGCGTGCGGATCTCGTGGGACATGGATGCGAGGAATTCGCTCTTGGCGCGCGAGGCGGCATCGGCCTCGGACTTCGCGCGACGCAGCGCCTGCTCGGTTTCGACGCGGGCGGTGATGTCGGAGGCGACCGCGATGAAGTTCTCGATTTCGGAGGCCTTGTTGCGGACGGGCTGGATGTCGTACGAAAGGTGGAATTTCCGTCCCGAGCGGGAGTATTGGACGATGTCGGTGCTGATGGGCTGGCCCTGCGAGATGGCGTTGCGGATCCGTCCGATTGATCGGGGATCGGTATCGGGGCCGGAGAGGAACTCCGCGGGGCGCTTGCCGGCGATGTCGGTGAGGGCGTACTCGGTCAATCGGGAGAACGACTCGTTGACCCATTCGACGCGGCCGTCGGGGGAGAAGATGATGACGAGGTTGTCGGTGCGGGCGGCCACCAGGGAGAGCTTGCGTGTGGCGGCCTGGCTGGCGCGCAGGGCCTCCTCGGCCTCGCGACGGGCGGTGACGTCCTGGAGGGTGCCTAGGATCCGGGTCGGCGCGCCGCTGGGGAGCGAGGCGACGGATTTCGCGCGGATGTTGACCCAACGCCATTCGCCGGCGCGCGAGCGGAGGCGGAATTCCGGATCGATGAACGGGGTGGTGCCCGATAGCTGGGCCTCGACGCGGCGGCGGTAATTGGGAAGGTCCTCGGGGTGGATCAGCGACTGGAGGGAGTCGGGGGTGGCGGCCATGCGGTTGGGCTCATAGCCGAGCATGATCCACAACCCGGTGCTGTAATAGACGTAGCCGGAGGCGACGTTCCACTCGAAGATGCCGACGCCCGTGCTGTCGAGAGCGAGCCTGAGGCGCTCGTCGGAGGTCTTAAGGCGCTCCTCGATGCGGCGGCGTTCGTCGTTCTCCGCGAGCAGGCGGCGGTTCGACTGCTGCGAGAGCAGCATGCCGGAGCGGGCGGTGCGTGCGAAATGCACGCTCAGGCCCAGCAGCAGCGTGATGCCGAGTCCGGAGAGCAGGGTGAGCTCCGGGAGAAACCGGCGCTGCTGGAGCAGGTAGGTCCGGTTTGGTGCGATGGCCAGCCGCACCCGGCGGTCCTCGATGATCGCGGTCTGCTCGAGCGCGTACGGATTCGTCGCCACGGCGTCGGGCTTCAGATTCCCGTAGATCGGCGTGCCGTTGATGACGATGAGCAGATCGTAGTCGGCACTGAACTTGCGTCGACGGTCGATCGCGGTGAAGAACCCTTCGTAGGTGAACTCAGCGCAGACAAAACCTTCGAGATGTCCCTGGTTGGTGACCGGAGCATAGACGGCGAATCCTCTCCCGTGGAGCGGGAGACTGAGCGTCTGCGAAAAGGCGGGGCGGCCGCGCGCCTGGGCTACGCGGATGGCGCTTGCGCTGGCCTGGTCGCCCAGGGCGTTGAAGCCGATCATGCCCTCATTCCCGACCGTCGGGAAGACCCACTGTGTGCGGCCCTGTGCGTCGAGCCAGAGGACCGCCACGCACCCGAACTCCCGGCGCAGCTCGAGGAAACTCTCCGCATCCGCCTCCCACGAGGCCGACATCTGCGTGTCGGACCCGCTCCAGGGCGCGGCGAGGTGCTCCTCCACGTCGTTGCCGATCTGTTTCATCTCCAGATCCACCAGCGACGTCATCGTGTTCAGCGCATTCTGCGTGTTGTTGCTGAGGTACAGGTACTCGCGCTCACGCATGCCTATCCAGAGGATCACGGTCATCGTGAGGCAGGCGATCACCGGCGGCATGGCTGACCAGATGGGCGGGCCTCCCTCCGCGCGGTAGCTCGCGCGCCAGGCGTTTCCGAGGAGCGACGCTCCGACGAGCAGGAGCGCAATCGCGCTGACGGCCGCGGTGGGCGTCGACGTGCCCCACCGATAGACGGCCGGCAGGTTCACGGCATAGCCCATCAGCGTCGAGAACCCGACTGAAAACACCACTGAGCCGCATACCGCCTCCGTGAACAATCGCGTCCGCTGGCCCTTCTCGGTCAGCCGCCACAGCAGGGTGGCGCTGCTGAGCAGGATGCAGCCCGCGCTCATCGTGGACATCCGCCCGGCTTGGTCGGGGTCGACCATCAGGAAGTCGCGCGACAGCAGCTGGTCGATGTGAAGGTTGAGATGAAATACGTGCTCGGCGAGCGTGAGACCGCCGATGGCCGCCGCTGGGATCGCGATGAGTGCGGACTTCGGGAGCCGCAGGTGCACGCCGAGCAGGGCGAGCCCGATGAGCACCCAGCACACGGCCTCGTTGACCTTGGTTGGCGGGAGGGGGCCGAAGGGCTCCAGGAGGACGCGGAGTTGGAGGGCCCAGGCGGCCCAGCTCAGCACGCCGATTCCGACCAGCGTCGCAGCCATCACCATCGAGGCGGTCTCGATCGGTGTGCGACGAGGCATGGTTGGGAGCTCGGTCATATAGGTAAAACACCCTAGGCAACGCCAGGCAGCGGGCGGGGGCAACAGGGTTTTTGTCAGCCGAACTCGCTTGTGTCGAGGGCGACTCCGATCCGAGTGGGTGCGGAAAGTGCTGAGTGCCGGGGGCTCAGGGTATCTTTGGCTTGGCGGGGTCCGGAATCGGCGGCTTGGCCGCCGGCGGGCGAAGGTCGCTCGTGTCGGGCTCGGTCAGCATGCGGAACGGACTGTAGAGGAAACTCCATGACGGGTCGGCGAGCGTGCCGCCGAGCTTGACCTCGAGAAACACCGTGAGCGGGGACAGGACGAGCCCGAAGGTGCCCCGCACCAGGCCCTGGCTTTGTTCGAAGGGCCAGACCTGGGCCTTGAAATCGAGCTGCTTGGTCTTCAGCGAATAGGTGCCGTGTGCGTCGATGGCGGAGTTGTGCCCGGTCACGCGCACGCTCTGGAAATCGATCAAGGGCCCGGCGAGCTTGAATTGCGTCTTGGCGGAGGTGAAGCGCAGCGACGTGAACCGCAGCAGTTCCGAGAGCCCACCCAGCAGGCGCACGTGCCCGAGTTCGGGGCCCGACAGCTCCGCCGTTCCCGAGCCATGGAAGCTGGTGGGGTCGTTGAGAATTCCGTCGGCGTCGACGGTCGCGTCGAGCCGGGCGTTGGACATGCGCTCCTCCTTGGAAGTCTTTGGAAGTCCCGACTGATTTCTGACCCTGGCGGCGTAGGCCTCGACGCTCTGGACGACCTCGCCGAGCTTGGCGCCGGCCAGCGAGGCGCGGATTTTCACCGCCCGTTGGGTACCATGCGGGTCCACGGAGAAGGCGGCCCGGGCCTGGCCGCCGGCGTAGGTTGCCGTGAAATCGGGCACCTCGATGTGCCGGTTGTGATAGAGGCCGGAGAAGGCGACGTCGTGGAGCGGGAAGTCGCGGAAGGCGAAGCGGCCGGGCGCCGTCACGTCGAATGCGACATCCTCGGACTTTCCGCCCGGCGCAATCGCGCTCGTCACGTGTCCCCGGGCATGCAGCGCGGGCGCCTTTTCAAACGAGTACGGAGCCAGGATCTCCGGGGCCACGTTCTTCAGCAGCCCCGCGCACTGCGCGAGGTCGACGTGGGTGGTCATGTCGAAATCGACTGCCTCCCACTGGTGCTTTTCCGCGTCCACGGTGGTCTTGAACCATCCGGTGATCGTCCCCTCAGGACGCCGGGCGTCGACCGAAATGACGTGAGTGACGTGGCCGTCGACATAGACGCGGGTGCGGACCACGTTGAAAGGCACCTTGCGAACGACGGCGCCGGGCGCGTCGACGCCGGCAAACACGCGGGTCAGCGCTGGAAACTTCCAGCGGCCCTGCACGTCGACGTCCGCGGCGGGGGTGGTGGTGGGGAAGGCGAAGTTGGCCCACAGCTTCGGCCACCAGGGTTTGAACCAACCGGTGATGTCGAGGGGGCGGAGAAAGCCGGTCAGGAGGAACCGGAAATCGTGGGTCTTCACGTCCATCTCGTAGGTCCCGCGCGCGACGTTGCCGCCCTGCCTCACGACGGCGTGGTCCGCGCGAAACGTATGCCCGTCGAACCACACGTGGCCGAAGACCCGGTCGAGGTGGACGGCGTGGGCGGTGAGATCGTGGGCGTCGACCCAGGCCTGCGCGCTCTGGAGCTTGCCTCCCGGCAGGAAGGTCGCCGTGCCCGCGGCGCGGCCGGGCTGTGCGAAGTCGACGAAACGCGACAGGTCCTTGTGCACGCGACCCGAGACGAGGGCGGTGACTCCGTTGCCGACGACGGCATCGAAGGCGAGGGTGCCGGAGCGCCGGGCGGGAATGCCGGAACCGCTGACGGCCACGCGCGCGCCGGCCGCACCGGCGACGGCGGCGAAGTCGATGGACTGCGCGGGGCCGGGCCGCGCGGTGGCGGCGATCGCGTCGACCTCGGTATCCATGAACTGGATTCCCACGGCGGAGACGTCGGCGCGGAGCGGGACGAAGGTGCGGTCGTGGGGATTCCAGGTGGCGACGAGCCGCGTGTCCACACCGGCCACGCGAGCCCCCGCGACATCGACCGAGTCCGCCCCGGCCCGGGCGATCACGCGGGCGGAGATCCGGCCCGCGAGCGGGATGCGCACCTCGGCGTGGAACGGTCCGAGCTCCGCGGGCCGCGGGGTCTCGAGATGCAGCCCGGCGGCCGAGAGCTCCGCGTCCACGACGGCGCCGGCCACGGGGGACGGGTAGAGCGTCAGGTCGATCCGCGCCTTGCGCACGGCCTCGAGCCTGGGTGTGAACCGCGCCGCGTGACGAAGGAAGCTGGTGAAGGCGGCCGCCGCCCGGGCGGCATCCAGGCGCGGCGCGCCCGGGCGGGCGGTTCGGAGCGGCGCCAGCGCCACCCGGCCATGCGCGAACAGAGCGATCGAGCCGGCGCGGGCGGACAGCGACTCGACCGACAGCCGGTTGCCCTCAAGGCCGAGCACGGCGTCGAGGTTTGAGACGATCGCCTCGGGGCGGCCCGTGGGAGAGAGCTGGGAGGGATACAGGAGTTCGGCGCCCGACACCGCAAGCTGGTGAACCTCCACGTGTCCGGCCAGCAGGGTCCAGGGATCGATCTGCGTCTCGATCTGGGCGGCCCGCACGACGGGCCCCTCGAGGCCGGGGATGCCCACGGCCACGTCGCGGACGACGACATGGCCCGAGGGATCGAACGCGACGCGGCCGACCGTCACCTGGAAGGCCGTGCCGCCGAGCCTGCGTTCAAGCAGGTGCGTGACCGGTGAGGGCAGCACCACCTCGTGCCGCCAGGCGATCCAGGTCTGGAGCGCGAGGGCGGCCAGCAGCAGGGTCCAGAGCGACCACACGGCAAAGCACGCCGCGCATCCGAAGACGTGCCGGAGCAGCTTTGTGCAGACCTGGGACAGTCTGGCCATCGCGCGCACCCTCTGCGGATCCCTAGTGGGCGGAGGCTGGTGCGGCGGGCGCCGGTGCGGGCGCCGCGGGCGGGGTGGGGGTCTGCACCTCGGCGTTGAAGGTGAGGGTCCAAAGGGCGTCGATCATGGACTGGTCGATCTCGAACACCGCGTCCAGGTCCTTGGACCCGGCGATCTGCTGCGTGCCCCCGAGGCGGTCCGTCAGCAGGAGCGACTGCGTGCTTGTCTGCACGCCGGCTCCGGCGGTGAGCGCGATGTCCATGTCGAGCCGGTACTTCCAGGGCTGCACGATGCCCGCCAGCGCGACGGTGTCGTGGAAATGGTCATACACAAAGGTCTTCGCGCGAAGCGTGCGCAGGTCGACGAGCAGGGTCTGCCAGGCGTCGCGCACGACCTTCGAGGAGTTTGCGGGTGCTGCGGCCTCGGCCGGTGCCGCGGCGCCCGCCGGCAGGTCGATGCGCCGGATGACCTTGTCGTCGGAGAGGCGGACGATCCGCACGCCCACGATGCGGGCGCCGATGGGCAGCTCGCGGAGCTTGCGATTGCGCCAGTCGCGGGCGTCGACCGGGGTCTCGCGGAGGATCTCGGAGTCGACCTCGTACACGTACTGCGCCGACGCGAGGCGCGCGTACGCGTGCGGTCCGCGCTCGGTGCCGACGCCGATCTGCAGCTCGATGGAGGGCCCCGTGGGGGAGCCGGGAACGGGCTGCGGGGCGTTGGCGAGCTGGAGGACGACGGTGCGCTCGGGACTGTTGAAGCCCCAGGCCTCCTCGGCGGCGGCGGACGGGGCGTCGTTGAGAAACTTCGTGGCCGAAAGCTGGGTGAGCCGCTCGATCAGCTCCTGCACCGCGACGGGGTCTGCGGGCTGCGTCGTGGGCGCGGCGTCGCCGATCCGCTGGACGATCTGCCAGCCGGAATCGCCTCCGGTGGTTCCCTCGAGGTGTTGGAGGGTGAGGTCCGGCTGGTTGGGGGCGCGCAGGGTGATCGACGACAGCTGGGCCGGATCGAATTCAAGCAGGTGCCGCTCACGCAGGCTGTCCTGGGCCGTGCGGATCTTCTCGAACAGGTCGGAGGGTATCTGCAGAACGAACCGGGTGGGCCGGTCGTCCATCTGGGCGTAGAATTCCTGGATCCCCGGCGGAATCGGGTGGCCCGGAGTCGCCGCGATCGGTCCGCCGATGAGCAGCGTCTGGCTGCGGTTGTTGCCCTCGACCGTGACTCGCATCGCCGGATTGTCCGACGGGCTGAGATCCGAGGGCACGGGGTCGGTGATGAAGGGGCCGACATGGAGCCCGAGCAGGCGGGTGAGCGTGAGCTTCACGTCGTCGGAATTCGCGCGGCCCACGAACGGCGACACGAAGTACCAGCGCGAGGCGTCGCGCTGGATGCGCACGCGGCTGGCGGGCGGGGGAAACTGCACCCCGAAGCTCCGTGCCTCGAAGGAGGGGATTTCGAACACGGTGGGCGAGCGGATCTCGCTGACGGGCAGGCTGAGAATGTCGGCGAGGCTGCGCGCCACGACGTGGATGCGTTTGCCGTCGGGCGAGAGGACGTAGAGCCGGTTGCCCACATTGGTGACGTTGCCGATCTTGAGCACCACGGGCGCGGGGGCCTTGCGCTGGCTGCCGACGGGCTGGGCCGGCGTGAGGGTCACCACGATCGCCGGCTTGTCGAGTCCGTAGTCTGCGAGCGAGAGCTTGTTCTGGGCGAGGCTGGAGACGTCGAAGGCGGTCTCGTCCTCGAGGAGCTGCAGCTCGGTGAGCATCCCGCTCACGGCCGCGGGATTTGCCGGCCATTGGACGGGTTTCTCCAGGTACCAGCGCCCGTTGCGTTTCGTGATCTGGACGACGCGGTCGCGGGTCTGGATCTCGATCGCGCGCACGTCGGTGTCCGCGGCGGGGAGCACGCGGCGGCGGGCCTCGCCGAGGTCCCTGATCTCCACGATGCGCGGGTACACGTAGAAGATGAAGAAGAACAGCGTGACGTTCAGGAAAACGAGGACGAGGGTGACTTTGGTGCGCATGGCGGTGCGTCTTGAATGGCTCAGGTGCGGCGGGCCCAATAGACCGCGAGGCCCAGCAGGGCGACGAGGCCGGGCACGCCGAACCACAGGGCGTAGCGGAGGCGGAGCAGTTCGGCCTGGCTGAGCGAGAGCTGGTAGCGGTCGATCGGGCGCGGGGGAATCGCGAGCTGGGTGTCGCGGTCGACGCACCAGTTCACGGCGTTGAGGAAGATGGTCTCGTTGCCCTGCGAGGCGGCGATGCGGTTGTTGACCACGAGGTCGGAGGCGCCGAAGACGACGATGCGTCCGTTGCGCACGCTGAAGGGCATGTTCTCCCGGGCGCGTACGCGCTCGGAGGATACGGCGATCCCGAGCCGGTTCTTCGGGTCGGCGGTCGGTGTGCCCCGCAGGTCCTGGCTGGGGTCGAAGACCGGATGTGGCCGCAGGCGGTAGTTGCGCTCGCCCCAGGCCGTGGTCGAGGTCGCCGCCAGGGTCGTGATGGTCAGGCCGCTGCCCGACATCTTGTCCGGATAAGGCATCTCGCAGCGGCACTCGCCGACCTGGAGGGTGAGATCGCGCTCGATGAGCGGGCGCGTGATCGGGCTGTTGGCGTTGAAGGTCCGGATGTTCAGGTCTCCGTCCTCGGTCACGAATTCGGGATTCGAATCGTGGATGATGACGTCCTGGTCCCAGATGCCCCAGTCATCGAGCAGCCGGTTGAGCCCGCTGGGAGTCCGGGTCGCGAGCAGGAGGATGACGCGGCCCGCATGGTCGCTGAGGTACTGGCGCAGCTCCTCCTCGACGTAGGGGTCGACGCGCTGGGGGGCGACCGCGATCACGAGTGCGGCGTCGTCGGGCACCTTGCGCACCGTGCTCAGGTCGATCGTCTCGACATCGAAATTGCGCAGACGCAGCTCGTCGCGCAGGGTGGACAGGCCCCGGTTGGGGCTGACGTCGTCGAGGCGGTACTCACCCTGTCCGGCCATGAAATAGATCTTCTTTTGGACTGGCGACGAGACATCCAGGATGGCGGCGGTGAAGACCTGCTCGCCGAGGAACTGCCGCTTCTCGCCGTCCTGCATGCGGTACAGGTCGCCCGGACTGACGGCGCGCTTCTGGTCGCCGCAGATGAAGAAGATCGTGTTGGGCTGGTCGACACCGAGCTCGCGCGCGAGGCGGGGGCTCTTGTAGACGTCGAGATAATCGACCGTCACGTGTCCGGCTGCTCCGTTGGCCTCGGAGGCGAAGGCGTATTCGCGCAGCAGGGCCTTGATGTCGTTGATGGAGTCCTGGTCGGCGTAGTCGCTGGTGAACGTCGCCACCACCCGCACGGGACGCTTCAGAGCGTGGAGGTACGAGCGGGTTTCGGGGGAGAGCGTGTAGCGGTGGCTGCGCGTGAGGTCGAAGCGCCACGAGAAGTGGATCGCGAGGAAGTTGAGCCCGGCGAAGAAGGTGGTGAAGAGGACTGCCTGGAGGATGAGATTGAGCGTCCTCATCCACCGGACGGCGCGAAAGCTTTCGAAGTGCATCGGCCTAGCTGTGTAGGAGTTTGGCCTCCACGCTCAGGATGCTGAAGATCAGCGTGAGCGCCGTGCTGCTGAGGTAGAAGAGCACCTCGTGGGTGTCCACGATGCCCCGGCTGAAGTCGGAGAAGTGGTCGAGGATTGCGGCGGAGCCGAGCACGCTGAGCACCGGGTGGGGAAGGTCGGCCTGGACGATGGGGAGCTGGATCGCGTAGTGCAGGCCCACGATGAGGCCGAACAGCAGGGTGAAGCTGGTGATTCCCGCCACGGCCTGATTGCGCGAGAGCGAGCTGGAGAACACGCCGATCGCGACGAAGAGCAGGCTGGAGACGGCGATGAAGCAGTACCCACCGAGCATCGGGCCCGGATCGATGAGGCGGGCGTCACCGGCAAAGCGATACAGGATGTAGAAGAAGCCGCCCGTGCAGGCCCACAGCCCCACGTAGAGCAGATACGCGGCGCCGTACTTTCCCAGCACGACCTCCGTGGAGGTGACCGGGGTCGTCAGCAGCGTCTCGATTGTGCCCAGCCGCCGCTCCTCCGCGAGGCAGCGCATGGTCAGCAGCGGCACGATGAACAGCGCCGGGATGGGGAAGAACCGGAAAAAGATGACGGCGGGCGCGGTCTCCTGGGGAATCTTGCTGTACACGTCCAGCACTTCGGAGAACACGAAGCCCATGACGCCGAGGAAGAGGACCGCGGCGATGTAGGTGCTCGGATTTACGAGCAGGGCGCGAATCTCGTGGCCGAGGATGGTGAAAAAATGGCGCATGAAGCGAAGTGGGTGTGCGGCGGGCGTCAGGCGGCCGCCGCGGATTGCCTGCGGCTTGCGCGGTGCCCGGCCGTGGATGCAACGAGAGTCATGAGAGGAGCGTCGTGGACAGATTCGGGGTCGGAGGGTTCATTCTTCCTTCCGCTTCGAGGCCTGGCCGACGGGATCGATCACGTCCCAGCTGCGGCGGGTCGCCGCCAGGAACACGTCCTCGAGTGTCGGGTGTTCGCGGCTCAATGCGCGGATCCGGAAGCGGTTGTCGGATGAAAAAGCCTTCAGCAGCTGCTCGCCGATGTCGTCGTCGCGGCGCGTGTTCATCCGGATTGAGCGGAAGCCCATGGCGTCGGGGTCGCCGGCCTGCTCGAGCGCGAGCGAGGGTTCGATCTGGCGGGCCACCGCGACCAGCGCGTCCACCTCGCCCTGAGCCTCGACGTGATAGCTCGACTGCCCCAGGACCTCCCGACGAAGCTCCGCGGGGGTTCCCTCCGCGACGACCCTCCCGGCATTGATGATCAGCACCCGGTCGCAGGTCATCTCGATCTCCGGCAGGATGTGGCTGGAGATGATGACCGTCATGCGGCCCCGCAGTCGGGCAATCAGGTCGCGAACAATCAGGATCTGGTGCGGATCGAGTCCGATGGTGGGCTCGTCCATGATGATGACGGGAGGTTCGGCGAGGATAGCCTCGGCGATCCCGACGCGCTGCCGGTAGCCTTTGGAGAGTTTTCCGATGATCCGGTGGCGGACCCGTTTGAGGTCGCACAGCTCGAGCACCTCTTCGATGCGCGGTGAGAGCCGCTTGCGGGGCATTTCCTTGAGGCGCCCCCGGTAATAGAGGTATTCGGTGACCCGCATGTCCTCCGGGAGCGGATTGTTCTCGGGCATGTAGCCGACCAGGCGTTTGACCTCGTCGGCACGAGTGGCGACGGGAAGGCCGCAGACGCTCGCACTCCCCGACGTGGCGGTCAGGTAGCCGGTGAGGATCCGCATCGTGGTCGACTTGCCGGCTCCATTGGGTCCGAGAAACCCGAGGATTTCTCCGCGGGCCACCGTGAAACTGATTCCGTTGACCGCCGTGACACTCGCGTAGTGCTTCACCAGGCGGGTGACTTCGATGGCGGGTGTCGCGGCTTCGTTCATTCCAGGAGCGAACTTTCGATGCGGGCCTCGCGGCGCACAATCTCAAAACGGACGCGCCGGGAAGGACGGCGGAACTACGCAGTGGGTTTCTCGAGCGTGACTTCGCCGGCTCGGAATCGCTGGATCCGGCCGCTGTCCTCACGGATGAGCAGTGCGCCCTCGTCGTCGACGCCCATCGCGGCTCCCGCCACGCGGGTGGCGCCATGGAGGACGGCCACGGGTTTTCCCCGGAGCAGGTCGAAACGCTGCCACTGGTCGGCAAAGGTGTCGCGGTACGATCCGTCCACGAATCGTTGGTAACCTCTCAGGACATGGGCGACCAGGTCCGCGGCGAGACGATTGAGGTCCAGCGGCTGGGCGGAGTGTTCGGACAGCGAGGTGGCGCGCCGTGCGAGCTCATCGGGCCATCCGCCGGCGGGGGAGTGGAGATTCAGGCCGATGCCAAAGACCAGGTCGCGGATCATGTCGGAATCCATGCGTGCCTCGGTCAACATGCCGCCGGCCTTGCGTCCGTCGAACAGCAGGTCGTTGGGCCATTTGAGGCCGGGCGGGATGCGAATCAGGCCGGCGACCAGCTCGCAGACGCAGACTCCCATCCAGAGGGTGAACGTCTGCATTTTTTCGGGCGAGAGTTGAGGCCGGAAGCCAAAGCTGGCGTAGAGGTTTCCCGTCCGCTCGCTATGCCAGGTGCGCCCGAAACGCCCGCGTCCGCGCGTCTGTCGGCGGGCGATCACGACAAAGGGGGCGGTGCGTCCCGAGGCGAGCTGTCGGGCGGCCTCGTCGTTGGTGCTGTCGATCTCATCGAGCAGGAGCACGTCGCAGCTGACGCCTGGCTGGTCGAGCAGGGCCTCGATGAAAACCTGGTTGATGTCCCGGGGCCGGCGGGTGAGCCGGTAGCCGCGTGCGCGGACCGCCTGGAATCCAAAACCCTGCGCCCGCAGTTTCTCCATGTGTTGCCACACTGCGACGCGACTCACCCCCAGCTTCGCAGCCAGGGCGCTGCCGGAGACGAAGCCCGTGTCGCGGGCCAGCAGTTCTCGGAGAATGACGATTTCGGAAGACGGTGTGGAGTCGGTCATCTAAGGGCGGGGCGGGGTCGCAGGGGGGAGGGCGGCGCCGCGCAAGTTGTTAAGAACTTTCCCGCTTTTTCAAGCAAGCACTGTGCAACGTGGCAAGTCGCACCCGGACGGTGGGTTGTGCGGGCGGTAGCGGCCTCATCCCCGGCCTAGGATGAAGACGAGCACCAGCGCGACGATTGTCAGCAGGGCGATGGCTCCGAGCCAGGCACGGGAGTGGCTCCGGGGCGCGGGTGCATCCTCGTCCTGCCCCGGCAGATCGAGGCCGTCGTAAACGGTTTCCTCGCTCCAGCCGGTATCCGCGCAGGCACCACATTCCGGACACGCGTGCGCACTTGCCGGCACTTCGGCGCCACAGACTGGGCATTCGCCGGGGGGAGTGAATCCGCTCATGCGCGCAGCATGCGGCGGCCCCGGGCCGCGTGGCAAGCGGGACTCATCCGGCGTGGAGCTACGCATCGGGAGACGGTGTTATTGCTGAGGGATTTGAGCTCGGGTTCTTGCAAGCAGCATTCCTTATGGAGCAGGCCCTGAAAAGGGCCGCATTAATCCCATGAATCAGAAATCAACCCTGTTGAAACAAACCTCCCTCCTGTTTGCGGGCCTGTTGCTCCTGGCCGGCATTCCGCTTCGCGCGCAGTCGTCCGCCGACCTGGTCGCCAAACCTGACGTGCGCCCGGTGCCGCTGCGCACGGTCGCTCCCGTGGCCCCCCAGGGCCAGACCGGACTTGTCGCCGTCTCGTTCATCGTCGACGAGCATGGCAGGGTGGTCGATGCGACGGTCGCGAAGTCGACCAATGCGACCCTCGAGAAGCCGGCCCTGGCCGCCATCGAGGCCTGGACCTTCCGTCCGGCGATGAAGGACGGCAAGCCCGTCAGGGTGAAGGTCACCGTCCCGGTGCGCTTCGAGGAGAATTCCTGATCCGCTGCGGAATCCGCACCCCGGGGCGGAGGCGGTTTACAAGCTCGCACGACAGTGCGAGCTTTTTTGTCTTTGGACGCCGGGTGCCCGCAGGAGGCGCAACCCGTTTTCCTCCGTGCCCATAGGAGCGAGGCCCCACGATTTACTTGCATAAAAGTGCAATAATTGTCTCATCTGCTGTCGCGACCCTGTTCCGCCGGGCGTCATGCCTGGCACCCCGAAACTCAGCTAACGCTTATCGACCATCCCCGAGGAGAGACTCAGGAAGACCATGAAGACGTGCATTAAATTGCAATTGTTGGCGATTGTACTTTCACTGGCCGCCCCGCTGGCCGGCGCCGCCACGGGCACCCTCGTGTGGGGCGACGATTTCAACCAGGCGGTGGGCGCCACGCCGGACTCCACGAAGTGGACCTACGACCTCGGCAACAACGGCTGGGGCAACAACGAGCTGGAAAACTACACCTCCGACGCGGCGAACTGCTCCGTCGTGAGCGATCCCGACGCCACCGACGGCAAGGCGCTTGCGATCACCGCGATCAAGACCAGTTCAGGAGGATACACCTCCGCGCGCATCAAGACGCAGGGTCTGTTCTCGACCACCTACGGGATGATCGAGGCCCGCATGAAGCTTCCCGTGGGCCAGGGCATGTGGCCTGCCTTCTGGATGCTGGGCAACAACATCGGCACCGTCGGCTGGCCGCAGTGCGGCGAGCTCGACATCATGGAGAATATCGGGAGCGTGCCGAACAAGGTCTACGGCACCGCGCACGGTCCCGGCTATTCGGGCGCCAACGGTATCCAAGGTGTTTATACCCTCGCCTCCGGGCAGTTCAGCTCGGCCTACCATACCTTTGCCATCCAGTGGGCGCCGAACAAGATCCAATGGCTGTGCGACGGCACCGTGTACCAGACGCTGACGCCGGACAATATCCCGGCCGGCACGTCCTGGGTCTACAACGACTCGCCGTTCTTCATGATCCTCAATCTGGCTGTCGGAGGAAACTGGCCGGGCAACCCGGACTCGACGACCAGCTTTCCGCAGACCCTGTACGTGGATTACGTGCACGTCTACAACCTCGCTCCGGCCGCCCCGGCCAAGTTGGGCGCTTACGCGGATCCGACAGGCGCGGTCGGCCTGAGCTGGACGCCGTGCACCTACGACGGCGGTTCGCCGGTCACGGGTTACCGTATCCAGCGCGCCACGGACTCCGCCTTTTCGCAGAATCTCACCTCCACCGACGTCGGCACCGCCGCCGGCTATACCGACACGGGGGTGATCGCGGGCACGCCCTATTATTATCGCGTGTTGACGGTCACCGCCAACGGCGTGTCGTCGCCCAGCCCGACCGCCACGGTCACGCCGGCCATCGCGGGCGGTTCCGCCGCGGGATCGGTTCATTTTTCGGTCATCTCCTGCCGCTGTTTCGTCGGCACCGGTGACAACATCGGCGTGGCCGGCATCTGGGTCTCGGGCAACAAACCCGTCACCGTGCTCCTGCGTGCCGCAGGCCCGGCCCTGAAGGGGCAGGGCGTCGCCGGCACTCTTCCGGATCCGATGATTCTTCTCTACGACACGAAAGGCAACCTGCTGGCGGCCAATGCCGGATGGGGCACGGGCGGAGATCCGACCGCCGTGTCCGACGCGACGACGAAGACGGGCGCGGGCCTGGTCTTTGCCCAGGGCAGTCTCGATTCGGCGGTCGTCGTAACCCTCCAGCCCGGAGGCTATTCGGCGCAGTGCATAGGGGCGTCGGGCGACACCGGCGTCGCCTTGATCGAAGCGTATCAGGTCCCCTGAAGCCGCGCCGTGGCGCTCGTCGGGGCGACGGGCGCCGGCCCTCCGTAGATAATACCCTTGACGGGGTATCGTTTCGCGGCGTCATCGACGCCTTTTGAGGGCCTTGAAGGATCACGTCACAGTGTCGAACCAACATTCCCCTCGGCGGGCGACCGCCGCGGGTGCCCGGGCGCACAGGCGCTGGCATGGGTGAGCCGCTCCGCACCGTGCCCAACCCGAGCCAAGCCGCCGACTCTCCCCGGATCGCCAGCCTTGGTGCAGCCTCGCGGCTTCAACTGATCGCGAACAGGGGATTGGTGCTTGGAAACTCGAACCGCAGAGGACGCAATCCCGCGTCGTCGAGCCCAGCCTTTCAGCCCATCCGTCCTACGGCCTTCTCGTCTCTGCGTTCCTGCCCAGCAGCCTCGAATTTCGAGGCCACGCTGCCCACGTACTCCCGACCAACCGCCTGTGCGCACTTGCGGGAAACGCGGTTTCCGGACCTTTTCTTCCCATGAGCGATCCGATCCAACACGAATGTGGCATCGCGCTGGTGCGTCTGCTCAAGCCGCTCAGCTACTACCAGGAGAAGTACGGCACCCCGTTGTGGGGCTTCTTCAAGCTGTTTCTCCTGATGGAGAAGCAGCACAATCGCGGCCAGGACGGTGCGGGCGTCGCCTGCGTGAAGCACGACGTGCCACCAGGGCTCCCGTTCATGTTCCGGGAGCGCTGCGTGAAGACGAATCCGCTCGACCGCATCTTCAAGGATCTGCTCAGGACCTATAACGAGAAGGTCCAGGCCGGGGTCATCCACCCGGAGTTCGCGGACACGGTGAAGAAGAATTTCGATTTCGGCGGGGAGCTCTACATGGGGCACCTGCGCTACGGCACCTCCGGCGGCTACAACATGTCGTCCTGCCATCCCTTCTTCCGCCGCAGCCCCTGGCCCACGCGCAACCTGGCGCTGTGTGGAAACTTCAACATGACGAACACGGCGGAGCTCAACCGCTCGTTGATCGGCATGGGCCAGCACCCGATCTTCGCGACCGACACCCAGGCGCTGCTGGAGAAGATCGGATTCTTCCTGGATGAGGAGCACGAGGACATCTACCGCTTCCTGCGCACCCGCGGGCTCGAGGGCGCGGAGATATCGCGCCGGATCAGCGAAGAGTTCGACCTCGGCCGGGTGATCACGCGCGCCTCGAAGAATTGGGATGGTGGATACGCGCTGTGCGGCCTCGTCGGCAACGGCGACGCCTTCGTCGCCCGCGACCCGTCGGGCATCCGCCCCGCGTATTATTTCCAGGACGATGAGGTGATCGCCTTCGCCTCCGAGCGCGCGCCCCTCTGCACGGTGTTCGACCAGGCCGCCGAATCCGTCCTCGAGGTCGAGCCCGGGCACGTGATGGTCGTCAAGAAGCGCGGCACGCTCACCTCCACGCGTTTCACCACGCCGCTCCCGCGCTCGAGCTGCTCGTTCGAGCGCATCTACTTCTCCCGCGGCAACGACGTCGACATCTACCAGGAGCGCAAGGAGCTCGGCGCCCGCCTGGCAGACCAGGTGCTCGACGCCGTCGGTCATGACTGGGCGAATACGGTGTTCAGCTTCGTCCCCAACACGGCCGAGGTCGCCTACTACGGCCTCATGTCCGCCCTGCGCGTGCGCCGACGCAACGAGGTCAAGGCTGCGATCCTCAAGGCCTCCCGCGAGGGCACGCTCTCCGAGGACACCATCGACGACCTCATCCTGCGCAACTGGCCCCGCGGCGAGAAGGTCGTCTCCAAGGACGTGAAGATCCGCACCTTCATCGGCCAGGAGAGCTTCCGCAACCAGCTCGCCAGCCACGCCTACGACATCACCTACGGCTCGGTCCAGTCCAAGGACAACCTGGTCGTGGTCGACGACTCGATCGTGCGCGGCACGACGCTCCGCCGCTCGATCATCCGCATCCTGTCGCGACTCAACCCGCGCACGATCGCGATCGTCTCGACCGCCCCCCAGATCCGGTATCCGGACTGCTACGGCATCGACATGTCCGAGTTGGGCAAATTCGTGGCCTTCGAGGCGGCGGTCTCGCTGCTGAAGGAGCGCGGCCAGGGCGCGGTGCTCGAGGAGGTGTACCAGCTCTGCCGCGAGGAGGTCGCCAAGCCCTTCGGCACCAGCACGACCAACCACGTGCGCCGGATCTACGAGCCGTTCACGCCCGAGGAGATCTCCGCGCGCATCTCGGAGCTCGTGCGTCCAAAGAACCTGCCCTGGCAGGGCGAGCTCCGCATCCTCTTCCAGTCGATCGACAACCTGCACGCGGCCCTCCCGCAGAGCACCGGCGACTGGTATTTCACCGGCAAATACCCGACGCCCGGCGGATACCGGGTCGCGAACCAGGCCTACATCAATTATTACGAGAACTCCGAGGGCCGCTCCTACTGAGCGCCCCGGCCGGCACACGCCTTTCACCGATGTCACTCAGCTACGAATCCTCCGGAGTCCGCTACGACCAGCTCGACGCATTCAAGCGCGCCTGCCAGCGCGCCGCGCGCACCACCGCGGGCATGCTCGCCGGCCATGGCTACCGCGAGCCCGCCTCCGTGCGCGGCGAGAGCGCCTACCTGATCGAGGGCGACGACCACTACCTCGCCCACGTCGAGGAGGGGCTCGGCACGAAGAATCTCGTCGCGGACGCGGTGTACGCGGCCACGGGCCGCAGTTTCTATCGCGAAATCGCCATCGATACCGTTGCGACGATCGTGAACGACCTGGCCACCTGCGGCGCGCTCCCGATCTCGGTCGCCATGCACGCCGCGGTCGGCGATTCGGGCTGGTTTGCGGATGAAAAGCGCATGGCCACCCTCGTCGAGGGCTGGGCCGAGGGTTGCATGCAGTCCGGAGCGGTCTGGGGCGGTGGCGAGACGCCGACCCTGCGCGGCATTGTCAACGCCGAGACCATCGTGCTCGCGGGCTCCTCAATCGGCCGCATCGCCCCGAAATCGCAGCGCGTCGTGGGCGACGTGCACGACGGCGACGCCATCGTCTTCCTGGCCTCCTCCGGCGTGCAGACCAACGGGCTCACCCTTTGCCGCCAGATCGCGGACCGCCTGCCGCAGGGCTACCAGACTCCGATCGGCGACGGACGCACCTATGGCGAGGCCCTGCTGGCACCGTCGGTGATCTATGTCGCTTTCGTGCGTGAATGCCAGCGCCGCGGCCTCAAGCTGAACTATCTCGCGCACGTCACCGGCCACGGTTGGCGCAAGCTGATGCGGCTCGATGAACCCTTCGTGTATGAGATCACGAACCTGCGACCCGAGCCCGCGCTTTTCCGCTTCCTCCAGGAGGCGGGCCCGATCGCGCGCCGCGAGGCCTACGCAACCTTCAACATGGGCGTCGGCTTCGCCGCCATCGTCGCCCCGGATCGTGCGGAGGCCACCGTCGCCGCCGCGAAGGCCTCGGGCTACGAGGCCTGGGTCGCCGGCCGGGTCCACAAGCAGGGCTCGCGCAAGGCGGTCGTCGTCCCCGGCCTCGACCTGGTCTTCGAGGGCGACACCCTCCAGGTCCGCTGAGGGGGAGCGGGAAGGCTGGAGGACCGACCTTAAAGCTGCCGTTGCACCACAGAGACTCAGAGGCCACAGAGCCTGACATCGAAGTTGAGGACGGAATCGTCGCCCACTTCGGTTGCGAAATGATGCTAAATGTCGCAGTTGGATTTGAACTACAGAGACACAGAGAGCACGGAGAAATGCAGTTGGGTGGAAATTTCGTGTTGAATCTCTTTCACCTCCGAAGTGAGCGCCGATTCCGACCCTTGCTTGGATTTCAGCCTCTGTGATCTCTGCCTGTCCGCCGTAGCCTTGGCGAAGGTGGATACCTCTTTGGTTCAGTTCCCCTGGTATTTTCCACACTCGTGAGCCCGACTCTTCCCTTGGCTGAACGCGATCTTGGCGCACCCGGACGACCGCCGATGGTGATCCTTCACGGCCTGCTCGGATCCTCGCGCAACTGGCAGATGGCGGGGCGCGACCTGTCCGCACACTACCACGTCCGGGCGCTCGACCTGCGCAACCACGGGGCTTCGCCGCATTCCGAGGTGATGAACTATGAAGTCATGGTTGCCGACGTGCTCGCCTGGATGGACTTCCGCGGTCTGCGCGAGGTGGACCTGGTGGGGCACAGCATGGGCGGCAAGACCGCGATGCTGCTCGCGTGCCGCCACCCGGAGCGGGTGAGGCGCCTGGTCGTGGTCGACATCGCGCCGAAGGACTATTTCTCGATGGGGCACCGCGCGGAATTCGCGGCGATGCATGAACTCCGGCTCGAAGGACTTCGCTCGCGCGCGGAGGCCGAGCTGCACATGGAAGGGCGTGTATCCGATTGGGCGATGCGCAAGTTCCTGCTCTCGAATCTCGAGTCGGCCGACCACGGAGGCTGGCGCTGGAGGATCAACCTCCCTGCACTCACCGCGGCGCTGCCCGTCCTGGAGAAGAATCCGCTGTCGGACGCGGACATCTATCGCGGCCCCACGCTGTTCATCGTGGGCGGCCGCTCGCGCTACGTGAATGCGGGCGACCATGGCGCGATCGAGCACCATTTTCCGGGGGCGACCGTCGAGGTGATCGCGGAGTCGGGACACAATCCGCACATGGATGCCCGCGAACCGTTCGTCCGGCTCGTGTTGGGCGGGCGCGTCTGAGGAGGAGCGCCTCAGCGCCGCGTCCAGGCGCGAAGCGTGGCGAGCAGGAAGTCCTCGAGCGCGGCGTTCTCGTTGAGATTGACCGCGAGCAGGCCGAAGCTGCGCTCGAGGGCGTCGACCGTGGCCGCGAGCGGGCGCCGCAGGGCGTCCTCGCCCGCGGAGAGCCGGGGGGCTGCGAAGGCGCGGCAGGCGCGCTCGATGTCCGCGAAAAAGCGGGTTCGGATTCCGACCGACAGGCCGGCCTCGAGCGCCGCCTGTTCCTCGTCACTCAGGTCGGCGGGCTTCGACTCCTTCTGTTTGTCCCAGGCGGCGGACGCGGCCTGTTCGAGGATCTGGCTGAAGCGGGCGATGAGCCCGTACACGGAAAACAGCAGATCGGCGGCCTCCTTTTTCCCTGCAGACCCGTCGCACAGGCGGCCCAGCCAGGCATCGAAGTCGGCGATCCAGGCCTGCCAGGCGGCGTCGCCAAACGGCGTCGCTTCCGCGGGAAAGCGGAAGATCTGGACGCGGCTGCGAATGGTCGGAAGCAGCGCATGCGGCCGGGTCGTGAGCAGGAGCAGGGTCGTGGACCGCGGCGGTTCCTCGAGTGTCTTCAGAAACACGTTCGCGGCGGCGGTATTCATCCGATCGGCCTCGTGGATGATCGCCACCTTGTGCGGTGAAACCGTGGAGCTGACCTGGACCTTCCCGATCAGCGCGCGCGTCGCATCCGCGGAGATGATGCGCATCTTGCCGGCGGGTCGGAGCGCGTGACAGTCTGGATGCTGGGCCGCAGGAAAAGGCGCGGTGGAGCCGGTCACGTTCAGCAGGCGGTCGGCGATCGCGAGGGCGATGGATGCGAGCAGGGCCGGGTCTTCCCCCTGCAGGAGCAGGCTGTGGGAGAGACGCCCGTTGCCGATGGCGCGTTCGATGACGTGGATTGCCGGCGTCCCCTCGAGGGAAGCCGGCCAGGCGGCGGCGGGCATGGGGTCAGGCCCTGGCCTTGGCGCGACCGCCCTTGGCGGCGGCTTTTCGTTTCGGCTTCGCCACGGACTTGGTCACACCGGGCAGGCGGGTGTGATCCAGGCGGTCGGCGAGCAGCTTGCGAATCTGACGCTGGATTTCGGCCTCGGACTTGCGCCCATCGATCACGACCAGGCGTTCGGGAAGCTGCTTTGCCAGGAAGAGGTAGCCTTCGCGGACCTTGTTGTAGAACTCGATGTTCTCGCGCTCCATGCGGTCGGGCAGGTCGGAGGCGCGTTGGCGGATGCGCTTCAGGCTGACGTCGGTCGGTACGTCGAGCACGATGGTCAGGTCGGGCATCACGTTGCCCACGGCAAAACGGTTGATGTGGTTGACCGGGCCCAGGGCGAGGTTTCTCCCAATGCCCTGATAGACGGTGGACGAGTCGAGGAAACGGTCGCTCAGCACGATCACACCGCGCATGAGGGCGGGTGCGATGACCTCGCGCACCAGCTGGGCCCGCGCGGCCGCGAACAGAAGCAGCTCCGTTTCCGGGCACATTTCGTCGCCTTTGGAGTTGTGCACGATGATTCCGCGGATTTGCTCGCCGAGCTCGGTGCCGCCCGGCTCGCGGACCGTGATCACGTCGTAGCCGAGTTTGCCCAGATGGTCGGCCAAATGCTCGATTTGGGTGGATTTTCCACTGCCTTCCGATCCCTCGAAAGAGATCAGGCGTCCCATGGGCTTTGATTTCAGAGGCATGGGGTGATCGTGGCAAAACGCTCTCCGGTCCGCCAGTCCGATTTCTAATTGGACCGATTTGCCGCTCGTATTGTCGAAGCACACCGCTGGCGTCCCGTTTCCAGTTGAAGGGCTCCGTCAAACCCGGCAACTCTCAAGGTTTCCTGCTCCATGAACGTTCCGTTCGCGCCCGATTTTCTCGCCACCACCAACCTCGTCGAGGTTTTCCTTCGCTGTGATCCTGTCGGACAGGTCATCACGACCGGTCTCGGCGTCGTGAGCATCATCGCCTGGGCGATCATGCTGGGTAAGCGCAACGAGCTCGTGCAGCTGCGCCGCGTCAACCACCTCTTCGACGAGCATCTGCGCAGCCAGCGCAGCCTGCTCGATCTGCCCGAAGGGGCTCGCGGGAAGCGTAGCATTCCCTACGCCGATCTGTTTGCCGACGCGATCGAGGCCTACTGGCGCGCGGCGGCGATTGGAAAGGACAAGGGCATGGACACCTCGCGTTTCCGACTTGAGCACGCCGAAAACGCCCTCCAGCGGGCCCTCGCGCGCCAGTGCCTGCGCTACGAGTCCAGCATGATCTTCCTCGCCACCATCGTCTCGGGCGCCCCGTTCCTCGGACTACTCGGCACGCTGTGGGGCGTCATGGAGGCCTTCAGCGCCGTGTCCGTTCAACAGACCGCAAGCATCCAGACTCTCGCCCCCGGCGTCTCGGCCGCGCTGCTCACCGCCATCGCGGGCCTCATCGTCGCCATCCCGTCGGTGTTCGGTTACAACTGGCTTCTCGGAAAAACGAAGATCATGACCACGGAGCTCGAGAATTTCGCGAGCTCACTCGCCGACCGCATCGAGCTCGAATCGAAGTAAGTTTTCCCAAGGCGCCCTTCGGAACGCACGCCGCGCCCGAGTCCGCAGCCCCCTCCACGCCATGGCACGCACTTTTCGCCGACAACGCCAAGCTCACCCGATCGCGGAGCTGAACGTGACGAACATGATCGATCTCGGGTTCACCCTGCTGATCATCTTCATGATCGCGACTCCGCTGATCAACCAGGAGCAGCACAACCCCGTCAACCTGCCCGTCACGAGCAAGGCGCCGCTTGAGCGCACGGACAAGAACCTGACGTTCGAGACCATCACGATCACGAAGTCGGGCAGTTATCTGTGGCGGGATCAGCCCGTGTCCTATGCCGAGCTTTGCAGTCGGCTCAATGCGGTCGCCTCGCTTCCCAACCAGCCCGTCATCCGCATTCGTGCGGATGCCCAGACGCCGTATCAGAACGTGATGTCCGTCTTGGACGAGGTGAAGAAACGGCATCTGAGCAAGATCGACCTTCCGTCCCAGGCCCGGGACCAGTGATTTCCGCAGGGCAGTCCGGCTTCGGCCGGCGCCGTTCGGATCCCTCCGCCATGTCCGCCCAGTCTCCCAAATCCTATCTCCTCTCGGGGCTCGTCCACGGCAGCGTCGTGGCCGTGCTCATGGTGATGGCTTGGGTGATGCAGCGCCCCCAGCGCGCGCCGACGCAGGTGCTGGACCTGGTGGCGGGCGAGGGTGACAACTGGTCTGCCACGGAGGCGCCCGCGCTGGGGTCCCCGAGTGGAAGCGAGGCCATCAAAGTGCCGAATTTCCCGCCCATGCCGAAGATCGAGCAGCCGGCTCCCGAGCCGGAGCCGCCCGCGGTGCAACAGGCACCGCCGATCGAGCAGGCGCCGGTGGAACCCGCGCCGACGCCCAAGGTGACGCGGGCTCCGGAGAAGGCGCCCGCCAAGCCGGCCGTCACGCGTGATCCGCTCGACCGGAAGAATTTCGTCAAGGACATCAAGCGGCTCTCGACCAAGCGGGAGCGGCGTCTGCTCGAGGCCTACCATCGCCGGCTTGCGCTCGAGGAGAAACGCCGGTTGGCGGAGGAGAAGCGCCGCATGACCGAGGCGGAGTTTAGGAAACTGCACGGCGGCAAGACCGAGCCGAGCGGGCATTTCAGGAAGATCGATGCGAAGGGAATCGCGGGTGGAGTCGAAGGTGGATCCACCTCGAATATGAAAGGCGGCGCTGGCGGCCACGCGCTGTCGGTCGCGGAACAGCGGCTGATGGACCAGTATTTCGCGTTTCTGAAACAGAGGCTGCGCGAGGCGCAGGTGCCTCCTCCCGGTGTGAGCGACAAGCTCACGGCGACGGTCGAATTTTTCCTGGCGGCGGACGGCACCATCTCGAACATCCGGATCGTAACGTCGTCGGGAAATTCGGATTTCGATCAGTCCGTAGTCCAGGCTTTCAGGAGCGTGCATTCGATCGGACCGAGGCCGGATGGCCAAAGCGACGAGCTTCAATTGGATTTCAACACGAAGCAGGAGGAATAAACCGGGCCGTCGGGCACCGGGGAGTTTGGAAATCAGCGGTTTCCGAGTTCCGGCAAAAAACCGCTTGCGTTCGCGGATGAAACCGATTGCTTCGCCCCTCTCACAGGTAAATGGGCTCGTAGCTCAGTTGGCAGAGCGCCTCAATGGCATTGAGGAGGTCGTCAGTTCGATTCTGATCGGGTCCACCAATTTGAACAAAAACGCCACCGCTCCACGCGGTGGCGTTTCTGTTTAAATTGCCACGCCGAAGCCCCGCCTTGGGCGGGCGAACGCGGGCGTGCCGGCCCTCTCGACTCAACCGGGTGCGCATGTCCCAAACGGAAGTCCCGTAGGACCAAAGGGACTCTGCATATTTTGCCTTAAATCAATAAATGCGTAGTTCCCGTACGGATTGCAGGTTGCTGATGACTAGTAAGAAGCGTTTTAGTGTAAGTTATGATTCCGACGGAAATTGACCCGGGTGATAAATAGGGTAAATACCCTAGATAGTCCTCAATCGTGATCCGACGCCTCTCCATTTTCTGGTTCCTCGCCGCCGCGGCCGTCCTTCTGCCGCGGGCCGCCCGTGCGCAGGCCACGAGCGTCACGGGCGTCTATACGACGGGTATCGATTCCACGTACGGGACGGCGCTCTCGGGCGGGACGCAGGACCCTAATTGGAAGCTGACGTACATGTATTACGTCGAGCCAACCAGAAGGGGCACCAAAACCGTAACGAATACCTATTCCTACGCGAATGCCCCGTCAGCCTACGTGGTGGATGCGGCGAATAACTCCTCCACCGATTTCGTAGGCTCGGTCGGTTGGTCACCAAATGTGACCGGCGCGCCGGCAGCCCAGTGGATCACGGTCCCTGGAGCGTTCATGACGACTAGCTCGTCGGGTGCGAACACGGGCGGCGCCTATTACTACGGCTATGGCACGGGCAGCACGGAAGGCATCTACGTCTATACGTTGAAGTTCACCATTTCCGGTTCGGGCGCCGCGGGAACGCCGGTGTCCAACGTCTCGCTTTCATTCACGACCTCGGCCGACGACCAGTTCTACGCCTACCTGAATCCGAGCGGCAATGGCTCGACCCTTCCCAGTGCATCGAGCGCGGCCTACAGCTACGTGTACACCCCCGGTAGCTCTCCGTGGGCGAATACGACCGTGTTCACGATGGACTCGACCAATTCCAATTTCGTCATCGGTGACAACTACCTCGTCTTCGTGGTCGACAACATCGACAGTCAGACGAGTTCTTCGGTGACGGGCACGGGTGTGAACGCGACGGGTCTGTTCGTGAGCTACATCAGCGGAACCATCAACGGCAGCACGGTGCAGGTGGTGGTTCCTGAAGTGGGAACCTGGATACCGGCGTTCGCGGCCGTCCTGTTGTATGGCGGAGTGCTCTGGGTCAGGCGCCGGCGCGGCCGAGATGCCGCGGCCTGAGCGACGGGCGGATCAATACGGGAGGATGTCCTCCCTGAGCAGCTGCTTCAGCAGGTTGTCCTCGGCTGTGGTCAGGTGTTTTCGATCGAGTCCCTTGGCCATCGCGCGGGCCGCCTCCTGGCGCCCCATCTCAGCCAGCACGATCGCGTAGGTGTAACGAAGCCCGGGATTCGTCTCGACGTCGCCCTTGAGCGGACGCAACAGCTCGAGCGCGTCGGCGGTGTGCATCTGATGAGCGAGGATGAAGGCGTAGGTCGAGGTGTACGCGATCGAATCGGGGTGTTGCGCATGGTTGCGGCGGGCGACGTCGAGAGCGAGGGGCGCCTCGTGTCCGGCGAGCGCCGCGAAGTACGCGAAATTGTTGGCGATGTCGGGATCGTCGGGGTGCTCACTGTAGAGCCGGCTGAAGACCCGGTACTGGCCTTCGGCGTTGCGTGTCACTTGGTAGTGGCGCGCGAGTGTCTCGAGCGCGAGGCGTTCGGTCGAGGGGGTTTTGGCGGCCAGCCACAGGAGCTCGACGGCGCGGTCTTGCAGGCCCCAGGTGTAGAGCGTGTCGGCGACGAACAGAGCGTGGGTGGCCTTGATCTCGCAGTGTTCGCGCAGGTCGTGCCAGTCCCTGGCCTCCGTGCGAAGGTCGCCCGCGTGTTTCGCGGCGAGCACGCCATAGGCGAGTCGCATGAAATCGGTGTCCTCCGGCCAGGTTTCGGCTTCGGAGGCCTGAAGCAGCCGGGCCCACTCGGCGCGGAGCCGGAAGGCCTCAAACACGGAGGGCGCCACCGGGGGGACGGAGCGCATCGCCTGCGGCAGGCTGTCGGCGAAGGCCAGGGTGCTGTCACTGCGGCCGATCTGGTTGAGCCAGCCGATGAGCAATGCGGCCTTCTGCGGCGTGGCGCGATGCACGGTCTCGAGCTCGCCGAGCGTCGTCTGATAGGCCGCCTCGTCGGATTGGGAGAGGGCGTACAGGCACTTGGGGATGTCGGAGATGAGGCAGGCGGGGTGATGGACGAGTTTGAGCGCGTAGCGCTCCATGTCGGCCTTGTCATTCCGCTGGGCCGCGTCGGCGAGTAGCGCGCGCAGGGCGTTGGCGCCAGCGATGGGGCTCGACACCCATTTGTGCAGAAGCGCGAGCCCCTCGTCGCGCAGCACCGGTGAGGTCGAGGCGAGCAGGGTGGATCCGAGGGGAATTTCGTTGTTGGCTGCGGGCCCTTCGAGCCGGATGGACGCGCGAAACGCGTTGCAGGCGGCGGTCAGGCGCATCTCACGCAGGTCGATTTCGCCCGCGATGCGCTGGGCGCGACCGGAAGCGGCGCGCTGTGCCGGCGTGAGGTGGTCGAGAGCGGCCGTGGCCTCGGAGGTCTGGCCGGCGACGAGTGCGTCGGCGGCGTAATCGAGCTGCAGCGCTTCGGACGTGGGGTCGAGCTTCGCGGCGCGTCGCGAGTAGTCGAGGGCGGCCGGCAGGCGCCCGACGCGACGCGCGAAGGCGGCGGCGACCCGCCAGGTGTTGGGATCGTCGGGACTCGAAGCGATGGCCTGCTTGATCGCGTCGGCGGCGTACGAGAGCTTGCCGCTGCGCAGCCAGTCTTCCGCGAGGCGCACGGTGTTTCGGCGATACCAGCGTGGGATGAACCAGAAGCCGAGGGCGCACAGGATGACAACCAGGGGCGTGCCCCACTTCACTCGCCGCCGGAGCCGGGGGCGCGCATCCCACCAGTCGGCAAGCGCCCAGCCGACGACCCGCAGCCCGAGGTAGCCCGATTCCGCACGGCGCTCGCGGAGGCAGCCCAGAAGCCCGGGCGGTTTCCTGCCGCCTGGTTCGCCGGGCTCAGGTTCGGTTGAAGGTCCGCGTCCCATGGTGCGGCTCAGAGGACCTGGAGCACCCGGCGGTAGAACGACACAACCTCCTCGGGATCGTCGGTGAAGAGGATGTAATCCTGCATCCAGGCGGGAGCGCGTTTCGTGCGAATCATGTGTCGGATCTGCTTGCGCAGGTCGGTGAAGAATTCGGCATCGTAGAACACGTAGGGCACCCGGGGTCGGATGCCCAGCTTGAGGTTGCACATTTCGATTCCGATCTCCTCGAGGGTGCCGACGCCGCCGACGTTGAAGATGCAGAAATCGGCCGCCTCGAACCATTTTTGGCGGAAGTGACGGGAGGTTTCCTGGAAGGTGTTGAAGAAATCCACGCCGAGCTCGGGGGGCTGGGCCTCGAGTTCGAGGAAACACGCGCCGGTGAGGGCGCCCTTGCCGCGGGCCTGGTCGGTGGCGAGGCGCATGACGCCGCCGCCGCCGCCGGTGAGCACGCCTACGTTGGACCCGATGAAGGAGGAGAGCCGTTCGATGAGGGTGGAGATGCGGCGGGTCTGCACCTCGTCGAGCCCCACGGCGCTTCCGTAGAAGGCGAGGATGGTGGCCTCGTCGAAGCGCTTCTGGAGCTCCTCGCGGATGAAGAAGCCGTGACCCTTCTTGTAGGTGTGAAGGTACAGGTCGTTCATCTGGTCGTTCAGCCAGTACACGCGGATGCCCATCGCCTCATAGGTGTCGAGCCGGGCGTGGGCCGAGCTCGAGAGAAAGAAGCCGTGGGTGCGGGAGGGCTTGCGGAAGATGAGCCGGCGGAGCTTGAGCTGGGAGATGCGGGTGAGCAGCTCTAGGTGTTCGAGCAGGTTGGGAAAGAAGTCGATGAGCAGCGTGTCGGCGTCGGGGGGCGCCGCCTCGATCGACTGGATCAGCGTGTGCTGGCCGCGGCCGGTGAGGTCGGACTTGCCGCCCTTGCGGCGGAGCTCGGAGTACTGCGCGGCGTTGATGAACAGGCTGAGGTTCTCCTCGGTGGCGCTCTGGCCCTTGACCGTGACGTTGACGCGCGCGCGGATTGGCGCGTTGTCGCGGGGCGGCGCCTCGTCGACGACCTTGAACAGGTCCTTCGCGGTGGCGTGGAGCCTCGTGCGCCGCTTCTCGAGCCCGCGCGACTCGCCGTCGACCGGGGGCGGGGCGCGGAAGACCTCGACCGAGACCATGGGGTTGACCACGGGCTGGTCGCCCTGGTTGTAGATCTCGAGCATGATATTCGTGCCGAAGGTCTTGATCGGGTCGAGCAGCACGGCCGAGGTGTGGATGCCGAAGTTGCCCTCGCCCTGGTTGAGCACGACGTAGTGCTCCTTCAGGTACAGGGAGCAGCTGGTGAGCAGGCCGGAGCGGGGCCCGATGGTGAGCGGCGACACATCGTGGCGGAGCTGCACCTTGTCGAGGAAGGAGCGGCCGGCGATGCCCGAGGCGATGCGGTCGAAGCTGCTTCGGGGCAGGCGCGGGCTGAGCGTGTAGTAGACCTGGTGGGGCGTGATGAACACGCGGCCGAGGCGGTCGATGCTGATCGTATTGGGAAGTTTGATGCGATTCTCGGTGATCGCGCTCCAGATCTCGGCGGTGGAGAGCTTGGCCGAGGCGGGGGCGTGGTAGAGGCGGCCGACGGGGGTGCCGGGGCGCAGGAGTTTCTTCCAGAAGGAGACGTTGGGGAAGCTCTCGTCGAACAGGAAGGCCTCGGCGTCGAGCAGGAAGCGGCCCTTGTCGACGCGCAGGTCGCCCTCCGCGACCATCTCGATGCCGATGCGGGCGAGCGCGCTGCGTTCCGTGAAGCGGAGGTGCTCCAGGTGTGCGCGCATGAAGTCCGCCTCGGACGGGTGGCGGGGCCAGAAGGCGAGCGTGAGCGCGAGGGCGCGGTCGCCGAGGGCCTTCACGGCCAGGATCTGTCCGTCCTGGCTGCTCCAGAAATGGTCTGTGATCATCGTGTTTTGGGAGGGAGAGGGCGCCGCCCGGGAGGAGCGTCCGATCGTCCGGGGGCACCGGCGTGGACGGGGCCTCGCGGCGTTTTCCGTGCCGGTTCCGCGCCGCCGGTGGCCGGCGGGACGGGGTGCCGGATTTGGGGAACCTACGCGAGGCTGGGCGGATGCATGTCTCCGCATAATGAATGCGAACCGGAGGGTGACACAAGTGGGGAGTCGACGGGAGTTCCCGAAATCGCGAACTGGCGCGGATCGGAACGGGATTGCCTTCGGAGGGCAGGGGTGTCATGCCGCCATTTCCCTGCAAACACGCTAGTTCCCTTTTTCACCATGAAGTTCACCTCATCGCTCATCCTCTGTGCGGCGGCGCTCGGTTTGACCACCGGACTCGCTGCGCAGGATCCCGCTCCGGCCCCCGCCGCCGATGCGAAGCCCGCCGCCGCCGCTCCTGCGGCGCCCGCGCCTGCGTACACGGAGACCCAGGCGCTCGAAGTGTACGGCCACATGCTGGCCAAGAAGATCGGTCTCGTGGACATGAGCTTCTCGAAGGACGAGGTGGCGGCGATCACGCGCGGCATCGTCATGGCTGCGGACGGCAAGCCCTCGCCCTATCCGGAGGACAAGGTGCTCCCGATCCTCGAGTCCCTGATGCAGCAGAAGCAGCAGGCCTGGCTCGACAAGCTTCGCGCGGAGAATCAGACCCAGGCCGACGCCTTTTTCGCGAAGCTCAAGCAGGACAAGTCCGTCGTGGAGACGCCGTCGGGCCTCTGCTACCAGGTCCTCAAGCCCGGCGAAGGTCCGTATCCGAAGGCCTCCGACACGGTGAAGGTCAACTACGTTGGAAAGCTTCTCGACGGCACCGTCTTCGACAGCTCCATCCAGCGCGGACAGCCGGTTGAATTTGCGGTCGACAAGGTGATCCCCGGCTGGAGCGAGGGCATCCAGAAGATCAACAAGGGCGGCAAGATCCGCCTCTACATCCCGTCCAAGCTCGCCTACGGCGACGCGGGCGCCGAGGGCATCCCCCCGGGCTCCGCACTGATTTTCGACGTCGACCTGCTCGACGTCACGCCCGCCGCCGCTGCCGCACCCGCCGCGGCTCCCGCGGCCCCGGCCCCGGCCAAATAAGGCGCCCGACGCACCCGATTCCGAAACCCCTTCCGATGCCGGAAGGGGTTTCTGCTTTTCCGGGGCTGGCGCGGTCCGGCCGGGGTAGGAGCTGCCGTCATGAGCCGGCGTATCAGGATCAGTCCATCGAATGACTCGACGCGCGCGGCGTTCCGGCCTTTTCGATCGAGGTGTCCATCTTCTAGGTACGACCGATTCACGCTATGGAAACGACGCTGATTATCCTCAAACCCGACTGCCTCAAGAAAGGCGTGGCCGGCAAGGTGCTGGACCGCTTTGAAACCGCGGGGCTCTCCGTGGTCGGCTGCAAGATGGCCGAACTCTCGCCCGAGAAGCTGCGCGAGCACTACGCGCATCTCGCCGAGAAGCCCTTCTATCCGGAGATCGAGCAATTCATGCGCTCGCGACCGGTGATCATCATGGCCCTGCGCGGCGAAGGCGCGGTGGCGAAGGTTCGCGACCTGATCGGACCCACGGATTACCGGAAGGCGGCCAAGGGCACCGTGCGCGGCGATTTCGCCACGAGCATCATGGAGAACATCGTGCACGCCTCCGACAGCGTTGAGAACGCCGCGGCGGAGCTGAAGCGCTTCTTCAATCCCGGAGAGGTGTTCGCCCTCTGAACGGGCGCACGCTTCCGTGCGTTTCGGGGCCGGAGTTCAGGTGCGGGGCCGAGGGGCGGCCGCACCGGGCTCCGGCCTCGGTGTTTTTGGATACGAAGATTTGGCTTTATCGGGCGGGGCGGGGTCCGGCTAGGATGGGGCTCCATGGAAAAGACCCTGATCATCTTCAAGCCTGACGCCCTTGAGAAGCATCTCGTCGGCACGGTGCTTGCCCGATTCGAGAACGCCGGTTTCCGGATCGCGGCGTGCCGCATGTTCCGCTTCACGCCGGAACTGCTCAAGGAGCACTACGCGCACATTGCCCACCAGCCGTTCTATCCGCCGCTCGAGCAGTTCATGTCGTCGGCGCCCGTGATTGCGATGGCTCTCGAGGGGGACAACGCGGTGGCACGGGTGCGCGAGATGCTCGGACCCACGGACTCGCGCAAGGCGGCGAAGGGCACCATCCGCGGGGATTTCGGGACCGACAACCGTGTGAACATCCTGCACGCCTCGGACAGCCCGGAGAACGGCCTCGTGGAGGTCGCGCGTTTCTTCCGTCCCGAGGACGTGTTCTGAACAGGATGCCAGCCGGCCCCGCGCCGGAAGTCGGTGCGGGGCAGGTCAGAATGCGTAGCCGATCGTGCTGGAGATGCGCTGGTCGGTCTTCAGCGAGGGGTCGTAGATCGCGTTGTCGTACGCGAGGTCGTAGTGGAGATTGAGCGTGATGCGGTGCGTGAGCTTGCTCTGCAGCGCGACATTGAAGCGGAGGCTGTAGTTGGTGGCCTGGTCGTTCGCTGCGGACTGCTTGCCGTTGATGAGCGTGATGCTCTGATTGCTGATGGGCGAGTATTGGACGCTGGCGGACTGCTTGAGATTCACCCGGTCGTTAAACTTGAAGAGATAGTCCTCAAACAAGTCGCCGAGCGCGAGGGCGTTGGTTCCCTCGCCGTAGGCGCGTCGGTACTGGCCGGTGAGGCCGGAGCCGAGGTTGAGGGTCTGCTTTTCGGACTTGATCGCCCGCAGGCCGATGCCCGCGCTCTGTTCGAGGTCGAGGTTGACGAGCTTCACGTGGTCGACGCTGTAGGAGGTGTTGGACTGGGCGAAGAAGCGCTTGCTTTTGAGCTCATGGCGCCAACGGAAGCTGGTCTCATGCTGGTCCGCCTGGACGGACCCGTCGTAGCGCCCGTAGTAGTACTGCATCGTCAGCTCGTAGGTATCGATTCCCTGCTGGTATTCAGCGTCGGCCCGGACGGTCGCATTGACGGAGTCGGAGCGGCCGGACTGCTGGTTGAAGCCGAATTCCATGGATCCCTTGGTGCCTCGGAGGATGCGTTCGAGAGCGGCCCGTGTCGAAGAGCCGCCGGTGGCGCCGCTCACGAGGGCGACGGCGGTGGTGTTTTGGGGCCCGTGCGCGGCCGGCTTGGTTGCGGGGGCCTTGGAGAGCTCCATTTTCAGGATCTGGTCCCGCGGCACCGTGATCTTCCCCAGAAAGGGCGAATTGACGACAACCTGCCGCGTGTCCTGGGAGACGATTTCGCCCGTGAGGCGGTCGCCGTTCTTCAGCTGGATTTCTGAGAGCTGCGTTGCCAGGCAGAGCGTGGAGGAAAGGAGGAAGAGGAGGAGGGAATACTGCGCGCGAAACATTCGTGACGATAGACTGAGGGCTCGGCGCGCAGTTCCTCGTCTCTCGCGGCACAGCGCAAGACCTGATTTGGGTAACGCGAAAAAATCACGGAACTCGTGAGAGCGGCTCAGGCGTGCCGGCGGCCGGTCCCTCCCGCTGTCGTCCGATGAACGGGCCGAACAGGTCGATGGGGATCGGCACGAAGGTCATCGTGCTGTGCTCGCTGGAGATCTCGCGCATCGTTTGCAGGAAGCGAAGCTGGAGTGCGATGGGTTGGGTGCTGATCATCTCGGCGGCGCGGACCATCTTTTCGGCGGCCTGGTATTCGCCCTCGGCGTTCACGATCTTCGCGCGGCGTTCGCGTTCGGCCTCGGCCTGCTTGGCCATGGCTCGTTTCATCGTGTCGGGCAGGGAGACGTCGCGAACTTCGACCGCGGTGACCTTGACGCCCCAGGGGTCGGTCTGGCGGTCGATGATCTCCTGAAGAGTCTGGTTGATCTTGTCTCGTCGCGCGAGCAACTCGTCCATGTCGGCCTGGCCGAGCACGCTGCGCAGGGTGGTCTGGGCGAGCAACGAGGTGGCCTTCCAGAAATTCTCGACCTTCACGACTGCGGCGACGGGGTCGATGACGCGGAAATAGACGACGGCATCGACGGTGACGGGCACGTTGTCGCGGGTCATGACCTCCTGTTTGGATACGTCGATGGTGACGACGCGCAAGTCCATGCGGACCATGCGGTCGACGATGGGAATGAGGAAGATGAGTCCGGGGCCCTTGGCGCCGAGTCGGTGGAGTTTGCCGAGTCGGAAGATGACGCCGCGCTCGTATTCACGCAGCACACGCACGGCGGCGGGCAGGATGGCTGCCATCAGGAGGATGAGGGGTATGAGCCAGGACAGGAGCCCGGGGAGCATCAGGGTGGAGTCGGACATGATGGATCCTTTGTTTGCGGTTTCACCGTGAGGGTGAGGCCGGTCAGTCCGACCACGACGGCGGGCTGGCCCGGCTCGATAGGGGTATCGCTGACTGCGTTCCAGCGTTCGCCCTCGACGAAGAGCGCGCCACCGGAGGTGTCGATCCTGGTGAGGGCGGGAGCGGTGCGGCCGATCAAGGTCTCGCGTCCGGCGCGCACGGGCAGGCGCTGGGCGCGCAGCCCAGCCGTGAGCACGAAGGCGGAGAACAGGGTGGTGATGACGGCGGCGGGCAGGGCGAAAGCGAGAGAGATGCGGAAGGCGGGGTTGGATGCATCGAAAAGCATGAGCGCGCCGAGCAGGAGGGAGGCGCCACCGCCGACCGTGAGGGCGCCATGGGTGGAGGCGAAGGCGTCGGCCACGAACAGCACGGCGGCGAGCACGATCAGCGCGACTCCCGCGAAGTTGATGGGAAGCACGGCACCCATGTAGAGGGCGAGCACCAGGGCGATGCTGCCGACGATGCCTGGGACGAGTGTGCCGGGGTTGCTGAGTTCCCCGATGAGGCCGTAGATCGCGATGATCGCGAGGAGGACGAGGACCTCGGGTCGCCAGAGCAGCTGGAAGGTCGCCTCGCGGAGCGTCATCGGAATCGGGATGATCTCGGCGCCGCGGGTGTGAAGTTCGCGGTCGCCGACGCGGCGGCCGTCGAGCTGCGCGAGCAGGGCGTCGAGATTGGGGGCGACGAGGTCGACGACCTTCTCGGCGAGGGCCTTGTCGGCGGTGAGTGCGGCGCTTTCCTTCACCGCGGAGCGCGCCCACTCGACGTTGCGGCCGCGTTTGGCGGCGATGCTCTCGATGTAGGTGGCCGAGTAGTTCTCGAGTTTCTTGGCGAAGGTGTTTTCGCCCTTGGACTCCTCCTGGCCGGGCGCGGCGCCGATCTCGACGGGGTGTGCGGCGCCGATGCTGGTGGCGGGCGCCATGGCGGCGACGTCGGCGGCGAGTGCGATGAAGCAGCCTGCGCTTGCGGCCGTGGCCCCCTCGGGGGCGACGTACACGACGACCGGCACGCGCGCGGCAAGCAGCTTCTGCACGATGGTCTTTGTGGAGTCGAGCAGACCGCCGGGGGTGTCGAGCTGGATGACCAGACACTCGAAATGCCCGTCTCCGGCGCGGTCGACGGCGCGCGAGACGTAGCCGGCGGTGGCGGGACCAATGGCGCCCTCGACCTTGATCAATCCAACCCGGGGGGCCGCGGTCTGGGCGGCGACCCAGGTGCTCAAGCTGAGCAGGACGATGAGGTATGCGCGCCACATAAGCGCCTCGTGCACGAGGATTTTCTCCGGAAGGCGCCCCGGGTGCAATCCAGATCGGAGGCTCCTCGATCCCGGCTTCCTCCAGCAAAGATTGTCGCGGTTCGCATTGATTGCGGCGAATCCATGTCCGACGGTTCACGCGTCGTTCGTTGAGTTCATGGTCCCTTCAATCCCTATCCCCATGTCCAAACTCCGTGTTCAGTGTTTCTGTCTCTCCCTCGACGGCTATGGCGCCGGTCCTGATCAGGACCTCAAGAACCCGCTCGGCGTCGGCGGTGCTGCGATGTTCCAGTGGTTTTTTCCCACGCGCACGTTCCAGGTGATGCAAGGTGGCAAGGACGGAACGACCGACATCAACGACGAGTTTGCACGGCGCGGATTCGAGAACGTCGGCGCCTGGATTCTTGGCCGCAACATGTTCGGTCCGATCCGCGGCGCCTGGCCGGACGACCAGTGGAAAGGGTGGTGGGGCGAGGAGCCACCATACCACACCCCGGCGTTTGTTCTCACGCACCACGCCCGTGCGCCGCTCGTCATGGCCGGCGGCACCACGTTTCATTTCGTGACGGACGGCATCGAGGCTGCCCTGGAGCGTGCGAGAGAGGCTGCGGGTGGAAAGGACGTCCGCGTCGGCGGTGGAGTGTCGACGGTCCGGCAGTATTTGGCCAAGCGCCTGATCGACGAGATGCACCTTGCCGTGGCGCCGGTGCTGATGGGCGGCGGGGAAAATCTTTTCGCCGGACTCGACCTGGCTGCGTTGGGCTATCTGGTCACCGAACACGTCCCGGGACCCGGCGTGACGCACGTCATGGTGAAGCGCAAGTGAACGGAAGCCTGGCCGCGGCCCCTGCCTAATCGAGCACGCCCTCCACGCACCAGCCGGAGGAGCTGCGGCTGAGCTGGTAGATTCCGCCCGTCTCGAGTTCGACGTGCCAGGTCTCGAGGGCCCAGGGCTCGGGGGTCCACCACGCGCCGGCGGAGCGCCACGGACCGCGGGCGGCGTGGACCGCGCCTGCGGCGCGCGCGGACTCGAGCAGGACCGGACGGCCCTCGGAGAACAGCAGGCAGGCGGGCACGGGTGGACGGAAGCGGCGCAGGACGGCCCCCCTGCGGGGGTGCAGCGGCGGGGGCTCGGGGGGCGGGACGGACTCCGCGGGGCGGCCGAGCGTGTAGGTATCCGGCCGATACGTGTCGACCGGTGCGGGCGTGCCCACGCGCTCGTCGCCGACCAGGGCGCCGAGGCGGGCGAGGGTGTCCCAGAACGCCGCGGGATCGCGCAGCCCGGTGTCGAACAGCCCGTCCTGTTTCCGCGGGGGGCGCGCGGGCGCGGCGGCGAGGCGCAGGCCCGCGACGCGCGCGGCGGTGCGGAGCGTCTCGAGATGGGTGTGGAGCGCGCGCAGCCAGGCGTCGGGGTCGGTGTTGGGCTCGGGCAGGCGGAAGTCGCGGCGCAGCTCGGTGTCGTCCTCGAGCCTCAGGGTGAGCGCGAGCGACTCGGCGGCGAATCCGGTCGCGCGCAGTTCCAGGGCGATGCGCTCGGCGTGGCGCCGGAGGAGAAACAGCAGGGGTTCGAGCGATTCGACGGGCGGCTCGTAGTCCCATCCGGCGGCGAAGGTGCGTGCGGGTTCGATGAGACGCAGCACGCGTTCGTCGCGTCCCGCCGCGCGGTCCCAGAGGGCGGCTCCCTCGGGGCCGAGCCGCTGGCCGATGCCGCCCTTGGGCAGGGCGGTGAGATCGCCCAGGGTGTGGATGCCCCACGAGGCGAGCAGGCGGGCCTGGTCCGGCGTGGGGTCCGCGGCCGAGAGAGGGAGAGGGGAGAGGAAGGCGGAGGCGTCGTCGACGACGCGCAGGGGGGCGGCGTCCCGCGCGGCGTAGAGGGCGACGAGCGGGGAGGGGCCGATGGCGGCGCGGGCGGGGAGGCTGGCCGCGGTGAGTTCGAGCAGGCGCAGCCTGAGTGCGGCCTCGGTGGCGGCGGGGGCCGCGCCCTGCAGGTCCGCGGTGCAGCAGCCGGGAGCGGTGGATTCCACGCGGGGGGACAGCGTGAAGGCGGCGGCGATGAGCAGACGCTGCGCCTCGACCTCGGCTGCGGGGTCGCGGGTGCGCAGCACGATTCCCGGGCAGCGCGAGAGCGCCAGTGCGGAGGCGAGCCCGGGGTCGACCCCAAGCGCCTCGCGCGAGGCGTGCAGGACGAGCGCATGCCGGCCTTCGCCGCCGACCAGGGCCACCGGGCGGCCGGCGAGCCCGGCTTCGGAGCGCAGCAGGGCGTGGAGGGGAAAGCCCGGGACGAAGAGCACGGCGTAGGACATGGGGGAGCGGGAGCCGGGACGCTGCCGGCTCCGGGTCAGCCGGCGGCGGAGAAGGCGGCGGAGGAGGCCCGGACGAGCGCGGGCTCGAGGGCATCGGCCAGGGCATCGGAGGGTGTGCGGTGGTCGCCGAGTGAGAGCGGCGAATCGAGCGAAAGCCGCCAGGCGACCGAGGGCACGAGAGGGAAGGGCGTGAGGACGAGCAGGGCCAGGCTGGAATCCTCGACGGTCCTCTGCAGACGGTACCACAGGGGGGCGGGCAGCCGCCGCAGGTCGCGTTCGGGCAGGTCGCGCACGTCGAGGGCGAGCACGGCATAGTTGCCGTCGTGGGCGATGAGGTCGGCGGCGGCGAGGGCCTGTTCGGCCCCGGAGGTCCGCACCCAGACGAGGTGGCGGAGCAGGTCCGAGGGCAATTCGTCGGGGGCGAAGGCGTCGGCGCCGTCGACGAGGGCCAGGCGCTGCCGGGTGGCGCGCGTGGAGGCGAGCAGGCGGGCGAAGAGCGACTGGCCGCCGCAGCCGGGTGAGGCGCAGACGAGCTCCGTGGTGCGGCTCAGCGGCAGCCCCCCGTGCAGCGTCAGGTCGACCTGTCGTGCGCCCGTGGGTACGACGCCTCCCGAGCGCCGGACCTTTTCAGGAAAGCGCTGGGCGAGCAGGGCTCGCAGGTCGATGAGCTTTGCAGACGGAGGCATGGAGGGCGGAGATCGGAGGTCGGATCTCGGAGGTCAGAAGTCGGTTTTGAACGCTGCCTTTTGGGGTCACGTCTTTGCTTTTTGATCTCTGATTTCTGCTTTCTGACCTCCGATCTCCGACCTCCGATCTCCGACTTCAGCCTGACCTGCGAATTGGCGGCGGATGAGGCCGATGAGGACGCCCTGGCAGGCGAGGTGGTGTTGGGGGTGGATATCGGAGTAGCGCGGGTTGGCGGGGCGGAGCACGGGTTTGCCGTCCACGTAGATCAGGCGCTTGAGGGTGGTGGAGGTCTCGTCGACGAGGGCGGCGATGATGTCGCCGGCGCGTGGCTCGCGGCGCTCGAGCACGGCGAGGTCGCCGTCGAGGATGTGGGCGTCGACCATGGAATCGCCGCTCACCCGGAGCGCCCAGATGGGTTGACGGGGCGGCGTGGGCAGGCCGAAGAGGGCGGGGTCGATGCCGAGGGTTTCGTCGGGGGATTGTTCCTGAAGTGAGGGAAGGCCGGCGGGAATGGTGCCGTAGACGGGGACTTCGAAGAGGTGGGTCTGGATTTCCCGGGCGCGCAGGCCCCAGGAGCGGTCGGCGAGCTGCTCGATCATGCCCTTGGCGGCGAGGGCGCGGAGGTGGCACATCACGGCGTTCTGGCTGGCGAAGGCAAACTGGCGCTGGATGGCCCGCGTCGAGGGAGGGATTCCGTGGGCCTCCTGGAAGGTGCGGATGAAATCGAGAATGGACTGCTGGCGTTCGGTGAGCATACTGTTCAGTTGAACAGTAGTGGCGGATTTCGCAAGCGGCCAGACTTTCGGAAGTCGCTGGAAACGGGGAAGGCTTTGCCCTCGACCGAGTCTGGAGGGCGGGGCATGCTCGCGGCGATTTTCGGTCCGGGCCCACCAGCACAGCATGCGCCTACCCCATTTGTCGTCGCTCAAACGTCGTCTCGCCCTGCACACGGTGCTTCCGTGCCTGGTGATCGCGGGCATCTCGTGGGTGCTGTTTGCGGGGCATTATCGCAGTTACCGGCATCTGGTGCGGGTGCGGAATCTCGTGGACCTGAGCAACCGTTTCTCGGAGATCGGCGAGCAGCTTCAGGCGGAGAGCAACGCCTCCATGTTCACGCTGCTGTTTGCCCGGGCGACCCACGACGAGGCGATGGTGCCGCAGTACGAACGCAACTACCGGGCGGCGATCCGGCGGACCGATGCGATGCTGGCGGATGCCCGGGCCTTGTGGCAGCGGATCGACAAGCAGGACCTCGACCCGATCACGCGCCAGCGCATCGACGAGGGGTTCCAGCGCGCGACCGAAATCGGGGCCTGGCGCAAGGTGGCGCTATCTGGGGGGGCGGACCTGCCGGCGTTCGTGGCCGAGGATCCCTATTACCAGGCGCGGTTGCGGGAGCATCGCATCAACCTCGCCGCGAGTCCGGCCCTGATCCAGCCGCAGGCGGTGTGGGATTTGCTGAAGGACCGGGACTACGGCGGGCTCACGGATTATTTTGGCGACATGATGCTGTATGCGGCGCGTGTGAGCGAGGATGCGGGGTTGGCGCGACGGATCCTGCTCCAGGCGCAGTTGCTGCGGTTCCAGACGCTCGCGGATCGCGAGGACGGGCTGGTGTATTATTTTGTGGAGCAGGGCTCGCGTCCGCATGGGTTGCAGCCCGACGACATCGGGTGGCTGCGTTCGCTGTGGGATGGGCAGCGCACGGCGTACGTCACCGCGTGGTCGCTTGCCTCCGGGGCGGAGCGGCAGGTCATCAGCCGCGACCTCGCGAGCCAGACGTATCCGGCGCTCGAGGCGGTGCGGGCGTGGCTGGAGCGGCATTGGACGGGGACGGACATAGCGCACTGGTCGGATCTCGACGTGAAGCGGATCGACTCGCCGGAGTTGTACCATGAGTTGTCCGCGACGCGTCCGCAGGGGCTTCGGCGTGCGGTGCGCGTGTTTCGCGAACGCCTGATGGAGGATGCGGCGAGCCGGATCGCGGAGCAGCGGCGGAGCATGATGATGATCTCGCTGGCGCTGCTGGGGGCGTGGGGGCTGCTGGTGGCGAGTTACCTGTGGAGTTACCGGGCCTTTGCGGTGCCGGTGCTGCGGCTGGCGGGCACGGCGGCGAAGATCCGGGGCACGGGGGACTTCAGCCTGCGCGCCGCGGTCCTGGGGCGGGACGAGATCGGACAGCTGGCGGAGGCGTTCAACGGCATGCTGGAGCGGCTGCAGGCGGGAGCGCGCCGGCTGGAGACGGCGGCGATTTTCCAGCGCACGCTGCTCGAGTGCGCGGGGGTGGGCATCGTGACGGCGGATGCGGAGGGCCGGGTGGTGTCGGTGAACCCTGCGGGGGCCGGGCTGCTCGGGCTGGCGGGGGCGGGACCCGTGGAGGGGAGTGTTTCGCTGGTGGATGCGCTCGCGCCGGAGGGCGACACGGCGGATGCGGCGTCGGACCGCGCACGCCTGGAGGGGACGGTTTCGGCGCTGGTGCGGGAGCGCGGCGCACCCACGACCCTGGAGCTGACGCTGCGGCGGGCGGGCGCGGCGGGGACTCCGGTCCAGGTGACGGTCTCGGCGTTGCGGGACTCGGGCGGCGCCCTCCTGGGCTATGCGGCATTCCTCGGCGACCTCTCGGCGCAGAAGCAGGCGCAGGCGGCGATCCGCAGGGCGAATCAGGAGCTGGAGTCGCGCGTGACGGAGCGCACCGCGGAGCTGAACCGGCGGGTGGCCGAGGTGGAGTCGCTGAACCGCGACATGGCGCTGATGATGACGGACCTCCAGGCGAGCGAGGAGGCGACCCAGCAGTACGCCGGGGACCTGCGGGAGGCGAACACCCAGCTCAAGGCGGCGCTGCAGGAGCTCGAGTCGTTTTCGTATTCGGTATCCCACGACCTGCGCGCGCCGCTGCGCAACATCGGCGGTTTTGTCGACCTGCTCAGGCGGCGGACGGAGGCGTCTCTGGATGCGGAGTCGCAGCACTACGTGGAGGTCATCTCGGGCGAGGCGACCAGGCTGGGGCAGCTGATCGATGACCTGCTCGCGTTCTCCCGCATCGGGCGCGCGGAGCTGAACGAGGAGCGGGTTGATCTTGCGGCGGTGTTCGAGGCCTGCCGGGCGGAGCGCGCGCCGGACACGGCGGGGCGGCGAATCGAGTGGCGGCTGGGTGAACTCCCGGTGGTGAGCGCCGACCCGACCCTCATGCGCCTGGTGATCGCGAACCTGGTCGACAATGCCGTGAAGTTCACGTCCAGGCGCGCGGAAGCGGTGATCGAGTTCGGCTGCGCGTCGGGCTCCGACGGATCCGAGCGCGTGTTCTTCGTGCGCGACAACGGGGCGGGGTTCAATTCCCGCTATTCCGACAAGCTCTTCCAGGTCTTCCAGCGCCTGCACAGCCAGCGCGACTTCGAGGGGACGGGCATCGGTCTGGCGAACGTCAAGCGCATCGTGGTCCGTCACGGCGGCCGCGTGTGGGCCGAGGGTGCGGTGGACAAGGGGGCGACGTTCTATTTCACGCTGCCCGCGTCGCGGATTCTTTGAACCCAGGCGCCGGCCGTCATGAGGGCCGGACGGCCCGCTCAGCGATTATCCTAAATTACGCAGTTGGATTTGAACCACAGAGACACAGAGAACACGGAGAGATGCAGTTGGGCGGGAATTTTGTATCGAATCTCTTTCACCTGCGAGGTGAGCGCTGATTCCGCCCCTTGCTTGGATTTCAGCCTCTGTGACCTCTGTGTCTCTGTGGTTCAATTGCGGTTTTTGGGATTATGGGCGGCCTTTCGGATTGCGATTGCGGCGCGAAGCTCGCGCGAGCAGTCCGGACACATGCCGTGCGTGAGGCGGGGCAGCCGGATCCGATCGAAGAGGCCGAGGCGGGCGATGGCCTCCTCGACTTCCACCCACTCGTCGTCGCCGACCTTCACGCGTTTGCACCAGCTGCAGATCGTGATGAAGTCGCGGTCCCGGGGGATTGCCGGATCGAGGAGGAGCACCGGTTCACGCGGGGTTGCGGAGAGGGTGCCGTTCTCAACCTCGAGCTCCGGGGTGCCCTCGGGACCGGCCGGGCTGAGGATCACGTAGGCTTCGCGCCTCAGGTCGGGTTTGTCGCAGCGCAGGGCGAGGCGAAGCGGTGCCCGTTCGCGCCGCACCTTTTCGATCAGCATGTGAAAGAGTTCGCGGAGGCTGGCGTCCGAGAGGATGGCGTAGAACGACAGTCCTTCGGCCCAGGCGCAGTCGCAGGAACCGTTCGGTGATTCGGGCCGGACGATGCGTGTCTGGGCATCGAGGATGAAACGGAGGTCGACGGCGCTCATGGCGGGGGAGTCAGGCAGCTTCAGCCTGCATCCAAATTCAGCACACAAGAGGAACAGAAGGCAACGAAGGTCACGAAGAACAAGTCGCTTAACCCAAAATCCAAAGTGCTTTTCCGTTCATTTCAGCGGTGAATCGTGCAGGTCCTGATCCGTTTGTTCGATCAACGGATATTCATTCCTTTGCTGTCTTCGTTTCCTTCCGTTCACTGCGGTTTTCAGCCTGGGCGGCGCGGCGGAATTTGGACTGGCAAAGTCCGCCGGCGGCCGCTCGCTCAACCGAGGGTCTTCAGCCGGTCGACGAGCTCCATGCAGGCGCGGCCGTTGTGATACGGGCATTTCCAGAAGCTGACCTTGGGATGCTCCGTGCAGGGCACCCGATCGCGCGTCACGCAGCGCAGCCACTCGCCGCCCTTGCGGTCGACGAGGTGTTTCTCGCAGAAATCCCACAGCCCGATTGCGGTCCTCAGGAAGCGTTCGTCGCCGGAAATCTGGTACGCGTTGAGGAACCCGACCGCCGCCTCGGCCTGGGGCCACCATTCCTTGTGGGTGAGGATCACGCCGTGCGCATCGCCCTCGTAGAGGAGCGAACCGTCGGCATCGATGGCCTCGCGCAGGGTGGTGTCCGCGATGGCGACGGCTGCGGCGCGCACGCGGGCCAGGAGGGCCTGGTCGCCGACGACCTCGGCGGCCTCGGTGAGCAGCCAGGCCGCCTCGATGTCGTGTCCATACGAGACGCGCGAGTAGCGAAGCTCCCAGGTTTCGCTGAAGAACAGCCCGAGATGGTGAGTCTTCGGGTTGAGGATACGGGTGAGCATCATCTCGATCAGGTCGGCCTGGGCCCGGCGCAGTTCGGGGTCGGGCCAGACGCGCAGGAGGTTTGTGTAACCCTCCATGATGTGCAGGTGCGTGTTCTGCGATTTCGGTTCGTTGAGGTCGATGGCCGACAGGCGCACGTCCTCTTCGAGGGTCCAGTCGCGTTTGCAGGCCTCGAAATACCCGCCGTGCCGGCGGTCGCGGCTGTGTTGTTCGATCAGGCGGTAGAGTTGAATCGCGCGGTCGAGCGGCTCGCGCTCGCCCGAGGCCCGGGAGTACTCGGACAGCGCGTAGACGCCGAAGGCCAGGCCGTAGATCTGCTTGCGGGTGGCCTTCGGGCTTCCGTCGGCGGTGACCGACCAGAAGAGTCCGCCGAACTCGTAATCCCAGTGGGTCTTCACGAGGTCGTCGTAGGCCCAGCGAGCCATCTCGAGGGAGGCGGGATCGCCGTAGTGGCGATGGGCCGACGCATAGGTCCACAGGATGCGCGAGGTCAGCAGCGCCCCGCGGTCGGCGTTGCGGTCGACCACGAGGTCGTGGGATATCTCGCCGTGGAAGCCGCCGCGTTCCTTGTCGACGACGTTCCTGATCCAGAACGGAAGGATGTTGGTCTTCAGTTCGGACTCGATGCGTTGGATGAGATCGGTGCGCTGATTCGCGTTCATTGGGGGAAAGGCGCGAGCCTCGTCCCCGGCTCCGGGCGCGTCAAGAATGCCGGGTCCTCAGACATTTGCCTGAAGCCCGCGTCCGCCTCCGAATTTGGCTCCCCGGGGCGGACTGGAAACGGAGCGGTGCTCCGGCGGACGCGCGGCGTCCAGCGGCCGGCTCACTGTCCGCAGCAGTGCTTGTATTTCTTTCCGCTGCCGCAGGGGCAGGGATCGTTGCGGCCGACCTTGGGTTTCTCGAGCCGCCGCGGAGGAGGTCCGAGGCGGAGGGCGCGCGTGTAGGTCCAGGCGCCGTCGACGCGATGAAACTCGGCCTTCTCCTGATGGGCCTGCTCGACGCCATCCTGGACGAAATAGGCGGTGAAATCGACCGTTGCGACGTCGGAGGTGCGGCCGGTCTCGTGGGCGTGGATGACGAGCCGGGTCCAGGGCGAGGAGCCCACGTCGTCGGGGGCGACGAAGGGTTGGGTGGCGGTGCCCTGGTAGCTGCGGTGAAGAAAGGCATGGTCGCCGGCGACGTGCGCGGTGAAGCGGGCGCGCATGAGTTCCTCGGCGGTCGCGGCGGGTCTGGCGCCGGTGAGGACGGGCTCGCAGCAGGCCTCGAAGGGCTTGCCGCTGCCGCAGGAGCAGGCCTGGCCGCGGACAGGTTTGGAAAGAGGGGAGGAAACGTCGCTCATGGGTGAGGCGGGTCGTATCACAGATGCCGGACCCGACTGCAAGCCCCGCGCAGGGGATGGGTTCGGCCTGGCCCGGCTTCGTGGCCCCCGGGCGCACAGACTCGGCTTTCGCAGGCCGGAATCCTCACTCCGCTCTGGACGGCCCCGGAGGGACCCGGTAGTCAGGCCCGCGTATGAAACGCCTATTCCGCCGCCACGACGTTTCGAAACTCCAAAGCGAGGCGCACAGCGATCAGCGCCTCAGCCGGGTCCTTGGCCCGGCCAACCTGACGGCCCTCGGGGTCGGGGCCATCATTGGCACCGGCATCTTCGTACTCACGGGGACGGTTGCGGCGCAGAACGCCGGACCGGCGGTCGTGCTCTCGTTCGTCTTTGCGGGAATCGCCTCGGTGTTCGCCGCCCTGTGCTACAGCGAGTTCGCGGCCCTCGTGCCCGTCGCCGGCAGTGCGTACACCTACGCCTACGCCACCCTCGGCGAGATCTTCGCGTGGATCATCGGCTGGGACCTCATCCTGGAATATGCGGTCGGCGCGATCACGGTCGCCATCGGCTGGTCGGGCTACGTCGTTTCCTTCCTGAACGGCATCGGCATCCATATTCCCGCCGAGCTCTCGGCGGCCACTGGCACGTTGGTCACGCGCCCGGACGGCACGCAGGTCCATGCGCTGTTCAACCTGCCCGCGGTCGCGATCATCGTCGTGGTCACCACGCTGCTGGTCGTCGGCATCAAGCACTCGGCCCTCTTCAACAACGCCATCGTCGTCGCAAAACTGGCGGTGGTCCTGCTTTTCATCGCGGGCGCGGCCCATGCGGTGAATCCCGCAAACTGGCATCCGTTCATTCCGAAGAACACGGGGCATTTCGGCCATTTCGGCTGGAGCGGCGTGCTTTCTGGGGCGGGCGTGGTGTTCTTCGCGTACATCGGGTTCGACGCGGTGAGCACGGCGGCGCAGGAGGCGAAGAATCCGAAGCGGGACATGCCGATCGCCATCATCTCGTCGCTGGTGGTCTGCACGGTGCTTTACATCGCGGTCTCGGCGATCGCCACCGGCGTGCTGCCCTACGGACAGCTCGACGTGCCCGATCCGATCGCGAAGGTGGCCGACCATGCGGGGCTTGGCCTCATGGTCGGAGGCGTGAGCCTGATGTCGCAGATGATCAAGCTCGGCGCGATCGCGGGACTTTCCTCGGTGATCCTGGTGATGCTGCTCGGCCAGTCGCGGGTGTTCTACTCGATGGCGCGCGACGGACTGCTCCCGCCGTTTGTCAGCCGCGTGCATCCGCGCTTCAAGACCCCGTGGCTGACGTCGATCGTCACGGGCATCGGCGTGTGCATCTTTTCGGCCGTCCTGACGGTGCGTGAGGCGGGAAGCCTCTGCTCGATCGGCACGCTCCTCGCGTTCGTGATCGTGTGCACGAGCGTGCTGGTGCTTCGCATTCGCGAGCCGCACCACGAGCGGGCGTTTCGCACCCCGGCGGTGTGGTTCGTCGGGCCGGCGGGCGCCCTCTCGGCGCTCCTGCTGATGGCCGGCCTGCCCTGGGAGACCTGGGCCCGGCTGATCGTCTGGTTCCTCATCGGCATGGGGGTCTATTTTGGATACAGCCACCGTCATTCGAAGCTGCATGCAGGCTATCTCGCGCAGGGCGAGGCCCACGACGAGACGATCGACACCTGAGGACGCCTTGCGGCGGTCCCGGGACGCATCTAATGAGTGAGCCCCGCGGCGATGCCCATCGCCCGCGGGTTCGTGCAGCGTCCGTGCTTTCTCCCCATGATATCCCCGAGTCATTCCCTGTTCGCGCTGTGCCTGTTTCTGGTCGGCGCTTTTGTGGTGCGGGCCGAGCCCTCGTTCAAGACGCCCGTCAGCTATGAGGAGGCCACCCGCCGCGCCGACGAGCTGCTGGCGAAGATGACGGTCCAGCAGAAGATCGAGCTGATCAGTGGGCACCATTCGTTCTACACCAAGGGCTTTCCCGAGCTGGGCATCCCCTCGTTCTACATGTCGGACGCCACCATGGGCGTCCACATCCGGCCCAACATCAGCGGCTCGCTCGCGAAGTCCACGGCGTTTCCGGCCTCGATCGGCATGGCCGCCACCTGGGATCCGCGGCTGATCGGCGAGGTGGGCCGCAGCATCGGCGAGGAGGCCCGCGCGGGCGGCATTGCATTCCTGCTCGGACCGGGCATGAACATGTATCGGCAGTCCCAGGACGGACGCAGCTTCGAGTTCTTCGGCGAGGATCCCCGCCTTTGCGCGGACATGATCTCTCACTACGTCACCGGCGTGCTCGAGACGGGCACCATTCCGACCCTGAAGCACTTCATCGGAAACGAGAGCGACTGGCATCGCCGGACCTCCGACTCCGTCATCGACGAGCGCACCCTGCACGAGGTGTACATGGTACCCTTCCAGGCCGGCATCGACGCGGGCGCCATGGCTGTCATGACCGCCTACAACCAGCTCAACGGCGAATGGTGCGGGCAGAGCAACACCGTCATCCACCAGCTTCTGCGCAAGGACCTCGGGTACAAGTGGCTCGTCATGACCGATTGGTGGTCCGTCTGGGACGCCAAGAAGATCATCAAGTCGGGCCAGGATCTGGAGATGCCCGGCGACAATTTCATCAAGGCCGACGCCTACCGCCTCCTGAAGGAGGGCAAGGTGACCGAGGCCGAGATCGACGGCATGGCCCACAACATCCTGCGCACCTGCATCGCGATGGGGTTGATGGACCGCCCGGTGAAGGACACCTATTACCTCGAGCGTTATCCTGAGCACGCTGCCACCGCGCTGGAGACCGCGCGCGAGGCGATTGTCCTGCTCAAGAGCAGCGACCACATGCTTCCGCTCCGACGGGACGCGAAGGGCACGATCCTGCTGACCGGCACCTTTGCGACGGAGATGGCCCGCGGCGGCGGCTCGGCCCAGGTGGAGGGCTACGACAACATCACCATGCTCGACGCGCTGAAGGCCGTCTATGGGACGCGTCTCGAGTACGTTGAGGTTCCGACCGACGACCAGATTCGCACGGCCGACGCGGTGTTGCTGAGCACCGGCACGCGCGACACCGAGGGCGCCGACCGGCCCTTCGATCTGCCCGCGGCCGAGGAGAAGGAGGCGGTCCGGGTGACCTCGCTCAACCCGCACACCATCGTGATCGTGAATTCCGGCGGCGGCGTGAACATGAGCGCCTGGAACGACAAGGCTGCGGCCGTCGTTTATGCCTGGTATCCCGGCCAGAACGGAAACCGCGCCCTCGCGGAGATCCTTTGCGGCGAGGTGAATCCCTCCGGCAAGCTGCCGATCTCCATCGAGCGCAGCTTCAGCGACGCTCCCGGCTACGGCACCACGATGCCCCCGGGCTCGAAGTTCTACACCGGCTGGGGCCCCGACAACGACATGTCGCAGCCGATTCACAAGGTCGTCTACCACGAGGGCGTGTTCATCGGCTATCGCTGGTATCAGGAAAAGGGTATCAAGCCCCTCTATGCCTTCGGCCATGGACTGTCCTACACGACGTTCTCCTACTCCAATCTCAGCGTGACGCCGGACCGCCTGCGCACCGACGGCCAGGTCACCGTCCAGTTTACCGTGACCAACACGGGCAAGAGCGAGGGCGCCGAGGTGGCTCAGCTCTACGTGGGGCAGCCCAAGTGCCCCGTGCCGATGCCGCGCATGGAGCTGAAGGGCTTTTCGCGCGTGATGCTCGCGCCGGGCCAGAGCCAGGTCGTGACGCTGCGCCTGCTGCCGAGCGATCTCGCCTACTGGGATGTGGCGTCCCACGGCTGGAAGACCGCCGCGGGTCCCGTCCGGGTGTACGTGGGAGGAGCCTCCGACCAGATCTCGCTGGAGGGCGGCTTCACCCTGAAGTGAGCCGTCCCTCCCTTGCCGGATCCTGGATTCGGCAGAGGGAATGAGCCGAAATAACGCCGTTGGATTTGAACCACGGAGACCCAGAGCGGCTGCGCCGCAACCGCAACCCCTGAAGCTAATGGCCACAAAAAACGCAAAGAGGCGCGACGGTTGCCGACACTGATCGGAGCGCGCTTATGAGCGCACGCAACGCAAGGCCGATGCCCCTGGAATTTTGTGTTTTTCGTGGCGATTCAATTCAGGGGTCGAAGGTCCTGATGACCGAGGAGAATTGTGCCAGGAAAACACAATTTTGAGGGATGGTCTCTCACAGAGAACACATAGGAAGGCAGTTGCGGGGAAGTCTTGTATCCCATCCTTCTCACCTCCGGGGTGAGCGCCGATTCCACACCATGCTTCAATTTCAGGCTCCGGGACCTCTGTGTCTCTGTGGTTCAACTACGGCTTCTGTTCACCGGGTCATTCGGGCTGAACCCCGGGGGAGGGCCGGCCGAGCTCAATCACCATGTCGTATTGGTGATCTGAATTCGTGAAGCCGGCCTCGGTGAGCAGGGGCAGCACGGGGCTGTCGGCCGGCTCGTTGACGATGCCGAGGCTGACAAACCGGTTCTGGAGGGCGTGGATCATGGCGGTGGTCGCGCCGGTGGTCTCCCCGTGCAATCTAAGGATCCTCGCGGCGCGGTTGGGCACATTGACGCAGACCGCCCAGGCGCGCGCGCCGTCGACGGCGAGTTCGAAACCTTCCGTGCCTGTCCGGGCGAGCACGCTGGCGCGGCTTCGCTGCCAGCAGGCATCGACGTTGAACAGGCGGGGCGAGCGTGCGAGCGCGGCCTCCGCGGACATGGACTCGAGGCGGCCCTGCGGCTTCGCCGGCGGGTGGTCCACGAGCATGCGCCAGGTGAGGACCAGCACCTCGCGCGTGGTGCGGAGCCCCGCGCCCTCGTAGGTGCGGCGGGCCCGGTCGTTCCCCGCGAGCACCTCCAGACGGAGGCGGCGGGCCCCGGCACTGGCCGCGCGCCGGACCATCTCCCGCGCGAGCAGCGAACCGAGCCCCTGGCCGCGAAAGGCGGGCACCACCCCGAAGCCGCCGCACCAGGCCTCGTCCCCGCGCAGGGCGACCAGGACAAGCCCGGCCGCCTGGTCGCCGCGCCTCAGCGTGAACGACACCTCGAGCGCGATCGACTCCTCGCGGACACGCCGGGCGAGCTGAAAGGCGTCGGTGGACGCCGGATACGGATAACCCTCGTAGCCGGCAGTGAACACCCGCGCGAGATCGCCCAGCGATGACTCGCAGGCGTTGTGGAGAGTGAAGTCGTCGAGATTCGGCATCGTCTGGAATCGGGAGCGTGCAGGGCTGTTCAACCTGAAATCAACAGGGGAAGGGAACGAAGGTCGTCAGGAATAACCTCACCTCAGGAATGAAGCGCCCGGGCCCTGATCTGTTTGGTCGATCAAAAGAGGTTCATTCCTTGGTTGTCTTCGTGTCCTTCCGGTCACTGCGTTTGTCACGCCTGGACGGACCGGCGCGCGGCGGCGTCGAACACGCGCGCGAGGCTTGCGGTGAGATGGCTGGCGGTCATGGGACCGAAGGCCTCCTCGTCGAACGGGCGGTAGTCGCGGCCGCCGGCGTTCCGGAACCAGCCCTCGAGGACCTCCTCCGCCAGCCGATCGATGTCCCCGGGCCCCGAGAAGGTCCAAAGCCGGCCCGCCCCGACGCGTCGTGTGAACGTGGAGACGAGGCTGTCCTGGTGGAACACGAGGAGCATGGGCCTGCGCGCGAGGATGTAGGGGAAAATCTTGGACGCGGAGTACGTTGGATCGTTGGAGCCCACGCCGATGAGGGCGTCGGCGTGCGTGAGGTAGTGGAGGGCGTCGAAATAGGGCACGCGGTAGCAGTGCTCGTGGACATAGTCCGCCACGCCGACCTCGCGCGCGACGGGCATGGCCCACTCGTGTCCGAGCGGGGGCGGGGCGTAGTCCGTGCCGATGAAATGGAAGCGGTGCCTGCGCGCGGACTCGAAGTCGGCCTGCAGGTAGCGCTTGAAGGCACGGAAGATGACGTTCATCGCGAACCGCATGTCCGGACCGCAGCGGCCCGTGTACACGTGGTGGAAGTTGCCGTCGGAGAAGTCGATGAGCGGGGCGGCTGGCTTGTGGCTGCGGGCGATCTCGAAATCGGCCTCCGAGGTGCCGAACGGCAGGACGGCCACCGAGGCGGCGTCGAACCACGGATAATAACGTGCGAGCATGGGCCCGTAGGATTGGGACACGGCGATGACCCCGGACGCCTCTCGCAGCACCCGTTCCTCGTGGCGGCGCGCCGTGAGCTGGCTCAATGCGAACTTGAGCCGGCCTCCGGGCGGACGCGTGCGGGTGTCGCGGTAATAGTCGTTTCGCCACGGATCCTGGTAGTCCAGGACGTAGGGCACGCCGAAGCGCCGCTTCCAGCGCGGACCCAGCGTGAACGCGCTGAACTGGGTGGTGGTGAAGAACACCAGGTCGAAGCGTTCGCTGGCGAGCAGGCGCTCGCCCGCCTCCGCCAGGGCTCGTCCGCAGCGCCACCACAGGTTTCCGACGCCGGCCCACCGGGTCCAGGTCGGCGGTATTCCGCGCACCCGCACGATCCGGATGTCGGCGGGATAAGTCTGCTCCAGCAGCGGATCGATGACCGCGCCTTCGACCGACTCCGGGGCGAGGGCCAGGACGACCGGCTCCCAGCCATGCTCCCGGTAGTAGGGCAACCCGAGGCGCGCACGCTGCAGATCGGGCGCATTCACGGGCGCCCAGTGGGGGGATACGATGAGGACTCGGCGCATGGGTCGTTCGGGGCGTGGCCTGGCTCGGGGAGCGGCCCGGGCGCAGACTGGACCAGCAAACCAGGCGCATCTCAAGCCTTTGAGCGTCCCGCGTGAAGGGCGAAGGCCGCCCCCCGCGAGGGGGACGGCCTTCGGAATGAGTGTCGCGTCAGGAGGACGTGATCCTGAACGGCAGCACGACGGGCGTGGCCACCGGCTTCCCGTTGAGGGAGGCCGGTTCGAACTTCCACTCGCTCACCGCGGTGCGGAGGGCGGTCGCGAGGTCGCTGTCGACGTCGGCGGGAACGCTGATGTGACTCGGCGTCCCGTCGGCATCCACGACGAAGTGGACCTTCACGACGGTGGCGGAAGTGTCGCTCCGGATATCCGGGGAGACGACGGCGACGGGCTTGGGTAGCGCCGGCCGTCCGGCGTAGGCCTCGACGTAGGTCCGCTCGTATGTCGTCGCCGCGTGGAGGGCGGCGGTGACGCAGAGGCAGGCGGCTGCGAGGAGGGGGAGTCTGGCGATCGTATTCATGGTGTATTCGATCCGTGGTGACACGGACGTTCGTTGTTTTCGTTGTTGTGAAACACCGCGTGGCTACCGGCCCGGGAGGGCCGCAAGACGCGCGGCGCATGGGCGCGGGGCGGATTGTCTCCGTCCAGCGCCCAAATCTTTCGTCTCAGGGCCGAGTCTGCGCGGGGCGGTCACAGGCTCTGGTTCGAAAGCACACCGGACTCCCTCGAAACTGTGAATGAACGGGTCCCCTTTCGGGAACTAGGATCGTGACTCCCGTTCAACAAGCATGCGACATGCCACGTCGGGAAATTCGCAGCGCCGGCTTGGGTGCGGCTGGGGCATGAGCCGCGGTCCCGACTGCGGATGAGCGCGGCCGATGACGTCCGTTCTCGACGGCGTTCTGAGCATCGCGAGGAATCACGCCCCAACGATTCCACACCAAGGTCACGCGCCGATTGCAGTCGCGTGAAGAGCGGGAAACAAGCGCTTCAGCCGCTGTGTGCCCTCCTGACGGCCGCGCGCCGAAGCCATGGTTGAGGCGCTGGTTTAGCGGGGAGGCGGAATCGTCCGGCCCTCGATCCAGTCGGGGCGGTAGAGTATTTCCTGTTCGTGGGCCGGCAGACCGCGTTCGTTGCGCTGCAGGGCGCTCGCCACGAGTTCGACTGCCAGGGATCCGATGATAGCCGGATCACACCAAATTCCTGCATGCGCTCCGTCCTTTCGTTCCACGGCAAGACCTGCAACGCCGACGTCTTCCGGCACCTTAAGGCCGAGTGCATTCATCCACCCTAGCACCACTGTTACATTCGGACAGATGACGACCTCAGGTGAGTAGCGCTTCATCCAATCCCGGAATGTGCGTTCGTGCGGGATTTCCGTAATCATCGGTGGGATCTGCTGCAACTTTGGCAGACGGGACTGTTCGACGAGGAATGCGCCGAGGAATTTTTCCTGCACGCGCTCGTAAAGCCGGTGCGGAAGAGTCAGCCCGATTCGCTGGTACCCGCGTGCGCGACACGTTTGCATGGCCAGCTTGCAGGAATGAAAGTGATTCTCGGCGACGTGGGATATTCGTGGAGATTCCAGACTGACGCCGATGGACACGGAAGTGAACTTGTCCCACTGCAGTTCGATCCGGGACAGTCCGGGCGGCAGGCGTCCGAGAATAATTCCGGTGATGTTTCTGGCATAGAGGATGTCGGACATGCGCCGCGATGTCATCCCTGTTTCGGCGAGCCAGAAGTGATCGATCGTGTATCCCAGTTCCGCAGCGCGTGTTACCGCGCCCGGCATGAAGTCTGGTATGGTATTTTCCGGTGGACGCCAGCCATAGCGCGTTGGCCATGCTGTGATCCAAGCAATTTTGGACGCATTCGTGAGCGGCCGCATCCGCCGATGCGCCTGCATGAGTGCCGAAATCATCGGATTCATTCGGTAACCCAGCTTGTCGACTGCCTCGAGCACACGTGTGCGCGTCGCGGCGGAGATTCGCGGATGGTGGCGCAGAACGAGTGAGACCGTGGTGCGGTGCACTCCCGCCAGGTCTGCCACAGCCTGCATCGAGACCTCGGGATGGACAGGTTGTTCGTTCACCGGGTAACGCTAGAAACCGGGGAGATTTTCCGACAATAAGAAAATAGGACGGCGTTCGGGGAATCTGCGCGGGACCCTGCAGGTTTGGATGTGGTGGAGTTGGCAGCCATGCGCCGAAAATTTTCCATATCGTGCATCCTCACGATCGCTCATGACATAGACAGGTTTGCTTCGCACGTTGGTTTTCAACGCGCGCCGCGCATACGACGCTGTTTCCCATTGGGTTATGCCCGGGCCCACCTCATGGGAACCCACGCAAGACGATCGCTGCCGGTCAACGAGGAGACTATCTCGATTTTGGACTTCGGGAAGTGTCAGCGCCAACACTCGGCCCGTGCTTTGAGATATCCCCTCAACTCGTGACAGTAAGAATCGACCTCACCCCCACGACCGAAAAACGGATGACCCAATCAGGATGCTACATGGTGTCCCTGCGGGTGCGGGTCGTCTTGTCGCCCCATAAGACTGTCTCGATGACAACATGATCGTGTTTCCTTCTTTCCAAGTTATCACTGCAACCGCCTTGGGCTGATTCCGGTGATCAGTCTCTGCGGCCCAAGACCGAATACGCCGCCCGATTCTACGGGGTGATTTCGACGTCTAATGCCGCACTCAGTGTCTTCCAACCTCTGCTTTGGTCTCAGTAAAGACCTATACTAGACCAGCAGTGGCCTTCAAAACCCCCAACAACCAAGATACCATAATATGTCTACAAAGGTACCAATCAAGCGCCGCCCCACGCTGCACCTGCTTGCAGTGCTCGTTTCGGCAATTGCAGGATATGCGGGAGCGTTTGCTCAAACCGCCGCGACTGCGAGCTCGTCTCAAACTGCCGACAGCCAGTCCAAGGACGACGACACGATCGTCCTCTCGCCATTCACGGTAAATACGACAAAAGATACGGGCTACAAGGCGACCAACAGCCTAGGTGGCACGAAGATGAATACGCCGATCAAGGATTTGCCGTTCACGCTTGATGTAGTCACCAGCGACTTCTTGCGCGATATCGGGGCCTTGTCTGTCGCCGATGGATTGGCATACACTGCTGGCGTCATGCCCACCACTTCGCCGGGGACAAACTCCCCTGATATGTCGGTCCGTGGTTTCCCATCGAATTTCTACCTGCGAGACGGCATTCCTGTTTATCGGGCGCCGGATTGGACCATGGTCGACCGTATCGAGGTCATTCGCGGCGCTTCAGCCATCGTCTATGGCCAGACCCAAGCCGGTGGCGTTATCAACATCACGACGAAGCATGCGGACGTCGACAAACGCTTCGGTTCCGTATCTCAACTTGTTGGCCAGTGGTCGAACTATGTGACGACAGTTGATATTAACCAGCCGTTGGTCGCTCACAAGCTCGCCGTTCGCTTTGCAGGTTCGATCACCGATGCAGGAGGTCGGAGGCAGGGCTCGGGTACAAAAGGTTCGCTCGTCTTTCCATCTCTGACCTGGAAACCCACACCTAGGACAACGGTCAGCCTGCAGTTCTCGCGGGACATTAGTGACGCGCGTGGACTCAATGCGGGGGCACCCATAAATTACGCGACCTCGCACCCCGGCTTTCAACATATCGACAAGAACTACACCGCCTATTACAATAGCCTCACGCCAACCCAGCGCGTGCTCTACACCCTGCCGACGCCGGATACGTGGATGAGCACCAACAACCCTGGCCAAGTTGGAGGCCCGGCGCCGATCTTTCTGAAGAATCCATATACATATAATATCGGAGGTGACCAGGGATATTGGGATTCCGACGTCAAGACATCGATCGCAAGCCTCAGTCAGGTACTTGTCGAAGACGGCTCCGGATTGATCAAACGCTCCGATCTCAAGCTGACTCTGTCCAGGACCAACGACGCCGTGCGCGGCAGCATACCGCTCACTGGCAGTCCGAATCCTCAGGGGCAACGAGGTGCCAATACCAGCTGGGCGGCATCCGACGGCACCACAGGGGCGACTTGGGCGCTAACCGGTCAAACTGGCTACTATTTCGATTATAATGAACCTGTCGTTGGGGCGAAGAATTTCGCCGGGTCAAATTTCTATTTCCCGGTTGATCTGACCAACCCATCCAATGCACACGTCGTCCCCTTGGTCGGTCCCGATACCTATGCGTGGTATACCATGTATTTCCACTTGGCCAATATCAACGACGTTGCATCGGTTGACACCGTCACTGACCTTGATCTCGGTTCGCATACCAAGGCAAGGATTCTGTTCGGTTATGAACATTCCCGACAGCGTTACTGGGATCCAAGTCGCAAAGGTAATCTCCCTCTTGCCACTGGCAACACTCTTGCCGATCAGGAGAACAACTATTTGAGGGGGCTGAAGAGCCCGGGCGGATGGTCGTCAACAACCTGGGGTCCTGCGCCTGGCAACGGCACGATGCCGCTCCCGAATTGGGGTTACGGATTCACCGGTATTGATCAGCAGAATCCGGGAACGCTCTATGGAGCAGGTGCGGACCGGGCTTACCGCGGCTGGAATCTGGTCAACTTGGACACCGGCGAACGTCGCGCCGCTCATGTATCTGCTGCGGATATTGCCGCGATCGTGGACAAATACTACTACGGTCTCTCGCAGGATATCTTCAGTGATGCCTTCTATCTTTCCGGCCAACTCGACCTATTCGACAAGAAGGTATCCGTGCTTGGTGCTGTCCGCTACACCGATATTGAGAAGAAGGACTACCGGGTCGAAGGAAACGTTCCGTCATTTCCCCAGCGCTATAATCCGGTGGTGCCTCAGGTTGGGGTGATCTATAACCTTACGCGTCACGTCAATCTTTATGCCTCTTACGCCAGAAATTACTGGTATGAGTGGTCGCGCCAGACAAACGCGATTAACCAGGCGCCGCCGCCCAATACCGCAGAGAGCGTCGAAGTTGGCTCGAAGTTCGAGCTGTTTAATGGTCGAATCAGCGGCAGCGCATCGGTGTATCAGACGAAGATGCACAATCTTTCATGGACGGACAATACGTTCGATCTGACCGCCTATGACCCGGCTCGCTATCCCCAGCATCCCAAGCTGGTAAATAACTCGATGCAACTCGTGGATCAGTACGGGCTCGGCCGTTTTGATGGTGAGGTCGAAAACAAGGGCGTTGAGCTCAATCTCCAGGCCAGTCCGGTGGACGCATGGAACATCGTTCTGTCCTACTCCTACATCGATTCCAAATACACGCGCGCCGCTCCTTGGATGGTGGGCGTGACGCCTACCGGGGTCGCCAAGAACATGGCGAGTTTATGGAATAGATATACGCTCAGCAACACGACGGGCCTCTTGAAGGGGTTAGAGTTTGGCGTCGGCGTGGTTTACCACGATCCGGTCTGGGTTGGCGAAGGCTACAATCAAGCTGCGATTAGCGGTTCCTCGTACGTATGGAGAACTCCGGTCTTCGTCCGTTTCGATGCTGAGATCGGATATCCCTTCAAGGCGGCCGGTTATGACTGCCGTGTGCAGCTCAATGTAAAGAACCTTGCAGATAGGACGAATTGGACCGCGGATGGAAACTTCATTCCTGACGGTCAGGGGCGAGAGTTCATGGGTAGGTTCATTGTGAACTTCTAGCCTGGATCGGAAGGAATCAAAAAACAAAACCAAGGCACGCCGGCATCCGAATTGATCGGGTGCCGGCATTCTCGAAGTGCTGATGATCGAGAAAGAATACATCTGATTTGAATGGCGCTTGATTAAGGTTCTCCTTTGTCCGAACCGACATCGAATTGTCAATACGTTACGAAAAATCGCCCCGCTAACTAAGTGCCATTCACATCTAATTATAATGGAACTCGAAGATAAGCTGCCCATTCTTCTCGTCCTCCCGCATCGGTGCGCGAAGAACGATGGCATATTGGAAGGTGTCTCGACGTATAACTGCCAATCGGGTCGGTCGTCGGCTATTTTAGATAGGCAGGATCCGTCCGACGAACAATGCTTTCTTTTGTCGGGACGAAGGTGGCGTGGCGTGATTAGTGATAGTATAACAGATTCGTTGATGAGATTTTGCCAAGACCATAGCATTCCGCTGGTCGATGTCGGAGAGGGTCAGGGCTTTGCCAACGTATCCAGAATAAGACCAAAAAACTATTTAGTGGGGCAATTGGGGGCGGCCTATTTCCTCAACTGCGGTTTTCTCGATTTTGCGTTTATCGGCTTCAGTGACCAATCTTGGGCTCGGAAGAGACGGGAAGGTTTTGCCGAGGCTTTGGCTCGCATGGGGAAACGAACCAGATTTATTGAATATTCATCGACTTCCCAGCATCTGCTAGAATTGACCGTGGAGCAAATTGCCGATCTCGAGAAATCGATCACATCCCTTCCGCGCTGCACTGCAGTGATGGCTTGTAACGATCGAATCGCGAGGCAAGTCATTTTGGCAGCAAAGAAGATAGGAATCTTGGTCCCGGAGCAGTTGGCTGTCCTTGGGGTAGGTAATGATTTAGATGGATATCGATCAGTAAAGCCTGCGCTTTCTAGCGTTGCGCTCAATTATCGTCAAGCGGGGTTTCTTGCTGGTATGGTTGTCGAAAAGCTTTGGGGTTGCTGTGGTGGCGTTGGCCGACTGGACATCGAAGTCGATCCGGTTGACGTGATAATTCGGCACTCGACGAATAGTCGCGTGACCGATGACGTCGAGTTGCTCGACGCAATTGATTTTGTGCGGGCGAATGCGTGTCGTGGGCTTACGGTCGCCGAAATCGTGAGTCGCGGTGCTGTTTCACGAGACCGTTTGGAGAGGGGATTTCGGCGATTGGTTGGATATTCTCCCCATGCCGAAATCCGCCGCGTTCAGTTGGCGCGAATCGAGGAGCTGCTTGCTCAGACGGATTTGCCGCTTAAGATGATCGCTCCACTCACCGGGATTCCGCACACGGAGTATTTGAGCGTGCTCTTTAGACGATTGACGGGCGAAACCCCGGGCCAGTTCAGGGAAAGAGCTCGTTTCAAGACTGAGTCATTGGGTGCTCCACGATGGCGTTGCGGGGTAGCCGCAAGTTCGAATACGCCAGAGGATTCGGATTTGGCGACCGTCAATCTGGAGACCGAAATAATGACTTGTTGTCTATGAAGTGTCAATTTGACCCTAAAGATACTTTGCTGGAAAGACCCTAATCCTTACCCCAACCCAAATCATGAAGACGCCAAGTATACTCCGTTTTGGACTACTGATAGTGTGTTTATTATTGTGTATACGATCGGTCGATGCGTACACGACGGATCCGTATGCTTGGTCGCTGGTGCCGATGGGTGGCTGCGGATCGGTCACTTCGCTGGCGATCAATCCCACGGTTCCGGATGTAATGTACATCGGGGCGGATGTTGGCGGTTTGGATCGTTGGGATCCGGTGAACCAGAAGTGGGTGCCAACACTCGACTTCATGAGATACAATCCGGACGACAATAACTATGGCGTCGCAGCGGTCGCCTTGGATCCGACGGACCCCACGGGAAAAACGGTTTGGGTCTCGGTCGGCATAAATGATTGGACCAAGGGCGAAGTGATGAAGTCGACAGATGGCGGAGCGAGCTGGATTCGCAATTCGAAAGGGATGTTTTATAACGACAGTAATACCGATCAGGCTCACACTCAGCGGCTCGCGGTGGATCCTGCCAACGGAAATGTGGTGTATAACGCCAGTCGCGATGGGCTCTGGCGAACCACCGACGGCGGGGTTACATGGGTCAAACTGACCAGCGCGCCGACGGGCGACATCACAGCGCTCGGGACGGCGAAAGGCGGCTCCGGCGTACAGATGGTGATCATCGACCCGACTTCGGGGACATCTGCGAATCCCACTCGCACCAATCGGGTCATTATCGCGCCACTTGGCTCACCGCTGTACAAGACGGAAGACGGAGGGACGACATGGACTGTGATGACGGGTTCACCTGTGTCGGCAAATCACGCTGCAATTACCACGACGGGAGTATTATACGTCACAAGTGACACCGGACTCTATGAATACTCTGGAGGCGCTTCTGGGACTTGGAGTACGATCTCCCCGGTGGCTTCAAGCGCGTATGGCGCCGTAGCGGTCGATCCGTTCAACAACAGCAACATTATTGTCAGCCAAAAGACGGGCTTCCAGTTTCCGCTTTGGCGTTCCACCGACGGCGGTGCGACATGGCCCTATGTTTCGGGCAGCGGGAACGAGTCGCTCACATTCAATCCATCTTGGTTCGGCAGCACCTGGTTTCGAGCGAATACAAGCACGCTCGCATTTGATCCTTTCCATCAGGGCACAGTGTGGACAAGCGACTATTTCGCTCCGTGGAGGACAACCAACATGTTTGCATCAGTGGTGCCATGGACGTGTTATGTTTTGGGACACGAAGAGGCGGATATCACCCCGTTGCTGCTCAGCCCTCCAGCCGGGAATGTGCTTCTCTATTGTGGAACGGTGGACGTCCAGGGCTTCGAGTATACCTCGATGACCGCTTGGCCCACTCATATTACGATCGGATATGTTGCCGGACAGAGCGGCAAGAACCTGACCGGTGGGGACTTTGAGGAGGCTGATCCCAACTTTGTGGCAATGGCCGGGGTCTTTCAATGGAACGGTAGCGGGTCGGGAGGATATAGTACGGACGGCGGCTCGACCTTCCATGATTTTGCCAGTAATCCCGTCAATTACGGAGGCCGCATCGCCGTTTCGGCCACAAGCCGAACCATGGTATGGATGGCCGCCGGCAGCGGGCTCGGGTCGTCCTATTCCACGGATCTTGGCAATACCTGGGCGCCCTGCGGTGGAGTTAATCCGCAGAGTCTCCTGCAAGGCAACGCGTTCGAATGGCGTTCTCCGTTGGCCTCGGACCGCATCAACGGAAATAAATTCTATATCTACGATTGGGCTCACGCGCAGTTCGATCGGAGCACGGATGGCGGGCAAACATTTCAGACGGTCACCACGGCCGTTCTTCCCTACGGGCCTTCCGGCTGGGGAAAGAAGGTCGATTTGGTGGCCAATCCTTATACGGAGGGGGACCTTTGGCTCTCGATCGAGGATAATGGACTCTATCATTCTACCAATAGCGGGGATACCTGGACGAAATTGAGCAATGTCCAGAATGCCTACATGGTGGCCCTTGGAATGGGGCCCAATGCGACGACCCCGTCAGTATATGTGATGGGCATGGTCGATGGTGACACTAACGAAGGAATTTTTCGCTCCGATGACATGGGTGCGAGTTGGTTCAAAATCGACTTGTACCGGCCCTATCCGGGACGTGGTCCGAACATGATGGTTGGCGATAGGCGGAACTACGGTCAGGTTTATATAGGCACCAATATTGGTCTCTTTGAGGGACAGAGGACGACGGCATTCATTCCTGCGGCTCCGATCGGATTGACGGCAACCCCTGGTAATACGCAGGTGACACTTTCGTGGACGCCAAGCTCCGGAGCGACCAGCTACAATGTTCAGCGTGCAACCGTGTCGGGCGGCCCTTACACGATCATATCCAGTCCGTCTGGAGCCAATTATACCGACGGTGGGCTGACTAATGGGACGACCTATTATTATGTGGTGTCTGCGGTGAGTTCGGCCGGCGCCAGCGGGAACTCTGCCGAGGTCAGTGCGGCGCCCCAGCTCACGGTCCCGACGGCACCAACAGGACTTGTCGCGATCGCTCGCAGTGGCCAGATTGCGTTGTCGTGGTCGGCGAGCAACACCGCGACGAGCTACAATATCAAACGCGCGTCGGTGTCGGGCGGGCCATACACGACAGTCGGGACCTCGGCCGGTACGTTGTACACGGACACGGGCTTGGGTAATGGCAGTGTGTATTATTATGTGGTTAGCGCGGTAAACTCGCTCGGGGAGGGGGGGGGCTCCCTGCAGATCAAGGCCACCCCTGCTGCGCCCGATGCCTCCATGGTTTATGCCGCCACGGCCCCGGTTATAGACGGCAATGACACCGATTCCGTGTGGTCCAGCGCGATGAGCTACAATATCACAAATCTGGCCGGGACGTTGCCTGCGGGGCATGTGTTCGCTGCGAATTACAAAGCAGCTTGGGACAACAACAATCTATATGTATTGGTGGATGTAACGGATGATGTGCTCTTGAAGTACGTCACCAATCCATGGGATGGTGACGGTGTGGAACTCTATGTCGATGCCGACGATTCCAAGGGGACAAGTTATGATTCGAACGACTTCCAATACGAGTTTCCGTGGAATTCGACCGCGTTCCTTGAGACCAAGCACTCCGCAACCGCGGGCGTTCAGTTTGCCCAAGTGAATACGACGGGAGGCTACCGAATCGAGGTCGCCATCCCATGGACCACACTCGGCGTACTGCCGGGCTCAAATAACTTGGTGGGCCTCGATGTCCACGTAAACAATGCTGATACAACCGCGGGTACACGCGACTGCAAGCTGATGTGGTGGGCTTCTGTGGACAATGTCTGGTCGAATCCGTCTCTGATGGCCTCCGTGGCATTGCTCCCGGCGGGAACCTCTGATCCCCTTCTTGCCGGAACCAACTTCAATGATGGAGCAGGGCCGTGGGGTGGCAATACCGCGAATACCGCCGATAAGGCGTTTGATACTGACACAGGAACTTACTACGATTGCGCCAATGCCAGCGGCGGCTATACCGGTATCGACTTGGGCGGAGGTGCGACCGCCACGGTCACCTCGATCCGCTATTACGCCAGGAGTGGATATGCGAGCAGAATGGTCGGGGGCGTCTTTGAAGGCTCCAACTCCCCAACGACCGGCTATGTCACCTTGGCAACGGTCGCATCCGCTTCGGACACGGCGTGGACGGGAATTACGGTGACAGGGGCATCTCCTTACCGATACCTGCGCTATAGCGGGCCGAACAACGGATACTGTAACGTCGCTGAGATCGAGTTTCACGGGATCGTTCCTGCTGCGCCGAAGGGATTGACCGCCACAGCCGGGGACTCCCAAGTAGCGCTTTCTTGGACGGCCAGCCCAGGAGCGACGAGTTACAACCTCTTCAGATCCACTGTCAGTGGCAGCGGTTATACGAGCGTTGCAGCGGGCATAGCCGGAACGAGCTACACCGATGCCGGACTGGCCAATGGGACACAATACTACTACGTTGTATCAGCAGCCAACTCCACCGGCTCAAGTCCCTATTCCGCGGAGGCCAGCGCAACGCCTGCGCCGATCCCGCCTGCGCCGACCGGCCTGAGCGCGACGGCCGGGAATTCTCAAATGGCGCTTTCCTGGACGGCCAGTCCGGGAGCTTCGACTTACAACATCCTCCGATCCACGGTCAGCGGCAGCGGTTATGCGAGCGTTGCCACCGGTATTGCTAGCACAAGCTATACGGACACAGGGTTGACCAACGGGACGACGTATTACTACGTGGTTTCGGCAACCAACTCTACGGGCACGAGTGCCAACTCCGCGGAGGCCAGCGCGACCCCACTGACAGCTCCGCCTGCGCCTACCGGCCTGGTCGCCACAGCTGGCGACTCCCAAGTGGCGCTCGCTTGGGCGGCCAGCGCGGGAGCGACGAGTTATAACATCCTTAGGTCGACCGTCAGCGGCAGCGGTTATGCAAGCATTGCGACAGGTATTGCCGGCCCGGGCTATACGGATACTGGGCTAACCAATGGGACGACGTACTACTACGTCGTATCAGCATCCAACTCTGTTGGCACCAGTCCAAACTCTGCGGAGGTTAGCGCGACGCCTGCTCCAATCCCGTCTGCGCCTTCAGGCGTGACCGCCACGGCGGGAAACAGCGAAGTGGCGCTCACGTGGGTGGCCAGCGCGGGAGCGACGAGTTATAGCATCCTTCGCTCCACTGTCAGCGGCAGCAGTTATACGACCGTTGCGACGAGTGTGGCCGGAACAAGCTATACGGATACTGGGTTGACCGACGGGACGACGTACTATTATGTCGTTTCCGCGACCAACTCGACCGGTACCAGCCCCAACTCGACGGAGATCAGTGCGACGCCGACATCGCTCCTTCCCCAGTCGCCAACAAGTTTGACGGCTATGGCGGCGGGAGCCACGCAAATCAATCTTGCGTGGGTCGACAATAGTGCAAACGAAACCCAGTTTCGGATCGAGCGAATGCAGGCCGCAGGCAGCTTCGCATTCTTGGCTGATGCACCCGCGAATGCCACTACATATAGCGATGTTGGGTTGGCTGCAAACAGCACATATACTTACCAAGTGAGGGCGGAGAACAGCAATGGCAGTTCCATTTGGTCAAATCAGGCCAACGCAACGACAGGGGCTGCGGTGACGATCATTCAAGACAACGCCGATGCAAGCGGCGTGGTGGTCACGGGCGCTTGGACGCCGAGTACCACGACCGCAGGATACTATGGCGCCGATTATTTGCACGATGGCAATACTGGAAGCACCGGGGGCAAGAGCGTGACGTTCACGCCGACCATTCCGACCACCGGCTCGTACAGCGTTTACGTCCGTTGGACGGCGTACACAAACCGGGCGACCAACGCACCGATCGATATCGTTGATTCGGCAGGAGTGACGCATACTTTTAGCGAGAACCAACAAAACAACGGTGGCACTTGGGTCTTGCTTGGGACCTACACGTTCAATGTCGGCACGACAGGATATCTAAAGATACGCAACGACGGAGCCAATGGCTACGTGATTGCTGATGCAGTCGAATGGGTTCAGCAGACTCCAACCCCTCCACCGAGTCCTACGGGTCTGACGGCGACCTGGGGCGATACCAAAGTGGCCTTGTCTTGGACAGGCAGTGTCAACGCGACGAGCTATAACGTCCTTCGCTCCACCGTCAGTGGCAGTGGCTACACAACCGTTGCTACGGGCATAGGAACCCCTAGCTACACCGACACCGGCCTCACAAACGGCACCACTTATTATTATGTGGTGTCGGCGTCGAATTCGGCTGGGACGAGCAGTAACTCTAGCGAAGTAAGCGCGACGCCAGCTGCGGTCACGATCATTCAAGACAACGCCGATGCTAGTGGAGTGCTGGTTACAGGCGCTTGGACATCGAGCACTACGACCGCGGGATACTATGGCGCCGATTATCTGCACGATGGCAATACTGGAAGCACCGGGGGCAAGAGCGTGACGTTCACGCCGACTATTCCGACTACTGGATCGTACAGCGTTTACGTCCGTTGGACGGCATACACAAACCGGGCGACCAACGCTCCGATTGATATAGTGGATTCGGCAGGAGTGACGCATACTTTCAGCGAGAACCAGCAAAACAACGGTGGCACGTGGGTCTTGCTGGGAAGCTACACGTTTGACGCTGGTACCACGAGCTATTTAAAGATACGCAACGACGGAGCCAACGGCTATGTGATTGCAGATGCGGTCGAGTGGGTGCTGCAATGAGGTTGGTCGATACTCTGAAAATCGCCACGTCAACATGAATAAATATACTGATATCGGGATAGCGCTTGGCTCGATTCCAATAACATCGTCTGCAGGCGGGCCGTCGTTGGGGCGGGATTCTGGTGGGATGCAGGGCGGGAGGGGTGGAACGTCTTTCGCCCCTCCAGCATAAAAACTATCTGGGAAAACGCAGAGACGCGTTAAGTCATCAATGGCACTACGAAGCTCAGTCGTAATGGCGGTCACTATGCTGGCAGGCGGCATCATCGTCTTGTTGATATTCAATGCCGCGGATCGAAAAACGTGGTATGATAAATGGGAACCCGTTTCGGCGCTGAGCCCCCGACCAGGCATATCGCCCCGCCCTGAAACCCGGGTTTCCGCAGCGGTGCCACATCTGGCTTTACAGCAAGCGACTTTTCCTGACCCGCCATCGAAAGGTGAAGATCAACGACTGTGTATATTGGCCGATCGGTGGGCTGGCGACGATCCCGTTGGATCAGCGACGTGGGTGGCGAAACAGCCAGATGGACCAGAAAAGACAAGAATACTGTCGGCTATGTCTGCCGTTTGGGCGCGGAAGAATCCCCGCGAGGCCGCGGCGCTCATTGCCAACTTGGGGCTGCCCGATGGGGAGGCTAAGGATCAGGCCATTGCTTCGGTGGCATCTGCATGGGCTATGGACGAGCCCTCGGCTGCAGCTCGATGGGTAGGAACGTTACCGACCGGCCCCGGCCGCGAATACGCAATTGAAAATGTAGCCTTCCAGTGGATGCAAACCGACCCTGGGGGTTTCTCGACTTGGGTACAGGGACTGCCTGAAGCAGAGGATCGCGATTCTGCAATCAACGCGGCTGTCGGCACCTTGGTCGCGCCTGATCCAGATCTGGCCATAAACTTAGCCGGGTTGATAAAAAATGACGTGATTCGTCGGCGCCAAATCAAGCGCGCGGCCGAACACTGGCTGAAGGTCGATACTGTGGCCGCACGGACATGGATACTCGATTCGACGTTGTCGGACGAAGTGAAGCAACAGCTGCTCGCGCGACAAAGATAAGCAAGGGGAAGACAATGGCCCAGAGTTTGTCCGTAAAGATTGCCTATTGCCAATTCCCATCTCGAGATGGCCGGTCGTCTTTCTTGCTTATGCGGTCCGGGCAGGGCAACAATCGAGACGCCACCGAGCCGCTTGGTATCATCGCCAAGATCTTGGCAACTGTAGCCTCCCGCGCAGCGTCGATACGGGGAACCGGGTTATCTGCAGTGGTAACTCCGAAGCAGTATTCAAGATATCTGGTGCCATCGGAGTCGGGTTCCTTACCGATTTCAACGCCGTTCGTCGGATGGATGGGTTTTGATCTACATTATCGCGAGTTCCAAAGGAATTTTGGACTCGTATGTCCTAAGCCGGAGTTTTGATCACAGTCACAATTGGCACTAGTTGCATTCGAATTATCATGGAAATTAGATATAGCAGTCGCAATTGGAGGAAGACCGGCTTGAAGGCAAAGATTCATGCCATCGTTATTCTCTTCACGGTCTTAGGCGCAGTTTGCCCTGCAAAGGCGGAGCGAGAGATTCGATCGGATCGCAAATGGATGGATACAGATGGGCGCGTCATCCAAGCGCATGGCGGCGGGATTCTGTTTTATGCTGGGGTTTATTATTGGTATGGTGAAAATAAAGCTAGGGGGGCAGAAATAACCGGCGTTTCCTGCTATTCTTCGAGGGATCTCTATAATTGGAAAAACGAAGGGCTTGTGTTGAGGGCTTCGGGCGACAGCAGAAATGACCTGTATGTAAAGAACGTCTTGGAACGCCCCAAGGTGATCTTTAATCCGGCGACCCGCAAGTTTGTGATGTGGATGCATATTGACCATGGCGACTATCAGTATGCCCGGCTGGGAGTGGCTGTTGCAGACAAGCCGACGGGCCCGTTTATTTATTTAGGTAGCAAACGGCCATTGAACGACTCGACTTCTCGCGACATGAATCTATTTGTCGATGACGATGGTTCGGCTTATGTCATCTATTCGGCAGAGAATAATTCGACTCTTTACATATCGCGCCTGAACAATGATTTCACCGATATCGAACAACCTGCCCTTGAGGGGAGAACATGGAATAGGGTTCTGATTAACCAATCGCGTGAAGCTCCGGCGCTTTTCAAGTCTGGCGGACGTTATTACCTCATTACTTCTGGCTGCACGGGGTGGAAGGCTAATGCTGCAGAGTACGCGATCGCGGATAATCCGCTTGGTCCGTACCGGAATGAGGGCAATCCGTGCCGAGGCGCCAAGTCGGAAATCACATATGGAGCGCAAAGCACCTTTGTGTTGCCTTTGGCTGGCCGGCCGGGATGTTTTATATTCATGGCGGATAGGTGGAATTCACGGCAGTTGGGTGATTCCCGTTATCTGTGGTTGCCGTTATGCGTGAAAGTGGACGGGACGTTCACTCTTCGGGAAAATCGATCTTGGGCGTTGTCGGATTGTCATCCGAAGGAGACCTATCTGTTTCCGCCCGAGCAGCTATTGAAATCGGCTGAGAAGATTCTTTACAAAAAGACGCCTCAGGAAGATCTGTATCTGTATCTGTTGAGGCCAGTCAAAAGGTCTAATGGGCTATTGCCCGCTATCGTCTATTTTACCGGAGGTGGTTGGATTACCGGTGATTCTAAGGATTCGCTTCAAAATGCCGCTTGGTTTCGCGACTTGGGAATTGTTGGAATCGCGGCCGATTATCGGGTCTACAGCCGCGATCACACTTCTCCGATAGAGGCCGTGGAGGATGCCAAGTCTGCAATTAGATACGTGCGCGTGCATGCCAAGGAACTGGGTATCGACCCAAACCGTATTATAGCCGCCGGCGGATCGGCGGGAGGGCAGCTTGCAATAAATACATTCCTCGACGGTCATAACGAGCCGTATGAAGATCTGAATATAAGTTCTAAGCCGGATGCCTTGGTGTTGCACAATCCCGTCCTAGGTATCGGCTTTGGAGAAGCGTTTTTCAAAGAGCATCCGGAGTGCGATCCCTTGCGGAATGTTCGTAAGGGTTGGCCGCCGACGATCCTGTCGTGCGGCACCAAAGATGACACTACGCCGTATTTAGGGGCGGTGACGTTCAGGAATGCCATGCTTAGGGCTGGAAATATCTGCGAATTGGTGCCGGTTAAAGGTGCCGGACATTCATGTGATTGGCCAGCGACAAACCCGGCATTTCTTCCCACCCTTGGCAAGATGGCGGCGTTTTTGAGAAAACTGGGATTCATGCCCAGATAGGGGTGGACCTGATATGATCAAATTGGTGTCGATTTATGTGTTTTATCGTTCATTCCGTTGTCGAAATCGTGGGCGTGCTGTTGTCAGGTCCGAACGGGATTTTGTTGGAGCGATTTTGCAGAGCTTTCGTTTAGATGGCCGATAACGTGTTTGTTTTGGACACCTAGGAAAAACTTCCGCCGCATGGTTTCTTCTGTCTCGAATCTTGCTCCGAAGATTCCCCTTTCGGAATGGGCCCACCTCAGAGCGCACCTGATTTGGATTTATGAGGGGCCGATCGATCCGCGGTGGAACCATCTCTCGGCTGTGACACCGAATCACGCCGCCTGGCTTATCCGTCGAGGGACCGTGGAAGTCGGGCGGGGGTCGCGAATTTGGCGTGCTGGAGCGGGCGAATGGTTTTTCCTACCGCACGGAGCGTGCTTTCAGCAATTCACGCCCGACGCCCGCATTCTTTCCGTGCGCTTTCGAGCGGCGTGGCCCACAGGGGAGGACCTCTTCGACGAGGGACTAGGCATCGTAATCCCCGGATTGGACTACCCTGCACTGGAATCCGCGGCGACGAGGCTATTGCACTTTGTCGCACAGTGGTTCCCGGCGATGACTGTCGACTTGATGCAGGCCTGTGCCTCGTTGCCGGAGATGTTGAGATTACAGGGCCTGTTCAGCCAATGGCTCGAGGCCGCTATCGATGCCCTCTTTGGCAATGGGCTCGTACCTTCCCGTATGGGACAGATCGATCCGCGGCTGCTTCAGGCCGTGCGTTCTTTGGACCAGCAGGCGCTCTCGGATCCGCCACGGCAGCGCGAAGTGGCTTGTGCTGTCGGTCTTAGCGTCAGCCAGTTGAATCGGCTCTTTGATCAGCATTTTGGCGTGAGTTCGCATGGCTATTTCAATCAACGCCGATTTCGACACGCTGTCGCCTTGTTGGAAAGTTCACCCCTCAGTATCAAAGAGATTGCACATGGCATGGGTTTTTCGTCGCTTTCGCACTTTTCCGCTTGGTTCAGCCGAAGGAACGGAGGCTCTCCGCGATCATTCCGACAGCAGGTTCGGGATAAAAACAGATAAGTTCTGGATCAATCGAGACAACGGATCCGCGTTGATACCGCCTAGCCTGGACCGACATTGTGGCGACGGACACGACTGGCGGCGTCTGCTCAATCATGAACTCTTTCTCTAATGATCTCTTCTACTATCGAAAAGACATAGCTGCGACCGGACGTGGCGGCATTTTGGATGCAGACATCTGCATTTATGGTGGGACCGCCGGCGGCGTGGTGGCTGCCATTCAGGCCGCGAGCGATGGGCATAGCGTCGTCCTCCTCGAGCCAGGTCACCGAATCGGCGGCGTAACCGGTAGTGGGCTTGGTTTTACGGACATAGGCAACAAGGCTGCAATCGGCGGATTGGCGCGTGAATTCTTTCACCGAGTGGGACGTCGTTATGGTGTAGATGAAACGTGGACATTCGAGCCGCACGTTGCGATCGAGGTATTCGAAACCTGGGCTCAACAGTCGGGAGTCGACGTGCACGTGCGGCAGTTCATCGCCGCAGTTGAAATCACCAATTTGCGGCTGCGGGCGATACGTACAGAGAGCGGTCTCGTGGTTCGCGCCAAGGTGTTTATTGACGCCAGTTATGAAGGGGATCTGATGGCGCGCGCCGGTGTGAGCTACACGGTTGGCCGCGAGAGCAACGCGACGTACGATGAGACATTGAATGGCGCGCAGGTACTGGATGGACATCAGTTCGATCTGCCGGTCTCGCCTTACGTTATTGAAGGTGACCCGACGAGCGGCATCCTCCCCGGCATCGACACCGGTAGCGTGGAGATTGGCGTTGGCGACGGGCGCTTACAGGCGTATTGTTTTCGCATGTGCTTGACCGACGATCCGCGCAACAGAATCCCGTTTCCAAAGCCAGAGCACTACGACCGGCGGTTGTATACACTACTCGATCGATATCTGCGGGCCGGCTGGCGCGACGTTTTTAGGAAATTCGACCGTCTCCGCACCGGCACCAAGACAGATACCAACAATCATGGCGCAGTCTCGACCGATTTCATCGGCGCCAACCATCTCTGGACGGATGCGGACTACGCGACGCGCGAGCGGATCTTCCAAGCCCACGTCAACTACCAGATGGGGCTGCACTGGTTCATGGCGAACGACTCTGCTGTGCCGTCCGATCTCCGAGAGGCGTATGCGCGGTGGGGGCTTTGTCGCGATGAATTCACGTCCACTGGGGGTTGGCCACATCAGCTCTACGTGCGGGAGGCCCGGCGGATGAGGAGCGATCACGTGATGACGGAACACGAATGCCGCGGCAGGCGACGAGTGTGGGACTCGGTCGGCTTGGCCGCCTATACGATGGATTCCCACAACTGCCGTCGAGTCGTGCGCGATGGCCGTACGATCAATGAAGGCAATGTCGAGGTTCATGGATTTCCCCCTTATGGGATCTCTTTCCGCTCCATAATTCCGTCTGTGGGCGAATGTGAAAACCTGATTGTCCCCGTGTGTCTCTCGGCTACCCACATCGCCTACGGTTCGATCCGGATGGAACCGGTTTTCATGGTGCTCGGGCAATCGGCGGCGCTCGCTGCGCATATCGCCTTGGACGACAACTCCGCGGTCCAGTCGATCTCCTATGCGGATCTGCGCGCCGCGCTCCTTCTGCATCGGCAGGTGCTGACGTGGAGCCCGGATAGGCCGGTGTCGTCGGGTGACCTTCACGCGCACGAGGCGGAATCGATCGATCGCCTATGACCGACCGGAGCACGACGCTACTCCCGGCTGGTGGCATGGATCCGGCCCATTGCCGCCGCATGTGGATGACCGTGGCATTACTATTCGCGTGCTCATTTTTGAATTATCTCGATCGTCAATCTCTCTCGGTCTTGGAGCCGGTCATCAAGTCCACACTCCATATCGACGATGCAGGCTATGCGGTCATCGTGAACATATTTACATTTTGCTACGCGTTCGCGTACATCGCCAGCGGCTGGTTGGTCGATCGTGTGGGCGTCAGGATCGCATTGACGATATATTGTGTACTCTGGTCCGTGGCGAGCATCGGGACCGGGTTGATGCAAACGTTTGCCGGTTTTGCGCTTTGCCGCGGGCTGCTTGGCGTTGCTGAGCCAGGGCAGTATCCGTCGGCAATTAGGGCAACGACACTGTGGATTCCGCCAACGCGTCGCGGCTTTCTCATGAGTCTTTCGGGGGCGGGCGGCACTATCGCATCGATCGTGGCGGTGCCGGCCATTGCGTGGCTAGCAACCGCTTTCTCGTGGCACGCGGCCTTCATCGTACCGGGCGCCGTCGGCCTGTTTCTGGCTGCAACGTGGTGGTGGTACTATCGGGATCCTGAAACCACCGGTTTTGCTGCCGACTCCGAAGTGGCACGGCTTGTGCCGCCGCTTCCGTGGAGAAGCTTGTGGCGGCAGAATAGTCTTTGGGGGATCGTGCTGGCGCGTTTCATTAGTGATCCAGTCTGGTATTTCTGCCTATTTTGGATGCCAGGGTATCTACAGGAGAAACGCGGACTAGGCCTTGCTGAGGTCGGTTTCGTGGGTTGGATCCCGTTCTTTGTCGCAAACATCGGTGCCCTGGGCGCCGCAACGTTCTCAGACCGATTGGGCAGGCGATGGAATGATACCTTGCGCGCCCGCCGAAACCTGCTCATTGCCGCCGCTGCACTCGGTCCGCTGGCGATGATTGTGCCTCACCTACCCTGGCTCGGCCTAGCCATCGCCACACTATCGGTCATCGGCGTGATTTGCCTGACATGGTTGTTCATCATGGGGCCGCTCGTGGCGGACGTGTTTCCAGCGGGAAACGTTGCCAGCGTTTGGAGCATCGCCGGCGCGTTCGGTGCGACCGGTGCGATTATTTTCAATTACTTCATCGGGCAGATTAGTTCCACGCTCGGCGCGGACCGTATCTTTTATGTAATGGGGTTTCTGCACCCAATCGCAGCGGTTTTGATGGCGCTGCTGGTCAAACGGGTCCGACCGGAAACCGATTTCTGCGACGCACGGGGAGCGGGAAAGGTATCTAGTGAATGAGAACGAATCGATGCTTCCTCACGCACATTCAGCGTTCCTCACGCGATTCCTGAAAAATCCGGCGCAGGCGCGCGCAATGTGTAACCTCACTTTTGGGACACTGAATAAGTCATGACCACACTGCCGTTTTCGGTTCCTCTCTCAATACTCCCTTGGCTCTGCCTCTTCGGGGGCATGGCCCCGTGCCTTTTGGCCAGTGATTATCATGTTGACGCCCTGGCCGGCCACGACCGGCGAGGCGATGGCAGCATCGGCGCTCCATGGCGAACATTGGAACAGGTTAACCACCTTGCTCTCAAGCCGGGTGACCGGGTGCTCCTCCGGGCTGGGCGGGTCTGGACCAACCAATGGCTCGACCTCACAGCATCCGGAACTGCGGAGAATCCTATCGTCGTGGATCGCTATGGTGAAGGAGCGGATCCGATAATAGATTTCGGCGATATCTCGAATACGCGTGGCGAAGCTTGGGGCGTCCGCCTTCGAAATTGCTCGTTTCTCGAAATCAACCACCTTGCGATCACGAGCGGTCGATTCGCCGATAGCAGGCTCCGCAATGGTGTCTGGGTCACGGCAGAGGGTGTTGACCGAACCTTTTGCCACATCCATTTGAGAGATATTAAAGTGTACGACGTTTTTGGGAACAGCCGCCGGACTGGTGGCATCAATTTCCATGTACGACGAATTGGAGATAATCTGGAAAGCACCTTCGACGACGTGCTGATCGAGGGTTGTACGGTCGATAATGTCGCCGACACTGGTATCCAGCTTATGACTGACGCCCTGCTTGGTCCGACGACTTGGAGACACCAATTTGATGCGTTCAGGGATGTGCGAATCCGCAATTGCCGGGTGACCAATGTTAATCGAGACGGCATTCTGGTTCGTGCGTCGCCCGGGGCTTTCATTGCGTACAACGTTGTCGGCTACGCCGGATATCTGCGGGGCGACCTGCGGAGGATGCCGTATATACCGAAGGTCGAGTTTATCGCCGCGCTGTGGCCGTATTACAGCGATGGGGTCGTGATGCGCTTCAACGAGGCATACGGGACCCGTTTGTTAAGGCGGGATGGCCAGGCATGGGACTTCGACGTCGGCGTAAGTAACAGCGTATATGAATACAATTACAGTCATGATAACGAGGGCGGGTTGCTGCTTGTCATGAACGGGACCGCCAACAATTCGTTTTGCCGCAATATCAGCCAGGATGACCGTGGTGATCTGATGGATATATTGGGGGACGGAACGCAGGTGCATGATAACACGTTCTATCGAGGCCCGGGTGTCGCAAGGAACAAGTACTTTTGTGGCAATATGCGATTGGGTGCACGCACGATATCCTATCGGAACAACCTCTTCGTAAATCTAGCTGGCGCGCCATATTTCGACAGCCCGTCCGCGAGTTATGAACGAAATCTGTTCTTTGGCTTGCACCCCCGCAGCGAGCCGAAGGACGCCCTTAAAATCACGTCGGGTTGGCAGCAAGTCGAGTCTGGGGTTTCCATCGTCGGAGTCAGAACCGCCGTTTCCTGTCGGGTCAGGGGAAAAAATGGCACAAACACGGCTGACGCCGTGGCGGCGGCGTACAATCAACCTCTCTTGCTGAGCTACTCCTTCGCTCAGGCGAAGCCCAAAGGATGGGTCACGGTACGGGGTGATTGGAGCGTCACAAAACCCGGAGATGGCTTTCCTGGCTTGTCGCCGGGCATTGGCCCCGGCATTGCTGTGGCGCCCGATGGGCCATGGAGGGACTTGACCCTCGAGGGGACAGTAAAGCTTGTGTCAGGAACCTGCGGTCTCGTCTTTCATTATGAGGATCCGCAGAATTACTGCGAACTTCGTTTGTCGGGCGCGGGAACACTCGAACTCCTTCAGGTGGTATCCGCAAAATGCCGGATTCTGAGCATAAAAAATGTGGATCTTAATCCGGCTGTGCTCCACCGATTGAAGGTAATCGTGGATGGTGCCTCTGTTTACGGTTACCTCGATGATGTCTGGACCCTAGCTTGGAAGAGCCCGCCATTGCATGTTACCGTTGGTTCGTATGGGCTGAGCGGATCGGATCCTTCCACTCGGGTACAGGACCTAAGGGCCTTGCTTTTCCGGCGATAGCCTTCGGAGGCGCAGCCTGTCCGAAAGGTGCCGGGATGCAGATGTTTTCGGGAGATCAGGACCGTCCGTCAGGTTTTGCGCACGGGCAGAGTGTTTGTGCTTGGTCGCGAGCCGTATCAGGGCCGACGTATTATTTTGTGAGCGAGCTTGCGAGTGGTCCGACTGCCTTGGCAGCCTCCGCACGAACCACCCTTGCGGCCGAAAGTGTGCCGCAGCCACCAGAGCGCCGCGACGGCCACGATGACGATCGCTGCGATGGTCTGGAGAGTCTGGTTCATGGACAAGCCGCGGCTAGAATCCGGCCAGGCGACCGACCTGATAGACGACGAAGCACACCACCCAGGCGGTGCCCGTCATGTATAAGATCTGGAAGGTCGGCCAGAACCAGCTCTTGGTCTCGCGATACACCACGGCGACGGTGCTGAGGCACTGCATCGCGAACACGTAATAAAGCATCAGGTTGAAGCACACCAGGGGCGTGAACAGCCGGTGCCCGTCGGGCCAGGTCGCCTGCCGGAGTGCGTCGCGCAGCGGGACGGTGTTGGCCTTCGTGTCACCCTGCACGTCGAAGATGACGCCCATCGTGCTGACGAAGACCTCGCGCGCGGCGAAGGAGCTCACGAGGCCCACGCCGATCTGCCAGTTAAATCCGAGCGGCTTGATGGTCGGTTCCAACAGCCGCCCCATGTCGCCCGCGTAGCTGTGCTCCAGCTGGACCTGCGGCGAGGAGCCTGCCGGCGATTTCGGATAGGCGGCGAGGGCCCACAGGAGAATCGACAGGCTGAGGATGACCGTGCCGGCCTGGAAGAGAAAGGCCGAGGCACGGTCCAGCATCTGGCGGACGATGGTGCGCAGGGACGGGAGCTGGTAGGCTGGCATCTCCATCATCATCATCGACGGCTTGCCCTTCAGCAGCGTGCGTCGGAAGAGCCAGGCGTACCCTAGCGCCCCGAAGGTCCCGATCGAATACATCAACAGCATGATGCCCGTCTTGGTGAGTGCGGGCACGCTCGTGCCGGGCACCAGCGCGGCGATCATCAGCAGATAGACCGGAAGGCGGGCGGAGCAGCTCATCAACGGCGCCACCAGGATCGTGGTGAGTCGGTCGCGCCGGTCCTCGATCGTGCGGGTCGCCATGATGCCCGGGATGGCGCAGGCATACGAACTGAGCAGCGGGATGAATGACCGTCCGCTCAGGCCGACCTTTCCCATGATGCGGTCCATCATCACCGCCGCGCGCGCCATGTAGCCCGTGCTCTCGAGGAGGCCGATCGAGAAGAAGAGGATGAGGATCTGGGGCAGGAAGATCACGATGCCGCGCAGGCCCGACAATGCGCCGTCCGTGATGAGATCGCGCAGGTCGCCGGGCGGCATCGCGCCACGGACCCAGTCCGCGAGCATGCCCATCCCGCTGTCGATCCAGTTCATGGGGTACTCGGCGAGGGTGAAGATGCCGAGGAAGAGCAGGCCCATGATCGAGATGAAGATCAGCCAGCCCCAGACGGGATGCGTGAGCACCTCGTCGAGCCGGTCCACGAAGGGACGGCCGACGCGCGCCCGCGTCTCGCGGCGTTCGACCACCTCGGTGCAGATGCGCCCGACCTCGGCGAAACGTGCCTTCACCAGGATGGCCGCCCAATCGACGTTCTCGGCGGACCAGCGCGCCTTCCACGTCTTCAGGATCTCCTCGGTTTTCGCGTGGAGTGGCGTGGAACCGGCGACGCGGACGTGGTCGTGGTCCGTCAGCAGCAGCAGGGCCTCGGCCCGGGCGATGAGCGGCGCCTTGCCGTCGTTGTCCCCCAGCGAGGCCTGAAGCTCGGCGACGGCCGGGGCGATCGCGGCGGGAATGTCCCAGCGGTGCTTGGAAAGCGGAAGATCGTGCCGGCTCATCGCCAGCTTCAGTTCGATGATTCCCCGGCCCTTGTCCGCCTCGCAGGGAATCACCGGGATCCCGAGCATGCGCTCGAGGTAGTTGACGCGGATCTTCACGCCGGAGTTCTCCGCGAGGTCCATCATGTTCAGGACCAGGATCACGGGCCGGCCCAGGTCGAGTATCTGCAGGACCTGATACAGGTGGCGTTCGAGATTGGAGGCGTCGACGATGCAGACGATGCGGTCGGGCTGCGGCGTGTCCTCGCGGCGCCCGAGCAGCACGTCGCGCATCACGGCCTCGTCGGGCGAGCGCGAGGCGAGCGAGTACGCGCCGGGGAGGTCGATGACCTTCATCGCCTGCCCGTGCTGGGAGTAGGCGGTGCCCTCGTGTTTCTCGACAGTGACGCCGGGATAGTTGCCGACCTTCTGCTTGAGGCCGGTGAGGGCGTTGAAGAGCGTGGACTTGCCGCAGTTCGGATTGCCGACCAGGGCGTAAACCGGTGCGCGCATGGATCGAGACCTCCCGGCTGCCGCCTAACTCTCGAGCTTCTCGACGAGGATATGCTCGGCGGCGCGGCTGTTCAGCGCGATGCGCGTGCCGCAGACCTGGCAGAGCACCGTGAACGTACCGCCAACCTTTTCGACGACGGCCGACTCGCAGAATCCCATTTCGCGCAGACGCGCACAAACGGTGGCCTCCCCCTTCAGGTCGTACACCCGTCCCTTTTCTCCGGAGAGGAGCTGGGAGAGCGGCACTCGATCGGCCTGATTTTGGGATTCAGAGGACATGAGAAACTAAAGGACTGAGACTCAGTCCCAAGTCAATCCCCGCGGTGCCAAAGGCGGTAACTACGCACGCATCAGGAGCTACCCCGGGAAATAATCCGGAGCTCCGCAGACGGTCGCATCGGTTCTCCCATATTGTTAAGGGCTTGGCTGCGTGGATATTGCGATTTAAGTGGCGCGACGGGGACGCTCATCTCAATCGGGCATAACTCAGAGTTAACTCACTCCATGATGGATGCTTATGACATTCGCGATGCGGGCACGTTGGCAAGCAAGGCACGGAGCGAAAGAGGCGGAGTTGAAGGTCACCCGGGCAATGGATTCAACGGAGGTGGGGCTTTCAGCGGGCGAGGAGGCGCTGGAAATTCACATCTGCGGCGAGAACACCGAGCAGGTCGCCGGTCTCATTGCGGAGGGCGGTGGCGACGGTGAAGCAGAAATCGCCGGTTGCGGACGAGCGGTAAATATCGGTGCAAACGAGGCCGGTGTGTCCCAGCGCATCGAGATGCCAGGGGCGCTGCGACCAGTCCTGATTCAATCCCGAGCGGTCGTGGACGATCGCGTCGCCATCGCGGACCAGGTTGTCGACGAACTGCCGTCCGGTCGCGTCGGTGAGGTACACCAGTTCGAAGGCGGGGTGGCGGGCGAGCCAGCCCTCGAGCAGGCGTTCGCAGCGGCTTCGCTGGAGCGGACCGTCGAGCAGAAGCGAAGGCAGCGAGCCGAGTTCGAGCGCGGCCTGGCGGTGGGCGTCGAAGCGGAAGCGTCCGACCGAAAGCAGAAGCGCCTCGGTGAGGTCCCGCATCGAGTCGCCCAGTGCGTGAAGCCGGCCGACGCCCTCGAGCTGGTCTTTGGCGGACGCGGCCATGCCGTGCACGTCGGCATTGACCTCCTGCACGGTGCGCACGCCTTCGTCGCCCCCGGCGCCGCCCGCGACCGCGGCGACGCGCACGATGCTTCCGTGCATCTCGTGCATGCGGTCCTCGATGGCGCGGGTGGTGGAGCCGGTGTTGTCGGCCAGCCGCTGCACCTCCTCGACGACGACCGCGAAGGCCCGGCCGTGGGCGCCCGCGCGGGCCGCCTCAATGCTTGCGTTGAGCGAGATGATCCGGGTGTGTGCGGCGATTTTGGATACCGTGTCGAGCGCCTCGCCGACCTGCGCCGAGGAGGCGCGCAGCTCCGTGACGGCGCGCTCGAGGTCCCGGGCCAGTCCCTCCATGGCGGCGGCGATCGCCGCCGCACGCCGCGACTGGGCGTCGGCCTGCTCCTTCATCTCGGCGCCCAGGCGCGCGAGCCGGGGGCCCATCGAGGCGAGCTGGATCGACGCCTGCGCGATGCGGCCCAGCTGCTCGAGCTCCTCGGTTGCCGAGGCGGCCCCTGCGGCGGATTCCTGGATTTGCACGCCGACCATCACAGTGTCCGGGGCTGCGCCCCGACCGTCGACTCCGAGGAGCCTCCGGTTCACGTCGAACATGCGGAACTTTTCGAGGAATGACGCGACCATTGCGCCCCTGCCGTAGCAGGACCCGTGCTAGGTCCGGGCCGGGCGCGACCCGCGACTGTGAAACAAATTTATGGATACCGCTGCGGCGCGGTCATTGGCGGTCAGTTCAGCCCGAACCCGCCGTTGCCCGCCACCAGCATCTCCTCCTCCTCGGCGTGCTCCGCGGGAACCTCCTCGAGAGGAGCGAAGCGCTCGGACGAGAAGCCGAGCTCCTGTTGCCCGGCGTGGAAGGGGTCGGGGGGATTGTGCAGCTCCTCGAGCAGGAGTCCGACCGTCGCCGAGTCGCCGGCCTTCACGATCTTCTCGCGGCCGAGGAAGACCTCGCGGACCGTGTACGTCTTTCCCTTCACCGGCAGCTGCAGGTAGATGGCACGGACGAACTCCGAGAACTGGTCGTTGATGCAGACGACTTTCTGACCTTTTAACATGGGGATAAAATCGGCGTGGACAGGGAGGAAGGCAACCGGACGAAGGTAAGTAAAGTCGCCTATTCTATGCGGCCCTCGTCGAATTCGATCAGGTCGGGGACGCTTTTGATCTCTCCGACGCGGTCGGCGCAGCCCATGGCGGTGAGCGCCTCGCGCAGGAAATCCTGGCCCGCGGGGGTCATGCCCTTCTGCACCAGGTCCCGGTTCCACTTCGCGGCGCGCACATCCTTCGGAAAGAGTTCGAGCAGCCGCCGGTCGAGCTCCGCGTCGTCGGCTGACTCGCGGACGATTCGCTCCACATCATTCGGGTCGACGCCCAGGTGCAGGCAGAGGAAGCGGTCGATGCCGCGCTTGAAATTCTTCGCGTAGCTTGCGGGCAGCGCGCCGTGCGCCTTCACGTACCGGCATTTCGCGATGAAGCGGGGCAGGTAAAGCAGGCCTGTCGCGGGATGCGGCAGGTAGGGGGAGGGCAGGCACGTGAGCACCTCGCCCGTGGAGCCCGGGATCGGCTTGGAAGGCATGCGTCCGCGTTGTGACGTCTTTGCCGCCGGCGCCAAGGCGAAAATGCGGGAACGCCCCGGCGCCGTGCCATTCAGGGGCCCTTTGCGGGCTTCGGTGGCTCGTGTCCCGCGCCCTCCTTTTTGAGCCGCTCGAGCTCCGCCGGGTGTTCCTCCAGCATCTCGCGCTCCGACATGCGGCCGGTGAGCCAGGAGAGGTTCATCGGATAGACATCGGGTTTGAAGATGACGAAGTAGAAGTGCCAGACGAGGATGGCGAGCGTCGCGAGCACGGCCTCGTAGAAGTGGATCGTGCGCGCGACGTCGAAGCCGAGCTTGGAGAGCAGGCCCATGGAGGTGTTGTCGAACCACAGGATCGCGCCGGTGACGCTCATCAGCAGCGCGCCCCAGATGAGCGCCCAGTATTCGGCTTTCTCGATGTAGGAGAACCGCGGGAAGCGGGGCTTGGAGGCGGAGAGGCCGAGATTGTAGCGAAGCACTCGGAACGGGTCGGTGAGATCGCGGCGGCGCGGGAGCAGGTCGACGAAGAGCCGCCGGCCGGCGGGCGTGCCGGCCAGGTAGCCGATGTGCCAGGCGCCGGCCACGATCATCGCCACGCCGGCGACGCGATGCACGATTCCGCGCCAAGTGAAGGCGCTTTCGCTCACGTGGCGGATCGCCACCACCCACCAGGCTTCGGGGTAGCGCAGCATGAAGCCCGTGATCACGAGCGCAGCGAAGCTCAGCACGAGGGTCGCGTGCTGCAGCCGCTCCTCGACGGTCATGCGCAGGTACAGCCGGTGGGCCACCGGCTCCTCGGTGACCAGGCCCTTCTGGATCGCGAGCTTGCGGCGGATCTTTTTTAGGAAATCGAGCGCGTTGTGCAGAGCCATCGAGCCGATCACCACGAAGATCAGCCACACGTAGAGCGTGGAGACCCAGTAGAGCACCGGATCCTGGCGGCGGCTGTCGGGACTCGCGTGAACGGCGCCCACGGCAAAATGCGTATTGGCGCCGGGATGACAGCGACCGCAGGTCTGCGCGAGCCGCGCCTTGTTCACCGGAGACAGCGGATCCTTGTCGGAGCGGATGTCGTGCGCGCCGTGGCAGGAGGCGCAGTTCACGACCACAACGGAGCCGCCCCGCATCGAGAGGCCATGGTAGCTGTCTGCGAAGGTCTCGAACCGGTCCGCTGAAAACCCGTACTTTTTCGAGAGGCGAAGCGAGGCATGGCAGGAGGCGCAGACCTGCTGGGAGACGTTCTTCGCGTAGACCGGGGAGGTCGGATCGCTCGGCGCCTTGATGTCGTGTTCACCGTGGCAGCGCGTGCAGGACGGAGAGTCGAGGTTGCCCTTGGCCAGGGCCGTGGCATGCACGCTCTGTTTGAAGGCGTCAGCCTCCTTGGCGTGGCAGCGCCCGCAGGTCGACGCGACGTTCTGGAGATTGACCTTTGAGTTCGCCGCCATGGCCGGGTTCGTTTCGTGGCTGCCGTGGCAATCGACGCAGGTGGCCGCCTCGGCATTGCCCTTGGCCAGCGCGGCTCCGTGGACGCTGCGGTCGAACGACACGATGAAGCGGCGGCCGAGGACGGTCTGGCGCGCGACCGCCTCGCGCTCCGCGTGGCACGATTCGCACAGTTTCGTCTGGGCGAGCTTGAGCGCGATGCTGGGAGGCTGGCCGGCCTTGCCGACCACTGGGGTGGCGTGACAAGTCAGGCAGGTCGGCTGATCCGTCGGTCGGGCGCCGGGCTGCATGGTGCGCCGACCATGGGCCGACGCGAGGAACTGGATTTTTTCCCGCTGGTGGCATTGTCCGCAGGTTTCGGCCTGACGCGCGGGCGCGAAGGGCGAGGCGGCCGACTTGCGGCCGGAAATCGCGTGAGTCCCGTGGCAGGCCGTGCAGGTTGTGTCCGGGCCTTTCGGCAGGGGATCGAGCGCAAGGCGCGGATGGAACGGATGGGTCTTGCCGAACCCGTCGTGGCAGCCCGTGCAGTCCACCGGCTTGATCGGCGACGCGTGTGGCGATTTGTCGGGATCGAAGCCCTCGTGGCAATCCGTGCAGGCGAGCGAACTGTGCACCGAGCCCTTCAGCGCTGCCGGATTGACCGCGAGCGAGACCTTTTTGCCGTGGCGCAAGGTCGTGAGGGTGGGGTCGTCGTGGCAGTCCAGGCACGCGGCATTGGGATCGTTGGCCGGAGCTTCAGCCGCTCGCACGGTCGACCGTGCAACGCTGAATAGAACGATGAGCGCTCCCATGGCGAGGAGTGCGATGGCTTGGGTTCGGGGTGACTTCCGCTCTGGGTGCGCGGAAGGGCGGGCTGTGGGGTGATCAGCCATGCACTTCTTATCCGGTCATGAAATTTGAGCGTAAAGGCCGGAAGCTGTGCACTTATTGGCAACCTCTGACCCTCTAATGGCGTGGCCTTGAAGGACCGGGTTTCGGGTGCCAAGGGAGAGCCTTCACCCGCCTCAACCCCGTCCAGCGATGAACCCATCCGGTCTTCTTCGGAGACTGCTGCCATTGGTCGCCTGTTTGGCCGTCCTGGCTGCGGTCAGTGCCACCCGTGCCGATGACGCAATCTCCAACTCCGATTGCCTCGATTGCCATCAGGCGCCCGACAAACCGCCCGCGCCAAAACCCGGCAAGGCCAAGCCGGAGACGGTCGAGATCATCCATCCCGCCGCCTTCGCCCGGTCTGTCCACGGGAAGCTGAAGTGCACGGACTGCCACGCCGGCATCACCGACATCCCGCACGACGACAAGCTGCCGCCGCCTCAGTGCGCGTCATGTCATGCGAAGGAATCCAAGCAGTACGCCACGAGCATCCACGGGATGAGCCACACGATGGGCACCTCCGAGGCCGCCACCTGCGCCTCCTGCCACGGCTCCCACGAGATCATGCCGGTCACCGACCGCTCGTCTCCAGTTTACAAGCTCAACGTCGCGGCGACCTGCGCCAAATGCCATAGCGACAAGGCGCTCACCACCGCGTACCGCATCGGCAAGCCGCAGGCGCCCGCCCAGTACGCCGACAGCATCCACGGCAAGGCCCTCCTCGAAAAGGGCCTCATCGTCGCCCCCTCCTGCAACGACTGCCACGGCACGCACGACATCAAGCGCAGCGTCGACCTCGATTCGCACACCAACCATCGCAACATCGCCGTCACCTGCGGACGCTGCCATGTCGGCGTCGAGGAGGTGTACGACCAGAGCGTGCACGGCCAGCTGCTCGCCAAGGGCGACAAGCGCGGCCCGGTCTGCTCCGACTGCCACACCGCGCACCAGATCGAGACCCCGGCGGCCGCAAACTTCAAGGCCCTCAGCGACGAACGCTGCGGCAGCTGTCACCAGGACCGTCTCGTGCACTACCGCGACACCTACCACGGCAAGGCGATGGCGCTGGGCCGGCCCAACGTGGCGCCCGAGGTTGCCGCCTGCTACGATTGCCACGGCTATCACGACGTCTTCCCGGTCTCCGATCCGCGGTCGCGCCTCTCCAAGGAGCGCATCCTTTCGACCTGCCAGAAGTGCCATCCGGGCGTCGGTCCGAAATTCACCGAGTACAAGCCCCACGCCAACCCGCTCGACGGCACGAATTATCCGATCCTGCACCGGGTGTTCATGTTCATGACGCTCCTGCTCATCGGCGTCTTCCTGTTCTTCGGCGCGCACACGCTGCTGTGGCTCGTGCGATCGATCTACCTGTACGTCACCGACTCGAAAACCTTCCGGGAGGCCAAGGTGCATTCGCAGGTGGACGACGTGCAGTACACGCGCTTCACACCCTTTGAGCGCTTCCTGCACCTGCTCGTCGTCTCGAGCTTCCTGCTGCTGGTCGTGACGGGCATGCCCCTGAAGTTCTATTACACCGACTGGGCGAAGGCCATCTTCCGGGTCATTGGCGGCCCCGACGTCGCCCGCTCCCTGCACCACCTGGGCGCGATCATCACCTTCGCCTACTTCTTCCTGCACGTCGTCGATTTGCTGGCGACCATGTGGCGGAACCGCCGCGCGATCCGGAATCCGGATACACACCGCATCGAGCTGCGCCGGATCTGGGGCGTGTGCTTCGGCCCCGACTCGATGGTGCCCTCGCTGCAGGACTGGCGCGATTTCATCGACCACCAGAAATGGTTCTTCGGAAAGGCGGCCAAGCCGCAGTTCGACCGCTGGACCTACTGGGAGCGGTTCGACTACTTTGCGGTGTTCTGGGGCATCTTCGCGATCGGCGTGTCGGGCCTCGTGATGTGGTTCCCCGCCTTCTTCACGCGGTTCATGCCGGGCTGGGTCATCAACATCGCCCTGATCGTGCACTCCGACGAGGCGCTGCTCGCCGCGGGCTTCATCTTCACCTTCCACTTCTTCAACACGCACTTCCGGCTGGAGAAGTTCCCGATGGACACCGTCATCTTCTCCGGCCGCATCTCGCGCACGGAGATGCTGCATGAGCGCAAGCGCTGGTACGATCGGCTCGTGGCCGCCGGGAAGCTCGACGAACACCGCGTTCGCGACGACTGGGAGGGCCGCAAGAAGATCGCCCGCGCCTTCGGGTTCCTGTTCTTCGGCCTGGGTCTGGTCCTGCTCGCCCTGATCGTCTACGCGATGGCGTCGCGGCTCTGGCACGGGTGACGACCGGGCCGGCCCTCCGGATCCGCGCAAGACGAGCGCTGACGGGTTGCACTTTGGCCAAAGGTTTCCAGCCTTTGGCCTCAACCCGCTTCACCATGAGCCAGCCCACATCCTCCCACGCCTGGAAGTTCTTCCGCATCGGCGGACTCGATCAGGTGGCCATCGAATCCGGCGACGACCTGCGCCGGCTTGCACAGCTGGATCCCAAACTCTGGGTCGCCCTCAGCTGCCCCGCCAAGGGGCTTGAACTCGACGAGAAGACGTTGACGTTCGTGGACTCCGACGGGGACGGGCGCATCCGCGTGCCGGAGCTGCTCGCCGCGGTCCAGTGGATCTGCGCCAAGCTGAAGGATCCGGGTGTGATTCTGAAACCGGGCGATACGCTTGCGTTGTCGGAGATCAACGACGTCGACCCCGAGGCGAAGGTCATGCTGGCCTCCGCGCGCCGCATCCTGGCCGGGGTGGGGAAGTCGGACTCCGGTGAAATCTCGGTGACGCAGGCCGTCGGCGCGGCGGGGGTCCTCGCCACGGGACGCTTCAACGGAGACGGAATCATCGTCGAGGGAGCGGCCGAGGATGCGTTTGTCGACGGCGTGATCGCGGACGCGGTCAAGGCAACCGGCGGCGAGGCTGATCGCTCGGGTAAGCAGGGGCTGTCGGCCGCGGGCCTGGATCTGTTTTTCGCGAAGCTTACCGGCTACGGCGACTGGCTGAAGCGTGACGTCGGCCCGGAGCTCTCCCCGTTCGGTGAAAAAACTCCGGCCGCCGCCGCCGCGGTTGAGGCTGTCCGCGCCAAGGTCGACGACTATTTTGCGCGCTGCCGCCTTGCCGCCTACGATGCCCGCGCCCGCGCGGTGCTCGAGGGCCCAGAGACGGCCTATGCCGCGATTGCCGAGAAAGTGATCGCCCCCGGCGCGCCCGAGATCGCCTCTCTCCCGCTCGCCCGCATCGAACCGGGCGCGCCCCTGCCGTTGGAGGGCGCGGTGAACCCCGCCTGGGCCGCGGCGCTGCGTACGCTCCGAACCGACGCCGTCGAGCCCGCGCTCGGTCGCGCTGCGGCTGCGGTCTCCGAGGAGGAGTGGACCGCCCTGAAAGCGCGCCTCGAGGCCCACGCAGCGTGGGCAGCTGCGCGCCCCGACGCCGGCATCGCGGCCCTCGGCGAGGAGCGGACGGCAGCCATTCTCGCCTCCGATGCTCGCGCCCGGATCGCGGCGCTGATCGAGCGCGATCGTGGGGCGGGCCCCGAGTACGATTCCGTCGCCGCCGTCGAGCGGCTGCTCCGCTACCGCCGCGACCTCGGACCGCTTCTGAGGAATTTCATCAATTTCTTCGATTTCTACTCCCGCGATTCCTACTCGGCCTTCCAGGCGGGCACGCTGTACCTCGACAGCCGCGCGACCGAGCTGTGCATCCGGGTCGACAACCTCGCCGCACATTCGGCCCTGGCTCCGATGAGCAAGGCCTATGTCGCCTACGTCAACTGCCGCAGGCCCGGCGGGCTCACGCTGTCGATCGCCGCCTGTTTTACCCAGGGTGACAGCGACTTTCTTTTCGCCGGCCGCAACGGCGTGTTCTACGACCGTCAGGGGCAGGATTGGGATGCGACGATCGTCAAGGTCGTGGACAATCCGATCAGCATCGGCCAGGCCTTCTGGTCGCCGTACAAGCGCGTGTTGCGCTTCGTCGAGGAGCAGGTGGCCCGCCGCGCGGCGGAAGCGGATGCGGCTGCGGAGAAGAATCTCCAGGATACCGCGAGCTCCACGATGCAACCGACCGCTGGCGGAGCACCCGCCGCGAAAGCCGCATCCAAGTTCGACGTCGGCACGGTCGCCGCATTGGGCGTGGCGGTCGGCGGCATCACGGCCGCCCTCGGTGCGTTGCTGCAGGCGTTCTTCGGGCTGGGCTTTTGGATGCCCCTGGGCGTTGTGGCGCTGGTGCTCCTGGTGTCCGGCCCCTCGATGATCATTGCCTGGCTCAAGCTTCGGCAGCGCAATCTCGGTCCGCTCCTCGAGGCGAACGGCTGGGCGATCAACGGGCGCGTGATGATCAACATCCCCTTCGGCTCCGCGCTCACCGAACGCGCCGTGCTCCCGCCGTCTGCCCGCCGCTCGCTGGCAGACCCCTATGAGGATCCCTCGGCGGGCCGGGCGAAACGGACCTTCTTCGTGTTCCTGGTCGCGCTTCTGCTGGCCGCCGCGGGCGTTTCATACCTCGTCGGTTCCTGGCCGTTCAAGCATGCCGCGCTGAGTTCCTTCCACGTCGGAACCCCGGCCGTCGCTCCCGCGACGCCTCCGAAGGCCCCGGCGAAATCGCCCGCGAAACACTGAACCCGCCGCCGCCTATCCGCGCGCGGCGGCGCGCCTGAGGCGGTCGTTGATCGCGTCGGCGATGCCCGTGCCGCGCACGAGCTCCGCGTGGATTCGCCTGAACCCGCGGCCGTCGAGCTCGCGGAGTCGGGCGAAGAGCCGCCGCGCGGCGGCCGGCAGCTGGCCGCGCGCATCGAGCCAGAATACGTTGTCGGGCGTGCGCCCTCCCGCGGGTTTGCCCGCGAGGAGCCAGGCCTCGTCCGCAGTCGAGCGACGCCACGCGCGCTCGGAAATGTGCTCATGCAGGACGACCGGAGTGCGCGGGCTGTAGTGGCGCTTGAGAAGACCCGGTGCAACCTGGGGAACAGCGCCGCCGTTCCGGGGACGTTTTGCCGCGACCGGCCTGCCGAGCACGGCTGCGATCTGCTCGCGGGTCACCGCGCCCGGTCGGAGGATGCGCGGGTGCCGCGGATCGCGGAGGTCGACGATCGTCGATTCCAGCCCGATCCGGCAGGCGCCGCCGTCGAGAATATGATCGATCCGCCCGCCCAGGCCCGCGGCGACGTGCGCAGCGCTGGTCGGACTGACGTAACCGAAAGGATTTGCGCTCGGGGCGGCCAGCGGAAGGCCGCAGCGCTTGAGCAGCCGTCTGAACAGTCGGTGGGCTGGCATGCGGATCGCGACGCTGGGCAGGCCCGAGGTCACGATGTCGGGCACCATGTCGCGCTTGGGAAGGACCATCGTGAGCGGCCCGGGCCAGAAGACTTCGGAGAGCCGGCGCGCGGCGGCGTTGGGCAGGGCGAGCGTCTCCAGCTGACTCCAGTCGTGGACATGGACGATCAGGGGATCGGCGGTGGGCCTGCCCTTGGCGCGGAAGATCGAGCGACAGGCGCGGGGATCGAGTGCGTTTGCCGCCAGGCCGTAGACAGTCTCGGTGGGAATCGCCACCAGTTCGCCGCGTTTCAGGGCGCGCGCCAGGAGGCCGAGGTTAGGCTCGGTGCCGCGATAGACGCGGGCCTGTCGACTGTGAACGCTGCGCGACATGCGTGAACAAAAAAGCCGGAGCCTGTGGCTCCGGCCTGAAAGGGGATCATCTGCCGCCTTACTGGGCGAGCAGCATGTTGCGCGAGCGCTTGCGGGCGCGGGTGACGGCGCGCTGCTGCTTCGCGGACAGCCCGGTGTACTTCCGGGGGAGGATCTTGCCCGTGTCGGTGACATAGCGGCTCATCATCTGGGGGGCCGTGAACGGGATCTGCTCCGGAGTAAGGGACTGCTGAGTGGTTTCTGTCGTGCTCATGTGCAAAAGTTGAATGTGCCAGCGTGCCGGTGGGGTCGACCTTGTCAACAGACAATTTGGCGGCACCTGTCCGGTCCGAACTGAATCGACCGCCGCTTCCGGAAGAGCTTGGGATTGCGCCAGTCCGGATACGTTCCTAGCTTCGCCGCTCCCGCCCCCGTTCCCCGCCATCCTCTTCCGCCGATGAACAAGACCCGCGACACCTACCTCAAGGCCATCACCAAGATCGAGCGGTTCTCGCCCGCGCCCCGGGTCCTGGGCCAGGCAATGACCCTGCTGCGCGACGCGGATGCGGAGGTCGACGAGATCACGTCGCTCATCAAGACCGACACGGCCCTGACGACGGACATCATCCGCGGCGCGAACAGTGCGTTCTATGGCGCCGGCGAGCGGGTCTCGTCGCTGGATCGAGCGGTGCAGAAGATCGGATTTTCGGAATGCATCCGGCTCCTGAATTTCTCCGTGGCACGTACCCTCGCGGCGCGCGACCTGGTGAATTACGGCATCGCCTCGGAGGATTATTGGGCGGAAAGCCTGTTCAACGGGCTGTTCATGGAGTGCCTGGCCCGCGAGACCCGGGCCCTCGACCCGGACACCGCCCACACCGCCGGGCTGCTGCGCTACGTCGGGCGGCTCGCGATCAACGAGTGCCTGACGGACCTTGGCCTCGGACTCTTCTGGGACGGGCATACTCCGATGCGTGCCTGGGAGGTGGAGAATGTCGGCTTTCCCCAGACCGAGGCGGCGGCGCACCTGCTCCGGGCCTGGAATTTCAGCGACGAGATTTCGGCGGCCATCGAGTTCCAGGACGATCCCGGCCGCGCGACCAACGGCGACAACCTGCTTGCCGCGCTCCACTTCACATCATCGGTCCTGCCAGAGGGCATGGGCCTGTCGTATGCCGTCATGCCGGGCGAACACGAGTCGCGGAGCCCGGAATCGACCCGTTTCGTGACCGACCACGGCATCACCGCGGAATTCACGAAGGAACTGCTCGACCAGACCCGTATCCAGTTTTCGGAGATCAACGACAAGCTTTACGCCTAGGCGCGGCTCAGGCGCGCGCGCGAATGGCCTCGTCGTAGAGCTCGACGTAGCGGGCGGCGCTCAGGTCCCAGGAGAAGTTGCGCGACATCGCCTCGCGGACCATCGCGTCCTTGTGCGCGGGGCGGTCGTAATAGGTGCTCACTGCCCAGCCCAGGGTGTAGTAGAGCGCGTGGGCGCTGGGCTCCCAGAACTTGAAGCCGGTGCCGCGGCCCGACGCCTCGTCGTAGTTCTCGATGGTGTCGTCGAGTCCGCCCGTTGCGCGGACGATCGGAAGCGTGCCGTAACGCAGGGCGTAGATCTGGTTGAGCCCGCAGGGCTCGTAACGCGAGGGCATCAGGAAGAAATCGGATCCCGCGGAGATCCAGCGGGCGAGCTCCTCGTTGTAGCCGATGTGGCTTCCGAAGCGCCCGGGGTAGCGGCTCGGGAGGCTGCCGAAATAATGTTCGAGCGATTTTTCGCCCGAGCCCAGCACCGCGAATTGCACTCGCATCTCACGCAGGATGCCCTCGCAGGCGGTGGCGAGCAGGTCGAGGCCCTTCTGCGAGACGAGCCGGCTGACGACGCCCACGATGGGGATGCCGGGGTCCACCTCGAGGCCGAGCCGCCGCTGCAGCTCCTCCTTGCAGCGGGCCTTTCCGGAAAGGTCGGACGCGTCGTAGCGCGCCGGGATGCGCGGGTCGGCGGCGGGGCTCCACGAGCCGTCGTCGGCGCCGTTCAGGATGCCGCGGTACCGCCGGCCCTTGGCCTCCAGGTAGGGGGCCAGCCCGCAGCCGCCCTCGGGCGTCAGCGTCTCCCGAGCGTAGGTCGGGCTCACGGTGTTCACCACGTCGGAGAACACGATCCCGCCCTTCAGGAAATTGACCGCGCCGAACGACTCCAGCATGCCGGAGTTGAAGTTGTTCCAGCCGAGCCCGAGGTAGTCGTAGTGGGAAGCCGGATATATCCCCTGGTAGGCCAGGTTGTGGATCGTAAGCACGCTCGCCGCGCCCCCGAGCAGGGGATGGTTCCAGTGCCAGACCTTAAGGTAGGCGGCGGCGAGCGCCGTCTGCCAGTCGTGGGCGTGCACGATGTCGGGCTTGAAGCCGAGGTCCACGCACAGCTGGAGTGCGGCCCGGGTGAGGAAGGCGTAGCGCAGCGGGTTGTCGGCGTAGTCGCGAAACTCCGCGTCATGGTACAGGCCCCAGCGGTCGAAATATTTGTTGAACTCGATGAAGTACACCGGCACCCCGCCCATGTCGGCCTGGTGCACCGAGCACCACTCCTGGCAGTTGCCCATCCACACGCCCATGGTGCCGATAATCGGCCGGATGCCGTGACGCTTCCGGTCGATCGACGCGTAGAGCGGCATGACCACGATCGGCGCGTGGCCGAGCTGCGCGAGCGAACGGGGGAGGGCGCCGACCACGTCGGCGAGCCCGCCGGTCTTCGCGTACGGGACGCACTCGGACGTGATCATCAGGATGTTCATGGCGTGGATGGCGCGTGCCGAGACGCGGAATGAACAGAGACCCGCGGGGGAGGCGAGCCTGGAAAATTGACGATTGCGCGACGCCGCAGCCGCTTAACGCGCTTCTATTTCCAAGTCACTCCCTAGTCCGGGAGGCAGCCGCCGTTGGTCCGGATCACCTCCGCGTACCAGCGCGCCGAGTCCTTCGGGGTGCGCCGCTGTGTGGCATAGTCGACGTGGACCAGGCCAAAGCGGGCGCGGTATCCCTCGGCCCACTCGAAGTTGTCCAGGAGCGACCAGTGGAAATAGCCGGCCACCGGCACGCCCTCCGCCGAGGCACGGCGCAGGCCCCTCAGGTAGCGCGCCGTGTAGTCGATGCGCGCGGGATCGTGCACGCCGCCGTCAAGCGCCACCCAGTCGGTCGACGCGAAGCCGTTCTCGGTGATGACGACCGGCCTGCCCGGATAACGGTCGTGGAAGAAACGGGCGGCCCAATACAGGGCGTCCTCCATCAGGTTCAGCCAGGGCAGCATCGATACCGGCTGACCGGCGGGATGTTTCAGCGTCTCGGATCCGCCGCCGGGCAGCGCCCGCACGACGGAGCCCGTGTAGCAGTTCAGGCCCACGAAATCCAGGGGCTGCGAGATCAGTTCCATGTCGCCGTCGCGCACCCTTGGCATGTCCGCGCCGTACACCTGGTATCCCTGCTCCGGGTACCGACCGAGGTAAACCGGGTCCATGCTCATCGACGGCGTCCACAGCCCGTGCTGGGCCACGCCCTCGAAATGGGCGCGTCGCGCGGCCTCGACGTCCTCGGGCGCGTGCGAGGCGGGGATGCGCTGGCTTGCGGTCGGGGCAAAGCCGATCCGCGGCGGCTTCGTGCAGCGGGAGCGCAGGACCTGCACCCCGCGCCCGTGCGCCAGCAGCGCGTTGTGCCAGGCCGCGAGCACGTTGGCGTTGGAGGTCTTGTCTCCCGGTGCGTGTACGCCGTCGCCCAGGCCGAAGGCGATGAAGCACTGCGGCTCGTTGAGCGTCATCCAGTGCCCGACCCGGTCGCCCAGGCGGCGCGCCACGACCTCGGTGTAGTCCGCGAACCAGTCGACCATGTCGCGGTTCATCCAGCCGCCCCGACGATGCAGGGCGAGCGGCGTGTCCCAGTGGAACAGCGTCACCCAGGGAGCGATGCCCGCATCGAGCAGCGCGTCCACAAGCCGGTCGTAGAAATCGAGCCCCGCCGCGTTCACCGCCCGGGTGCCATCGGGCATCACGCGCGGCCATGCGATCGAGAACCGATAGGCATTCAGGCCGATCTCGCGCATCAGGGCCACGTCCTCAAGGGAGCGATGATAGTGGTCGCAGGCGACCGCGCCGGTGTGGCCCTCGAAGACCTTTCCAGGCCGGGCCGAGAAGTCGTCCCAGACGCTGGGCCCGCGCCCGTCTTCGGCGACCGCACCCTCGATCTGGTAGGCGGCCGTGGCCGCACCCCATGCAAAATTGTCAGGAAACCGCATCGGCGGAGCATCGTTGAGGCCTCGCGCCGCCCGAAACAAGATCCGTGTTCGATCATTTGAACCCGGAGCCGGCGGGAGGACCCGCATCCTGCGGAGGCCGCGCCGCTGGGGAGACCCGAGGCGGGATTGGCCACAAAAAACGCAAAAAGGCGCCAGGGTTGCCGACCCTGATCGGAGCGCGCTTATAAGCGCACCGAACGCAAAGCCGATGCCCCTGATGGTTTGAGGTTGTCATGGCGACTCCTTCGGCGTCCGGCCCCGACTTGCTCGGTGCGTCGGAGGCGGCGAAACCGCGGGAACGGGACGCCGCGGCCGGCCCTGCGGGCGGATCGGCGCTTGTCTTCGTTCCCCGGTGCTGTGAGATGCTCCCCCGTCCAGCCCCTTCGGCCATGCTCCTAAGCCTCGTCGTTCCCGTCTATAAGGAAGAAAAGAACGTCCCCGAGTTCCTGAGACGGATCCGGCCGGTGCTCTCCGCGATCACCGAGGACTACGAGATCATTTTTGCCCTGGATCCTTCACCGGACGCGACGGAGCAGGTCATCCTCGAGGAGAGGGTCCGCGACGAGCGCGTGAAGCTGCTCACGTTTTCCCGGCGCTTCGGACAGCCGATGGCGACGCTCGCGGGCATGCAATACTCGGACGGCGATGCGGTGATCGTGATGGACGTCGACCTCCAGGACCCGCCGGAGTTGATCGGCGAGATGGTAACGAAGTGGCGCGAGGGTTTCGACGTGGTCCTGCCCCAGCGGCGGCACCGCACGGGGGAGCCGTGGTTGAAGCGCCTCGTGGCGAAGACCGGCTACGCGGTGATCCAGAAGATCGCGGAGGTGCGGATTCCGCCGAACACCGGTGATTTTCGCCTGATGAGCCGGCGCGTCGTGCGCGAGGTGACCCGCCTGAAGGAGTGCCACGGCTTCCTGCGCGGCATGGTCGCCATCGTGGGCTTCCGGCAGTGCATCATCCCCTTCGACCGTCCGGCGCGTTTTGCGGGCGAGACCAACTACAACCGCTTCCTCGGGTCGCTGCGCATCGGGTTCAACGGCATCTTCTGCTTTTCCACCTTCGCCCTCACGCTCAGCACCAAGGCCGGCTTCGTGCTGGCGGGCGGCTCGTTCCTGTTCGCGGTGCTCTACGCGCTGGCGAAGTTCATGGGCTGGTTCACCTTCGCCTCCGGCAATCCCACGATCGTCATCCTCGTTCTCTTCCTCGGCGGCATCCAGCTGATCAGCGTGGGCATCCTCGGCGAATACATCGGCCGCATCTACGAGGAGGTGCGCGCCCGCCCGAAGTTCATCGTGGACCGCGCCGAGGGCTTTGGCTCGGACCGCCGTTGATCCGAATTGCCGCAATCGAAGGCGGGCGACGGCGAGGGAAATTCTGACATTCGGAAATTCCGAAATCCAGAAATCCACCCTTGGCAACCTGATCTCTGCCCTCTGGTTTTTCCGTGTCCCGGCCCGGGCATAAAAAAAGGGCGGGGAGCCGTCGGCTCCACCGCCCTTGAAAGCGTATCCGAAGGCTGGAGACTCAGTCTTCCTTCTCCTTCTCCTCCTCGCTGCCGGTGACCGCCTGGCCGCCGGTGACGTTTACCTTCTCGAGCACGAGCTTCGTGATCTTCTCGGCGAGTTCGGGCTTCTCCTTGAGCGTCTGTTTCGCGGCATCGCGGCCCTGGCCGACCAGTTCGCCCTCGAACGAGATCCAGGCGCCCTTCTTCTCCAGGATCTTGTGCTCCAGTCCGAGGTCGAGGACCGAGCCCATGCGCGAGATGCCCTCGTCGTACATGATGTCGAATTCGCACTCCGTGAACGGAGGGGCGACCTTGTTCTTCACGATCTTCACCTTGGTGCGATTGCCGATGACCCGGCCCTCGGGAGTCTTGATCTGGTCCTTGCGCCGGATGTCGACTCGCACGCTCGCGAAGAACTTCAGCGCGCGGCCGCCGGGAGTCGTCTCGGGATTGCCGAACATGACGCCGATCTTCTCGCGGATCTGGTTGGTGAAAATGCAGATGCACTTGCTCTTGCTGATCACCGCGGTGAGGCGGCGCATCGCCTGGCTCATCAGGCGCGCCTGCGAGCCGACGGTCGCATCGCCCATCTGGCCGTCGAGTTCGGCCTTCGAGACGAGCGCGGCGACCGAGTCGACCACGATCACGTCGATTGCGTTGGAGCGGATCAGCGTCTCGGCGATGTTCAGCGCGTCTTCGCCGCTGTCGGGCTGAGAAACCAGCAGGTCGTCGAGGTTCACGCCCACGATGCGGGCGTACTTCGGGTCGAGCGCGTGCTCGACGTCGACAAATGCGGCCAGGCCGCCCCGGCGCTGGGCCTCGGCGATCACGCTCAGACAGAAGGTCGTCTTGCCCGAGGATTCGGGCCCGAAGATCTCCACGATGCGTCCGCGGGGCAGGCCGCCCACGCCGAGCGCCAGGTCGATGGCGAGCGAGCCCGTCGAAAGCGTCTCGACGGACATCTTGTGTGCGTCGCCCAGACGCATGATCGAGCCTTCGCCGAACTGCTTCGTGATCGAAGAGACGGCGAGCTCGAGATTCTTTCGGGCGGCGAGATCAGCGGTGGCCACGGGGGCTGCCGCTTTGGTGGTGGCGGGCTTGGACATGGGACAATCGGTCGAGGTTGAGGGGTGTGTGGCTGAAACTTAAAAGAGTAAAAATAAATTGGCGTTTACAAGGCTAATCCTCGTCGACCCTTCGGGCGCGGCTTGCGTGCGCGACGGCCCGGACGGGCGCGAGGCGCCGAGGGGCGCAACGAGACACCGGGTGGCGTGTTGAAGCAAGCACGGGTTGGCGTTTTCCGGCGTCGCAGGCGCCACGACTCATTTGCCCGCGGGCCTCACGCCGACGGCAAAATACACCGCAGCCAGGACCAGCAGAAGGCTCACGGCGTAGTTCCAGGTCAGTCGCTCCTTGAGCACGAACCAGGCGAAGCCGATGAAGACGGTGAGCGTGACGCATTCCTGGATGATCTTGAGTTGGTAGCCCGTGAACTCGCCCGACATGTAACCGATGCGGTTCGCGGGCACTGCAAAACAGTATTCCAGGAGGGCGATGCTCCAGGAACTGACGATGATGACCGGCAGCGATTTGCCCTCAAACCACTTGAACTTCAGCTGGCTGTACCAGGCGAAGGTCATGAAGATGTTTGACGCGATCAGCAGGAGGACGGTGCGCATGGGAAAAGGTCGGCCGACGGGGCCGCGTGGGGATTAACGGAGCGAGCGGCGTCGCAAAGGCAAACTCGAAGAGGAGTCGAATCCGCCGCTTTCCCCTCGCACGCCTCAAACCTCCGTCAGCGAGGCGATCAGGTCCCGGGTGCCGGCCTCCATTGAGATCCTGGGCTCGTAGCCGAGGTCCCTGCGCGCCGCCGCGATCGAGAACCAGTGGTCCCTGGCCAGCTCGGAGGCCACGAATCGAGTGAGCGGCGGCTCTCCCCGCAGGCGCAGCGCGCTCCAGGCTCCCTCGCACGCAGCGCCAGCGGCCTGTGCGAGTCCCAGGGATATCCGCCGCGTGATCGGTTTCTCACCCAGGGCGGCGAGCAGGGAGTTGATCCACTCCCACAACACAATCGGTTCGCCATTGGTGATGAAATAGGCGCGACCGGCTGCCGCCGACGGGGCGGCCGCGAGTGCCTGTTCGGCGAGCAGATGGGCGTCGACGGCGTTGTCCACGTGCACCATGTCCACGCGATTGCGTCCGCTACCGACGATGCGCAGCCGCCCGGCGCGTGCGCGGGCCAGGATCCTCGGGACAAGATGCGGATCGCCGCGGCCCCAGATCAGGTGCGGCCGCAGTGCGACGGTGCCCAGGTCGGCGCCGTTGGCCGCGAGCACCTCGCGCTCGGCTTGGGCCTTCGTGGCCGGGTACGCACAGGGGCAGGCTGTCGTGAGCGGGAGCGTCTCGTCGGCGCCCGCAAGATCCAGTCCGTTGTAGACGACGCTCGGAGTACTCGTGTGAACCAGACGCCGCACGCCATGCCGGCGACAGGCGTCGATCACCGTCCGCGTGCCCAGCACGTTCGCCCGGAAAAAGGCTTCGTTCGGGCCCCACACTCCAACCTTCGCCGCAACGTGAAACACGGTCGCGGCGCCCTGCACGGCCCGATCGACCGCAGCGGCGTCCTCGATTGAACCTGTCACACAGCGCACCCCTGCCGCCTCGAGCTCCGGCGAGACGTGGCGGGCGAGCACGATCACGCGCCGGCCTTGGGCGCGCAGCCGCAGCACGAGGCGTTTGCCCAGGAAGCCGGTGCCGCCGGTGACCAGGACGGGATCGTTCATCCCAGGGGTGGGGTGCTCGCTCATCGTTTGGGTTCGGAGCGGTAGCCGGTTGCCGTCTGTGCCCACTCGGCGAGAGTCAGGCGGTGGATCTTCGCGTTGTGTCGCACGTCCACGGGGAAACGTTTCCGAAAGTAGAAGATCTGAATCCGTTCGGTCTGGGGCCGCGAGAGCGCCAGCGTCCTCAGCTCCCGCGCGAGATCCCGAGCGTCCGAGGAGTCACGAACATCGGCCTCCGCGACGAGCGCCGGGCTCTGACGGCCCTTCGGACCTATCCCGATCAATGCGCATCGGCGGGCTCTTGGATGCGTGCGGAAGACCCGCTCGCACGGTTCGGTGAACAGCGTGCCGTCCGCGGTGATGACCCGCTCCGCCTTTCGCCCGCAGAACCAAAGGCATCCCCGGTCGTCGATGAATCCGGTGTCGCCCATGCGGTGCCACAGCGCGCCGTCCGAGTCGTCCGTGATTTTCGACGCGGCGGTGGCCTCCGGCAGGGCATCATAGGCCTTGGTCACCACGGGACCCCGGACAATGATCTCGCCGATTTCGCCTCGCGGCAGTTCGCGCGTTCCGGACAGGCGGGCTACCGGACCGTCGTCGATCGCGATCACCCGCACCTGCATGCCTTCGATCGGCATCCCGACGTCCGCCCCCTCGAGAGACTCGGTCTGGGCCTCGCCTTGGACCGCATTGCTTACGGGCAGGGCCTCGGTCGCCCCGTAAGGACTGTGCATGCGGCCCTTCGGCAGAAAACGCAGGGCGTCTGCCCAGAGCCGCGCCGGCACGGGCGCTCCCGCACACAGGACCCGGCGGAGGGTCGGCAGGGTGATGCCCTGCTCCACGCAATAGCTTCCGATGCGCGACCAGAGAGTGGGGGAACCGAAGGAGTTGGTGACTCCCTCCTGGTGAATGGCCTGCACGATCCGGGCCGGGTCGACGCTCGCCGGGCGACTCGGATCGATCTCGGGCACGATCGTCGTCATTCCGAGGGCCGGATTGAACAGCGCAAAGACGGGAAGCAGCGGAAGGTCGACCTCGCCGGCCTCGATCCCGTAGGTGCTTCGGACCAGGCCCACCTGCGCCTCGAACAGCCCGTGTTCGTAGCACACGCCCTTGGGAGCGCCGGTCGAGCCACTGGTGAATAGGATGGCCGCCGGATCGTTTGCTCCCGTGTCGGCCACGGAAAGGCCGGTCCCCGCGCCCGTCTTGCCGAGCCGCGCGTCGAGCCGGGCGCTGGCTCCCGCTCGGACCTGCACGCCCCGGAACGCCTTGCGCGCGATCCGGCTGACGAGCATCGCCATGGGAATGCCCACCAGCGCGCGGGGACGGGTGCGGGCGACGCAGGAGAGAAAGGACTTCAGGCCCATGCCCGGATCGATGATCACCGGCACGGCTCCCATCGCGAACAGGGCAAAGACTGAGCCGATCAGCGGCAGGCCCGGTTTCACCATCACCAGCGTCCGGTCCCCCCGTCGAACTCCGGCGCGCGTGAGCCGTTCCTGCCAGCGTCCTGCCTCGACGTTGAGCTCGGCGAAACTCAGCGCCAGATAATCGATGTCGCCGGCGCGGGTCCTCCCGCGAGGGATCTTCACGGCGGACGCCGTGGGACGGCGCTCCGCCATCGCTGGGAGGTGGCGCGCTATGTTGGCGGTGGCTGGCATCCGCCGATTTCAGGCGGGTTGAAAACGGGACTGCAACCAAAAGGCGGCGCGATCCTGCTAGGAATTGTGGGAATTGGCCCAATTACTGCTGCTCACACTCCGATGCCTGCGGGCCGCGTCACTGCGGTTCCGGCAGTGATAATCTCCATGCCTTCCCTCCTGGACAGCCGACAACTGCTCGCCTTCTCAACCCTCGCCCGGGTTGGCAGCTTCACGCTCGCTGCGAAGGAGTTGGGGCTTACCCAGAGCGCCATCAGCCATGCCATGAAGGCCTTGGAGGAGGAGATCGGCTGCCGCCTGTGCGACCGCGCAGGCCGCCGGGTGATGCTGACGCAGGCCGGGGAACAGTTCCTGCAGCACGTCGACAAGATCCTCGTGGAGATGCGCGCGGCCCGCGTCGGGATCGAGAATCTTAACAACTGGGGCCACCTCCGGCTGCGCGTGGGCGCCAGCACGACCGCTTGCCAGTACATCCTGCCTTCCGTGCTTCGGGAGTTCAAACAGCGGTATCCTCGTTGCACGCTTGCCGTGGAACCGGGCGACTTCTCCCGCCAGCTCGAGCTCCTCGAGACGAAACAGACCGACCTGGCGCTGATGATTGAGCCTCCTGACCAGAGGGACTGGGCCTTCGTCCCGCTGTTCGAAGACGAGCTCCGTCTCCTGGTCGCCCCCAGCCACCGCTGGGTGAAGGAGGATCAGTCCGTCCGCGGACCCATCTCCGACGAGACGCTGATCCTCTACAGCAAGACGAGCCTTACCTTCCGCCTGATCCAGGACTACTTCAGCAACGCCGGCATTTCGCTGGGACACTTCATCGAGCTCGGCAGCATGGAGGCGATCAAGGAACTGGCCAAACTCGGTGTCGGCGTGGGCGTCGTATCCCCATGGGTCGCCCGAAACGAACTTGCTCAGGGGACTCTGATCTCGTTTCCGCTCGGAACCAACCCGCTCCGGCGGCGCTGGGGCGTGGTGTATTCCCGCCAGCGCAAGCTCTCCCTGAGCGAGGAGACCTTTGTCTCGCTCTGCCGCCTGCACACCGCCTCATTTGGCCCGGACGACGGTCGCGCCGCGTCCGAGGCTCACGGCTGAGCCGGACGGCCCGCTCTTACCAGCGGATCCCGAGCCGCAGCAGGGCCTCGCACCAGGCGCTGCGCACCGCCGCGCGGCGCGCCTCGTATCGCTGTCGGTTTTCGTCGAAGGAGGCGCCGTGGACGCGGTCGAGGAGCGCCCGTATTTCGCGGTCCTTCCGCGCCTGCACAGCCGGGGCCGGCGTGTCGTCGCCCACGCGTTTCGCTCCGAGAAAACGGGGCAGCCGCACAATCCGCGCTCCCGTCGCCTCGAACCGCAGCAGGAGGTCCCACGCCAGCGTGTAGTGCAGGCTCGGATCAATCCCTCCGGCCCGATCCCATGCACGCTTCCTCCAAAACAGCGTCTCTCTCGGCACCCAGTCCACCCAGCGCCACGTCTCGGCGTCGTGCTGCGGCATCACCCAGCGGCCGATCTCCCGGTCATCCTCGTCGATGAGTATGCGGTGCCCGTACACGACGTCCACGCGCGGATGGCGCGCGAAATAGTCTCCCACCCGACGCAAAGCACCCGGAGCCAGCACGTCGTCCCCGTCAAGCCACGCCATTACGTCGTCCGGCGCCAGGGCTCCGGCCAGGGAGTCGAAGCCGCGCGCGAGCGCGTCACCCTTGCCCGCGTTCGCCCCCGTCAGCCAGCCGTGGAGCTGCGACTCCGCAGCCCGGATCACCTGGATGCTCCGGTCGGAGGAGCCCCCGTCCTGGATTACGTAAAAGAGTCTTGGATACGCCTGGAGCCGCGTCGCGCTGGCGATCGCGCGCTCCAGGTGGCGCGCCTGGTTCAGGCTCGGGGTCACCAGGCCGATGCGCGGCAGGCGCGAGGCGCGGATCCGGCGCGGCGCAAGCCGGCGGTCCCACGCGGCCCTCCGCGCGGGATGCTGCCTCGGTTCGCCGAGCGCGCTGCGCCGCGTGCCTTCCAGCAGGAAGTCCTCCCAAAGGCGTCGGAGCGGCGCCGCGACCTTCGCGGACCAGAAGCCCGCGGCCGCGAGCCCGATCCTGCGGCTCAGCGCTCCACCGCGCGTCGCTTCGAGCGTCAGCCGCCCGATCAGCGCCTCGCGCTCCCGGCACACCCGGTCGAGCGCGAGAATCGCCGCCTCCTTCTGGCGGACGATCCGCTGGTAGTGCTTGTGCAGCTCCAGCGCCACATGCCCCGACGCCATGTTCCGCAGCGACGCTTCGCGCTCCTCAATCCTCAGGCGCAGCAGGTCGGTCTCCGCGCTCTTTGCTCCAAATTCCGCCTTCAGGCGGGCGATCTCCTCGTCCGCCTGCGCCAGTTTCCGCAACCAACCCTCCGACTCCGAGGTCGTACGGCCCCGTTCGCCGACGGTCTCCTCGAGCTTCCGCCGGGTCTCCTCGAGTTCGCGGCGAATCGCCACCAGCTCGTCCGCCGCCCCCGTGGAGATCTCGACGGGCCGCGGGCGGAGCGATTTGCCCAGGATCAGCGCCGCCAGCGCCTGACCCTCGCGCCATCCGCCTTCACCTGCGTCGCAGCGCGTCGTGACCGGATAGGCCGACGTTTCCCGGCAGCGCACGGCCACCCGAAGGCTTCGCGGACAGCAGCCCGCCAGGCGCAGCGCCAGCCAGTCGGCTTCGGGAGCGGCGCAGGCGAGCACGTCGGGGGCGTCGTCCCTGAGCATGCGCTCGATGCGGGCGAGTTCCTCCGGGTCGGCCCGGTTCTCCGGCTGCGCCGGATCAAGCGAGGTCGCGATCCAGTCGATCCCGCCGACCAGACTCTGTGCCGGTCCGGCGTTTTCGCGGCTGATGAGCACCCGGAGCGCCGCTCCCGGCGCTTCGGCGCGGATGAGCGCCAGCGCGGGAGCCAGCAGGGCCAGGCCGTCGAACGCGCCGGTCCTGATGATCCATATCTTGGATACGCGCTGCTTGACGGGTGAGACGTCCACGCGGGAAGGGCGATTGGCAGGGGCCCGCCGCCCCGCCGTGAATCGGCGGAGGCGCGGGTGAGGGACGCCGGTCCTCAGACCTTGTCGACGACGCGGTCGGCCAGGCCGTAGGCGATGGCCTCCGTGGCGTTCAGGTAGAAGTCGCGGTCAGTGTCCTTCTGGATCTTTTCCAGCGGCTGGCCTGAGGCCGCGGCCAGGATTCCGTTCAGCTCCTGCCGCAGCTTCTCCATCTCCTGGGCCTGGATGTTGATGTCCGTGGCCGGCCCGATGAAGCGGCCTGAGATCAGCGGCTGGTGGATCAGCACGCGGGCGTGAGGGTAGAGGAAGCGCCGGCCCTTTTTCGCCGCACTCAGCAGGATCGATCCCATCGACGCCGCCATGCCTGTCACGACCACCGTGACCGGAGACGAGATCATCGTCATGGTGTCGTACACCGCCATGCCTGCGGTGATGGAGCCGCCGGGCGTGTTCATGTAGAAGGTGATGTCCTTGCCCGGGGCCTCGGCGTCGAGGTAGAGCAGCTTCTCGGTGAGATCCTTGGCGGACTCGTCGGTCACCGCCCCCCAGAGGAAGATCTTTCGCTGCTCCAGGAATTTCTTCGCGATCACCGCGCCCACGGGCGCGGCGGCCTTCTTGGATTCCTTGCCCTCGTCGTCGTCATCATCGTCGTCATCGTCGGCCCTGAAGGGCAGGGTGTCGGTGCGGAGCGGGGACTGATAGAAGGGAATGGACATGGCGCATACCTTTGGAAGCCGCGACCCGATTGGCAAGTGCCGGAACGCATCGGCCGGCGCCGGAGGGCTCGCCACGCGCCGAACCGGGCTAAAGGTTTACCCCCGGTTTCCGATAGAGGAGGAAGAAGACCATGAGCGCCATCCCCGTCGCAGTTGAGACCTCCGCTGTAAGTGCCGCCGACATCGTGCAGGCGCTCCAGCACCTGCCCTCCGCGCCCAAGGTCCTCCCCAGGCTCACCCAGCTGCTCAACGACGCGAATTCTTCGATCAACGAGATCGTCGCGCTGGTGCGCCTCGACCCCGGCATCGCCGCTCGCGTGCTTCAGGTCGCAAACAGCGTTTACTACGGCAAGGGCCTGCGCGTGTGCTCGGTCGACGAGGCCGTCCTGCGTCTCGGCTACGACCAGGTGTATCAGATGGTCTCCTACGCCTCGGCTTCGCAGATCCTCATCCGGCCGCTGGCAGTGTACGGCATCGAGGCCGACGAACTCTGGAAGCAAGCCGTCGCCTGCGCCCTCGCGGCCGAGACACTCGCGACCCTGGTCGGCGAGGACCGGAACATCGCCTATACCGTTGGCCTTCTGCACGGCGTCGGCATGGTCGCCATCAATGAATGGGCCATCCAGCACCCGCCAGTCCTCATGTTCATGCACAAGGGCCTCCCGTTCGAGTACATCGAGAGCGAGCGGGCATTGACCGGACTCTCGCAGGCCGAGGTCGGCGCCGCGCTTCTCGATCAATGGGACTTCCCCGTCTCGATGTGTTCGCCCGTGCGCTGGCAGTACGCCCCGCTCGGCTCGCCGGGACATATTCGGATGGCCGCGCTTCTCCAGGTGGCGAAATGGATACGGTCTGTTGTCTGTTTCCCTGAGGAGACTTTTGCGATGCCGGAATCCTATATAATCCAACCGCTTAGGCTAGGTACGGCGCAGCTCAGGCGGGTGGTCGGCGAGGTCCGTCTGCGCCTGATCGCAGTTCGCCACTTGCTTGAGATTGCCGAGTAATCTACGGTCGCCGGCCTCGTCAACCCAGCGATGAGTCAACCTGCGGCACCGCTTCCACTTCACGTCTGCTCCACTCCGGAGGAGCTGGTGCGTCAGCTGCGCACGCTTCCGCCCGTCCCCAAGGTGCTTGCAAAGCTGCAACCCATGCTTGCGGATTTGAACACCGATGTCGGCGACCTGGCCGAGGTCATCCGCCTCGAACGCGCCCTTGCCGCCCGCATCCTGCAGGTCAGCAACAGCGCCTTTGTGGGTCTCGGAGCCCGCGCCCGAAGCATCGAGGAGGCCATCACGCTGCTGGGGTTCCGCGAAGTCCGCCGCCTGATGACCATCGTGATCGGAATGCAGATCATGGAGAAGCCCCTGCCGGCGTACGGCATCGATGCGAAGACCCTCTGGCGTCACTCCATCGCGTGCGGTCTTGCCGCCGAGGAGCTCGCGCGCCACGTCGACGAGGACTCCAATGCGGCCTATGCGTTGGGCCTGCTCCACAGCGTCGGGATGGTCGTGGTGAATGCCTGGGCCTCCATGGTGTCGTCCAGCCAGCGTCTGGTATCGACCGGGTACCCTGACGATTATACCGCATCGGAGCGTGCCTTGCTTGGGTTTACCAACGCCGACACGGGTGCCGCCCTGCTGCGCCGCTGGGATTTTCCACCTTCCGTCGTCGAGCCGGTACGGGCGCAGTACCAACCCGTCCTTGCCGCATCGCATGCCCGGCTTGCCCACCTGCTGGTCGTCGCACGCTGGGTTCGCTCCGCGGTCTGCGAGGCAGTGCCGCCCGCGGTCTTGCCCGATCCGAAGAGCCTTGCCGTCCTCGGCCTCCCCGAAGGCGTCCTGCCCGAGATCGTGCCCGTCGTCGCCGCCAAGCTCGACGATGCGACCAAGAACTACGGGCTCCCGGCCTCGAAGAAGGCCGATTGAAATTAAGCTTGTGTTCCGCGGAGTCTTGGACGATTTCAACGATCCCTCCCGCCAATGACGCACGTCGAGCTTGCTCCGTGCGTCGATCGCCCGGCCCTCGTGGCCGGGCGATTTTTTTGACCTCTGCGGTGGTTTTTCGGCTTGCAGCCTCCCGCGCACCTGCGCGAGTCTCGCCGTCTTTCACTCTTCACATGCGCGTTGTCGGGCTCCAGTCCGAAGAACGCTTTTCAACCATCGCGAGGCGCCGGCAACCCGGGGTTTCGCGGACCGCGCGACATTTATCCAAAAAGTTCTTGCCGAGCTTTAGGTGAATGGTAGCGTGCGCCTCTTTTCTCAAATTTTCACCTTCAGATCTCGATATGCCGACCATCAATCAACTCGTGCGCAAAGGACGTCGCCAGATTCGCGCGAAGTCCAAGTCCCCTGCGCTTTCCGGCAACCCCTTCCGCCGCGGCGTCTGCGTGCAGGTCATGACCCGCACGCCCAAGAAGCCCAACTCGGCCATCCGTAAGGTCGCGAAGGTCCGCCTGACCAACGGCAACGAGGTTATTTCCTACATTCCCGACGAGGGCCACTCCCTCCAGGAGCACTCGATCGTGCTCGTCCGCGGCGGCCGCGTGAAGGATCTTCCGGGCGTTCGCTACCATATCGTCCGCGGCACCTTGGACGCCACCGGCGTCGAGAAGCGTCGCCGCAGCCGTTCGAAGTACGGCGTGAAGCGTCCGAAGGAAAAGAAGTCCTAACCTTTAATCGCCAGGAGAATCTCAGACCATGTCACGCCGTCACAGAGCCGAGAAGCGCGTCGCCACGCCCGACATCCGCTACACCAGCCCCCTTGTCGCCCACTTGATCAATGTGATCATGAAGAGCGGCAAGAAGAGCCTCGCCCAGCGCATCGTCTACGGTGCCTTCGAGAAGGTCAGCGAGAAGCTCCAGAAAGGCGACCCGGTCGATCTCCTGATCGGTGCCCTCGAAAACGCCCGCCCGCGCCTCGAAGTGAAGAGCCGCCGCGTCGGTGGCGCCACCTACCAGGTCCCGGTCGAGATTTCCTACGAGCGCCAGGAGAGCCTCGCCCTCCGCTGGATCGTCGATGCCGCCAGCTCGCGCAAGAGCCAGCCCATGCAGGAGGCCCTCGCCGCCGAGATCGTCGACGCCTATAATAATACGGGTACGGTCGTCAAAAAGAAGGAAGATACCCACAAGATGGCCCAGGCCAACCGCGCCTTCGCCCATCTCCGCTGGTAAGCACTCCCGTCCAGGAGTCTCGAACTCACGCTCGTCGCATGTCCATTTCGATCGTCACGGAAAAGTCCCAGCTCTCCCCGGCCAACGCGCCGAAGCGGCCCGCTCCCATGGAGTGGACTCGCAACATCGGCATTGCCGCGCACATCGATGCCGGCAAGACCACCTGCACGGAGCGCATCCTGTTCTACACCGGCGCCGTCCACAAGATGGGCGAGGTGCATGAAGGCACCACGGTGACCGACTGGATGGAGCAGGAGCGCGAGCGCGGCATCACCATCACCTCCGCCGCCATCTCCTGTGCCTGGGTGCCTTCCATCGGCACCTTCAAGGGCATCAAGACCCGCATCAATATCATCGACACCCCGGGACACGTCGACTTCACCGCCGAAGTCGAACGCTCCCTGCGCGTGCTCGACGGTTGCGTCGCGGTGTTCTGCGCGGTCGGTCGCGTCCAGCCCCAGTCCGAGACGGTCTGGCGCCAGGCCAACAAGTACCGCGTCCCCCGCCTCGCGTTCGTCAACAAGATGGACCGCGTCGGCGCCAATTTCTTCCTGTGCATCGAGGAGATGCGCAAGAAGCTCAACGCAAACGCCCACGCTCTCTTCCTCCCCATCGGCGCAGAGGAAAATTTCAGCGGCGTGATCGATCTCGTCCAAATGCGCGCCTACATGTTCGAGGAAGATCCCGCGGATCCCCTCGGCATGAGCCCGAAGACGGTCGACATCCCGGCCGACAAGGTTGACGAAGCCAAAAAGTACCGCGAGGCCCTCATCGAGGCGGTCGCCGACAGTGATGACAACATCGCCGAGAAGTACCTTGGCGGCGAGGAGATCTCCTCCGCCGAGCTCATGGTCGCCGTCCGCAAGGCCACGATCGCCCTGAAGTTCACCGGCGTCATCCCCGGCTCCGCTTTCAAGAAGAAGGGCGTCCAGCGCCTGCTCGACTGCGTCTGCAATTACCTGCCGAGCCCGATCGACATTCCCGAAACCAAGGGTCAGGACAGCGACGGCAAGGAAACCTACGCCAAGGCCGACGACCGTGAGAAGACCGTCGCCATCGCCTTCAAGCTCTGGTCTGATCCCTTCGTTGGTCGCTTGGTGTTCGCCCGTGTTTACCAGGGCCAGCTATCCAAGGGGCAGTCCCTCTACAATCCGCGCACCCGTCGTTCGGAGCGCGTCTCCCGTCTCCTCCTCATGCGCGCCATGGACAAGGAGGAAATCGACGTTGCCTACGCCGGCGACATCTGCGCCGTGATCGGCGTCAAGGACGTCATCACCGGCGACACTCTCTGCAACGAGGATTTCGACATCCGTCTGGAGCCTCCGACCTTCCCCGAGCCTGTCATCTCGATGTCGATCGAGCCGAAGTCGAAGGCCGATCAGGAGAAGATGGGCACTGCGCTGGCCCGCCTCTCAGCCGAAGACCCGACTTTCCGCGTCTCGACCGACCAGGATACCGGCCAGACCATCATCGCCGGCATGGGCGAGCTCCACCTCGAAATCATCCGCGACCGCATGCTTCGCGAGTTCAAGGTCGAGGCTGACGCCGGCAAGCCGCAGATTGCCTACCGCGAGACGATCCACGCCTCAGCAACCGGCGAGGGCAAGTTCATCCGCCAATCCGGTGGCCGCGGCCAATACGGTCACTGCGTCATCAAGCTTGAGCCCAACGAAAAGGGCAAGGGCGGCGAGATCCTCAACGAGATCGTCGGCGGCGTCGTCCCGAAGGAATTCATCAAGCCGATCATGGACGGCATCAAGGAGGCCGCCAACAACGGCACCGTCGCCGGGTATCCTGTGATCGACTACAAGGCGCACATCATCGACGGCTCCTTTCACGAGGTCGACTCCTCCGAACTCGCATTCAAGATGGCCGGCATCTTCGGTTTCAAGGAGGCCATGCGCTCCGCCAAGCCGATCCTGCTCGAGCCCATCATGAAGATCGAGGTCACCGTGCCCGACGAATATCAGGGCGACATCATGGGCGACATCAACCGTCGCCGCGGCCAGATCCAGGGCATGGAGAACCGCGACGGAGCCACGATCGTCACCGCCTTTGTGCCCCTCGAAACCATGTTCGGTTACGCGACCGACATTCGCTCCCTCTCCAAGGGTCGCGCCAGCTACTCGATGGAGCCCTCCCACTTCGAACAGGTGCCCGCTCAGCTTCTCACGAAGATCGTCGAGACGTCGAGCAAGGCCCCCGCTCGCACCTAAAACCCGTTCTTTGTCCGCCATGAAAGGCCAACGCATTCGTATCAAGCTGCAGGGTTTCGACTATCGAGTCATCGATCAGTCGGCCTCGGAAATCGTCGAGACCGCGAAGCGCTCCGGCGCCCGCGTCTCGGGTCCGATTCCGCTGCCCACCCGCATCGAGAAACTGACCGTCAACCGCTCGCCGCACGTCGACAAGAAGTCGATGGAGCAGTTCGAGTCCCGCACTCACAAGCGGTTGATCGACATCATCGAACCCACCGCCCAGACCGTCGATGAGCTCAAGAAGCTCAACCTCCCTTCGGGCGTCGACATCACCATCAACGTCTAAACACCAAGTCACCAGTTTCCCAACCAACAGTTTAGCGGCACTCCGACGGGCCCACCGCCGGAATCGCTAATGTAGGTCTCACGAAACGGATAACCTCCACCTACCGCTTAGCCTATGATCTCTACTCTTATCGGTAAGAAGATCGGCATGACGCAGATCTATGACGCTCAAAACGTCTTGGTCCCCGTCACCGTGGTCGAAGCCGGACCCTGTTCTGTGGTCCAGGTCAAGACCGTTGAATCCGACGGCTACAACGCCGTCCAGCTCGGCTTCGACAAGAAGAAGCAGAAGAACGCTTCCAAGCCCGAGCTCAATCACGCGAAGAAGGCCGGCCTCGAGCAGGCTCCTCGCGTCCTCTCCGAGGTCCGCCTCGCCGAGGCCCCCACCGTGAAGGCCGGTGACGTCGTCACCGTCGAAGCCTTCAAGGAAGGTCAGTTCGTCGACGTGATCGGCGTGACCAAGGGCAAGGGCTTCCAGGGCGTCGTTCGCCGCTGGCGTGTGGCCGGCGGTCCGGCCGCGCACGGCTCCATGTTCCACCGCCGCATCGGTTCCATCGGCATGCGCCAGACTCCTGGCCGCACCTGGAAGAACCAGGCGATGCCCGGACACATGGGCTCCGTCAGCCGCACGGTGCAGAACCTCACGATCGTGAAGGTCATCGCCGAAAAGAACCTGCTCCTCGTCAGGGGAGCCATCCCAGGCGCCAATGGTGAGAACGTCATCGTTCGCACCGCCATCAAGGGCCAGCGCAAGGTCCAGAAATAACCTGGAGGACTAAGTCGCCATGAAACTCAAAGTTTACAGTTCCGACGGCAAGACCTCTCGCGAGCAGGAGTTCTCGAATCTTCCCGTGTTCGAAGGTGAAAAGGGTCTGCAGACCCTCAAGGAAGTGATCGTCGCCATCCGCGCCAACCAGCGCCTCGGCACGCACTCCACGAAGACCCGCGGCGAAGTCCGCGGTGGTGGCAAGAAGCCCTGGCGCCAGAAGGGCACCGGTCGCGCCCGCGCCGGCTCCACCCGCTCCCCGCTCTGGGGTGGTGGTGGCGTCGTCTTCGGCCCGAAGCCCCGCGATTATTCGAAGAAGATCAACGCCAAGGTCCGGCTCCTCGCCCTCCGTCGCGCCCTCTTCGACCGCGCCTCGGCCGGTGACATCGACGTCATCGAGGCCTGGCAGGCTTCCACTGCGAAGACCAAGGAGATCAACCAGGTCATCGCCCGCATCGCCCCCAAGGGCAAGGTGCTCATCGTCGACGCCCCGTTCACCACGGAGGCCGTCCGCGCCGCCCGCAACATCGAGCGCGTCTCCATCCAGGAAGCCGCGAAGCTCAACCCGCTCGATCTCGCCCAATACAGCCGGATCATCGTCAGCTCCAAGGCGCTCGACACCATCCTCGCCCGCGTGAACGGAGGTAAGAACTAATGAACGCCATCAAGGTCCTCAAATCCGCCCGGTTGACCGAAAAGGCCAACCTGCTGTCCGCGGAATTCGGGCAGTACACCTTCGAAGTCTTCCCGAACGCCAGCAAGCACGCCATCCGCGATGCCGTCGAGAAGACCTTCAAGGTCACCGTCACCCGCGTTAACGTCATCAACCAGCGCGGTAAAAACAAGCGCTCCCGCCAAGGCCGTCCTAGCATGACCTCCGATTTCAAGAAGGCCATCGTGACGCTGAAGGCTGGCGACAAGATCGAGCTGCTCTAAGCGGCCCACGCATCCAGGAGACACCATCATGCCTCTCAAGTCCTTCCGTCCTCTCACCCCGACCCTCCGTTTCGCGCAGATCAACTCCGAGGTGGAGCTGTCCAGCAAGCGTCCGGAGCGCGCACTGACCGAATTCATCAAGAAGTCCGGCGGTCGCAACTGCTATGGTCGCCTGACCTCCCGCCGTCGCGGCGGTGGCCACAAACGCCTCTATCGCAAGATCGACTTCAAGCGCTTCGACAAGATCGACATCGCCTGTAAGGTGATTGCGCTCGAGTACGATCCGAACCGCAGCGCCAATCTCGCCTTGGTGGAGTACACCGATGGCGACAAGCGCTACATTATCGCTCCGCGCGGCCTGAAGGTCGGTGACTCGCTTGTGACCACCGACAAGTCCAAGACGAACGATTTCCAGGTGGGAAACAACTTCCCGCTGCACCAGATTCCACCCGCGACCAAGGTGCACTGCGTGGAGCTGTTCCCGGGTCGTGGCGCCCAGCTGGCCCGCTCGGCCGGCGTCGCCTTGGAGCTGGTCGCCGTTGAGAACGGCAAGGCCCAGCTCAAGATGCCCTCCGGCGAAATCCGCCTGGTGAACCCCGATTGCCGCGCCACCATCGGTGAAGTCGGCAACGGTGAGCACAACAAGACCAAGCTCGGCAAGGCCGGCCGCAATCGCTGGCTCGGCAAGCGTCCGCGTGTTCGCGGTATGGTGATGAACCCGGTCGACCATCCCAACGGTGGCGGTCAGGGCAAGTCCAAGGGTGGTGGCGGTCGCCAGCAGCTCGTCTCGCCCTGGGGCCAGCTCGCCAAGGGCTTCCCGACGCGTCGTCGCGCCAAGACCTCCAACAGCCTCATCCTCGTTCGCCACAACGGCCGTCCGCCGCGCGGCAAGAAATAACCTCAGTCTTCTCGCACCATGGCCCGTTCGATCAAAAAAGGGTTTTTCGTTGATTACCACCTGCTCGAGAAGATCGAGAAGGCGGTCAAGACCAACAACCGCAAGCCCATCCAGACCTGGTCGCGTCGGTCGACCATCACGCCCGACTTCGTCGGCCAGACCTTCAATGTGCATAACGGCAAGGCGTTCGTCTCCGTTTATGTCACCGAGAACATGGTCGGCCACAAGCTCGGCGAGTTCGCGCCCACCCGCGTGTTCAAGTCGCACGGCGGCATGACCCGCAAGGAAATCGCTTAACCCATCGCCGTAATCAAAAGGGTAGAGTACGGGCCCCCGGCCCGCACCACTATCGCCGAAATTCGGAATCCCAACCATCATGGAAGTCCACGCAATCACCCGCTACGCGCGCATGTCCCCCAAGAAGATGCGCGAGTTGTCCAATACCATCAAGGGACGCAAGGCTCCTGAGGCCGTCGAATATCTCGCGCTCATCCCGCGCAAGTCCGCCCGCCTCGTCGCCAAGACCCTCAAGAGCGCCATCGCCAACGCCGAGAACAATAACAATCTCTCGGCCGACGCGCTCACCGTGAAGAACGCAGTCATCGAAATGGGCCCCGTGCTCAAGCGATTCAAGGCCGGAGCCCGCGGCTCCGCCATGCCTCGCCGCAAGAAGATGTCGCACATCCGCATCGTCCTCACGGACGGCAAAGCCAACAACTGATCCCCTTCGCATCATGGGCCAAAAGACTCACCCGATCGGCTTCCGCCTCGCCGTCCGTCGCAACTGGCAGTCCCGCTGGTTCGCCACGAAGAAAGACTTCCCTGCGCTGCTCGTCGAGGATCAGAAGATCCGCGAGCACCTGATGGGCAAACTCAAGCAGGCCGCCGTGCCGCGCATCTTCATCGAGCGCGCAGGCAACCGCGTCCGCGTCAAGATCTACACCGCCCGCCCGGGCGTCGTCATCGGCCGCAAGGGCGCCGAGGTCGAGAACATCAAGGCCGAGCTCGCCAAGCTCACGGGCAAGGACGTCCTCCTCGACATTCAGGAGGTCAAGAAGCCCGAGATCGAGGCCCAGCTCGTCGCTGAGAACGTCGCTCTTCAGCTCGAGCGCCGCGTGGCCTTTCGCCGCGCGATCAAGAAGGCGATCGAGATGGCCATGGCGCTCGGCGCCGAGGGCATCCGTATCCAGTGCTCAGGCCGTCTCGGTGGCGCCGAAATCGCCCGCCGCGAATGGCAGCGCAAGGGACGCGTTCCGCTTCACACCCTCCGCGAGAACATCGATTACGGATTCTCCGAGGCCCACACCGTCTACGGCAAGATCGGCGTCAAGTGCTGGATCTGCAAGAAGGACGCCGACGCCGCCTGAGGCGCGGCCCAACCCTAAAGCAAGGAGACACCCAACATGGCTCTCGCTCCCGCACGTACCAAATATCGCAAAACCCAGAAAGGCTCCCGCGCCGGAAACGCGAAGCGTGGAAACACGCTCGCTTTCGGTGAGTTCGGCCTGCAGTCCCTTAGCCGCGGCCCCATGACCGGCCAGCAGATCGAGGCGGCTCGCGTCACGATCTCCCGCCACCTCAAGCGCAAGGGCAAGCTCTGGATCCGCATCTTCCCGCACAAGCCGATCACCAAGAAGCCTGCCGAAGTCCGAATGGGCCAAGGCAAGGGCCCGGTCGAATATTACGTCGCCCAGATCAAACCCGGCGCCGTCCTCTTCGAACTCGCCGGCGTCCCCGCCACCATCGCCAAGGAGGCCTTCCGCCTCGCCGACGCGAAGCTGCCGTTCCGCTGCCGCTTCATCATGCGCGAAGGCACGGCCGAATAACCACAAGCCGTCAACCGAGACGTCCTCCCATGACTTCCAAAGAAATCCGCGAATCCACCGTGGCCGAGATCGAGAACAAGCTCCGCGAACTGCGTGAAGCGCTCGTCCAGCTGCGCATCAAGAAACACACCGGGCAGGTCGAGAAGCCGCATCTCCTGCGTACTTATCGCAAGGACATCGCCCGCCTCGAGACCATCCTCAATCAGAAGAAGGCGACCAAAGCCGCTTAAACTCCGAGATCATCATGTCTACCGCCACTCCCGGTGCGCGCTCCGCGCGCAAAACACTCATCGGCTTTGTCACGAGCCGGATGGGCGCCAAGTCCATCAAGGTCACCATTCCGTACAAGACTCCCCACGCCCTCTACCACAAGGTCATCAATCGCAAGACCGTCGTGCACGTTCACGACGAGAAGAATGAGACCGGCCTGGGCGACAAGGTGGAGATCATGGAGACCCGCCCCATCTCGCGCCTCAAGCGCTGGCGCGTCGTCTCCGTCATCGAGCGCGCCAAGCTCGCGACCTCCGAGGCAATCTCCGAGGTCGACGTCGCCGCCAAGGTGCCGACCAAAACCACTGCCACGGCCGCCGAAAGCGCGCCGAAGGCCTAACCCATAACCTTATACTCTTCGGAGGCACGCCATGATTCAACTGCGCTCCATCCTGGAAGTCGCCGATAACACCGGCGCCCGCAAGGCTTCGATGATCGCCCGCAAGGGTCAGAACACCGATACCGCCGCGGTCGGCGACATCATCACCGTCAATATCAAGGAAAGCACCACCGACGCCACCGTGAAGAAGGGTGAGGTCGCCAAGGCCGTCATCGTCCGCACGAAGCATCCGATCCGCCGCGCCGATGGCAGCTACCTTCGCTTCGACTCGAACGCGATCGTCATCATCGGACCCGACGGCAACCCGAAGGGCACCCGCATCTTCGGACCGGTCGCCCGCGAACTGCGCGCGAAGAACTTCATGAAGATCATCTCGCTCGCCCCGGAGGTTCTCTGACCATGCAAAAGCTCCACGTAAAACGCGGCGACGACGTCGTCGTCATCTCCGGTTCCCACAAGGGCAAGTCCGGCAAGATCCTCGAGATCCTCCCGGCCAAGCAGCGCGCCCGCGTTGAGGGCGTCGCGATGTTGAAGCGGCACCTGCGCAAGTCGCAGGAGAACCCCCAGGGTTCGATCGTCGAGCGCGAGGGCACCGTCCACGTGTCCAACCTGCGCCTGAAGTCCGTCGACGAGGCGAAGAAGGCCAAGGCCAAGCGCTGAACGGTTTTGCAGGCAGGCGCCGAATTCGGCGCTTGCCAAGGCAAGCCGGCCCCTGCGTAACTCGTCGTTTTTCCAAACATACTCATTCCTTCACGCCGTCCGGGTCGGTAATCCGGCGGTTCATCACATGAGCAAGTACACTCCCTCCCTCAAGAAGCACTACGCCGAGGTCGTCGTCCCCGAGCTCCGCAAGAGCCGCGGCTACAAGAACGACCACCAGATCCCGAAGATCGTCAAGGTCGTGCTCAATACCGGCATCGATTCCGAGGCCGACAAGAACGCCATCGCGGACGTCCAGCGCGATATGAACGCCATCGCGGGACAGAAGACTGTCCTCGCGAAGTCCAAGAAGGCCATCGCCAACTTCAAGCTCCGCAAGGGCCAAATCGTCGGCTGTCACGTCACCCTCCGCGGCGACAACATGTGGGAGTTCCTCTACCGCCTGATCGCCGTCGCCCTTCCGACCATTCGCGACTTCCGTGGCATCGCCACGAAGCTCGATGGCCAGGGTAACTACAACCTCGGCATCGCCGATCACACCATTTTCCCCGAGATCTCCCTCGAGGGCGTGAAGAAGCACATCGGTCTCGACCTCACGATCGTGACGTCCGCCGAGACCGACGACGAGGGTCGCGAGCTGCTCCGCCTGCTCGGCATGCCGTTCCGCCGCAGCAGCGAGACCCCGAAGCCCGCCACGGCCGCCTAACCTTCGACTCCTTCCGACCATGCCGAAAACGTCCGCCATCGAGCGCAATAAGAAGCGCATCAAGCTCGCCGCCAAGTACGCCGTCAAGCGCACGGAGCTGAAGGCCATCCTGGCCAACCCGGCAACCTCCGACGAGGAGTTCTTCGCCGCCCAGAAGAAGCTCCAGAAGCTTCCCCGCAATTCTTCCAAGGTGCGCATCCGCAACCGCTGCTCGCTCAGCGGCCGCCCGCGCGCCTATATCGGCCGCTACGGTGTCTCGCGTATTCAGTTCCGCGAGCTCGCGCTGGCCGGAAAGATCCCCGGAGTCATCAAGTCCTCCTGGTGATCCCCTGGTCCGGGGAAGTCTGCCCGGGTGACGCAGAAGCTGGTCGATATCCACCGGCTCCGAGACGCGACTCCCGAGGAAGCTCCCTGAACCCAGTCCCTTTTGCCCGGCGGAAGTTGGATATGATCCGCCGGCGAAAACCAAACAACATCCATCCATGACCGATCCGATCTCTGATTTCCTGACGCGCCTTCGCAATGCGAGCAAGGCCCGTCTCGACGAGTGCGTTGCACCGCACTCCCTGCTGAAGGAGGGCATTGCCGCCATCCTGAAGAACGAGGGCTATGTCTCTGACTACTCCTCGGGCCAGGACGAAAAGGGCCACAAGACCCTTGTCGTTAAGCTCAAATATGTCGATGGCACTCCCGCCATCACCGGCATCACCCGCGTGTCCACGCCGGGCCGCCGCCTCTATTTTCGCAGCTCCGAGATTCCGCGCGTGCTGAACGGCATGGGTATCGCGATCGTCTCGACGTCCAGGGGCCTCATGAAGGACCAGGACTGCCGCCGCAACAAGGCGGGTGGCGAGCTCATCTGCAACATCTGGTAAGGAGGCCCGCATCATGAGCCGCATCGGCAAACAACCCGTTTCCATCCCCGAGAAGGTCAAGATCGACGTGAAGCCCGGCAATGTCGTGCTCGTCGAAGGCCCCAAGGGCAAGGTCCAGAAGACCTTCGCCGACGTCGTGAAAATCGCCGTCGCCGACAAAAAGGTCCAGGTGTCGCCCACCGTCGACTCCCGCTTCGCCAAGGCCATGTACGGCACCACCCGGTCCGTCATCGCCGGCATGGTGAAGGGCGTCGTCGAGGGCTACCTAAAGGAGCTCGAGATCCAGGGCGTAGGCTTCAAGGCCGCGCTCAAGGGCAAGCAGCTCGACCTCGCGCTCGGCTACTCGCATCAGATCCTCCACGACATCCCGGAGGGGATCAAGATCACGGTGACGGACGGCACGAAGCTCAAGGTCGAGGGTTGCGACAAGCAGCTCGTCGGCCAGGTCACGGCCGAAATCCGCGCCTACTACAAGCCCGAGCCCTACAAGGGCAAGGGTGTGCGTATCGTCGGCGAGCGCGTTCGCCGCAAGGAAGGCAAGACGGTCGCCTAATAGGAAGCCTCCGGTTCGCACGCCTGGCCTCCCGGGCGCCTCCGGACACCAACCCATTCAAGAAAATGAACACGATTCAGAAAGCCACGCTGCTCCAGAAGCGCAAGTGGCGCATCCGCAAGAAGGTCGTCGGCAGCGCCGCGCGCCCCCGCCTCAGCGTCAAATTCAGCTCCAAGCACATCTACGCCCAGGCCATCGACGACGACGCCGCGAAGACTCTCGCCTACGTCTCGAGCCTCGAGGGCGACCTGCGCAAGCAGGCCGTGAAAGCGAACCTCGCCGGCGCGAAGGCGCTCGGTGCAGCCTTCGCCGCCAAGGCCAAGGCCGTCGGCATCGAGGCCGTCGTCTTCGACCGCAACGGCCGCCCCTACCACGGCAAGGTCAAGGCCTTCGCCGAAGCCGCCCGTGAGGCGGGTCTCAAATTCTAAGCCGACGCCCATGAGTACCGAAAATCTCGCTCCCACCAACACCGAGGCTCCGGCTCCCTCCAGCCGTCCCGAGCGCTCCGAGCGTCCCGAGCGCCGCGGCCCTCGCCGCGACCGCCGCGATGTGCAGCAGGCTCCCTCCGACGGTCCCTCCCTCATTGAGAAGGTCGTTTTCATCAACCGCTGCGCCAAGGTCGTCAAGGGCGGCCGCCGCTTCAGCTTCGCCGCCCTCGCCGTCGTCGGCGACGGCAAGGGCAAGGTCGGAATCGGTTACGGCAAGGCCAACGAGGTGCCCGACGCCATCAAGAAGAGCACCGAAAACGCCAAGAAGCACATGGTGTCCGTTAAGCTCAAGGGAGACACGATCCCCCACGCCGTCACGGGTCAGGCCGACGGCGGCCGCGTGCTGCTTCGTCCGGCTTCCGCCGGTACCGGCCTGATCGCCGGCGGCGGCGTGCGTGCCGTGCTCGAGGCGGCCGGCGTCAAGAATGTGCTGACGAAGTCGATGGGTTCCAAGAACCACATCGCCGTGGTGCACGCGACGCTCAACGGCCTGCTCGGCCTCCGCTTGGTCGAGGACTTCGGCGCACTCCGCAAGAACGCCTGATCCCGATCTCTCCGTTTATCCGAGTCCCGGCCTGCAGGGCAGGGCGGGGCGACCAAACCACGAGGACTCATCCATGAAACTTCACGAACTCAAGAACGTCGAGGGCGCCGTCCACCGGCGCAAGCGCCTTGGCTGCGGCGAAAGCTCCGGCCACGGCAAGACCTGCTGCAAGGGCGGCAAGGGCCAGATTGGTCGCTCCGGCGGCTCCATCCGCCCGGGCTTCGAAGGCGGCCAGATGCCCCTTTACCGCAAGCTTCCGCACCGCGGCTTCAACCAAGCTGCCTTCCGCGTCGAGCCCGCCGTCATCAATGTCGGCGACCTCGAGAGCCTGCCCGCGGGCGTGACCGAAGTGACCGCCGAGCTGCTGGCCCAGAACGGGCTGATCCGCTCCGGCGAGACCTTCATCAAGGTTCTCGGCACCGGTGAACTTAAGCGCGCCCTCAAGGTGACGGCTTCCAAGTTCTCCGAGTCGGCTAAAGCGAAGATCGAACAGGCTGGCGGCCAGACGGTCGTCGCCTGAGCCCCTCTTCGGTTTCCGATTCCTGAATTCGATTGCGCGATCCTCCGGGATCGCGCTTGATCGAAAATTTCCAGCACCGCGGTCCGCCTCCGCTGGCGCGGACCGCAACCGAGAGCTCAATTCAGAACCGCCAAATCCCCGTGTTTTCCGCCTTCACGAACTCGCTGAAGATTCCGGAGCTTCGCTCGAGAATCTTCTACACCCTGGCCTTGTTGTTCGCTGCGCGCGTGGGTGCCCACATTCCACTGCCGGGCATCGACCCCAAGCCGCTTGAGCACTTCTTCAACGACCAGTCGGCCACCGCCGGCGGCGCGTTGATGAGTCTCTACAACATGTTCACGGGCGGCGCGCTCGTCAAAGGCGCGGTCTGCGCTCTGGGCATCATGCCCTACATCAGCGCGTCCATCATCTTCCAGCTGATGCAGGCGGTCGTCCCGTCGCTCAGCCGCCTCCAGAACGAGGGCGACGTCGGCCGTCAGAAGCTCACCCAGTACACCCGCTATGCGACCGTGCTGATCTGCATCGTCCAGGGCGCGCTGCTCATCCTCGCGCTGCTACATCCCGGCCGGTTGTTTCCTGGTTACGACGTCTCGGTTTACGGCAATATCGTCATCGTCAACAGCACCTTCTTCCTCGTCACATCAGTCATCTACATGACTGCCGGCACGATGATCCTGATGTGGCTGGGCGAACAGATCACGCAGCGCGGCATCGGCAACGGTGTCTCCCTGCTGATCACGGTCGGCATTCTCGCCGACATCCCCGGCGCAGCCCAGCAGGCCTATCACATGTTCTTCCGGCCCGTTGGCACGGGCGCCAGCATCGGCCTCCCGCAGGCGGCGTTGATGGTCGCGTTCTTCGTAGCGGTCACCGCGGGCATCGTCCTGATGGTGCGCGGCCAGCGCAAGATTCCGGTCCAGTACGCGAAGCGCGTGATCGGCAACCGCGTCATGGGTGGGCAGAGCTCATTCCTGCCGCTGATGGTCAATTACTCCGGCGTCATGCCCGTCATCTTCGCGGCGGCCATCCTGCTCTTCCCGCAGCAGGTGATCTCCCAGATCGGCGCGGCCTTCAACCTGAAGTTCCTCGTCGACTTCGCATCCAACCTGACCCGCGGTCACTGGATCTACTATTCGAGCTACGCCTTCCTGATCCTGTTTTTCAGCTACTTCTGGGTGTCGGTCATGTTCAAGCCGATCCAGATCGCGGATGATCTGAAGAAGTACGGTGGTTACATCCCCGGCGTTCGCCCCGGAGAGCCGACCGCCAAGTTCCTCGATTTCGTGATGACCCGCATCACGCTCGCCGGCGCGATCTTCCTGACGATCATCGCCGTCATCCCGGACGTGCTCTACTGGGAACTGGATGTGCCGCAGCGCATCGCCTACTTCTTCGGTGGCACCGGCATGCTCATCACGGTGGGCGTCATTCTCGAGACGATGCAGCAAGTGGAAACTTTCCTGCTCCAGCGCCACTACGACGGTTTCCTCAAGAAGGGTCGCGTCCGCGCCCGTGCCGGCGGCTCCGCTGCTGCGGCCTCGTCGGATGCTCTCAGCAACGAGGCGGTCATGAAGATCGTCTGGCCGATGCTGGGTCTGTTCCTGCTGGGTCTGGGCATCTGGGCCTACAAGGCCTTCCTGATGAAATAATGCTTTACATTGGTCGCGACGCCTCCAAGCTCCGACCTCTTTTCTCGTGCGATCAACCCCGCACGGGTGAAGGTTGTACTCCTCGGTTCATCAGACTCATTTTCTGAAGCTCTCATGGACCGCCTGCGTTCTTTGACTATTGAGCACGTCTCTCCCGCTTCGCTGATGCGACAGGAGATTTGGCGTTCTGCCTCCACCGACCGAAAGGCGGGCGAGGCGGTTCTGGCGGCCCTGCGCCGCTGGTTCTGGACGCGCAAACCCGATGCGGGTTTCCTTCTCAAGGATTTCCCGGCTACGCTGCTCCAAGCCCAAGTGTTCGATGAATGGCTGGAGGCTCGTTCCGAGTCTCTCACCGCCGTATGGGCCGCCCCTGGCGCCCCGGAAGCCCTCGTCGAGCACTACCGCAACCAAGGCCTTCTCGAAGAGGGCTGCCAGGTTCAAGCACGATGATCTCGATCAAGAACGAACGTCAGATTGTCCAAATGCGCGAGGCCTGTGCGGCTGCGGCGACCGTCCTTCAGGAAACGAAGGCAGTGGTCAGGCCTGGCATCAGTACGCAGGATCTCGAGGAAGTGGCAATCGCCGCGATGAAGCGGCTGGGCGCAAAAAGCGCCTGTTTCGGCTACCAGCTGGGCAACCGCCGCTATCCCGCGCACACCTGCATCTCCGTCAACGAAGAGGTCGTCCACGGCATCCCCTCCATCCGCCGGATCCTGCGCGATGGCGACGTCGTCGCCATCGACATCGTCGTCAATCACAACGGCTTCATCGGCGACAACGCGGTGACCGTCGCGGTCGGCGCGATCAGCCCCGTTCTCCAGAAGCTTCTCCAGGTGACTGAGGAAGCGCTTAGGATCGGAATCTCGAAGGCGGTGGTCGGGAATCGCATCGGCGATCTCTCGCATGCCATCCAGACCCACGTTGAGTCGAACGGCTTCAGCGTGGTGCGCGACATGGTAGGCCATGGGGTGGGGTTGGAAATGCACGAGGAACCCCAGATCCCGAATTTCGGGCGCAAGGGCACGCTCGAGAAGATCCGCCCCGGCATGACCCTCGCGATCGAGCCCATGGTAAACCTCGGTGCATACCGGACGAAGACGCTCTCAGATGGATGGACGGTCGTCACCTCGGACGGCTCTCCCTCCGCGCACTTCGAGCACACGGTCCTCACGACCGACAAAGGGCCCGAGGTGCTCACGATTCCGCGGCCGGTGCTCGGCCACGTTCATTCTCTTCCGGCGTCCTGAACGGACCCCGTTTTCAGTATTCTCTTTTCCAACACACAACCCTCCTTTCCACACAACATATGCCTCGTCTACTCGGTGTAGAAATCCCCGCGAAGAAGAAGGTCGCCTTCTCGCTTCGCTACATCTATGGAATCGGCCCGCAGCGCGCCGACCTGATCGTGAAGGAAGCCGGCATTCCCGCCGACCTCCGCGCGCAGGATCTCTCGGAGGAGCAGCTCAACAAGATCCTCCACATCATCACTGAGCACAAGTGGGTCGTCGAAGGCGACCTCCGCCGTGAGATCGCCGGCAATCTGAAGCGCCTCCAGGCGATCAACAGCTACCGTGGTTCCCGCCACCGCAAGAGCCTCCCAGTCCGAGGCCAGCGCACCAGCACCAACGCCCGCACGCGCAAGGGCCCCCGCAAGACCGTGGGTGTCACCAAGTCCGCCGAATAATCCCTTACTACCATGGCCGAAGAGAAGTCCGCTCCCAAGAAAGAGAAGGCTCCCAAGAAGGAAGCCGCCCCCGCCGCTGCCGGTGCCGAAGCGAAGGCTCCCGCCGCCGACAAGCCCGTGAAGGAGAAGGCTCCGAAAGCCGCGAAGCCCGCCGAGGGAGCCGCCGCTCCCGCAGAGGCCGCTCCGGCCGCCGAGAAGTCCGCCAAGCCCGTCGAACTCGTCGGTGGCGTTGCCCGTCAGCCCACGGCCGAGGAACTCCTCAAGGAGGAGCTGGGTGAGGTCAAGATCCGCAAGGCGAAGGGTTCGAAGAACGTCACTTCGGGCGTCGTCAATGTTCTCGCCTCGTTCAACAACACGATCGTCTCGATCACCGACTCCCGCGGTCAGGTCATCGCCTGGTCCAGCGCCGGCAAGTGCGGCTTCCGCGGTTCGCGCAAGTCCACCGCTTACGCCGCCCAGGTGGTCGCCCAGGACGCCGCCCGCAACGCGATGGCTCACGGCCTGAAGGACGTCGTTATCCGCGTCTCCGGTCCCGGCCTCGGCCGCGACAGCGCCGTCCGCGCCATCCAGGCCATCGGCCTCGAGATCAGCTCGATCGTCGACGTTACTCCGATCCCGCACAACGGCTGCCGTCCGCGCAAGCGTCGTCGCGTCTGATCACCGGCCACGGATAACCGCATCAAGGTCAACACAACAAACTCCTTTCAACAATGGCTCGTTATATCGGACCCTCCACCCGCGTCAGCCGCCGGTTCGGACAGCAGATTCTCGGTTCGCCCAAGGCGCTGGAGCGCCGGAACTATCCTCCGGGTCAGCACGGCCCCAAGAGCCGCCGCAAGCTCTCCGAGTACGGCGTCGGCCTGGCCGAAAAGCAGAAGCTCCGTTTCATCTACGGACTGCTCGAGCGCCAGTTCCGCCGTGTCTTCGAGATCGCCAAGCGCGAGCGCGGCGTCACCGGTGAGCGCTTCCTGCAGCTCCTCGAGACTCGTCTCGACAGCGTCGTCTATCTGCTCGGTTTCGCGAAATCCCGCGCCGCCGCCCGCCAGCTGGTCAACCACGGTCACATCCGCGTGAACGGCCACAAGGTGGACATCGCCAGCTACAACGTCGTGGCCGGCGATGAGGTCGAGGTGAAGAATACCCCGGCTTCCCGCCAGCTCGTCACCCGCAATCTCGAGGAAAACCGCATCCGCAACGTCCCCGGCTGGCTCACTCTCCAGGCCGACCAGTTCAAGGCTGTGGTCAACCGCCTCCCCACCCGCGATGAGATGGAACCCAGCGTCAACGAACAGTTGATCGTGGAATTCTACTCGCGCATGTAACGCAACTTCAGTTTGTTCGAGCAACCAACAACCATCCACAGTCATGCCAAAACGTCTCGGTAAGTTCGAACTGCCCAACAAGCTCACCAAAGTGGAGGAGGGCGCCACGCCGACCTACGCCAAGTTCATCGCCGAGCCCTTCGAGGCCGGTTATGGCCACACGATCGGCAATTCGCTCCGCCGCGTGCTCCTCAGCTCGATCGAAGGCGCCGCCATTTCCTCCGTCAAGATCGAGGGCGTTCAGCACGAGTTCCAGAGCATCGATGGGGTGGTGGAAGATGTCACCGACATCGTCCTCAACCTCAAGAAGGTCCTGATCCTCTCCCAGAAGCGCGAACCCGTCACCCTCCAGATCCGCGTCAGCGGTCGCCAGGGCCCGGTCACCGCCGCCGACATCCAGGCCGACGCCGCCATCACCATCGTCAATCCCGACCAGGTCATCTGCACGCTCGACACCAAGCGCGCATTCGAGGCCGAAATCGAGATCAAGACGGGCCGCGGCTACTATCCCGGCGAGCTCAACAAGAAGGAAGACCAGGCCATCGGCGTCATCGCCATCGACTCGCTCTTCTCCCCGGTGAAGCTCGTCAAGTACGCCGTCGAGAACACCCGCGTTGGCCAGATCACCGATTACGACAAGCTCATCGTCGAAATCTGGACCGACGGCCGCATCTCCCCGGATGATGCGCTCAAGCAGTCCAGCTCAATCCTGAAACACCACCTCGACGTCTTCGACCGCGTCAGCAACGAGCAGTACGAGTTCGAGAACCAGCAGAGCGCCGTCTCCGAAGAGGAGAACAAGCTCCGCAAGCTCCTCAACATGTCCGTCAACGAGATCGAGCTCTCGGTCCGCGCGGCCAACTGCCTCAACAACGCCAACATCACGACCGTCGGCGAGCTGGCGATGAAGACCGAGCAGGAGATGCTCAAGTACCGCAACTTCGGCAAGAAGTCGCTCAACGAGATCAAGGAGAAGCTCGAGGCCCTCGGCCTCTCGCTCGGCATGAAGTTCGACGAGCGCCTCCTCGACAACAAGAAGGAAGCCTAAAGCCATTTTCGAATCCCGGCCGCCGCCGTCCGGCGACGGCTGGGCGTCGAAAATCATCGATCATTTAAAATGCGTCACAACAAACACCGTTCCTCCCTGGGCGTGACCCGCGAGCACCGCGAGGCGATGCTGTCCAACCTCGCTGTTGGCCTCATCCAGCACGACCGCATCGAGACCACCCTCACCAAGGCCAAGGCCCTCCGTCCGTTCATCGAAAAGGTGATCACCAAGGCCAAGAAGGCCGCCTCCGCCAAGGACAAGAAGGATGCGCTCCATCTCCGCCGTCTCGCCCTACGCGACGTGCGCGACAAGGATGCCGTCGCCCTCCTGTTCAACGACAAGGTGAAGGAGTTCTCTGCCCGCGCCGGCGGCTACACCCGCATCTACAAGCTTGCCCCGCGCCGCGTGGGCGACGCCGCTGAGATGGCCCTCGTCGAGTTCGTGAAGGCCGACGACCAGGGTTACAAGAAGACCAAGACCAAGAAGGCCGCCGAGCCCAAGTCCGAAGCCAAGGCTGAAGCCGCTCCCGCGGCCGCCGAGGTCAAGGCCTGAGCACCGACCTCGTCCATTTCAAACGCCGGTTCCCTTTCTGAGGGCCGGCGTTTTTTTATGGCGCTGTCCAGAGCAGGATGCCTCGGCGCCAGGGCAACCGCCGTGGTTCCACGCTCGGAACCGGAGAGCGGGATCCAGTGATTCCATCGATCATTCAGATCGAATCATTTCCTGCTGCGCCGGTGCTGGGACGGAGGAGATGGCACGGGCCCGGCTTGGGAATGGAGCGGTTTCAAACCGATATCCAACAGCCAACACCCGCCCCTCATGGACTACATCAAACCGGTCGACGTTGTCAGGACCATGCTCTGCTCCGGTGAGAGCAAGGGCAACCTGGCGGTGAAGGATCTGCTCATCCGTGGCTTCCTCTCGGGAGCACTGCTTGGGTTTGCCACCAGTCTCGCGATTACGGCCACTGTCCAGACGCATGCGCCCATCGTCGGCGCACTCGTCTTCCCCGTGGGCTTCGCGATGATCATCCTCCTGGGCCTCGAACTCGTGACTGGCAGCTTTGCCGTTGTCATGCTTGCAGGAGTCGATCGCCGACACGCCTGGCCCGCGGTCGCCAAGAACCTGGGCTGGGTGTTCTTCGGCAACCTGATTGGCAGTCTGACCTACGGCGCCCTTCTTTACTCGGCCCTGACCGATTTTGGCACCGAGCCCGTGAAGGGTGTGGCAGCCAAGATCGCCGCGATTGCCGTCGCCAAGACCACGGCCTATGCCGCTCACGGCGCCGCTGGCTGGGCGACCGCGTTCGTGAAGGCAATCCTCTGCAACTGGATGGTTTGCCTCGGCGTGGTGATGGGCATGACGTCGCAGTCAACGCTCGGCAAGATCGCCGCCTGCTGGCTGCCGATCCTCACCTTCTTCGGACAGGGCTTCGAGCATTCGGTGGTGAACATGTTCGTGATCCCCACCGGGATGATGTTCGGCGCCCACGTGTCCGTAGCGGATTGGTGGATATGGAACCAGGTACCTGTCACGCTGGGCAACATCGTCGGCGGGCTGCTGTTCACGGGACTCTTCCTGTACTGGACTTACAGGCCTGAGGACTCCCCAAAGGGGATTCCTGAAGTGGTGCAGGCCCCCGAGGGCGAGAGCGCGCGGGCGTGACGGATCCGGTCAGCTTGTCTTCTCCAGTACGCAGACCGACTGACCGAAGGGCGCCGCACCGACGGCGCGATGGCCGCTCTGGAACACGATTTCCTCGTCCAGGGGGATGTTCGCCTGGTCGCCGTCCAGGAATCGTTCCACCCGCAGGCCTGCGTTGTGCGCGAACGCCTCGAGGACGTCGCGACCCATGAACTGGTTGAGGATCTTCTCCGACGCGCGGTCGGCCAGGTCGTCGCGGAAAACGGCCCAATGGCTGCGCAGACGAAATTCGAGGAACGAGCACACCAGTCGCCCCCCCGCCCGGAGCACCCGCGCGGCCTCGAGCACGTAGCGGTAACTGTCCTCGTGTGTGAGATGAGTGAATACCGAAAAAAAGCAGACGAGGTCGGCGCTGCGGTCTACCGCCGGGATCTCGAGACCTTCGGTGGCGACGAAGCGCCACTCCGGGCGCTGGCAGATCTTCTCCGCGTGCAGGAGCAGGTCGGGCAGGATGTCGGTCCCAAGGTAGGGACCCTCCAGCCATCCTGAGAGGGGCAGGGCAAGCCGTCCGCTTCCGCAGCCGACATCCACCACCGAGTGGTGCCGCTGAAGACCCGCGATATGCCTCAGCAGGGAAAACTCCAGTTTGCCCCAGGCTTCGAATTCCCCGCCCACGGCCTGTTCATGGGCATTGGGCGCGCCCTTGATGCGCGCCCAGAGGCTCTCGTAGCGGGACTTGAGGCGGCTGGTCATCGGATGAGATGACAACCGAAGCCCGCCGATCCGCCGGTCCCTCGCAGCGATTTTGGGGCCTTCGGAATGTGCCGCTCGTTAAGGGATTGAGGGCGATCCGGATTTGGGTTCAGGATGCGGTGGAATGGACCTTTCCCCCTACCGTGACTTCATGATCGAGCTCGCCCGTCGAAGCGGGGAGCTCATCAAGCCGTATTTTGCCAATCCGGATTTGGTCGTGGAAACGAAGAGCGACGCCACGCCCGTGACGCTCGCCGACAAGGGGGCCGAGAAGCTGATGCGCGGCATGATTCACGAGCGCTTCCCGCTGCACGGGGTAATGGGCGAGGAATACGGGTCGGAAGACGTGGATGCGGAGTGGGTGTGGGTGCTCGACCCGATCGATGGCACCAAGGCTTTTGCAACGGCGTGTCCGCTCTTTGGCACCCTGATCGCTCTTCAACATCGGGGAAATCCGGTTCTCGGTGCGATCCACCAGCCGGTGCTGGGCCAGCTGCTCATCGGGGATGGCGAGCGCACCGAGATGAACGGCCGCGCGGTGCGCTGCCGGCCGACACACTCGGTGGCGGCGGCGACGCTGCTTACGAGCGATCCGCTGAATCCGGCGCGTTACCAGGACGGGCGCGCCTTCGACCGGCTGGCGGCCCGTGCGAAACTCGTGCGCACCTGGGGCGATTGTTACGGCTACCTGCTGGTGGCCACGGGCTGGGCCGACGTGATGTGCGACCCGATCATGAATCCCTGGGACATCGCCGCGCTCATTCCCGTGATCCGCGGCGCGGGCGGGGTGATCACGGACTGGCAGGGCAAGGATCCGGTCGGAGCCGGCTCGATCATCGCGAGCGCGACGCCGGAGCTCCACCGCGAGGTCCTGTCGATCCTGGGATGAGCGCGACCGCGGGTCCGTATTCGCGGCTGAATCACAGCGGGGCGGCGCAAGCTTCCGCCGGGTTCCAACTTTTACCTTCCAAGGCCCCGGCGCGGCCGCTTTAGTTGCCGACTTCCGTCATGGCGCTTCCGTTTTTCAACACCGACAAGAAGGCCATCCTGGCGCGCTGCCGGGACGACCACCCCACGAAGATGCGCCTGAAGTACGCCCCGTACTACCATGCGATGGAGCAGCAGGCGGGCACGACGGTGAAGCTGGACGGCCGCGAGATGGTCATGCTCTCCAGCAACGATTACCTGGGGCTGTCGTTTGACCCCAGGGTCATCGAGGCCGGCCGGGAGGCGATGGCGAAGTGGGGGACGTCCACGACCGGGGCGCGGCCTTCGAACGGGTCCCGGACCTATCATCTTGAACTGGAGGAGAAGCTCGCGGCCTTCCTCGGTCGCGAGGCCTGCCACGTGCACGCGGCGGGTTACCTGTCGTGCATGTCGAGCATGGCGACGTATTCCCAGAAGGGCGACGTCGTGTTCGCGGACAAGAACCTGCATTCCTGCCTTTGGGACGGCATCCGCGTCTCGCTCGCCACCGTCGAGCGCTTCTCGCACAACAACCCGGCCGACCTGCGGGACGTGATGTCCACGGTCGCCGCCAGCACGCCCAAGCTGGTCGCGGTCGAGGGTGTGTATTCGATGGAGGGGCACATCTGCCGCCTCCCCGAGATCGCGAAGATCGCCGAAGACCACGGCGCCTTCCTCGTGATCGACGATGCGCACGGCTTCGGTGTATTGGGACGGCAGGGACGCGGCACGGTCGACCACTTCGGGCTCAACGACAAGGTCGACGTGATCTGCGGCTCCCTGTCCAAATCGCTGGCCAGCACGGGAGGCTTCGTCTCCGGGTCGAGCGAGGTGATCGAGTACCTGCGCACCAACTCCAAGCAGACCATCTTTTCCGCGGCCCTCGCGCCCTCGCAGGCGGCTGCCGCGGGCAAGGCGCTGGACATCATCCAGACGGAGCCCGACCACTTCGAGCGCCTGTGGAAGAATACGCGCAAGTATCGCGCGATGCTGCTCAACCTCGGCCTCGACATCTGGGAGAGCGAGACTCCGGCGGTTCCGATCGTGCTCGGCTCCCGCGAACGCGTGTACCTGTTCTGGCGTGCGCTCATGGAGAAGGGCGTCTTCACCGTCATGTCGATCGCCCCGGCAGTGCCTCCCGGCAAGGACCTCATCCGCACGGCCGTCTCGGCAATGCACACCGACGAGCAGCTTGAACGGATCGGCGAGGCGATGGCCTACGCCCTCAAGAAACTCTGATCTGTCCGGCAGGCAAATTGTGTCGCGTCCCCGCGGTGGGGTCGTGCTAAGACTCGGCGCCGTCTCCAGCATCCAACCACCCCATGTCCAACGATTCCGAAGCGCGCCCGGAGGGGCCCCAGCCAGAGGTCACGGTCGTCATGCCGTGCCTCAATGAGGCCGCGACCGTCGTGCAGTGTGTGTCGGAGGCGTTGGCGGCCCTGGCGGACGGAGAGTTTGCCGGCGAGGTGATCGTGGCGGACAACGGGAGCACCGACGGATCGCGGGAAGCCGCGGCGCAGGCGGGAGCCCGGGTGGTCGCCGTGGAGGCGAAGGGCTATGGCAGTGCCTTGCGCGGCGGCATCGCGGCGGCGCGCGGACGCTGGGTCGTGATGGGCGATGCCGACGCCAGCTACGATTTTGGAGAACTCGGTCGGATCGTGGCGAAACTTCGCGAGGGGAACGACCTGGTCATGGGGAACCGGTTTCGCGGAGGGATCCTCCCCGGCGCAATGCCCTGGAAGAATCGGTATCTCGGCAACCCGGTGCTGACGTTCATCGGCCGCGTTTTCTTTCGCGTGCCCGCGGGAGATTTTCACTGCGGCCTGCGAGGATTTTCAGTGGAAGCCTACCGGCGCATGGGCCTGTGCACCACGGGCATGGAGTTTGCCTCCGAGATGGTGATCAAGGCCTGCAAGCAGGGTCTTCGCATTGCGGAGGTGCCGGTCACGCTGCGTCCCGACGGCCGCGGCCGGCCGCCGCACCTGCGGCCCTGGCGCGACGGCTGGCGTCACCTGAGGTTCATGCTGCTTTTCAGCCCACGCTGGCTGTTCCTGTATCCGGGGCTGGCCGCGATCGTGCTGGGCGGAGCGCTGGGGGTGCGGCTTCTGATGGGGCCGCTCATGATCGGACGCGTCGCGCTCGACGTCCACACCCTGCTGTACGCCACGGCGGCGATGATGCTGGGCGTCCAGTCGGTGGGCTTTGCCCTGTGCGCGAAGACCTTTGCGGTCAACGCCGGCCTCGTGAAGCCGGACCGCGGGTATCCGCGTTTCCTGGAGCATCCGTCGCTTGAGGGCGGCCTGGTGGTGGGCGGTCTGCTCATGCTCGGCGGACTGGCCTTGTCGGTGGCCGCCGTGTGGCAGTGGGTGCAGCGGGGGTTCGGACCGCTCGATCCCCGCGAGATGCTGCGGTGGGTCATCCCGGCCGCCATGTGCCTGATGCTCGGAGGGCAGGTGATCCTTTTCAGTTTCTTCCTCGGTGTCCTGGGCCTGAAGCTTGATCGGGAGCGCGGATGAAGACTCTGTTCGAAGGCAGGGGCTGGCGCTGGGCCGCATGGCTGACGGTGGCGGCCAAGCTCTGGCTCGGGCAGGCGCTCCACATCCTCGCCGTGGGTGGAGCCAAGGTCGACGACCAGCTGTTTGTGACGCTCGCCGAGCATATCGTGAAAGGCGAGTGGCTGGGACCCTACACCTATCTCACGCTGGCGAAAGGGCCGGTGTACCCGATGTTCATTGCGGGCAGTTTCCTTCTGGGGCTTCCGCTCGGTTTCGCGCAGCAGCTGGCGTATGTCGCGGCGTGCTGGCTGGTGGCGAAGGCGCTCAAACCGCTCATCACGCGCGATGGCGCGCTCTTCCTGCTCTTTGCAATGCTGCTGTGGAATCCGATGAGTTACGAGGTGATGGTGCTGGGCCGGGTGCTGCGCCAGAACATCGGAACGCCCCTGGCGATGGCGGTGTTCGCGGGCGCATCGGGCCTGGCGCTTCGGGCGGGCCGCCCGCTGCGCGGGCAGGTTGGGTGGGGCGTCCTGCTGGGCCTTGCCTTCGGATTGTTCTGGCTGACGCGCGAGGAGGGGGTGTGGATCCTTCCGGTCGGGGCGATCGTGCTGGCGGGCATCGGCCTCCCGCGCGCATTCCGCGGAGGCATTGCCGCGGTCCGGGGCCTGCTGGCGGCCGGGCTGCTGGCGGCGGTCGGCGGTTGGGGCGTCATCGCAGCGGTGAGCGAACTCAATTACCGCCACTACGGATGGTACGGCACCGTCGAGGTGCTCGCCCCCGAATTTCTCGACGCCTATGGCGCACTCCAGCGTGTGTATCCACGGGGCCAAATACCGATGGTGCCGGTCAGCCGCGCGGCGCGGGAGCGGATCTACGAGGTCAGTCCGGCCTTCGCGCGCCTGCGGCCCTGGCTCGAGGGCCCCAATGGCGAGTCGATGGCCGACGGATGTTCCTTCATCACCGGTCATCCCAAGCAGGATCGCGAAATCGCAGGCGGGTGGTTCCTTTGGCTGTTGCGCGAGTCGGTGCAGCTGTCGGGCAACGCTCCCGACGTGGGGACGGAGCTGGCCTTTTATGCCCGGCTGGCGCGCGAGGTGAACACGGCCTGCGATTCGGGAAAACTGCCCTCCGGTCCGCCCCACACCGGCCTGATGCCCGTGTGGCAGCCGGCCTACACCGCTCGGCTTCCCGGCACGCTCGTGCGTTATGCGGACTACTTCACCTCTTTCCGGGGCTTCAATGTGGGACCGGGGACCTGCCCGGGCTCGGATGAGCAGCTTGCACGGTTCCGCGACATCACGCGGGACCGCCTTTATCCCGTCCGCGGACGTCCCTCGCGCGTGCTGCCGCTCGAGGCGGCCGCCGATCGTGAGCGACGCGAGATCCTCTACTGGATTGGCAAGACCATGCGCTGGGTGCTCTGGATCGGCGGATGGTGCGCCGCCGCCCTGTGGCTGGGCGGAGGTTGGATCGCCTGGAAACGCCGGTCGCTGGGAGCCGCCTGGATGATCACGGCGGGCCTGGTCGCGTCATGCGCCGCATTGATCGGCATCGATGCCCTGATCGAGGTGAGTTCGTTTCCGCTGATGAGCCCGGGCGCGCTCGCGGAAGCCTATCCGCTCTGGATCGTCTTCGTCATCCTCACCTGGATCGGGAGCGTGGACGCGCTCTCAGTCCTCGGAAAGGCCCTGCGCAAGAAGTTGCGCGCAGTCAGCCCAGGTGACGAGATGGCGGACTGAGGCGTCGCGCGCGAGGCCGCGCCAGATCTCGTCGTCCGAGAGCAGCTGCGACAGCGCGAAGGCCCAGGAGTCGGCGTCGCCAGCCTTGACGCACAGGCATCCGCCGCCCACGGCGTTTTCGCGGATCGAAGGCAGGTCGCTGGCGATGCACGGTATGCCACGCCAGAGCGATTCGAGCACGGGCAGGCCGCAGCCTTCTGCGATCGAGGGCAGGGCGACCACCCGTGCGCGTTCCATCAATCCCGCCAATACGACGTCCGAGGGAGCTTCGTGAAAATGCAGGCCCGGATACGATTTGGCCGCGGCTCGAATCGCCTGGGCGATGGGTTTGCCAAAGTGCGGATTGATCCGACCGGCGTAATGCAGCTCGAAACGCTGGCCGGAGTCCCAGAGGCGCCGGCAGACCTCCTGGAGAAAAGTCTGGTTCTTCCTCGGCTCGAGGATTCCCACGCACAGCACAACCGGAGCGGGAGGCGTTTGCGGCGCCGGTCTGCGGGGTGCCGCGTCAAAATCGGCCCCGAGCGCGATCACGTCGACCGGCGGATGACGCTCCACCCGTTGCCAGCGCCAGAAGCCGAGCAACTCGTCCCGACTCGCCACCGACACGGCCCAGATGCGATCGAAGCTGGAAAGAAGGCCCAGGTACGAGGGGTGGCGGGCGACGCTTTGAGGCCACGTCACGTGCGGGAGGCGCAGGGGTATGGCGTCGTGGAAGATCGCCGCCGTGCGGCAGGCCCTGCGGTCCAGGAACGCCCGGAACCCGGGCCGCTCGGCCTCCGAGAACACCTCGGCTGTGAGGAACCAGTCCCCGGCAGCAGGAGCGTGTTTTCCAAGCGATTCCCAGGTCACGGCGCGGGCCCGGTCGCCGAGAGCCTCGGCCAGCCTGCCCGTCACGCGCGTGAGCCCGGAGCGATGCCCGGAACGGCTGGTGCGGGTTGTATCCAGCAGGATCATTCAGCGGCGGAGGTCGTGGCCGGAAGCGGCGTCGCGGCCGGAGTGCCGGAGATGGCCTCGCGGAACAGCGCATGCAGCCGGGCGGCGTTTGCGTGCGCGTTGTAGTGGGTTTCCACCCACGCCCGTGCGGCCGCGCGCATCCGCTCGCACAGGTCCGCATCGCCTTGGATGCGCTGGAATGCCGAGAGCCAGGACTTCGGATCGTCCACGGCGGCCACCAGGCCCGAAATGCCGTTCGTGACGGCCTCCGTGGTGGCTGCCGCCGGTGATGTCACCACCAGGACGCCCGCGGCCATCGCCTCGGGGATCACATTGGGCAGCCCGTCGCGGTCGCCGTTGGGCGCGATCACGCCGGTGTGCACGAGCACGTCGGCCCAGGCGAACTGCTCCCAGACGTCGGGCTGGGACAGGTGGCCCGTCAGGCGCACCCGGTCGCCCAGGCGAAGCTGATCGATCATCCGGACAAGTTCGGAGCGGAGTTTGCCTTCGCCGACGATGCGGGCCTCGAACTGGAGGCCGGCATCGCGCAGCGCCGCATAGATGCGGAGCTGGTGGCGCAGGCCCTTCTTGGGCACCAGACGGGCGACGCAGAGGATGCGAAGCGCGGAGCGGTCGGCGCGCAGCGCCTTGAACACGGGCCACTGCGGGAGCCCGCGGCGCACGCAGTGGACCCGCGACGTCGGGAGGCCGCGACGGAGCAGGGCCGAACGTCCCATCTCGGTGGACGTGTGCACGAAGGCGGCGTGCTCCAGCTTTTCGACGAGCCACCAGTCGCCCCCGTGCTCGAACAGGTCATAGGCGTGGGCGGCGGCGCTGAATCGGTGTCCGTCGATGCGCCACAGCAGCCAGGCGGCGGTGGCCGGAGCGCCGCCCCAGGCCGCGTGGACGAGGTCGGGTGGATTGCGACGAAACTCGCCGGCGTACAGGCAGGCGAAACCGGCTCCGAGCATGTTCTCCCAGAAATTGATCCACGAGGGCGCGCGCCGCGTCGCAAGGCCCCGCAGCAGCTGGCGCAGCACGGCCGGACGCCGCCAGGCTTCGAAGGGAATCATCCAAATCAGCGTCAGGAGCCGCCACTTCGGGAAACGTTCGACGCGGATGCCGTGAAAGTCACCGCCTCCGCCCCACAGCGAGAAGATCCTCAGCCGAAGACCCCGGGCCTGCATGGCGATGATCTCGCGCTGGAGGAAGGTCTCCGTGGACTTGGGAAACGTCGTGAACAGGTAGGTGACGCGTTGGGAGGACGGGCTCAATGGAAGGTGCGGTGACGCCCGGCGGAGCGGGCTTGTCTGTGCAATTCCGACCCGCCGGCGCCGGAGTGGACGTCCAAACCAGCGCATACCGCGCGGGCAGGCAACACCCGTTTGCCCGGGCTTCCAGCCGAAGCGCCTCAGGCCGAAGGTAGTTCCAGCACGAAGCGGGCGCCGGTGCCTCGGCCCCCGCTGAACGCCTTCAGCGCCCCGCCCATCTCCTTGGCCGCCAGCGCCGCATTGTGCAGACCGTAGCCGTGGCCGCCCTTCTTCGTGGTGAATCCGAAATTGAAGATGCGAACCAGGTTTGCCGGCTCGATCCCGGGGCCGCGGTCTTCGACGGCGATCTCCACGAAACCACTTCGGCCGGGCTTTACGCTGAGGCTGAGCTGGCGTTCGGCCTCGGGAACCTCGTCGAGCGCCTCCTTGGCGTTTCGAATGAGGTTGGTCAGGATTTGCACCACCTTCTGGCGCTGGGCCCGGACGTTGGTCGCATCAGCGTAGTCGCGCGACACGCGGATGCGGTGCCGCGAAAGCGAGGCCTCCGCGAGCCTGAGCGAGAACTCGAGCAGTTCCAGCGGGGAGAGTTCTTCGACCAGGGTCGAGACCTGTGCGTGGCTCTGTTGCGCCGCGACGATCTCGTTGATGTGCTCGATCATCCCCCGCAGCCCCTCGAGCTCGGCGAGCATGCGTCTCTGTTCCGAGTCGAGATGGGTTCCGAGCTGGACGAGGTAGGGCACGACCTGGGCGCCCTTCGGATCGCCGGCCAGGAAATCGGCGAGGCCCGGTCCTTTGTCGGCGAGCGTGCGGGCAATGCGCGTCACCCCGGGGCTCTTCGAGGCCCGGACGAGGTCGATCGCGAGGCTGCACGAGGTGTTCACGCTGTTCAGGGCGTTGCCGATGTTGTGCAGCACGCCGGTCGCCATTTCGGCAAGCCCGGCGAGGCGCGAGGTTTCGACCAGCTCGGCATTGGCCAGGGCCAGCGCGCCCTGGAGCCGCGCAGCGCGCAGCGCGAGCGTGAACTGGCGCACCAAGTCAGGCAGGTGGGCCAGAAAATCGGTTTCGGCATCGACGACCACCACGCCGAGAGACTCCAGCCCGTGAAGCATCGGAAGCGTCAGCCACGAGCGATCAGCCTGACGCTCCTCGAGCCATGCCGGCGTGTAGGCTTCATCTGACATCGGTGTCCTGACTCCCTCCGCCATGGAGAGCCAGTCGTACCAGACACCGCGTGGTGCGTTTCCCTGGTCGTCAGACGGTGCGAGAAACAGGCCCGTGCGCACGATTCCCAGGCTGGCGACGGTCCGGTGCATCGCCTCGATGATGGCGGTCTCCTTGGCCTCGGCGAAGGGGAGTTCCCTGAGGTGCAGCGTGGCTCCATGGTAACGCAGCGCGGTATCCGCCTGACGCGTGTGCTCGTTTAGAAAGGCCGACGTCAGGAGGCCTACGGCAGCATCGAGGATGTCGCGCGGAACGAGGCCGAGCGCGGGGGCGACCTGGCCGGTCGAACCGCCGAGCAGGGAGTAGAGGCACCCCGGACTGAGTCCGAGATGATCCACTTCGAGCAGGAGCTCGCGCACGGTCTGCAGGAAGGATTCGCGGGAGGTCGAAGTCTGGCCGAGCCGCTCGAGCAGCTCCGCGGCATGGGAGTCGCGCTGCAGCAGGTCGAGCTGACTGTCGTAGAGGAAGCGATGCTCCAGGTAATCGGCCCCGAGGGGTTGCGTGCGCCCTGAGTCTCCTTCGCTCTCCCAGGTGCTCAGGCGGGGCACGAACCGGGCGGGCACGACGCATTCGGGGCGGAACGGCTCGCCTCGAATCATTCGGCAGAGTTCGGTGCAGGCTTCATGCCCCATCTGGTAGAGCCCCGTATCGAAGGTCGAGAGCGGGGGCTGGCTCCAATGCGCCGCCGGAATGTTGTCGAAGCCCGACACCTCCACGTCTGCTCCCGGGCTCATTCCGGCTTCAGCCAGGGCCCGCATGGCGCCGAAGGCGCTTAGATCGTTGACGGCGATCAGGGCGGTAAAACGGATGTCCCGTGCCAGCGCATCCTTCGTGGCTTCGTACGCGACCTGTTCGGAATAGTCGCCGCGGATCAGCAGCGACTCCTCGACCTCGAGGCCGCATTCGTCGAGTCCCTGCCAATAGCCCGACATCCGTTCTTCGCCAACGATACTTTCACCGGGGCCGGCGAGAAACGCGATCGAGTGGTGACCCTTTGCAACGAGACTGTGGACCAACGTGCAGATCGCGTCGGTGTTGTTGTTGATCACGCAGGGCACGTCGGCCACCCGGCGGGCCAGAAGGGCGACGGGCTTCCCTTCGCGATGAAGGCGCAGCGCCAAGTCCTGGAGGGCGCGCCCGGGCGAGGCAATAGCCAGCCCCTCACAGTCGAGCGCTTTGGGGCCGAAGTACTTGAGAAGCTGGTCTTCGGTCAGGGTCGCATAGACCGATTCGCTTGGGAGGCCGAGGATGCGCAGCGAGATCTGCTGTCGCCGTGCCGCGTCGAGGGCACCCCGGGCGACGAGCCACATCTTGGGATCCTCGAGTTGGATGACGAGGGCGATGGTCATGAGCGGACGGTGAGGAGCAGAGACAGGACGAAATCCGGACCGATGGCGACCCGGAATTAGGGGTGTTTACTCACTGAAACCCGCTTGCGCTGAATCGCCGACCGCGTTTACTGAAGCACGACTATGAACCTAACGAAAGTCCTGGGTAAAGTGCTCGTCGCTTCGCCGGAGCGACGCCACGAGGCTGATGCCGACTGGGAGCTCGTGCAGCGGGTTCAGTCGGGTGAGATCGACGCCTACGATACCCTCGTTCTCCGGTATCGGGAGCGCCTCTACGCGGTGATCTACAATCTCGTTGGAAATCGTGAGGATGCGGCCGACCTGACCCAGGATTCATTCATCAAGGCCTTTCAGGCCATCCATCGCTTCGCCGGAGACGCCTCGTTCTTCACCTGGATCTATCGCATCGGTATCAACACTGCACTCGGCCACCTGCGCAAGAATCGGCTACGCAGGTTCTTTAGCATCGATAAAATCGACGAGGACGATCGCCCCTCCGCCGAGGTGATCGCAGCGCTGACGGATGAGCGCGGGGCAGATCGCGACGCTTTTGTGTCGGAGCTTCAGGAGAAATTGAACGAAGCGATGCAAAAGTTATCTATCAAGCATCGTACCGTGGTGACTTTATTCGAAATCGACGGCCTCAGCCATCAGGAGATTGCCGAGATCATGGATTGTTCGGAGGGCACCGTGCGTTCGCGCCTGCACTATGCAAAACAGCTTCTGCAGGCTGAGCTCCAACCCTACGTGAAACGCTGATGAAGAAGCATGACGCACCGCGCAGTCCGATTTCAGTCGAAGATCTACTTCGGGTGAAAAAATCGGAGCGTCCGTCCCGTGAGTTCTGGGGTGACTGGCAGGGCCAGCTCAAAGCGCGGGTTCGTGAGGCTGCGTCGGTGAAGCGTCCGTGGTGGAAGGATGTGCTTCCGCGGTTCGGAATCACCGTGGCCCGTTGGCATGTGGCGGTGGGCGCGACGGCTCTGGCGAGTCTCGTGATCGTGGCGCTCGAAGAGTACCAGCCGGCTTTGCCGAGCCTGCCGGTGGCGGCGGCGACGGTTTCTGCCAATGAGGTGCTGGCCTCCGAGGTGCCTGCTGTCAGCACGGCGCGCGTTGCCGCGGGAACGATGGCGGCATCCCGTGCTGCCGCTTCGGTCCGCCTTCCCAGCGCGAGTCTCCGCAATTACGCCCCGGGCGAACTTTCGAACGCGGTGGCCATGATTCTCACTCCCGATCGTTCCGTCTCGGAGCGGCACAGCGGCAACACGACGCTCGGCTCGTCGATGCAGGCGAGTCTCGGGCTCCAGCAGCCGCTGGCGACGCCGTCCGCCGGTTCGGCGCTCAGGCTCGATGTCCAGAAGGTGGCGGTTGCGATGAACGAGCCCGCATCGACGCGCCACTCCCGGTATTTCCATTACTCCTACACGCCGTCCGCGCGGCTTGATTCCGCGGATGCGTTGCACGGTCCGGATTCGACGCCGGGACGGCTCAACGAGGACGAGCTCTACGAAACGGCCTCGAGCCGCATCGGAGCGCGTGGAGACCGCATTTCGCTCCGATTCTGATCTGGGCGCGTGATCACACGGCGGCGCTGGTGCGCCGCATCAGGTGCGAGAGGATGAGCGTGAAGAACACGAGCACGATGTTCTGCATGGGCAACTGCAGGGCCGGCGGAAGCGAATAGATGATCATCACGGCCGGAAGCCAGATGCCGAGGTTCGAGACGAGTGGCGTGAGGACGCGGCGCGCGTACCACTGGCCCTGCCGCAGGTCAGTGATGACCGCGCCGGCGCTGAAGCCGGACTCGGTCCAGAAATAGACCAGGACGGTGAGGGGGATCGCGAGGATGGGACAGTAGACGAACTGGTCGGCCACGGTCTTGAGCGCGACCGTGAGCGGATGGTGGTCCTGGCCGAAGACCTTTCCGACGAATCGGTACCAGAGGTCGACCTCAAATCCCTTGTAACCCCAGAATGCCGTGATAGCGGCGCCGTACCCGTAGGACGGTCTGTGTCCTGCGGGGGTGAAAGTGCGGAGGTAGAGGAAGGGGATGATGCCGCCGCACAGGGCGGTGGAGACGATGCTGAAACGGAAGCCGGTGGCCGTGCGATACTGGGCCAGGCGGTCCAGGGCGTGGTTGACGGAGGGTGAGAAATAAAACGCGCAGACGATCGCGAGGGCGGCAGCCTGGAGCAGGAGGCCGGGTACGAGGTTGGCCCGGGCGGCGCGGAGGCCGGCGCGGAGCGCGTTGGAGAGTGCGGTCGGCAGGGACACCCGGCGAGCGGAAGGCCGCGCAGGGGGCGCAGCAAAGCAATTCGCATTCACACATGGGTGCGCAAAAAAAGGCCGGCCCCCTGGGAGACCGGCCTTTGCAGGATGAAGAAACAAGGCGTTCAGCCGGAGTGGATGATCTCGCAGGCGCCGCCGGCGCATGCCACCGCCTCCTTGAGCTTGGTCTCGTCGGTCTTCTCGCTGAGTTGCGTGTAGTCGACGGTCGCATACTTCAGGCGGTTCCACTTGGAGATGTCCTCCTCGGTGGTGACCTCCTCGCGGGGGGCCTGCGGGTAACGCTTGTCGCCGTCGTGGGCGAGCAGCGAGATGCCGGTGAAATAGTCGCGATTCGTCCAGATGAAGCTGGCGACCTGGTCCCACTCGTCGGGCTGCACGGTGCAGGTGTTGGAGACGTTGTGGTGGAGACCGGGCGAGCGGCTTTCATCGGCGGTGCCGACCTGGACCCAGTGTTGCTGGACGAGCTTCACGAACTCGAGGAAGTCGAGGGCGGAGAGTTCGTCGCGGAGGATCGCTTCCTTCGGGGCCTCGACCGGGAAGGTGATCACATCGTCGGCGTCCGGGTTATAGACGGACGACTCGGTCATGTGTGGATTGGCGTTCCGGAAGTGCAGGTAGACGGGATCCTTGCGATTGGCCTGGACGCGGCGGAAGTAGCGGCGGGCGTGGTGCGGATGGATGCCGGAGCCGGCGCCGAGCAGGAGGGAGGCGGTGCCCTCGGGCTTGACGCACGTGAGGCGTGCGGCCGAGCGGATGCCGATGAGGCTCGCGACGAGGCAGTTTGCGACCCGGACGAGCCGGGCGCCGCGCTCGAGGGTGGCCGGGTTGAAGAGGACTTCCGGATTGTCCATCATGCCGCAGATCGAGACGCCGAGCAGGGCGTCGCGCTCGTTGAGGAAGCGGGTGACGGGCCCGAGGTAGGGCATCTTCGTGTAGGCGGCCTGGAGGGTGCCGACGACGGCGGCGTGGAGGCACGCGTCGAGGAAGAGCTCGTCGTTCGTGGCGATCGCACCGTTGATGGTGGTGAGATTGCACATCTGCCAGCCGGAGAGGCGGGTGTCGGGTCCGAGTTCGCCCTCATAGCCGATCGAGCGGAGGTGCTGGACGTCCTGCTCGGAGAGGGGGCCCTGCACGACGGGGTGCAGGCCGATTTCGCAGCAGGGGTTGCAGCCGAATTCGAGATCGTTGGTGAAATAGAACCCGGGCTCGCCGAATTCCTTCTGGGCCTGGAAGAGCTTGCGGAAGGTCTCCTCATCGTTCGAGCCGCGGAGGATGATGGCTGAGTTGTTGGAAGCGGAGCGCTGCGGGTTCTTGGCGAACCAGTCGCCGGTCTTGGCGGTCATCATCTCCTCGTCGTCCGCGGAGAAGAGGCAGATCGTCGCGGAACGGCGGATACCGCCGGAGAGGACGGAGCGGGCGACGTGCATGCAGATGTCGTACACCTCGATCGGGCGGAGCTTGCGTCCTGCGGCGCCGGCGAGGATTCGCTCGGTCTCGGCGAGGGCCTGCTTGAGCGGGAGGTGGCCGGGGGCCTTGCCGCCGGAGGTCTTGAGGGCGGTGCCGCGCGGGCGGACCTTGGAGAAGTTGAACTCGACCTTGTAGCCCTCGATGTAGCTCTTGAACAGCTCGATGAGGCCGTCGGACCAGCCCTCGATGGTGTCGGCGATCTCGAAGTGCTTGACGGTGAGGTCGAGTTCGCGGCCGCGGACGGGTAGGGTGGGCAGGCGGCCGACGTGCTGCTTCTGGACGGAGAAGCCGCAGCCGGTGCCGGAGAGGAGGAGGAAGTAGTATTCGCCGAAGAACTCCACGCGGTCGGCCGGGCTGTAGGCGCAGTTGAACATGCGCGAGTGGTTCCGGAGGATCGCGATGCCGCCGAACTGAAGCGAACGCATCGAGGGGAGAACCTTGCGGGCGCGGACCGCGTCGAAGGAGCGGGTGATGAGATTGCCGAGGGACTGGCCGAGGAGCCATTCGCCGATGCGCTGACGGTCTGCGCCGGTCACGAGACCGGCGAGTTCCGGCGGGAGGATCTCGGGGATCTTCGTGTCGAGCTTGTCGTAGAAATGGTCGCGGTGCATCTGGGCGACGCGGGCGACGGCCTCCCCGTAGGTTTCGCGGCGCTGCAGGTCGGCGCGGTAGCGGGCGTACTTGGAGACGGCGATGTAATCGGCGAGGCCGTTGTCCTCGTACTTGGCGAGGCGGCGTTCGGCCTGGCGCTGGCGGTAGATGATGTAGCTCTTGGCGACCTCGAGTTCGCTCTCGGTGGCGATGGCCTTCTCGACGATGTCCTGGATCTGCTCGATGGACGGATAGCGGTTGGCGCGGTAGACCAGCTCGATCATCTGCTTGGCGCGCTCCGTGATGGCCATGGCCTTCATGAAGGTGGCCGTGTCGACGCCGTAGCGCTTGGTCACGTCGTCGCGGTCTGGATTGTTGGCCCCATTGGTCTGGACGTCGAAGTAGGCGAGGGCGATGGCGCGGGTGATCTTGGCGGCGTCCCAGGGCACGAGGCGGCCATCGCGTTTGACGACGAGGCGTTCACGGGGAGCGGCGGGAGGAGCGAAGCGGCGAAGGAGAGCGGAAGCAGGCGATGCGTTCATTTTTTCGATGGAAACGGAGAGTGAAGGACTAGGCTGGTTAGGGGAGTCCGGCGGTCGGGGTGGCCACTGGAGAAAAACCGGAATGCAGTAAGGACGCATTTACGCCCGATGACCACAATTAGTTGTGGTCACGGGCAGTACCGACCCCAATTAGTAGGGTCTCTGCTTGTTCGTCAATAAACGCTGATTTGCCTCTGATTGCATGGGAGGGCGGGCTCGAAAACGGGTGTTAGCGGAGCTAATTCTAAGTCAAAAACGAGGCGAAAATCGACGCATGGAAGGGCTCGGTACGGCAAGCGGGACTTTGTCACAACTTACTCGCCGAAAGGGGTGAATAACCGGCATTTGTCGGGTGTTTTGTTTCGACCCCGGAAGAGGGGAAATCCATAAAGGCGGCGAAGGGCCGATCCAACCAGCGCACGTATGCGTTTTGCCACCATTTTGCCCCGAGCGAGTCTGGACCCCGTGGCTGTGGCCGCGGCGCCGGATGGGACGTGGATCGAGCTGGCGGCGCTGACCGCGCGCCGGGAAAAGCGGCTGGAGGAGTCGCTCCCCTGGCTGATGGGTCATCTGGATTTGCTGCGCCGGCGGGCTGCGGGATGGCGCGGACCGCGGTATCGGGACAGCGAATTCGAGTTTCTGCCGCCGGTGGTGCGGCCCGCGGCCTTCCGGGATTTCGATGCGTTCGAGGCGCACGTGGGGGCGATGCGCAGGCGCATCGGGCAGGCGATTCCGCCGGCGTGGTACGAGGCGCCGGAGTTCGCGTTTGCGAACCGGCTCGCCCTGGTGGGGCATGGGGCGAGCGTGCGTTATCCGGCGGGGGCCCGTGAGCTGGACTTTGGCCTGGCGCTGGGCGTCGTGATCGGCCGGCGGGGGCGGGACATCCCGCGCGAGCGCGCCTGGGAGCACGTGGCGGGCTTCACGATCGTCAACGACCTGAGCGCGCGCGACCTCGAGCAGCGCGCGCTGCCCGCGGGCCTGGGGCCGTCGAAGGGCAAGGACTTCGCGACGGCGGCCGGGCCGTGGCTCGTGCTGCGGCGCGAGCTCGACGACCGCATCGAGGGAGAGCGTATCCGACTTTCGATGACGGCAAGGGTCAACGGCGCGGTCGTCTCCACGGGATCGACGGAGACGCTCTTCCACACGGTGCCGGGCATGATCGCGCACGCGTCGAAGGACGCGGAGCTGTTCCCGGGCGACCTGTTCAGCACGGGCGCGGTGGGCGGCGGCAGCCTGCTGGAGGCGGGCGCGAACGGGGAAGGCTGGCTGAGGGAGGGCGACACCGTGGAGCTCGAGATCGAGCGTATCGGGGTTTTGGTGACGCGCGTGGCGGGCCGCGCCGCGCCGGCGGGCATTTCCGGATGAACATCGACTTCGCAGGACTTCCACCCCGAACCGCGTACGCATGGATGGGCTCGCTCATCATGCCCCGGCCCATCGCCTGGGTCTCGACCATGTCCCCGGAGGGTGCGGCGAACCTCGCCCCGTTCTCCTTTTTCACGGGGGTGACCTCCAATCCCCCCTCGCTGATGTTCGTGCCGGTGAACGACCGGGAAGGGCGCCCGAAACACACGCTGCGCAACATCGAGCAGGTGCCGGAATTCGTGGTGAACGTGGTGCCGCACAGGCTCGCGAAGGCGATGAACGCCTGCGCGGCGACGATTCCCTATGGCGAGAGCGAGTTTGCCGCCTTCGGCGTGGGGGCGCTGCCGAGCACCCGGGTGCGGCCGCCGCGGGTCGCGGGCACGCCCGCCGCCTTCGAGTGCACCCTGCATCAGATCGTGCGCGTGGGCGAGGGGCCCATGGCGGGCAACGTCGTCATCGGCAGGATCGTGGCACTGCACGTGGACGACGAGGTGCTCGATGCGGACGGACTGCCAGACCCGGCCAAACTCGATCTCGTCGGACGCCTCGGCGGGGATGGATACACGACCACGCGCGATCGGTTTGATTTGGAACGTCCTTAGTTATTGAAATGCAGACGCTTAAAAATCATGCAAAAAAGTGAACGGATTTTTGAGCGTTTTGAGGCCGGCCGCATCTATCTCGGTGTAGTCAATAACGTCCGAACAGGACGGCTACGTTTGTAGTTCTTACGGTTTGCTTGGTGTTAGGTCACACGGGCCGCCTCTGAAAAAGGGGCGGCCCTTGTGTTTCTGGAGGTGGCGGCAAATGGACGGCCTGCGGGGATATCTCAAGGTGGGGACGGGGGATGCCGGCCGTCGCATTTGGTTTCGGTTGATCCCGTTCAACCCTTTCGGGATCGAACCAGGTGGTCGATTGTGGGCGGTGCGCATTCGACGGGCGAGTTGGTTGTTTGTTCGCGACGTGGATCATTTGCTTCTGGTCACGCCTGCGGGTTGTGGTAAGCCTCCGTCGCACCAGCTGCCCTCAGCGTTGAGGGTATCCACCTCCAAATGACCAAGGCGTCCCCGACATTGTGTGCTCTGGCGAGCGTGCTCTATCTAGCCATGTTTTCGGGCGGCTGTGCATTTGACATTGTTTCCGTCAAGCAGCGTCCGACTGCGTTTTCGCAGATGGGCGAACCCGGTCCGCTGATGGTTCTGCAATACGAGGCCACCGTGGGCATCGGCACGGGTTTCACCACCACGCTCAAGAGAGGCACGACATGGCGCATAGTTGGGCGGATCCCCGCTGGAGATGTCTATGAGACCCGCGACCAGGTCGTGACGGTGGAGGCATCGAATATCCACGAAGCCCGGCCGGTCATCAACAACGGTGCGGTCGTGGGCTTCTACCTGCCCGTCGAGCGCACGTTCGTGCGAGCCTCCGAGGCGGTGCCGGTTACCTTTCAGATCTCACACTAACCCCATATGAAAAAGAACCTGATTGTTCTCGTGTTTCTCATCGCGCTTTCGCTCCTGCAAGGCTGTGCGAGCGGTCCCAGTTATTCTGCGATGGCGAATTCGATTCCCCCGGTCCCGGCCGACAAAGGGCGCATCTACTTCTATCGCCCATCGGTGTTGGGCGCCGCAATTCAACCGGCGGTTCGAGTCGACGGAGTGGCAGTGGGCAAGGCGCAATCGGAGGGATTTTTCTATGTGGATCTGGCTCCTGGAAGCCATGTAGTCGAGACGACCACCGAAGTGAGCAGACGACTTACGTTCCTGCTGGGTAAAGGGCAGACCCGCTACGTGAAGCTCGCGATCTCGATAGGTTTTGCAGTGGGCCATGTCTATCCCGAGCTGGTCGACGATGCCGTCGGCCAGAAAGGTGTGCAGGACTGCAAATACATAGGCACGGCGCCATCGATGGGCGCACCGTGATCCGGTTCCCTTTCAAGAGGCTGGTGGCGAGAAGATGAAACGGGGCGGTTGTAGGCCAGTCTCCCCCTCCGGACGACGGAGGGGAGCCGGCCTGCCGATGTGGTCCGGCGGCCCGGGACGCGCCTGCGCGGCTCAGCCGAGGGCGGCGAGGAGGCGCTCCAGTTCGGCGCGCTTGGCCTGCTGGTCGGCGAGTTGCTTGCGGGCGCCCTCGATAACGGCGGGGGGAGCCTTGCCGACGAAGGCCGGGTTGGAAAGGCGGGCTTCCGTGCCGGCAATGTGCTGGGTGAGTTTCTCGAGTTCCTTGGCGATGCGCACCTTTTCGGCACCGGCGTCGACGCTGCTGGCGAGATCGAGGTAGAGCGTGCCCAGGGGCGTGACCACCGCGGGGGCTCCGTCGACCTTGTCGCGGCGCTCGATTGACGCGGCGCCGCACATGCGGGTGAGCTTGGCGAGGTTGGCCTGCAGCACGGCCCAGTCGGCGTCGGCGGCGGTGGCGAGGAAGCTCGAATCGCGTCGGCTGGCCTGGTTGTGCTCGGCCTTGAGGGCGCGGGCCTGGGAGACGACCTGCTTGAGTTTCTCGACGGAGTCGGCGAGACCGCGGTTGATGGACAGCCCCTTGGTGTCGAGCGTCGCGGTGAATTCGGCGGCGGTTTCCAGGCGGACGTCGCGCATGAGGAAGGCGCCGTCGCGGCCGTAGCCGAGCTGGCTCCAGAGTTCCTCGGTGATGAAGGGCGTGACGGGGTGTAGCAGCAGGAGAGTCTGGCGGAGGACGAGGTCTTGGATGGCGAGACAGTTGAGCTTGGTGGACTCGTCCTGGAGCTTGGCCTTGGAGACCTCGACGTACCAGTCGCAGAAATCGCCCCAGAAGAAGGCGTAGAGGGCCTGGACGGCGGCGCTGAACTCGAACTCCCGGAAGCAGCGCTCGACCTCGGCCATCGTGGAGACGAGGCGCTGGAGGATGGCGTGGTCGTCGGCGTCGAACTTCGAGGACTCGAGGCGGGCGAGGATGGCGGCGAGCGAGGAGTTGTCGCCGGCGGGGCCGCTCATCTGGCGGAAGCGGGAGGCGTTCCACAGCTTGTTGCAGAAGTTCTTTCCTCCCTCGATGCGCTCCTCCTGGAAGCGGATGTCCTGGCCCTGGGGCGCGATGGAGATGATGCCGAAACGCAGGCCGTCGGCGCCGTACTTCTCGATCAGGTCGAGCGGGTCGGGAGAATTGCCGAGGGACTTCGACATCTTGCGTCCCTGGTTGTCGCGGATGATGCCCGTGAAATAGACGTTGCGGAAGGGGATGCGCTGCTCGAGCGGCTTGCCCGGCTCCATGAACTCGAGGCCGGCCATGATCATGCGGGCGACCCAGAAGAAGATGATGTCGGGGCCGGTGACGAGGGTGCTCGTCGGATAGAAATAGCGGATGCCGGCGGTCTCCATGGTCTTGGCGTCGGGCCATCCCATGGTGGCGAAGGGCCACAGCCAGGACGAGGCCCAGGTGTCGAGCACGTCCTCCTCCTGTATCCAGTTTTCGGGGTCGGCGGGTCCCTTCAGGGAGACGTGCACCTTGGCGGGATCGCGGAGATCGGCCTCGGTGAGCTTTTCGCGGTCGACGTCCTTGCGGTACCAGACGGGGATGCGGTGGCCCCACCACAGCTGGCGGGAGATGCACCAGTCCTGGATGTTTTCGAGCCAGTGGAGGTAAACCTTGGACCAGCGCTCGGGGTGGAACTTGATGTGGCCGTCACGCACGGCGGCCTTGGCCTCCTCGATGCGGGGGTAGCGGAGCCACCACTGCCAGGTGAGGCGGGGTTCGATGGGCACGTCGGCGCGCTCGGAGTAGCCGACGTTGTTGGAGTAGGCCTCCTCGCCGAGCAGGGCGCCGCACTCCTTGAGAAGCTCGGCGGCTTTCTTGCGTCCGGCGAAGCGGTCAAGTCCGGCGAGGCCGGGGCCGGCGAGCTCGTTGAGCGTGCCGTCGGGATTGAGCACGTCGATGGCGGGAAGGTGATGACGCTGGCCGATCTCGAAATCGACCTTGTCATGGGCGGGAGTGATCTTGAGGGCGCCGGAGCCGAATTCGCGGTCGACGGACTTGTCGGCGATGATCGGGATCTTTGTGCGGTTGAGCGGGCGCCAGACCTTCTTGCCGAGCAGCTCGGCGTAGCGCGGATCCTCGGGGTGCACGGCGATGGCGACGTCGCCGGGGATGGTCTCGGGCCGGGTGGTCTTGACCTCGATGAAGCGGCCGGGCTGGTCGACGAGCTCGTAGCGGACGTGGAAGAGCGTGCCGTTGCTCGGCTTCATGATCACCTCCTCGTCGGACAGGGCGGTGAGCGAGACGGGGCACCAGTTGACCATGCGCTTGCCGCGGTAGATGTGGCCGCGCTTGAAAAGCTCGGTGAAGACGTTGAGCACGGCGTTCGAGTAGTGCTCGTCCATCGTGAACTGCGTGCGGTTCCAGTCGCAGGAGGCGCCGAGGCGGCGGAGCTGTTCGAGGATGATGTTGCCCTTCTCATGGCGCCACGCCCAGACCTTCTCGAGGAACTTGTCGCGGCCGAGATCGCGGCGATGGAGCTTCTGCTTGCGGAGCTCGCGTTCGACGACGGTCTGTGTGGCGATGCCGGCGTGGTCGGTGCCCGGTATCCAGAGAGCGGATTTGCCTTCGAGGCGAGCGCGGCGGATGAGGACGTCCTGGAGGGTGTTGTTGAGCACATGGCCCATGGTCAGCACGCCCGTGACGTTGGGGGGCGGGATGACGATGGAGTAGGCCTCGCGCGAGGCGTCGACGCGTCCGGCGAAGCAGTCGTTTTTCAGCCAGTCGGCATACCACTTCTTTTCGACGTCGCGCGGTTCGTAGCTCTTGCTGATTTCGGCCATGGTGCGGGAGAGGAGTTAAAACGGCCGAGCTAAGCGCGGGCGTCGGGTGGTGCAAGGGGTTTTCTCGTCGTGGAAAGGGTGTGGTGCCCGGTCGGGCCGGCGGCGTGGCCCCGGGGTGGCCGTTGCCGGTGGTCGCGATGCGGGCGGCGGATGGCGTAAATGCAATCATTTGCCATTTAACAACTTATTGCTTAAAATACGTATCGATATGGCCTTGATCCTGCTAACAATCGTTGCCCTTTCGGGTTAACCATTACTTTCCTTCATGATGCTCGGACGCCTCCAACAGCACGCGCGCGACCGCCTGAATTTCAGCGGCGAGGTGTCGATTGCGCAGCGACTTGCGGCCTGCAAGACCTTCCTGCGGCTGGAGAGCGCGATGATCCGGATGCGGCACGATGCTGGAGCGCCTGGCGGTGAGGTGGCGCATGCGCGGGCCGACATGATCGACGTGATGCTGGCGCAGCTGTTCGACTATGCGCTGCAGTCGTACACGCGGACGAAGGGCGAGCCGCCGTCTCCGGTGGCGCTGGTGGCGCTGGGCGGGTACGGGCGGGCCGAATTGTGTCCGCTGAGCGACATCGACATCATGTTCTTGTACTCGGCGAAGGTAAAGCTGCAGGTGATGAAGCCGCTCCTTGAGCACCTGACCAATGAGATTCTGTACATCCTGTGGGACTGCGGACTGAAGGTGGGGCATTCGACGCGCACGCTGGACGACATCTTTGTGGAAGCGCGCAAGGACGTGCAGACGAAGACGTCGCTGCTGGAGTCGCGGCTGGTGGCGGGATCGGTGCCGCTCTACGAGACCTTCGAGCAGGCGTACCGGGCGTTTTCGATATCGGACGCGCCGAAGGAGTACATCGCATCGCGACTGGCCGACCAGGAGGAGCGCCGGGCGAAGTTCGGCGGCACGCCGTTCCTGCAGGAGCCCGACGTGAAGAACGGTGTGGGAGGACTTCGCGACTACCAAAACGCGCTGTGGATGGCGCGGGTGCGCATGGGCGTGAAGGACTTGGACGAGCTGGTCGCCCAGAATTACCTCAAGCGCAGCGAGCTGCAGTCGTTCCAGAGGGCATACCAGTTTCTGCTGCGGGTGCGCAACGAGCTGCATTACATGAGCCGCCGGCCGACGGACCTGCTCGACTTGGCGACGCAGCCTAGGCTGGCGCAGAACCTCGGGTACCATCACGACCAGGTGATCGGGCGGGTGGAGCAGTTCATGCGCGACTACTACCGGGATGCGCAGACAATCTATCGCATCTCGCGTCTGGTCGAGAAGCGGCTCGCGCTGAGCCTCAAGCAGGAGGGCTCGAGGTTGTCCCTGCGCGAGGCGCTGCGTGCGGCGCGCAATCCCAAGCCGAAGCGGATGGACGGCTTCGTCCTGCGCGAAAGCGAACTGGCTGCGGAGACGCCCGACGTGTTCCGCGACGACCCGGTGCGCCTGATCCGCGTGTTCCGGCATTGCCAGCAGTTGAGCGCGCTGCCGGATTTTCACCTGCAGACGCTGATCCGGGAGTCGCTTCCGCTGCTCACGCGTGAGGTCCGCAATGCGCCGGACGCGCAGGTGAGTTTCAGGGCGATCCTGTCTGCCGCGGGCGCGGTGCACGGGATCCTTTCCCTGATGCACGAGCTGGGCGTCCTGGGGCGGTTCATACCGGAGTTCGACAAGCTCACCTGCCTGGTCCAGCACGAGCTCTATCATCGCTACACGGCGGACGTGCACACCCTCAACGCGATCCGGCAGCTCGACCTGATCTTCACGGAGGCGGAGCCGATCACGCTCAAATACCGGGCGACGCTGCACGAGACCGAGGAGCCGGAGTTGTTGTATCTCACGCTGCTGCTGCACGACATCGGCAAGGCGGAGGGCGTCAAAGGGCATTCCGAGAGCGGCGTGCGCATCGCGATGCCTCTGCTGGAGCGGCTGGGCGTGAGCGCGGAAAAGCGCGAGCTGATCGCGTTTGTCATCAAGAATCACCTCGCGATGGCACGGTTCTGGCAGAAACGGGATGTCGATGATCCTGAAACTGCAGCGGCCTTCGCCGAACTGGTCGGGGACGCCGAGCGCCTCCGACACCTCTACGTGCACACCTTTTGCGATGCGCGCGGCACCGCGTCGTCGCTGTGGAACGGGTACAAGGACACCCTGCACACAAGCCTTTACCGGCGGACCCTGGATCGCTTGAATCTGGGCGAAGCCGTCCACGCCAGCTACAGGGCACGAACGTCAATGATCCACCAAGAGCTCATCACCAAAAAGATACCGGGCATCAGCACCGACGAGATCACCGCTCATTTCAACCTGCTTCCCGAGCGCTACTTCGTGCACACGGAGCCGGAGGAGATCGCGCTCCACATCCAGATGGTCAACCGTCTGCTCAAGACGATATCCCAGGCGGATTCGCTGGGCTCGCTCAAGCCGATCATCGAGTGGAAGGACGACATCAACCGGTCGCTGACGGTCGTGAACGTGGTGACCTGGGACCGTGCGGGCCTATTCTACAAGCTGGCGGGCGCGTTCAGCGTGGCGGGGTTGAGCATCCTCAGCGCGAAGATCATCTCCCGCAACGACCATATCGCGATCGACACCTTCCACGTCGTCGAACCCGGCCGGGGCGTGGTGCAGAGCGCGACCGCGCAGGAACTGTTTGCGAAGACGGTCGAGGGTGCGCTGGTGAACAACCGCGACCTGTACTCCGACATCGTGGCGCAGGCGTCCCGCTACTCCAGCCGCTACGTGTCCGCCGCGAACGCGCCGGACCCGATCCACACCTCGTTCCCGCCGACAGTGGATGTGTACCACGAGCTCTCGATGCAGCGCACGATCGTGGAGATCCAGGCTCGGGATGAGATCGGCCTACTGTACCGGCTGGCGAAGATCATCTACGACCACGGGTTCGACATCACCTTCGCGCGCATCGGCACCGAGCGCGGCGTGGCGATCGACACTTTCTACATCGAGAACGCCGATCGTACGGCGATTCAGGATACGGGCCGCCTGCATGCCCTGCGCGAGGTCCTGTCGGCCGCGGTCGCCACGCCGCCGTCCGCGCCGTCCGCGACCTGAGAACGAAATCCCGTGACGAGCAAGGCGCAGCCCGTGGGAAGCCGGCGCGACCGGCCCGAGCGTGACGCCGGGCGCGGCCAGGAGCTGCGTTCGCTGGAGGCGCGTTACCGCATCAGTTCGCTGATCGGTAAGACGGAGGATCCCAAGTCGGCGCTCAGCCACATCCTCGGCGAGCTCGTCGGCGTGTTTCGGGCATCGAGTGGCTCGATCGCGCTGCTCAGTCCCGACACCGGCAAGCTCGAGATCGAGGTCCAGCAGGGGCTTCCGCTCGAGGACGGCGACGACCTCGGCCTCCGGCTGGGGCAGGGCATCACGGGCTGGGTGGCGTTCCATGGTCGCTCGCTGCTAGTGCCCGACGTGCGCAGCGACGCGCGGTACGTGCGGGTGAGGCCGCAGGTCATGTGCGAGATGGCCGTGCCGATGCTCGAGACGACGCGCGTGGTCGAGGAGGCGAGCCAGATTTTCGGGGTGATTAACCTCGACTCGGACCAGGTGGGTGCGTTCACGGACCAGGATCTCCTGCTGCTGGAGCAGTGCGCGGCGGAGGCGACGGCGGTGATGCAGCGCCTCTGGAGGCTGAAGCAGCTCCGGGGCAAGGCGCGCCAGCTCGAGGTATTGATCGAGAGCGGACAGGCGCTGGTGCCCAAGCTCGAGGAGCATGAGTTGATCGAGACGGTGGTGCGCGATGCCCGTCGCGTCACCGAGGCGCGGGCCTGTGCGATTTATCTCACCGATACGGCCTCACAGACCGTGCGGCTTGCGGCGTGGTCGGATCCCGAGGGGACGAAATCGCGGCTGGCCGAGGGGGCAGTCGGGCATGCGGTGGAGGACTGCGCGATCGCGGCGTCAATCCACACGCGCAAGGTCGTCGAATTCGCGAACATCCACACTCCGGATTTCCTGGACCTGCCGGACATCCCGAAGGACCCGCAGCTGCGTTCGATGCTGGTGACGCCGATGGTGCTCGATGGCGAGGTGCTGGGCGCGATCGCGGTATTTACGGACCGGGTACATCGGTTCAACAACGACGAGAAGCGCTTCTGCGCGGCGCTGGCGTCGATCGCGCTGGTGGCGCTGCAGAACGCCCGGCTGTATGCGCGGGTTTTCCAGAGCGAGGACTCGCTGCGGAAGAACGAGCAGCTCACCACGCTCGGCCTGCTCGCGGCGGAGATTGCGCACGAGATCCGCAATCCGCTCACGGTCATCAAACTCCTGTTTGGCTACCTGGGCCTGGACTTTCCGGAGGGTGATCCACGTCGCACGGACGTGCGCGTGATTCGCGAGAAGCTGGACCAGTTGGAGGCGATCGTGACGCGCGTGCTGACCTTCGCGAAGGCGCCCTCAAGCCTGCATTCGCGCTGGAGCGTGGCGGAGGTGATCGAGGACACGATCGTGCTGATCCGCCTGAAACTGGCGCAGGGCAAGATCCAGCTGCGTTTCGCCCCGCCGGCGCGGCCGCTTCAGATCGACGCACACAAGGGGCAGATCCAGCAGGTCCTGCTGAACCTGCTGATCAACTCGACGCAGGCGATGCCGGGCGGAGGGATGATCACGATCCTCACGACCCAGGTGGAGCGGGACGGGGCAGCGTGCGTGGCCATCGACGTCGCGGACACGGGAGGCGGCATTCCGGAGGCGCTGCGCGAGCGGATCTTTGACAGCTTCCTGAGCGGACGACCGGACGGCACTGGCCTGGGCCTGGCGATCGCCAAGCGCATCATGCGCAGCCACCACGGCGACATCCTGCTGCAGACCTCCGGCCCCTCGGGCACGACGATCCGGATCGTCCTTCCGTTGGCGCGTTGAGGGGGTGACGGTCTTCGGCCGTCGCATTCAGAGCCTGCTCGCCAGGGGTTTGGACTTCAGTAAGGTGCGCCAGCTGAGGTACGAAGCGCAGCGGAAATGATGACAAAAAACGGCCTGCCCTCCTCGAATCGGACCCTCCGAGCGCCGCCCCAAGCATGTCTCGATTCCGCGCAGTCCCTCTCGGTAGGTCAGCTGCGCGAAGACCATTGCAGCGAAGTGATCGTAGGTCGTCAGCGACCGCGATGCGCAGGGCATTGGATACTTTGCCGCGGCTCGAGACCTGTCGGAACAGGGACAGGCTGAAAAAAGGTAAAATACATTGACCTTCTCCTGCTAAAAGGTAAAAAACAATGAATGCGACGACCGAGGGTGAAGGTAGATGCGAAGGAGGAGGAAGCGTACTATCACTGCATG